>Ga0126377_10001971_pt1 | contig 13848 bp, 9 predicted proteins | sample PanSoiMetPlot_22_FD_92647 | JGI IMG/M metagenome (GOLD analysis project Ga0126377, IMG submission 92647) | Tropical forest soil microbial communities from Panama - MetaG Plot_22 | ecosystem: Environmental > Terrestrial > Soil > Tropical forest > Bulk soil | place: Panama | collected 2016-02-17
CGGGAACCCTTCATCACGCTCAGTGCAAGGACTGACCTGCGCTAGGGGCCGAGTTCATGTGAGGGTTCATTTGCCGCTGGCGAGAACCCGCCGCATGGTCGCGACCAGGCGATCGAATTCAATCGGCTTGGTGTCGAACTCGTCGCATCCCGCAGTCAATGCCCTTTCGCGCGAGCCTGCGAGCGCATGCGCGGACAGAGCAATGATCGGGATGTCGCGTGTTTCCGGATTGCTCTTCAGCCGACGGGTCGCTTCCCAGCCGTCGATGCCGGGCATTTCAAGATCCATCAGGATGATGTCCGGCCGCTCCGTAGCAGCCATGTCGCAGCCCTTCTCGCCGTCCTCCGCCGTCAGGACTTCAAATTCGTCCAGCAGCTCGAGCCGCATTTTCAGCATGTAGACATTGTCATCGTTGTCTTCGACGTAGAGCACTTTGATCACGACACTGTTTCCATCCCGTTGACGATTGCCGGCTTGGCGTGCACGACCCGACGGATGCGCTCGACCAGATCGGCCGGCCGGAACATTTCCTTGACCAGAACGGATTGTACGCCCGAGTTCAGGCGCTCGCGATCCCTGGCGTCGAGGTCGCGTGAGGTGATGACGATGACAGGAATGTCACGCCAGGTAGCTTCCTTCTGTAACGCGGCGACGACAGCAAAGCCGTCCATCTCGGGCATCATCAGATCGAGCAGAATTACGTCCGGCTTTCCTGCCCGCAGGTGGGTCAGCGCGTCCCGTCCGTTTTCCGCCTCTTGCACGATCCATTGCTGACCTTCCAGCCAGCCGCACAGGCGTGTGCGCTGGTCCGGATCGTCCTCCACCAGCAGCACTTTCGTCGGCCGCGCGGACGCCCGAAAGCGCCCCAAAAGTCGCCGCAGCCGTTCGCGGTCAATCGGCTTCGTGAGGTAGCCGGCCGCACCAAGCGCCACACCACGTCGCTGCTCGTCCAAAATCGTCACCATGATCACCGGGATGTCGGTGAGCTCAGGATCCTGCCGCAATGCCGCCAGAACCGACCAGCCGTCTAGGTCGGGCATCATGGCATCGAGCGTGATCGCGGTCGGCCGCAGCTCCTTGGCCAGCTTGAGCCCCTCCAACCCGCCAGCGGCAGCAACGACGGAAAACCCTTCCGATTGAAGATGATCGCTGATCAGCTCGCGCGCCGTCGCGTCATCGTCGATCACCAAAACACACTCGGTTCTTGCCGGAGGTCTGCCGTCGACCGCAACCTCCGCAGTACTGCCAGCGCCTGGCAGGCGCACAGTGAAGATCGAGCCCCTGCCCGGCTCGCTCGTCAGCGTCACGTCGCCGCCCATCATGCGCGCGAGCTTGCGGGTGATGGCGAGGCCCAGGCCGGTGCCGCCGTAGCGGCGCGCGGTCGAAGCGTCGGCCTGGCTGAACTCCTCGAACAGCTTGGCCTGCTGCTCGGCGGTCATGCCGATGCCGGTATCGGATACCGAGAATTCTACCCAATCATGTCCGTCGACCAGTCGCCGAACCCGCAGAGCGACCTCGCCTTGCTTGGTGAACTTGCAGGCATTGCTCAACAGGTTGAGCAGGATCTGCCGCAACCGCATCGGATCGGCTGCAATCGGAGCCAAGTGCGGCTGGCATTCGACGACGAGGCGATTTTTGTTCTGCTCGGCGAGCTGCCGCGCGGTGCCGACCACCTCATCGATGAGTGGCGCCAGGCTGACCTGCTCGGTGTTGAGCTCGAGCTTGCCGGCCTCGATCTTGGAAAGATCGAGCACCTGATTGATCAAGCCGAGCAAATGGGTACCGGCCCGATGCACCCGCTGCAGCGGCTCTTGCGCCTTCTCAGTGCCGAAGCGAGCAGCATTGCCGACCATCATCTCGGTCAGGCCGATGATGGCGTTGAGCGGCGTGCGCAGCTCGTGGCTCATGCTGGCCAGGAACTGCGACTTGTGCTGGCTCGCCAGCTGGAGCTGCCGGCTCTTCTCCTGGATTTCGTCGAACAGTCGTACGTTCTCGATAGCGATCGCAGCCTGGTCGGCGAAGGTGGTCACGAGCTCGATCTGCTTGTCGGTGAACGGGCGGACCTGAGAGCGCGTCAATGTCAGCACACCGATCGGAACGCCTTCGCGCAGCATCGGGACGCCGAGGATGGTCCGGAAGTCGCCGAGCCGCTGCGCCTCGGCGAATGTATAGTCCGGGTCCGCAAGCACATCGGCGACATGGATCACCTTGCCTTCCAGCAGGGCCCGGCCGGTCATCGTACCGCGGTCCGGCTTGACCGGCACATCCTTGACCAGCGCGATGAATTCCGAAGAGAAGCCATAAGCCTCGGCGCGATAGAATATACCATCCTTCTGTCGAGTGATCGTGGCCCGGTCGGCTTCGCACAGGTGGGCGGCCGACTCGACCAACGTTTGCAGCACTGTCTGCAAATCGAAGGTCGAGCGGCTGATCACCTTGAGCACGTCGGCGGTGGCGGTCTGCTGCTGCAGCGACTCGCGCAGCTCGTTGAGCAGCCGCGTGTTCTCGATTGCGATCACGGCCTGGTCGGCGAAGGTGGTGACGAGGTCAATCTGCTGTTGGGTGAATGGCCGCACCGTCTTGCGTTGCAGGATGATGACCCCGAGTAGACTTCCTTCGCGCAGCAGCGGCAGCCCCAATATCGTGCGAATGCCGCCGATCTTCGCTGCTTCCTTCAATGTGTATTCCGGGTCGGCCACAACATCGGGGACGTGGATGATGCGCCCCTCTTGCAGGATGCGACCGAGAACCGATCCGCGCCCCACTGGGATCGGATGCTGCTCCATGAACGCCTTGTATTCGGGCGAAAAGCCGTAAAAAGCGGCCTGCCGGAACGTGTCGCCATCCGGGCGAGCGATGCCGACCATGTCGGCCTGACACAGGCGCGCCGCCGACTCGACCAGTGTATCGAGCACGACCTGCAGATCGAACGTCGAGCGACTGATGACCTTGAGCACGTCGGCGGTCGCGGTCTGCTGCTGCAGTGACTCGCGCAGCTCGTTGAGCAGCCGCGTGTTCTCGATGGCGATGACCGCTTGCGCCGCGAAATTCTCCAGCAGTTCGATCTGCTTGTCGGTGAATGGGCGGACCTCTTGACGATAGATGACGATTGTGCCGATCAGATCGTCATCCTTGAGCATGGGCACGATGACCGTCGATCGCGCCCCGCCGAACTGGGCCGCGTAGCCGGGAGTCGGCTCGGCGGCGTAGTCGGCGCTGCGGGCAACCTGCTTGGTCTGCAAGACGCGATGGTGGAGGGTCCCAGGCTCCGGGCGGAACGGACCGCGCCGCATTTGAAAGTCCGCCAACGCTGCCGGGATGCCGGCCCCGGCTGCCCGGGATAAGACATTGCCGTCGTAGCGGAACAGTGTGCCGAATTTGGCGTCGCAGACCCGGATCGCGTTCTCCAACACTGCACGAAACACCGACTCCAGGTCGCCGGCTGAGCTCGAGATGACTTCGAGAACTTCGGAAGTCGCGGTCTGCTGTTCCAGCGCCTCGGAGAGGTCGCGTGTGCGCGCCTGCACCTCGTCGAACAGCCGCACGTTCTCGATCGCGATCACCGCCTGGTCGGCGAAGGTCGCGACCAGCTCGATTTGCTTTTCGCTGAATGGCCGGACGCTATTTCGCTGTAGAACGATTACACCGACCGGCATTCCTTCCCGTAGCAGCGGGACTCCCAGCAAGGTGCGGAAGCCGGCGATCTTTTGGGCGTCAAGCATGGTGTAGTCCGAATCGGATAACACGTCGGGAATGTGAACGATCCTGCGTTCGAGCAGCGCTCGACCGGCGATCGTTCCTCGCCCCGGCTCTATCGCCCTGTCCCTCATGAGCGCGTCAAGCTCGGAAGAGAACCCGCGACTTGCCACTCGCTCGTAACTCTTGCCGGACAGCCGATGAATCGATGCCATGTCGGATTCGCAGAGCTCCGCCGCCGACCCCACCAGCGTTTCGAACACCGCCTGCAGGTCGAAGGTCGAGCGGCTGATGACCTTGAGCACATCGGCGGTGGCTGTCTGCTGCTGCAGGGATTCGCGGAGTTCGTTGAGCAGCCGGGTGTTCTCGATGGCGATAACGGCCTGGCGCGCGAAGCTCGTGACCAAGTCGATCTGCTTTTGCGCAAAGGGGCGGACCTCCTGGCGATAGATGGCGATCGCGCCGATCAACTCTCTCTCCTTGAGCATGGGCACGATGACTTGCGACCGCGCGCCGGCGAGCCTTGCCGAAGGCGTCGGGACCCGCTCGGCGGCCTGGTCCACGGTGTGGATCACGTTTCTCGTCTGCAGAACTTGGTCCAGCGCGTTGCCAGCTTCTGGGAGGAACCGGCCCCGGGACCAAACGAAGCTGGCATACTTCCGCGGGGCATTGAGCATGGCCGCGGGCTGGAACGCTTCGCCGTCGTATCGATACAGCACGCCAAACGTGGCTTCGCACAGGCGTGTCGCGTTCGCCAGCATGGCTTCGAATACCGGCTCGAGCTCGCCGGGCGTGTTGGAAATAACCTGTAGCACCTCGGAAGTCGCAGTCTGCTGCTGCAGCGACTCGGCGAGCTCGCGCGTACGCGCCTGCTCGGCCTCGAACAGCCGCACGTTCTCGATCGCGATCACCGCCTGATCGGCGAAGGTGGTGAGCAGGTCGACCTGTTTGTCGGTGAATGGCCGCATGTCGGTGCGTTGCAATGCGATCGCGCCAATTGGCACGCCTTCACGCAGCAGCGGTGCACCTAACAGGGTCCTGAAACCCGCGAGTTTCTGCGCCTCGGACTGGGTGTATTCCGGATCGGCCAGCACGTCGGCGATTTGTACCGGCCGCCGTTCCAGAACGGTTCTTCCGACGACCGACCCGCGTCCGGATGACACCTTCAGGGTGAGCATGACCTGCTTGACCCTTTGGTGATCTTCCTTGGAATGCCCGTAGCTCGCTGCCCAGCGATAGATGTCGCCCTCGCGGCGGAACAGCCACGCATGGTCCGCATCGCAAAGTCGGGCCGCTGATTCCGCCAATGTATCGAGCACCGTCTGCAGATCGAAGGTCGAACGGCTGATGACCCTGAGCACATCGGCAGTCGCGATCTCGCGGGCGCGCGCCTCGGCAAGCTCGCGCCGCAGCGCCGCGATGTCCGTCTTCTTGGGCTTTGCGCCGTCGCGTGGTGGCGTCGCGTTCCGTCGCGTCCGACGCGCCGCCACCAATGTCTTCTTCTTGCGTGGCTTGCTCATGTCACTTGGCCGCTTCGACCTCGACCATCGGCGGCCTGGCGAGCCGGCGGATACGTTCGACCAGATCGGCCGGCCGGAACATTTCCTTGACCAGAACGGATTGCACGCCCGAGTTCAGGCGCTCGCGATCCTTGGCGTCGAGATCGCGTGAGGTGATGACGATGACAGGAATGTCTCGCCAGCCGGCTTCCTTCTGCAATGCGGCGACGACAGCAAAGCCGTCCATCTCGGGCATCATCAGATCGAGCAGGATCACATCCGGCTTGCCCGCCTTGAGACGGGCCAACGCCTCGCGCCCGTTTTCGGCCTCTTGCACGATCCACTGCTGGCCCTCGAGCCATCCGCGCACCCGCTCGCGCTGGACGGCATCGTCTTCGACCACCAGGACCTTCGTCGGTCGCGCGGCTGCCCGGAAGCGTCCGACCAGCCGATGCAGCCGTTCGCGGTCGATCGGCTTGGTCAGATATCCCGCCGCACCGAGCGAGACGCCGCGGCGATGCTCGTCCACGATCGTCACCATGATGACGGGGATCTCCGCGAGCTCGTTATCCTGCCGCAGCGCAGCCAGCACCGACCAGCCATCGAGATCGGGCATCATGACGTCGAGGGTGATCGCAACCGGCCTCAATTCCTTGGCGAGCTTGAGCCCCTCCAGTCCGCCCGCCGCGGTCATGACGGAGAACCCCTCGGCCTTGAGCTGATCCGCAATCAGTTCGCGCGCCGTTGCATCGTCGTCGATGACGAGCACGCAATCGGTGCGGGGCGAACGGCCGGCGTCGGTCGAGCCCCTGGCGGAAGCTCCCGTCCCGCCAGGCAGACGGACAGTGAAGATGGAGCCCTTGCCCGGCTCGCTCGCCACCGTCACATCGCCGCCCATCATGCGTGCGAGCTTGCGACTGATGGCGAGGCCAAGGCCGGTTCCGCCGTAGCGCCGCGCGGTCGAGGAGTCGGCCTGCGCGAATTCCTCGAACAGCTTGCCCAGCTGCTCCGGCGTCATGCCGATGCCGGTATCGGACACGGTGAACTCGATCCAATTGCGTCCGTCGACCACCGATTGCACGCGCAGCACAACCTCGCCCTGTTTGGTGAACTTGCAGGCATTGCTCAAGAGATTGAGAAGAATTTGCCGCAAGCGCATGGGATCGACGTTCAGGGGGCCGAGATTCTCCTGGGCTTCGACGATGACGCGGTTCTTGTTCTGCTCGGCGAGCTGCCGCGCGGTGCCGACGACCTCGTCGAGCAGCGGGGCGACACTCACGGACTCCGGGCTGAGCTCAAGCTTGCCAGCTTCGATCTTCGAGAGGTCGAGCACCTGGTTGATGAGACCGAGCAAGTGATTGCCGGCGCGGTGCACACGGCGCAACGGCTCCGCCGCCTTTTCGGTACCGAAGCGTGGCGCGTTGCTGACCATCATCTCGGTCAACCCGATGATGGCGTTGAGCGGCGTGCGCAGCTCGTGACTCATGCTGGCGACGAATTGCGACTTGTGCTGGCTCGCGATTTCGAGTTGCCGGCTCTTTTCCTCGACTTCCGTGAACAGGTTGGCGTTCTGGATTCCCAGCACGGATTGCGCGGCGAAGGTCTGCAGGAGATCGACCGTGTGCTTCGGAAACTGGCCAGGCGCCTTGCGCCGCACCACCAGCACGCCGATGATCCCTTCCGCACCCAGCAGCGGCACGACCAGGAGCGCACGGTAGCCGGCCCGCAGCAGGATTTGCTGCAGGGCCGAGGACTTCTCAGCCCTCAAATCAGCAAACTGCACAGGCGCGCGATGCGCCGCCGCATCGGCGATCGATTTTTCACTGAGATCGACGCCCTGCTGGCTGAGCTCGGCGATCAATTCGTCGCTCATGCCTTGCGACGCGCGTAGATGAAACTCGTTTGTCGTCTGGTCCAGGACGTAGATCGAGCCGGCTTCGGTCTCCGACAGTTGAACTGCTTTGGAGACGACGGTCGACAGCACGGTTTGCAGGTCGAGTGTCGAGTTGACCGCCTGCGTCACCTCGCCGAGCGCGCGCAGCTCGGCCACGGACTGGCCCAATTCATCCGTCCTCGCCCGCAGTTCGTTCAACAGTCGCACGTTTTCGATGGCAATGACGGCTTGGCTCGCGAAGTTCGTCACCAGCTCGATCTGCTTTTCGGTGAATGGCCGCACCTCCTGGCGGTAGATCACGATCGCGCCGATCAGCTCTCGTTCCTTCAGCATCGGGACCGCGAGAACAGTTCTTGCGCCCGCCAATTCGATGAGGCCACCTACGCGCGGACCACGATCTTGGCCGCCGTTCTCCGCCATGAGGTCGGTAATGTGGACTACCCCCATGGCTCGGGCCAAGCGGCCGAGAGGGGTGTTCGGATTGTCGTCGACGCCGAGAGTCTGTTCGCGTTGCCACCACTCGCTGTAGGCGGCCGGTGCGTTGTGCAGGGCGACAGGGCGAAAATGGCCTTCTTCGTAAAGAAACAAATTCCCGAAATTGGCTTCGCAGATGCGTGTCGCGTTCGCCAGCATGGTGTCGAACACGGGTGTCAAGTCGCCGGGCGAGCTCGAGATGACGCGCAGCACCTCCGACGTCGCCGTCTGCTGCTCCAGCGACTCGCTCAGCTCATGGGTACGTTGCTCGACCTTCTTTTCCAGGCCGGCGTAGGATTCCTGCAGCTGCCCCGCCATGTCGTTGAACTGGTCGGCGAGCGCCTCCAATTCGTCACCGGTCTTGATCGAGATGCGCTGACTGAGATCACCGCTGCCGATGCGCGCCGCGCCGGCCCGCAGCGCTCGGATCGGGCCGACCATGCGGCCGGCGAGGAACATCCCCGCGAGGACGGCGAAACCGAGCGCGGCGAGCAGCACGAAGGCGAGCCGCTCCAGGGCGGCGTAGAGCGGCGCATAAGCCTCCTTGGCCGGCAGCTCGACGAACATCAGCCAACCGAGCGGCGCCACCGGCGCATAGGCGGTGAGCACCTCGCGGCCTTCGATGTTTTCCGCTTCTTGCACCGTCTCCGATGGGCTGCCGGCGCTGCCGGCTCGTGCCGCGCGCACTTGTGCGAGTTTCGACATGTCGGTATTGCGCAGGACCAAGCTGATATCGGGATGTGCGATCAGCCGCCCCTGCGCGTCGACCACATAGGCGTGGCCGCGCTCGCCGACCTTGATCTGCGAGACCACGTCCCAGATCAGCTTCAAATTGACCTCGGCGATGCTCACGCCGGCGTCGCGCCGCGTGCCGGCGATCGCGAGCGTCATGTACGGCTCGGATTCACGGCGAAAATAGACCGGTCCGTAGTAGACCTTGCGCGCCACAGCTTCGGTGAACTTGGTTTCATTGGAGAAGTCAGCGGTGCTGCCGACCACGTCCATGGCGAGCCGCGACACCCGCAGCCGTTCTTTGCCGGTGGCGTCGACCTGCGCCAGCTCGGTAATGGCGGGAACCTGGCGCAATAGTCGCAATGCGTCGAAGCGGCGTTGCTCGATCGAGCCCGCCGACCACGGCAGTTGCGTGGTCCAGCCGAGCTGGCTCTCAATTTCCTTGATGAATTGTCCGATCTTGGCGGCGGCGGCTTCCGCCTGTTCGCGTTGGATGCGGATCAAAGACGACTTGTGCTCTTGATAATAGAACAAGACATCGAAAATGCCGTTGGAGAGAAGCGCGACGCAGACGACCGCGACGAACAGCGAGACGTATTTGGTGAACAGGCGCCGGCGGGTTTTCGGCACCGGAGCGTCGGCCGCCGCCTGCTGATGCGCGCCGTCGCTTGGCGCCGTCGGGCGTTTCGGGGCAAGGCGCTCGATGAAACTACGAATCCTCATTCCCTGCACTGTATCAGGACCGGTGATGTTGTGTCCGGCGCGAGAATGGATTTCCGCGTCATTCGATCACCCGGTCGGCGCGGGCGACCAGCGTCGGCGCGAGCTCCAGACCGACGGCCTTCGCGGCTTTGAGATTGATGACCAGCTCGAATATCACGGGCTGCTCGACCGGCAGGTCGTTCGGCTTCGCGCCCTTGAGGATACGGTCGACGTAGATCGCGCCGCGTCGATAAAGGGCCGACAGGCTGGGCCCGTAGGACATGAGGCCGCCGCTGTCCACGTAGTCGGAATACTGGGAAAAAATCGGGAGCCCGTGGTCGGCTGCTAATTGCACGACCGCCGCCCGATACGAGACCATGACCGGATCATCGATCACCATGACTGCCGCAACACCCGCACGGGCGGCCGATGCGAGAACGGCCCGCAGTTCGCTCGGCCCGGATATCCCGATATCCTCCAACTCCAGCCCAACTTGACCTTTCGTGCGCCCCATCTCTCGGAAGACCAGGGCTGCGCCTTCGCTGGGCCGATTCCACAACACGGCGATGCGCTGGGCATTCGGTATGACTTCCTTGACCAAGGCCAATCTTTTCCCGGTCAAGTCCGAGGCTATGCTGCTGAGCCCTGTGACGTTGGCGCCGGGCCGAGCGAGGTTGCCGACAATCCGGAGCCCGACAGGATCCGGCACTTGGATGAACACCACCGGAATCGTGCTGGTGGCCTCCTTGGCTGCGAGCGCGGGCCGGGACGGGCTCGCCACGATCAGGTCGACCGGGAGAGCGACGAGCTCGGCGGCGAGGCGTGGCAGCGATTCGAAGCTGCCCTCCGAGAATCGCCATTCGATGGCGAGGTTGTGCCCTTCCACCCACCCGAGTTCGCGGAGCCCCTGCTGAAACGCCTGGAACACGAGGCTCGGGTGGACGCCCGCGGAGCCCTGAGACAGGACCCCGAGGCGGCGAAGCTTCGCCGATGGCTGCCCAAGCGCAGTATGCGCGCAAAACGCCGATGACGCCGCCGCGCCACCGAGAAGAGCCATGAATTCGCGCCGCCTCACTCGATCACCTTCTGCTCGATCTCGGGCCTTGGACGGCTCCGGCCGCACAAGGGGGGTACCGCAGTCGAGACTCGCTCTTGGGCCTTGGTTCAGCGCAGAAATCCCCGCCGCACGTTGCGACCGGGTGATTGCGTCCAACCTCCGCGGATCAATGTGAGCCGATCGCAGGGCCAAATCCTTGGGACAAACCTGAATCGTTCTGAATCGAGCTAAATCGGCAGAATTTCACAGCGACGTTACCTGTATTATATTACCTCAATCCAGCCTCCGCCCATCCAGTTGCAGCACCGAGCCGGGAGTTGGCCTGCAGGATCGGGGCGAGCCCTGCCGCTAGCCCGGCCGACGCACCGAATGCCGGGCCTCCTCGTTGGCTACCGGGGCGGCATCCAGTGCATAGACGTGGCACAACCGGAGGGCGCGGATGATCTGCTTGGTGGGCGGCTTGCGACCGCTGAGAACCCGGTTGAGCGCGCTGCGGTCGATGCCCTGCCGTCGCGCCCAGGACGACTGGCCTCCGGCCCGTTCGACCTCGAAGCGGAGGAAGCAAACAACATCCTTGTCATCGAGCATACGCATTGCGGTTCGACCGGCGATGGGATGCAAGCGTCGGGACTGTGCCGCCGGTCGAGGGCTCAAGTCCTTGGCGCGCAGCTGAATTGTTCTGAATTGGCGGTCTCCCATACCGTCCACCCCGCCGGGAGAGAAAAAAAGGTGTCCGGTCCGGATCAACACGGTTTTCCGGCCATCGGTGTGAGATAATTCACAGAGTAAATCGGCGAAATAACAAATACTTGGTCGTTGTGTGAAACCAGCGGAGGCATCACTCGATGACCCCGAATGAGCCCGATGCCGACGTGTGGCGGCGGCTGTTTGCATCGCTGACCGGCGATCCGGCGGTCGACGCCACGCTCATCCGCGCATTCTGCGCCACCCATCACGTCACCCCGGCCCGGGTCATGGCCGAAATGCATAGCCGCCGCCAACTCGGTCAGCAGCCGGAGGGCGCGCGAAAGCAGCAGCATCAGGAGCCCCGGCGAGAATCGTGAACCGAGCGCCGGCCGCGTACGCTCAATGTTCGAAATGAAACTCGAGGACCGACGTACCGTCCTTGACCGAAGTACGAACGCGATCGGCATTCTGCCGCAGCATAAATCCAGCCAGTCGCCGATAACCGGAATCGGTCTCCATGATGTCCTGGCCGGAGGGCCGCTGCTCCGGCAGTTCAAGGGACGGACCGTAATACGTGATCCTTACATCGAGGTTGAATTCGTCGAAGCGCGCCTCGACCGCGATCGGCCCTCTCGGATCGCAGTGCTCGCGAATAGTTTCGACTGCTTGATTGACCCCGAACGCGACGCGCACCATCACGTCGGGGCGCGCGCCCCAGCGCCGGCCGGCGTCGTCGAAGAATTCGTCGATCTCTGCCACCACGTCGGCGGACGTCGGATCCAAGGCAAGCGTCACCCGCTGCCGCTGGCCGATGCGAAACAGCCCGTTGAGCAGCAATGCGGTAACGGTGCCGAGAACGATCGACGAGTTCACGATTGGCTCGACGGCTGCGGGAATATCCGACGCGAAGCTGGGGATGATCTCGGCGGCGATCCCACTCGCGATGGCAAGGCCAATCACGATGGTGCGGCGCGCGTCGAGCATGCGCGAGGTAATCGTCTGCAGCCCGCTGATCAGAACGAAGCAGGCCGCGAACAGCAGCGACGCTCCCATCACCGGACGCGGCATCAGGATGAGCGAACCGGTGACCGACGGAAGGAAAGCAAGCGTGAGCAGAATTCCACCGACGGCGAAACCGATGACTCGGCTGCTCATCGCAGTGGCCGCCTGCAAACCGATGCTCGCTGTCGACGGCGCGAGCCCGATGGTACCGACCAGGCCGGCAAACATGTTTCCGAGCCCGTTGGCGAGCGTGCCGCGGCTGATCGAGCCCATATCGGCGCGGACCCACCCGGCATCATTGATCCGCTGGAGCGCTGTGATGTCGCCGATGCCCTTGAGCGTGATGGCGAGCGCAGCGACCGTGAACGGCACCACCATGGCCGGCGAGAAAGCCCAGCCTCCGTGATCGAAGTGCGGCACTGCAAAGAAGGGCAATTCGGCGAGCAGGTGAAACGCTTCCTTCGGCAATACTCCGGTCACCACAGCGGCCCCGTAGCCGACCGTCATTCCGACCATCGCGCAGAACAGCCGGGCCTGGCCCTTGCCCCAAACGTTCAGGCCGACGGTGGTCGCGAGCGTAACGGCTGCAACCAGCCAATAGTCGCGACCGACCGGCTCATGCACGCCCACACCGATAACGTACCGGCACCCGATTGCCGCGATACTCGTTCCGACGAGAAAGACCACGAGTCCTCCGACCTCGGGAGGCAACAGCGGTCGGATCCGCCGCAACATCGGCGACAGCGCGGACTGAACGATGCCGGCAAGGATGGTCATACCGAAGACCAGCGGCAGACCGCCGAGCTTGAGAGCGGCGATCGATGGCTCGAGAAAAATTCCAGTGTGGCATGCCGGACAGAGAAACCCGCTGCCGACAGGCCCCCTTGGCCAAGATTGGAGAATTGCGGCAACGCCCAACGCGATCATGGTGAGACTGAGCAAATTCACCGAGGATGCAGTTGGTAGTTCGGCCAGCTGAATCACGAGCGCAGGATAGATGAGCTGGATTCTCACCAGGCTGACATGCTGAAATCCCTGCAACGCGGTCACGAGGGGCGGCGGGATGTCCTCAAGCCCGTGAATCAGTTCGGCGGGCTTCTTCCTCTTGGCGAAGGGTCGCGTGCTGCGCAAGAAACGCAGCCATGATCCCGCATCCGTGACCCTTGCCAAAATTCGAGCGAGGCGGACCGGTTCCGGAACGTCGTTCATGCCATCACTGCCGAAGCCTGCCGATGCCCTCGGCCTGCGTCGGGCAGATCAGAAACTCATCGGTGAAGTTGCCGATGTCGAACAGGCGTTTGACCTCGCCGATCACGCCACACAGCGCGAGCTTTCCTTGCTTCTCTGCGGTCGCGCGATTGGCAATGAGCAGAGCACGAAAGCCGGCGCTGCTGATATAGGCGATATTCTTGAGATCAACCACCAGCGAGCGGCGGCCGCCTTGCACCAGCGAGATCAATCGATCGCCGAATTCCGTCGCAGTCGTGCTGTCGAGCCGGCCATAGGCCTCGACGATGGTGACGTCCTCGGTCACCTCTTCCACAAGTTTCATGCCATGCTCCACATCGTCATTCCGCCAGTTTTTTCACCAGCCGCAACTGATTGATGCCATCGCGGCGCGAATATGTCAGCTCGTCCGTCAGCTTGCGCACGAAGTGCAGACCGACGCCACCGTCCGCGCGGGGTTTGGCCCCGAAATCGGGCGGCGGGACCGTGAGCGGGTTGAACGCCTTGCCGTCATCCTCCACCACCACCTCTAGATCCGCGTATCGCTCATGTCGCATTTCCAGACGCACGACGATGTCATGACGTTCTGCATCCTCGTAAGCATACGAGATGATGTTGTTGAGTATCTCGTCAAGCGAAACGTTGAGGGCAACGATGACCTCGCTCGGGAGCTCGTGATCGGCGCCGAAGCTTTCCACCATCGCTGCTACCCGCGCAATCTCGGACATATGGTTTCCAATGCGTATCTCGCGGGGCCCCGACGATCCCGCCCGCGATGGAATTCCCGTGGCCATGGCCATTTCCTCGAGTAAGCGCCGAGCGTCTGCATCGAAGCAAATATAGCTCTACCTACGAGCGCTTGTCCCAGGCCGGTACCG
>Ga0126377_10001972_pt1 | contig 13848 bp, 11 predicted proteins | sample PanSoiMetPlot_22_FD_92647 | JGI IMG/M metagenome (GOLD analysis project Ga0126377, IMG submission 92647) | Tropical forest soil microbial communities from Panama - MetaG Plot_22 | ecosystem: Environmental > Terrestrial > Soil > Tropical forest > Bulk soil | place: Panama | collected 2016-02-17
CGGACGACCACCGCCTCGTTCGGGCCGAGCCCGAGCTGGCGCAGATCGACCTGCCCTCGGCCCCTGGCGGGGTCGGTGGACAGCTCCAGCGTGGCCGGGCCGTCCTCGCCGGCGATCCCGGCCGTGACCGGCGTGCCGGTGAACCGCACCGCGACCAGCAGCCGCTCCTCGCCGTGCTCGCGCAGGTAGGCGAAGACGCCGTCGGGCAGGCCGTCCAGCGGCCGGTAGCCGCCCGCGTGCAGCGCGGGCGAGGCCCGGCGCAGCCGGATCAGGCGGCGGTACAGATTCAGCGTCGACGCGGGGTCGCCCCGCTGGGCGGCGACGTTCCGCTCGCGGTGGCCGGCGCCGAGCGGGAGCCACGGCCTGCCGGTGGTGAACCCGGCGCCCGGGCTCGCGTCCCACGGCACCGGGGTGCGCTCGGGGTCGCGCCCGTCCACGTCACGGGCCTGTTCCGGGGGGACCGGCACGTCGGTCATGCCGATCTCCTCCCCCTGGTAGACGAAGGGGGTGCCGCGCAGGGTCAGCAGCAGCACGGCGGCGGCCCGGGCGCGCGCCTGGCCGTCGCCGCCCTCGTCGTAGCGGCTGGCCACGCGCGGGTGGTCGTGGTTGCCGGTGAAGTAGTCCGGCCAGGCACCCCGGGGCAGGAGCGCCTCGAACTGGTCGACCGTCTCGCGGATCCGGTCCGCCCGCCAGGGCTGGTGCAGGAACACGAAGTTGTGCGCCAGGTGCAGCTCGTCGCCGGCCTCGCCGTAGTAGCGCACCAGGTCGCGAAGGTCGAGCAGGTAGACCTCGCCGACGGCCATGCGGTCGTCGTAGCGGTCCAGCAGCCGGCGGAAGCGGCGCAGGATGTCGTGGACCTCGGGCCAGTCGTTGTCGTGCAGCCGCACGCGCCGCCGGGCTCCGCGCAGCAGCCGCTCCGAGCGGCTCAGGCCCTCCTCCACCTGGTCGGCCCCGATCAGCGGGTTGTCCGCCAGCTCGGGGTCCTTGGCGAGCTTGTGGGCGACATCGATGCGGAACCCGTCGACCCCGCGGTCGAGCCAGAACCGCATGACGTCCTCGATCGCCCGGCGGACCTCGGGGTTCCACCAGTTCAGGTCGGGCTGCTCGGGCAGGAACGAGTGCAGGTACCACTGGCCGGTCGCCTCGTCCCAGGTCCACGCGGGGCCCACGCGCGGGAAGGCGCTGCGCCAGTTGTTCGGCGGCGCGCCGTCGCGCCGGGGGTCGGCCCACACGTACCAGTCCCGTCTGGGGTTGTCGCGGGACGAGCGCGACTCGACGAACCAGGGATGCTGGTCGGAGGTGTGGTTGGGGACGAGGTCGACGATCACCCGGATCCCGCGCCGGTGCGCCTGGGCGAGCAGCTCGTCGAAGTCGGCGAGCGTGCCGAACATGGGATCGACGTCGCGGTAGTCGCTGACGTCGTAGCCGAAGTCCTTCATCGGCGAGCGGTAGAACGGGCTGAGCCAGATCGCGTCGACGCCGAGCGAGGCGGCCGTGCCGTCGTTCAGGTGGTCCAGGTGGGCGGTGATCCCGGCGAGGTCACCGATCCCGTCGCCGTCGGAGTCCGCGAAGCTGCGCGGGTAGATCTGGTAGATGACGCCGTGCCGCCACCAGTCGCCTGCCGCCACCCGTTCCCCCTCGCTCCGGTCCGCGAGCGACCAGGCTACCGGTCGGGGGCCGGCTCCCCCGCGCCGCTCCCTCTCGGGACGACCCACTCCTGCGCCGGCCCGGTGACCCTGGGTCTTCGGATCGACGAGGCCCCCCGGTGACCTCACCGGGGGGCCTCGTTCGCCGCAGGGGGACCTCAGGCGGGGGCGGGCTGCTGGCCGTTGTGGCTCGGCAGCGGCACGCCGCCGCCGTTCCCGCCGCGGCCGGCGATGAACTCCTCGACCTCGCGGCGGGCCGCCTCGTCGGTGTACTGCACCGGGGGCGACTTCATGAAGTAGCTGGAGGGGCCCAGCAGCGGGCCGCCGACGCCGCGGTCGAGCGCGAGCTTGGCGCAGCGCACCGCGTCGATGACCACGCCCGCGGAGTTCGGGGAGTCCCACACCTCCAGCTTGAGCTCGAGGTTGAGCGGCACGTCGCCGAAGGCGCGGCCCTCGAGCCGGATGTAGGCCCACTTGCGGTCCTCCAGCCAGGGCACGTGGTCGCTCGGGCCGATGTGCACGTTGCCGCGGCCGAGGTCGCGGCCGAGCTGGGAGGTGACCGCCTGGGTCTTGGAGATCTTCTTGGACTCCAGCCGGTCGCGCTCGAGCATGTTCATGAAGTCCATGTTCCCGCCGACGTTGAGCTGCATCGTGCGGTCCAGGTGGACGCCCCGGTCCTCGAACAGGCGCGCCAGCACGCGGTGCGCGATGGTCGCGCCGACCTGGGACTTGATGTCGTCGCCGATGATCGGCACGCCCGCCTTGGTGAACCGCTCGGCCCACTCGGGCCGCCCGGCGATGAACACCGGCAGGCAGTTGACCATCCCCACCCCGGCCTCGAGCGCGGCGGCCGCGTAGAAGCGGGCGGCCTCCTCCGAGCCGACCGGCAGGTAGCAGACCAGCACGTCGGCGCGGGCACGCCGGAGCGCGTCGGCGACGTCGACGGCCGGACGCCCGGACTCCTCGACGGTCTCCCGGTAGTAGCGGCCCAGCCCGTCGAGCGTCGGGCCGCGCTGGACCTCGACGCCCGCGGGGGGGACGTCGGCGAACCGGATGGTGTTGTTCTCGCTGGCGAAGATCGCCGCGGACAGGTCGTGCCCGACCTTCTTGGCGTCGACGTCGAACGCGGCGACGAACTCCAGATCACGGACGTGGTAGCCGCCGAGCTGGACGTGCATCAGCCCGGGAACCGCCTCGCCGGGCAGCGCGTCCTTGTAGTACTCGACGCCCTGGACCAGCGAGGAGGCACAGTTCCCCACGCCCACGATCGCGACGCGTACCTTGTCGGTCACCCGCTGATCCTCCTCGTCTGCGCGACCGCGCCGGCCGAGCGCCATCCGGCGGTCTCGTAGCCGGGCGCGAGCCCGGTCGAGCCGGCCGAGTTCGGCAGGTCACGGTCGCCGGTGATCGGAGCCTGCGGCGCAGGCTCGGTCTGGTGTGCTCCGCCCGCGCCGGTCGCGGGCGGACGTGCGGTCGTTCTCCGGCGCGGCGCCGGGTCGGCGGCCTGCCTGCGGGCTCGCGGTGCGCGCCCCCGGCGGCCGGTGCGGACCCCCGCCTCGTCGCCGCGGGCCGCCCGTGGCTCGTCGGCGCCGACCGCCCGCTCGGACGCGATCAGGCGGTCCAGCCAGGCGATCTCGCGCTCGCGCTCCTCGAGCCCGTGGTCGAGCAGCGACAGCGTGTAGGCGTCCATGCGGTCGCGCGCGCTGCGCAGGCTCGCCCGCAGGTCCCGCAGCCGCTGCTGGAGGTATCCGCGGCGGCGCTCGAGCTGGTCGAGCCGGCTGGCCGGCTCCAGGTAGCGGAAGAACGCCAGCCGCAGCGAGAAGCGGTCCTGCTCGAAGTCGTGCACGTCCGCGGACTCCAGCAGCTCCTGGAAGAGCAGCTCGCCGCGCTCGGTCAGGTGGTACACGTGCTTCTTGCGCGACATCGACGGCGAGTCCAGCACGCGCAGCGCGCCCTGGGCGCTGAGCCGCTTCAGGCACGGGTAGAGGGAGCCGAAGCTGACCCGCCAGAACGCCCCGAGCTTGGCCGTGAGCAGCTTCTGCAGCTCGTAGCCGGACATGGGCTTCTCTTTCAGCAGGCCAAGGACGGCCAGTTCGAGCAAGCGCCACCCCCTGTGCTATGCAACCAGGTGGTATGGAACCGTGGTATGGAACCAGGGTGGTGGCCGGCCAGGGCGTCACCCGCCGTGGCGGCGCCGGGGGCCGGTGCTCCGGTTCGAGCACCCCGTGCGCCCGAGGGCCCGGTCCACCTATCGTCCCGACCTATCGAGTCGAGATATCGACACGATAGGTCCGGTTCCGGCGGCCTGTCAACTCCGGGCGCCGGAGGGGCCGCCGGAGACCGTGCGTGGGCACGGAAACTGGCGCGATCGCCCGACCCGAGTAGACTTCCGTCCATCCCCGGCCGAGCCCACCGGCCGGGCTTCCCACCCGGACTGCGTATGCGGCTCGTCGACTACACCCTCGCCAAGCGTGCCACTCTCAAGAACCTGCGTGGCGGGCGCCTGTCGCGGCACGAGGTCTGCGACGCGCACCCCGAGCTGCTGCGTGCCGCGCGCAACGTCGGCGAGGCCGCACCCGATCCCTGCCCGGTCTGCACGGAGAAGGGCCTGGTGTTCGTGACCTACGTGTTCGGGGACGACCTGCGCCAGGACTCCGGCCGGGTGTGGCCACGCGCCCGCCTGGCCGACCTGCACCGCTCGCTGGACGAGTTCGCCTGCTACGTGGTCGAGGTCTGCACCGACTGCGCCTGGAACCACCTCGTCCAGCGGTACCTGCTCGGCCGCCAGCACGCCGGCTGAACCGGAGGAAGGGAGAGCCCGACGGACCCCGGCCCATCGACGCCCCGCCGGACCGACCCGTTCGGCCAGCGCGGCCGCCGCCCCCTGCCGGCCGCGGCCGGCCCGGCGGGCGCCACCCGTACCAGATCGGCCGTCGTTCCCGGCCGCGCCGCCCGACGCACCATGGCGCCGCCCAGGCCGGCACGCCCGACCGGGTCCCCGCCGGGCAAGCCCCGGGGGAGGCGTAGCCTGCGGCGCGCGCTGTGGCTGGCGCTCGGGGTCGGCGCGGTCGCCGTCGGGATCTCCGCGGGCTTCTTCTACTCGCTGGCGCAGGTGCCCCTGCCCGAGCAGGTCCCGGCCGCGCAGGTGTCCACCATCTACGACGTCAGGGGCCGCGAGATCGGCACCCTCGCCGTGGAGCAGAACCGCCGCACGCTGGCGTGGAAGGACATCCCCCAGGTGATGAAGCACGCCACCCTGGCTGCCGAGGACCGCACCTTCTACGAGCACGGCGCGCTCTCCTACAAGGGCCTGGTGCGCGCCGCCTGGGCCAACGTCACCGGCGGCAGGATCTCCCAGGGCGGGTCGACCATCACCCAGCAGTACATCAAGAACTCCACCCCGGTGGGCCGGGAGCGCACGTTCCTGCGCAAGGCGCGCGAGGGGATGCTCGCGATCAAGCTGGAGGAGAAGTACTCCAAGGACCAGATCCTGGAGTTCTATCTCAACACGATCTACTTCGGCCGCGGCGCGTACGGCGTGGAGGCGGCCGCGCTCACCTACTTCGGCCACTCGGCCAAACGCGGGCTCAGCCCGGGCGAGGCCGCGTTCCTCGCCGGCGCGATCCGCAACCCCGAGTTCTACGGCAACCCGAAGAACCGGACCGCGGCGACGCAGCGCCGCAACGACGTGCTCGGGGTCATGGCCGAGCTGGGCTGGCTCACGCCCGACCAGAGCGCGCAGGCGCAGGCCAAGCCGCTCAAGCTGAAGCCCAAGCAGAAGCGCTCCCTGGGGGTGGCGGGCTCGCGCGCGCCCCACTTCATGGAGAAGGTGCGGCTGTACCTGATCGACGAGCTGGGCGCGGACGTGGTCAACCGCGGCGGCCTGAAGGTGTCCACCACCCTGGACCTGGACCTGCAGGCCAAGGCCAAGGCGGCCGTCGAGGGCACGCTCGACCGCACCGGCGACCCGCGTGCCGCGCTGGTCGCGATCGACGCCAAGTCCGGCGCCGTCCGGGCGATGTACGGCGGACACGACTTCGGCAAGCGCCAGTTCAACTACGCCACCGACGCGCAGCGGCAGGCGGGCTCGACGATGAAGCCGTTCGTGCTCGGCCAGGCGGTCGAGGACGGCATCAGCATCCACTCCAACTTCGAGGGCTCGCGCTGCGTGGTCGTCCAGGGCGAGAAGCTGTGCAACTACGGCCAGACCCAGTTCGGCATGGTCAGCCTGCTGAAGGCGACCAAGCTCTCGATCAACACCGTGTACCTGCGCCTCATCGACCAGGTGGGCCCGTCGGCCGTGGCCAACTTCGCGCGGCGCTGCGGGATCGAGACGACGCTCACCTCCAGCGAGCGCCGGCCGGAGCTGCCCGAGCACCCCTCGCTCGCGCTCGGCGCCGGGACGGTGTCCACGCTCCAGCTCACCTCGGCCTTCACCGCCTTCGCCAACCGGGGCGTGCACCTGGAGCCCTACATCGTGGCGAGCGTGAAGGACTCTGCCGGCAACCGGATCCTCAACCACCACCCCAACCCGCTGCAGTGCATGGACACCAACGCCGCCGACACGGTGAACGCCGCGCTGCAGGAGGTGATCAAGGGCGGCACCGGCCGCAGGGCGGACATCGGCCGGCCGGTCGCCGGCAAGACCGGGACGACCAACGACAACGTCGACGCCCGCTTCGTCGGCTACACGCCCGACCTCGTCGCGAGCGTCTGGATGGGGTACGACGACCAGAAGCGGCGGCTGGAGAACATCCACGGCGAAGCCAAGGTCGACGGGGGCGAGCTGCCCGCGCTGATCTGGCGCGACTTCATGAGCGCGGCCCTCGAGGGCAGCCCGGTGAGCGAGTTCGCCGAGCCCGACCTGCGCTCCGGGGAGGTCATCAACCCGACCACCAGCTCCGTCACGACCACCACCGTCGACCCGGGTGTCGTGCCGCAGACCTCGGTGTTCAGCCCGACCACGGTCGGCCCGCCCGACAGCACCTTCTTCCCCGAGACCACCCTGCCGCCGACCACGACGGAGGACCCCTTCCCGACCACGACCCGGCGCAACCGCTTCCCGCCTGGCGGCGGCTTCCCCTGATGGCGCGGCCGACGCCGCCCCGTGAGACGGTCGAGGCGGTGGCCGCGCTCGTGCTCGGCTGGTTCGGGACCCGCCTGCTGCTGCTGGTGCAGGCGCTGGACCCCGGGCGGTACTCCGGCGCGATCCTGGGCGACGTGCTGCTGTACGCCGCCCGCGTCGAGCGCATGTTCCAGGGCGAGGTGCCCTACCGGGACGTCGCGATCGAGTACCCGCCCGGCAGCGTCCCGTTCACGGTGCTCCCGGGGATCCTCGGCGGGACCGGCGCGGGCTACCGGGTGTCGTTCGCCCTGACCATGCTCGCGGTCGACGCGCTCGGGCTGTACCTCGCGGTCCGCCTGCGGCGCACGGTCGACCCCGGCCGCTGGCGGATCCCGGTCGCCTACCTGGTGGGGGTGTTCCTGGTCGGGCCGCTGCTGCTGGTCCGCTTCGACATCGTGCCCGCGGTCTGCGTGCTGGCCGCAGCCGTGTTCGCGGTCGAGCGCCGCGCCCAGGCGTCGGCCGCGGCGCTCGGCTTCGGCGCGGCCGCCAAGCTGTTCCCCGCGGTGCTGCTGCCGCTGCTGGTCGTCGGGCTCGCGCCGCTGACGGGGTGGGGCAGGGCGCTGCGGCGCACCGTCCCCGGGTTCCTGGTCGCGTTCTGCCTGCCGGTCCTGCCCGCGCTGCTGCTGTCCTTCGACGGCACGATCAGCTCGGTCGTGCTCTACCACGCCCGCCGCGGGGTCCAGGTGGAGAGCCTGTGGGCCAACGGGATCGCGCTGGCGCACGTGCTCGCCGGGCTGCCCGCGCAGGCCGTGTACGAGTTCGGCGCGCTGCACCTGGCGTCCAGCCTGTCGCCGCTGGCCAAGGCGCTGTCGTCTCCGGCCACGCTGGCCGCTGCGGCCGCCGCGGCCCTGCTGGTGTGGCGGCGCACGCGGCTGGACGGGCCGCTGGACGGCCGGGACTGGCTGCTCGCGTTCACCCTCGGCGTGCTCGCGTTCATGCTGCCGTCCAAGGTGCTGTCGCCGCAGTACCTGCTGTGGCTGATGCCGCTGGCCGCCGCCCTGGTGCCGTGGGAGGCGACCTGGCCGGCGTTCTGGGCGGCGCTCGCCGCCGGGCCGCTCACGCAGCTCGTGTTCCCCTTCCACTACGACCGGCTGCTGCTGCTCCAGCCGCAGGGCGTGTGGCTGCTCACCGCCCGCAACGCCCTGCTCGTGCTGGTCGCCGTGGTGGTGGTGCGGGCGCTGTGGCGGGGTGGCGCCCCGGCCGCTGCCGGCGCGGCCGGCGAGCAGGAGCCGGTCGTGCTCGACGCCGGCGGGGCACGCTGAGCCGCGGCCCGGGTGGCGCCTGTGGACGGCCGCGCCGGCTGTCACAGGGACGCGACAAACTGGTGTTCGACCGGCGAGTGGTCCGGTCCAGGATCGAGGCGGCCGCGAGGCCACGTTGCCCTGGATTCGGGCCACTGCTACCTTCTGGCGGGTTCACGCTCCTGCTCCCCGTCGGGGGGCCGCTCGAGTCCAGAGGAGGTGACTGTTGCGTGCGTGAATACGAGCTTATGGTGATCCTCGACGCCGGTCTGGAGGAGAAGGACGTCAAGGCGGCGGTCGACCGCTTCCTGACCGGCCTCTCCGGTCAGGGCGGCAAGGTGATCAATCTGGATCACTGGGGCAAGCGCCGCTTCTCCTACGAGATCCGGCACATGACCGAGGGCCATTACGCCGTCGTCCGCTTCGAGGCGACACCCGAGATGGTGGACGAGCTCTCCCGGGTGCTGAGCCTCGCCGACCAGGTGATCCGTCACAAGGTCATCCGGCCGGCGGCCGCGTGAGCTCCCGGCACTGAACCGCTCGGGCCCGCGCGTCCTCTTCCCCACCGGCCCGCGCCCGCGGGCCCGCCCAGCAGACGTCGTCCCGGCACATCCGGGACATCCAGGCACAGAGGGAACGAGATGGCAGTCGACAACCAGGTGATGCTCGTCGGCAACCTGACCGACGATCCGGAGCTGCGCTTCACCCCCAACGGGGCCGCGGTCGCCAACTTCCGGCTGGCCGTGACGCCGCGGGTGCGTGACGGCGACGCGTGGCGCGACGGCGAGACGTCGTTCTTCCGCGTCAACGTGTGGCGGCAGCAGGCCGAGAACGTGGCCGAGAGCCTGCAGAAGGGCGCGCGCTGCGTGGTCGTTGGCCGCCTGCGCAGCCGCACGTGGGAGACCCCCGAGGGCGAGAAGCGCTCCGCCACGGAGGTGGAGGCCGACGAGGTGGCTCCCAGCCTCAAGTTCGCCACGGCCAAGGTCGAGCGGATCTCCCGCGGATCCGGCGGCGGCGGTGGCGGCGACTGGAGCGGCGGTGGCGGTGGCGGCAACCAGGGCCAGTCCGGTGGCGGCCAGTCCGGTGGCGGCCAGTTCAACGACGAGCCGCCGTTCTGAGCGGGCGGCGATCCGCCGGGCCGGCTCGCCGGCCCGGTGCAGGAGGTGCGGCACGAATGGCGAAGGGCGGGGGCTTCCCGCGCAAACCCAAGCGCAAGTTCTGCCAGTTCTGCGCTGACAAGCAGGAGTACATCGACTACAAGGACGTCAACCTGCTGCGCAAGTTCATGAGCGACCGCGGCAAGATCCGCGCCCGCCGGGTCACCGGCAACTGCTCCCAGCATCAGCGCGACGTGGCCACGGCCATCAAGAACGCGCGCGAGATGGCCCTGCTCCCGTACTCCATCCGCTGACCCCCTGGCGGCCCGGGGATCGGGTTCACCGGCCGCCCCGGGGCCGGTCCGAGGGCCGGCCGCCCCGGGCCGAGTTCGAGAGGACGCTGTGAAGGTCATCCTTACCCAAGAGATCCGCGGGGTCGGTGCTCCCGGCGACGTCGTCGACGTCGCCGACGGGTACGGCCGCAACTACCTGCTGCCGCGCAACCTCGCCCGGATGGCGACCAAGGGCGCGGTCCGCGAGGCCGAGGGCATCCGCCAGCGGCGCCAGGCGCGCGAGATCGCCAGCCTCGAGCAGGCGCAGACGGTCGCGGCGCACCTCGGCTCGCTGCAGGTCGTGATCCGGGCCAAGGCGGGCCCCGAGGGGCGGCTGTTCGGGTCCGTGACCGCCGGCCAGATCGCCGACGCGGTGAGCGAGGTCGGCGGGGTCGGCATCGACCGGCGCCGGATCAGCCTCGAAGGCGCCATCAAGCACACGGGGACGCACCGGCTCGCGGTGCGGCTGCACCCCGAGGTCGAGGCGACCGTCAACGTGGAGGTCGTGCCAGCCTGAGGGGAAAGGAGCCCTCCAGTGACCGTCCGGGTCGGCGACACAGGCCCGCGGGTCGGCCCTTCTTCCCCCTCCGAGCGCGTCCCGCCGCACAACCTCGAGGCCGAGGAGTCGGTCCTCGGCTCCATGCTCCTGTCGAAGGACGCGATCGCCGAGGTCCTCGAGCTGGTCCGCGACGAGGACTTCTACCGGCCCGCGCACCGGACCGTGTTCGGCTCGGTCCTCGCGCTCTACGCGCGCGGCGAGGCGGTCGACGCCGTGACCGTCGCCGAGGACCTGCGCCGCGCCGGCCTGCTCGAGGACGTGGGTGGCGCGCCGTTCCTGTTCAGCCTGGTCGAGAGCGTCCCGACCGCGGCCAACGCCGGCTACTACGCCCGCATCGTCAAGGAGACCGGCATCCTGCGCCGCCTGATCGACGCGGGCACCCGGATCGTGCAGCTCGGCTTCGAGACCCCCCAGGACACCGAGCGGGCCGTCGACCTCGCCGAGTCGCTGATCTTCCAGGTCGCCCAGGGCCGCGTCAGCGAGGACTACCAGAGCCTCCGGGACGTGCTCACCGAGACCCTGGAGTCGATCGAGCGCCTGCACAACGACCGCCGCGAGATCACCGGCGTCCCCACCGGCTTCCCCGAGCTGGACCGCATCACGTCCGGCCTCCAGCCCTCCAACCTCGTGATCGTCGCGGCGAGGCCTGCTGTCGGGAAGTGCTTGGGCTCGGACACATCGGTCACCGAGGCGCACAGCGGCGCAAGGATGACCATCGGCGAGTTCGTCCGGCGCGGCAAGGCCGGCGAAGACCTTGCGCTGCACAGCCTCGGCGACGACTGGCGGCTGCGCACGGTGCGGCCGAGCGACTTCATCGACAACGGCGTCCAGCCGGTGCTGCGGCTCACGACTCGCTCGGGCCGCACGATCCGGGCGACCACGAACCACCCGTTCCGAACGCTCGACAGCTGGGTGCCACTCGGCGACCTCCGGCCGGGCGACCGGATCGCGGTTCCGAGACGGCTGGAGTGCCAGGCTGACGAGGAGATTCCGGATCCGTTCGTCGCACTCACCGCCTACGTGATCGGCGACGGTTCTCTCGGAGGCCTGACACCGAGGCTGACAGTGGTATGCCCTACGATCCGGGAGGACGCGACCACTTGGGCCGAGGCGATCGGTCTCATGCCTTCCTCGACGGACTTCCGCCCTTGTCCTGGAGGCAACTGCACGAAGCAGCCCCGGCAACAGCGTGAAGGAGAGGGCTACCATCGCCATCCCGTCACGTTGACCCTGGCGGGAAAGCGGCGAAGCAACCCGCTCACCGCACATCTCGCCGAGCATGGCCTGATGGGGCTCGGGAGCAAGGACAAGCACGTTCCTGAGGCGTACTTCCGGCTGCCTGAGCGCCAGCTGCGGCTGTTCCTGTCACGTCTGTACGCGACGGGCGGGTGGGCGAGCGTCTCGTACTACATGCGCCGCCCGACGTCGCGGCGTCCGTCGGCGAAGGCGGAGATCGGGTACTGCTCGGTCAGCGAGCGGCTCGCCAGGGACGTGCAGCACCTGCTGCTCCGCCTCGGCCTGGCTGCCTTCCTCCGGCGGAAGAAGGTCACCTACCAGGGTGCGACCCGGTGGGCGTGGCACGTGGTGATGAGCCACACGGATCAGGTGGAGCGGTTCTGCCGGAAGGTCGGGATCTTCTCCAAGGAGCGCCAGGTCCAGGTGGTCCTCGACGCGCTCTGCGATCGTGCCGGCCTCGCCGACACCGACACCGTCCCGCGATCGGTGTGGCGCCTGGTCCGCGAGGCCAAGAGGTCGCTTTCCTGGGCGGAGGTGAGCGCACGGGCAGGGCGTCCCCGGAACCACAACTGGCACGTCGACAAGCAAGACCTCGGCCGCGAACGCCTCGCGCTGCTGGCCAAGGCGCTGGACTCCGAGGCGCTGCGTGCGCTCGCTGAGTCGGACGTGCTGTGGGACGAGGTCGTCAGCGTCGAACCCGACGGCGTTGACCGGGTCCACGACCTGACGATCGAGGGTCATCACAACTTCGTCGCAGGCGACATCGTCGTGCACAACTCGGCGCTGGGGCTGGACTTCGCGCGGCACGCGGCGGTGAAGGCCGGGATCCCGACGGTGATCTTCTCGCTCGAGATGAGCAAGACCGAGCTGGTCCAGCGTCTGATGTGCGCGGAGTGCACCGTGGACATGCAGCGGCTGCGCACCGGGCGGATGGAGGAGTCGGACTGGGCGCGGCTGACGCGTTCGCTCGGCCGGCTCGCCGACGCGCCCCTGTACATCGACGAGTCGGCGAACATCACGATGATGGAGATCCGCGCCAAGTGCCGGCGGCTCAAGCAGCGCGCCGGCCTCGGCCTGGTCGTCGTCGACTACCTGCAGCTCATGCAGCCGGCCAAGCGGGTGGAGAACCGGCAGCAGGAGGTCAGCGAGATCAGCCGCGCGATGAAGCTGCTGGCCAAGGAGTTGAGCCTGCCGGTGATCGCGATCTCGCAGCTGTCCCGGCAGACCGAGGCGCGCAGCGACCGCCGCCCGATGCTGTCCGACTTGAGAGAGTCAGGCGCGCTCGAGCAGGACTCGGACGTCGTGTTGTTCATCTACCGCGACGAGCTGTACGACCCCGACTCACCGCGCAAGGGGGAGGCGGACCTGATCCTGGCCAAGCACCGCAACGGCCCGACCGACACCGTGACCGTCACCTTCCAGGGCCAGTACTCCCGCTTCGCACCGATGGCCCGCGGCCTCTGACGCCACCCGCCGGGCCGGCTCCTGGGCCCGCGGGTCGGCCGGGCGGCATCAGCGCGACCGCGCCGCACGGCAGGCCGCCGAGCGGGGTCCGCCGGCACCAGCTCCCGCGGCTCGCTGCGCGGGTCAGCCGGGCAGCGAGGCGAACCGCACGCCGGTCAGGGCCTCGGACACCGACCACAGGCGTGCCGCGGCCGCCTGGTCGCGAGCGGCGGCGGAGAAGGCGACCAGCTTCGGGTGGCGCCCGCGCTGCTCGCCGAGTCCGTTGGGGCCGTAGTACTGGCCGCCCTGGACCTCCCGGGCGGTGGCCGCGTACAGGACCGGGACGGCGCCCCGCTCGGCGGATTGCGCCAGCACCCGCGTTGCCGCGGCGAGGATCCGGGCGGCGAGCGTGGTCCCGCCCGACCGTGGCCCCGAGAGCTGCAGGTTCGTCCGGGCGTACCCGGGGTGGGCGCCGACCGAGATGACGTCCAGGCCCGTGTTGCGCAGGCGTCGGTCCAGCTCCAGGACGAACATCGCGTTGGCCAGCTTGGAGCGCGCGTAGGCGTTCCACGCGCTGTAGCGGCGCTCGCTCTGGAGGTCGTCGAACTCCATGCTGCGGGTGAGCTTGTGGTTGTTGCTGCTCACGGTCACCACGCGGCTGCCCGGGCGCCGCAGCAGCGCCGGCAGCAGCCGGCCGGTGAGCGCGAAGTGGCCCAGGTGGTTGGTGCCGAGCTGCCGCTCGAAGCCGTCGGCGGTGGTCTGGCGATCCGGGATCGCCATGACCCCGGCGTTGTTGACCAGCAGGTCCAGGCCCTCTCCACGGTCGAGGACGGCGGCCGCGAAGCGCTGGACCGACGCGAGACTGGCGAGGTCGAGGTCGCCGCGCTCGGCGGACGCGCCGGGGACCTCGGCGCGCAGCCGCTCCACGGCGGCCGTGCCGCGCGCCGGGTCGCGGGCCGTGAGGATCACCCGTGCGCCCTTGCGGGCCAGCTCCAGCGCGACCCGGTAGCCCAGGCCGGCGTTGGCTCCGGTCACGATCGCGATCCGGCCCGACTGGTCGGGGATGTCGGCGGTGGTCCAGGCGGCGGTCATGTCCGTCCTTCCTGCGCTCCTGCGCTCGGATCAGAGATGGGGGTTGGGGGATGGGGAGCGCCGTCCGCGCTCGGGTA
>Ga0126377_10001973_pt1 | contig 13840 bp, 12 predicted proteins | sample PanSoiMetPlot_22_FD_92647 | JGI IMG/M metagenome (GOLD analysis project Ga0126377, IMG submission 92647) | Tropical forest soil microbial communities from Panama - MetaG Plot_22 | ecosystem: Environmental > Terrestrial > Soil > Tropical forest > Bulk soil | place: Panama | collected 2016-02-17
CCGGTTTGCCTCGGCGAGGCCCGCGCGGCGCAAGGGGCGGTTGCGCCTCGCGTCGCCCGGAGCGCCACGACCTGCGCTCGAACGCCCGGGCGTTGCGGTCCGTGCGATCGGCGCGGTCGGTGCTTCGGCGCGGTCGGTGCTTCGGCGCGGTCATTGCGTCGCCGCGCGGTCGCGTCGCGATCGGCGCTGTCGCGTCGCGATCGGCGCGGTCGCGTCGCGATCGGCGCGGTCGAGTCGCGATCGAGTCGCGAATCGATTCGATCGACTCGATCGGCGCGGCGGCCTCGTGGCGCCAGTCACACGGTGCGTCAAGACGCGGCACGGCGCGCGCGCGGCTCGGCCGAAAAGCCAGATCGGCCGACCCGGCCGACGATCGGCGAAGGTAAGCTGGCGCCGTGGTGGGGCGCCGTCCGCTCGGGTCCGCTGTCGGCGCCGTGGTCGTCGCCGTCATCGCGGGTCACGGCGGCCGCGCCGCGGCGACGGAGCTGCACTCTCTGTTCGATGCGCGCTGCGGGCGCACGACGGGCATCCTCGTGCACGTCGGCGCCGAGGACGTGGCCATGGTCGATCTCGACGGCCGCTTCGTGGTGCGGCGTCGCGATCAGATCGCCGGCATCGCCGTGCACAAGACGCTCGAGAACCCGCTGGCGCACGTCTCGCTGTCGGGGCAGCTCAGGCCGTACCTGCGCGATGTGTGGGTGGGCGACGACTCGAGCCCGACCTTCACCGGCTGGACCACGGCGTTCTTCGACGACCTCTACCTCTACTTCGACCTCGAGGGGCAGACCCACGTCCTCGACCCGGAGGAGATCCGCCGCATTCGCCCGTCGACCATCCGCGCCCCCGTCGCGTGGCCGCACACGCACGCTGCGGTGCAGCTGGCCTTCCCGTCCGAGGTGGTTCCGTGCGGAGGAGGGCAGGTCGCGCCCGACGCGGTCCTGCCCAGCCGGGTGATCGCGGACCGCATCAAGGTCGGCGACTACCTGGGCAAGCTCGAGCAGCACTACCTCGACCAGACCGGCTTCGAGGAGCGCACGCGGGTCTACGCCGAGCCGTTCCTGTTCGACCTGCCGTCGCGGCTCGGGCTGCTCTACGACCCGGAGTGGATGATCCCCTTCCCGCTCTACTTCCGCTGGTCCAACGGCCGCCCCTACCGCTTCCAGAGCCTGGCCGTGGTGGGCAACGCCTCGCACGAGTGGCTGCCGTTCGTCAATCCCTCGATGTCGGTGCGCTCCGACGTCAAGTCGCACTTCTTCAGCGCCGCCTTCATCGGCCACATCCTCGCGCTGCCGGCCGGGACCGACGCGTTCGACCTGATCGATCCGCCGCAGGTGGGCGAACGCGACGCGCCGGAGGTCGAGCACTCCTACAACTACATGCTGCTGCTCGGCGCGGACTGGTGGCGGCTGTCGGCCTCGTTCGGCGCCTCCTACCTGGCCGAGCGGATCACCGTGGCACAGTCGGTGCCGCGCGACCTGCGCGCCGACGGCCTCAGCCCCACGGTGCGGCTGCGCTACCAGGGCCCGCTCGTGCAGCTGCGCGCGCTCTACTTCCGCACGCGGGCCAGCGGTCCGGTGGACGACGTGTTCGGCGACGGCGACGACCAGGCCCCGGATGACGAGATGGGCGAACGCTATCGCTGGCGGCTCGACACCGTCCGCCTGGGCGCGACGTGGCGGCCCCACCCGACCATCGAGGTCCTGGCCGATCAGATCGGATCGCGCGGCGCCTACCGCGACGAGTTCGAGCAGAACCCGGTGGCGCTGCACCTGTGGGAATTCACGACCAGCGGCGAGCTGGCGGTGACCTTCGGCCGCTACGTGACCGTGCGCGGCCACGCCCGCATGCACGTCAAGAACTACGACGTCAGCCTGCCTGTGTCGGCGGAGGACACGCTGTTCGAGGCCAGGTTCGGAGGGGCGCTTGAGTTCGTTTTTTGATGGACGGCGCCTGCTCGCCGCGGCGGCGGTGGCCGTCGCGGTCGCCGCCGCGCCGTCGGCGGCGCGCGCGCTCAACGTCCACGCGGTCTATCGCACGGCCTGCTCGCGCGAGCTCGGCGTCATCTTGAAGGTCGAGAAGCGCGACATCCAGCTCCTCCGCCTCGACGGCGTGGTCGTGCGCATCCCGCGCCACGAGATCGTGTCGCTGGCCTACTATCCGCTCAGCCAGCTGCCGCTGGCCCGCGTTCCCACCCCGCCGGGCTTTCCGCCCCTGCGGGTCAAGACCCGGTACCGCGGCGAGGTGGTCGACCTCCTGAGCGGCTGGCCGATCGACTACAGCGAGAACCAGATCTCGTTCCTCCTGCGCAGCGGCAAGGAGCTGGTGGTCGACCGCGACAGCATCTGGTCGCTGGCCCAGGAGCCGGCGAGCGACGCGGGCGCCCCGCCGGCGGCGGCGCCGGTCGAGCACGTCGTCTTCGTCCACCCGCAGACGTCCGGCTTCTGCCCCCGGCGGGGCCGGCCGGCCCCCGACGCGCGCTCCATCTTCGCCCAGCAGATCCTGAACGATCAGATCGTCATCCGGCGCGAGCTCGACCGCCTGCTCGAGGGTTACGAGCAGGTCCTCGAGTACGAGCAGGACCAGGTCTTCTACCCGGAGCCGTTCGTCTACCGCAACCGCACGATGCTGGGCCTGTGGGCGTCGATGTTCTCGCGCTACGGCGCGTCGAGCACGCGCTCGAACAACTTCACGCCGCTCCTGGTCGACGAGCTGGCGCTGGGCCCGTTCCGCTACCAGCACCTGTTCCTGTCCGGGGCCGCGCCCAACGACATGTTCCTCCACCACGAGGCGCAGTCGCAGCTCTTCTATCGGTTCAAGGCGGCCTACTTCCACACGTCGGTGTTCTTCGACCCCAACCTGCTCCTGGTCGGCACCAAGTACCCGTGGCGGGCGGAGGACTTCGAGGACGAGACGCTCGACGACCGGCTGAGCGAGACCCTCGGCATCGAGTTCGGCTTCGACTGGGGGCCCTTCGCGGTCGAGCTCTACCCGGTGGTGCTGGGGCAGGCCGGGGTGAAGGACGGCGACTTCTTCGACGTCCACTCCGAGCACAACATGTGGCGGGCCGGCGCGCGGGTGACGTTCCGGTCTGGCGGGCGGAGCTGGCCGCCGGCGCGACGGCGACCGACGACAGCGCGGAGCGCTCCGTCATGACCCCGAGCGGCGAGGGCAACTTTCAGTTCTGGACCACGCGCTGGGAGTTCCAGTACGCGCGCTTCAACCTCGGCCTACGCCCGATCGACGACCTCGACGTCGCGCTCTCCGCCATCGTGCGGCGGCTGCACTACGACGCGCTGGACCAGGACCCGACGGGCGGCGACGACTCGATCGCCTACGAGTCGACCAGCGTGTCCACGTCGGTGCAGGCGATCTACGCCCTCAGCCATCGCTTCAGCGTGGGCGTGAACGGGATCCTCGAGGTCCACCGCCGCGAGGGCACCGGCGAGGACCCCGGGACGCGCACGCTGCCGCGCTTCGGCCTCTTCACCGGGTTCTGGTTCTGATCCCGGCCCAGGTGTGGCCTAGACGAGGACGGCCTCGGCCTCCATGGCGATCGCGCCGGCGGCGTCGGCGGCCCACAGGCGGACGCGGCGGCCGTCGGGGGCCGGCTCGCCGCAGATCGCGAACGGCGCGACGTCGAAGACAGGGCGCAGGGCGGTGAAGCGGAAGCTCTCCAGCGCGGCCTCGGGGAGCTGGCGGCGGACCAGGTCGACCAGCAGCGTGGCCAGGAGGGGGCCGTGGACGACGAGCCCGGGGTACCCCTCCACCTCGGTCGCGTACCGGCGGTCGTAGTGGATGCGGTGGCCGTTGAACATGAGGGCGGAGTAGCGAAAGAGGAGGACGTCGTCGGGCGCGATCTGCCGACGCCACCGCGCGGACGGCGCGGACGGCGCCGCCGCGGCCGCCATCGGCGCCCCCGGCTCCGTCGAGTCGCGGGGCAGCGGCGCGTCGCGGTAGACCAGATCCTGCTCCTCCTCGAGGCTCAGGCCTCCCGCGCCCGAGATCGCATGCCGCACGGTGACGAAGACGAGCGGGCCCGAGCGGCCGCGCTTCTCCTCGATCCGCTCGATCACCGAGACCAGCTCCACGCGCTCGCCCACCCGGAGCGGCGCGCGGAAGCGGAAGCGGCCGCCGGCCCACATCCGGCGCGGCAGCGCCACCGGCGGCAGGAAGCCGCCGCGCCTGGCATGCCCGTCGGGGCCGAGCGCAGACTGGCGCGCCAGCGGCGGAAACAGCGCGAAGTGGAAGAGCGGCGGGGCCGCGTCTCCGTCGGCGGGGAACGGGTCGTCGCGGTCGAGCGTGGCATTCCACGCCGCGACACGACTGGCGGTGACCCGGTCGACGCTCTCCGACCGGCGGCCGATCCAGGAGCTCAGGTCATTGCTTGACGGCTCCATGCCCGATCGGTCATCACGTTGTCCGGACGGGTCCGCCTTGTCAACCGGAGAACAACGCATGCGACCGCAGCCGTTCCAGGACATCCGCGAGGGCGTGCGCGCGCTGTGCGCCGGCTTCGACGCCGCCTACTGGCGCGCGGTCGACCAGGAGCAGCGCTACCCCGAGGAGTTCGTCGACGCGCTCGGCAAGGCCGGCTGGCTCGCCGCGCTCATCCCGACCGAGTACGGCGGCGCCGGGCTCGGGCTCGCCGAGGCGTCGGTCATCCTCGAGGAGATCAACCGCTCGGGCGGGAACTCGGGCAGCTGCCACGGCCAGCTCTACAACATGGGCACGCTGCTCCGCCACGGCTCGGCCGAGCAGAAGCGCGAGGTCTTGCCGCGCATCGCCAGCGGCGAGCTGCGCCTGCAGTCGATGGCGGTGACCGAGCCGACGACCGGCACCGACACCACGCGGCTGCAGACCACCGCGGTGAGGAAGGGCGACCGCTACCTGGTCAACGGCCAGAAGGTGTGGCTCTCGCGCGTCATGCACTCGGACCTCCTCATCCTCCTGGCGCGCACCACGCCACTCGCCGAGGTCGAGCGCCGGAGCGACGGCATGTCGATCTTCCTGGTCGACGTCCGCCGCGCCCTGGCCGGCGGCCTCTCGCTGCGGCCCATCCGCAACATGGTCAACCACGAGACCTACGAGGCCTTCTTCGAGGACGTGGAGGTCCCGGCGGCGGACCTGATCGGCGAGGAGGGCCGCGGCTTTCGCTACCTCCTCGACGGGCTCAACGCCGAGCGCGCCCTCATCGCCGCCGAGTGCATCGGCGACGGCCGCTGGTTCATCGACAAGGCGGCGGCCTACGCCGCGGAGCGCGTCGTCTTCGAGCGGCCGATCGGCCAGAACCAGGGCGTGCAGTTCCCCATCGCCCAGTGCCACATCGAGCTCGAGGCCGCCGACCTCATGCGCTGGAGGGCGTGCGAGCTGTTCGACCGGCACGAGCCCTGCGGCGCGGAGGCCAACATGGCCAAGTACCTCGCCGCCAAGGCGTCATGGGAGGCTGCCGACGTGTGCCTGCAGACTCACGGCGGCTTCGGCTTCGCCGCCGAGTACGACGTGGAGCGGAAGTTCCGCGAGACCCGGCTCTACCAGGTCGCGCCGATCTCCACGAACCTCATCCTGTCGTACGTCGCCGAGCACGTGCTCGGCCTTCCGCGCTCGTTCTGAGGCGGCCGCTCAGATGGGTCTGACGTTCTCGGCGCGCGGGCCCTTGGGACCGCGACCCTCGTCGAACGAGACCCGCTGGCCCTCGCGCAGCTGGTCGTAGGAGACCCCCTGCAGGCTCGACGAGTGGAAGAAGATGTCTCCCGATCCGGTGTCGATGAACCCGAAGCCCTTGTCGGTCAGTCGCTTGATCGTGCCCTCAGCCATTTCTCTATTCTCCTGTGCTTTTCCTGCGCCGCAGCAGACGAGTTGCCCCGCCGGCCATACGTTCTCTGCTCGCGCGGCGGTCCGCCCGCGCGGCCGCTCCTGCCCGGGCCGTTCCTGCCCGCCGGGCCGCTTCCACTCGCGCCTCTGTCCGCGCCGTTCTTGACCGGCCGGCCGCCGCCGCCGGGGCGACCGCCGCGGCTCGCCGGAGCCGTCGCCGACGGTGCCGACGACGCGCTGCTCGCGCGCGCGAACGAATGCTCGCGATCGACCTGGATCGGGGTGCGGACCAGGCTCTCGATCGCCCGCAGAAAGCCCCGCTCTTCCTGCCCGCAGAAGGACAGCGCCTCGCCGGTCGCGCCGGCCCGGGCCGTGCGGCCGATGCGATGGACGTACGTCTCGGGTTCGTTCGGGATGTCGTAGTTGACGACGTGCGTGATGTCGTCGATGTCGAGCCCGCGCGCGGCGATGTCGGACGCCACCAGCACACGAGCTGCCCCGCGGCGGAAGTCCTCGAGCGCCCGCTGGCGCGCGTTCTGCGACTTGTTGCCGTGGATCGCCGCCGCGGCGATCGCGCCCCGCTCGAGCCTGCGGCACAGCCGGTCGGCTCCGTGCTTGGTGCGCGTGAAGACCAGGACTCGCGCCAGCGCCGGGTCGCTCAGGAGCTCCAGGAGGAGCGCCGGCTTGTCGTCGCGCGCGACCATGTAGACCTTCTGGCGCACCTTCTCGGCCGTGGTCGCCGGCGGCGCCACCGAGACGCGCACGGGGTCGTCGAGCAGGCGAGCGGCCAGGCCCGCGATCTCGGGCGGCATGGTCGCGGAGAAGAGCAGCGTCTGGCGGCGGGCCGGCAGCGCCGCGACGATCCGCCGGACATCGGGCAAGAACCCCATGTCGAGCATGCGGTCCGCCTCGTCGAGCACCAGCACCGTGACCGAGGCCAGGTTGACCGCGCCCTGCTGCAAGAGGTCGAGCAGGCGGCCCGGGGTGGCCACCAGGATATCGACACCGCGGGCGAGCGCGGCCACCTGTGGCACCTGGCTCACGCCGCCGAACACGACCGTCGCCGACAGCCGCAGATGGCGGCCGTATGCGCGCACGTCGTCGGCGATCTGGGTGGCAAGCTCGCGCGTCGGCGAGACGATGAGCGCGCGCGGCGCCCGGAGCCGCCCGGATGCGGCCAGGCCCTGCAGGATGGGCAGCGCGAACGCGGCGGTCTTGCCGGTGCCGGTCTGCGCGCAGCCGAGCAGATCGCGCCCGCGCAGGATCGACGGGATCGCCTGCGCCTGGATGGGCGTGGGGGATTGATAGTTCAGCTCGCGTACCGCGCGCTGGAGGGGCTCGGACAGGCCGAGCTCACTGAAAGACATTGTCGTGGCCTCTCGAATCGGCGGCGAGACATCCGCGCGAGAAAGGGCACGGGCAGTTCGAACGCGCGAGTTGGTTTGCATGGGCGAATACCACAGGCCGGGGGCGGCCGCAAGCGCTGGCTCCTCGCGGCTCGCCGGGGCCGGCGGAGACTGACGCCCCTTGCGATAGACTCGTCGGGCGGAGAAGTAGCCGGGAGGACGAGGCGCGCCCGACGCGGCGGCGCGCCAGGGAGGGGCATGAGCACGTCTCGTGAATCGTGGAATGACGCGGCCGGCTACGAGCCGTACATCGGCCGCTGGAGCCGCCTGGTCGCGCGCGACCACCTCGAATGGCTGGGTGTCGCGGCCGGCCGGCGTTGGCTCGACGTCGGCAGCGGCACCGGCGCGCTGAGCGAGGCGATCCTGACGACGTGCGCGCCGGAGTCGCTGGTCGGGATCGACGCGTCGGCCGGCTACGTCGAGCACCTGCGCGCCACGCTCGGTCGCGACGCGCGCGCCCGCTTCGTCCAGGCGGACGCGCAGGCCCTCCCGCTCGGCGCCGGCGAGGTCGACCACGCCGTCTCCGGCCTGGTCATGAACTTCGTCGCGTCGCCGGCGCGCGCGGTCGCCGAGATGGCGCGGGTCGTGACCCCCGGCGGGTGGATCGCCGCGTACGTGTGGGACTACGCGGCCGGGATGGAGCTCATCCGCCGCTTCTGGGACGCGGCGATCGCGCTCGATGGCGCCGCGCACGAGCTCGACGAGGGGCGGCGCTTCCCGCTGTGCCGGCCCGACGCGCTCGAGCGGCTCTGGCGCGCGGCGGGCATGGGCGCGGTCGAGGTGCGCGCCATCGACGTGCCGACCGTGTTCCGCGACTTCGACGACTACTGGCAGCCCTTCCTGGGTGGGCAGGGCCCGGCTCCCACCTACGTCTCGTCGCTCGACGCGGAGCGGCGCGCAGCGCTGCGCGAGCGGCTGCGATCGGCGCTGGAGGCTCGCGCCGACGGAACCATCGCGATGGTCGCGCGCGCCTGGGCCGTGCGCGGGCTCGCCGCCCCCTGATTCAAACAGCCCGACTCCGTATTCGCGCGGCGACCTCGTCGCCTGTCCCAGAACGTACCGTCGGTTGGGCCCTCGGCCCGCCCTCCGCCAGTGCGCCGCCGCGGGGGAAGCCGGCGACGCCGGCACCGGCTCAAGGTTTTCCCGGATGGGCCGAGTGATCCGCTGGGGGCCGCCTTGCGTGACCAGATCGACATCGGGGCCATCTCTTCTCCCACGCGCATCCGCGTCGCGCTGGTCGCGCTCTGGATCGCGGTGGTCATCGGCGCGCTGGCCGGGCTCTGGGTCTACAAGCTCCGGCCCGGGACGCGCGGCGAGCTGCGCCCGAGCTGGCCGGCCGGCAGCAGCCTGCCGGCCAGCGCCGACCGGCCCACGCTGATCATGTTCGCCCACCCGCGCTGCGTGTGCACGCGCGCGAGCCTGGCCGAGCTGCGCGCGGTCCAGTCGCGGTTCGCCGGGCGCATCGCGACCTACGTGGTCTTCATGCACCCGGCCGGCAGCGCGGCCGACTGGTCGCACACCGACACCTGGGACACGGCCAGCTCGCTCGCCGGCGTCCGCGTGCTCACCGACACCGACGGGCACGAGGCCGAGCGGTTCGGCGCCACCACGTCGGGACACGTGGTCCTCTACGACAGGAGCGGCCGCCTCCTCTACAGCGGCGGCATCACCCCCGGTCGCGGCCACGAGGGAGACAGCCCGCAGCTCGACCAGCTCATGCGCCTCATCGAGCGCGAGACCGCGGGCGCCGCCCCGGGCGGAACGCCCGCACCCACGACCCCCACGACCCCCACAGCCTCCACAGCCGTCCCGGCCCTCCCGGCCGCGACGGCCCCCACGGCCGCCGGGCACCAGCTCGAGCGACCGGGCCCGGTGTTCGGCTGCCCGCTCCGCGAGGAACAGCCATGACAGTCAACGGCGCCGTCGTGCCCACCACGCAGCCCTCGATGGGGGCGCGGGCGCGCTCCCTCTACGACGAGCAGCTCCGCTCCGTGTTCGTGCGCCGCGATCGAGTCTTCGCGGTCCTGTTCGCGGCGCAGTGGTTGTTCGCCATCGCGATCGCCGTCTTCTGGTCGCCGTACGGCTGGGCCGGCAAGGTCCACACCACCCACCTCCACGTGTACTACGCGATCATCGTCGGCGCGCTCCTGACCGTGCCGCCGCTCCTGATGATCCGGGCCTGGCCGGGCACCGCGCTCACCCGCCACTCCGTCGCCGTGGCCCAGATGTGCTGGTCGGGCCTGCTCATCCACCTGAGCGGCGGGCGCATCGAGACCCACTTCCACGTGTTCGCCTCGCTCGCGTTCCTCGCCTTCTATCGCGACTGGAAGGTGCTCGTGACCGCCACCATCGTCGTCGCGATCGAGCACCTCGTGCGCGGGCTGGTGTGGGCCGAGTCGGTCTACGGGCTCACCAACCCCGAGTGGTGGCGCTTCCTCGAGCACGCCTTCTGGGTCGCGGTCGAGAACACCGTGCTGGTCATGGGCATCGTCGACAGCCACCGCGAGATGCGGATCCTGGCCCAGCGGCAGGCGGAGCTGGAGATGGTCAACCGGCACATCGAGGCCCGCGTGATCGGACGGACGCAGGAGCTGAGCGAGAGCCGCGAGCAGTACCGCCTCCTGCTCGAGACCACCAAGACCATCCCGTGGGAGTGGCGACCGTCGGAGCAGCGCTTCACCTACGTCGGCCCGCAGATCCAGTCGCTCCTGGGGACGGGGCCCGAGAGCTGCCTGACCAGCCAGTTCCTGTCCGACCACCTGGCGCCCGACGAGCGCGATCAGGTGATCGCCGCGCTCGGCTGCCCGGCGGAGAGCACGCTCGACCTCGAGATCCGCATGCGCACCGCCGCCGACAAGTGGCTGTGGCTGCGGATGATCGGCGGCGCCTCGACCGAGGCGATCGGCGTGCAGGGCCAGGCGGGCGCCCGCATCGTGCGCGGGGTGATGCTCGACGTCACCCAGAGCCGCGAGATGGAGGCCCAGCTGCGCCAGTCGCAGAAGCTGGAGTCGGTGGGGCGCCTGGCCGCCGGCGTCGCGCACGAGATCAACACGCCCGTGCAGTTCGTGAACGACAGCGTCACGTTCGTGCGCACGGCCAGCGACGACCTGGGCGGCCTCATCGCCCGCTATCGCGCGGCCAACCGGTCCATCCTGGACGGCGCGCCCCGCGTCGAGCTGGCCCGCGAGGTCGTGGAGGCGGAGGAGGACGTCGATCTCGAGTACCTGCTCGAGAACGTGCCCAAGGCGCTCGACCGCTCCATCGAGGGGCTGGGCCGCGTGGCGACCATCGTGCGCTCGATGAAGGAGTTCGCCCACCCGGACCAGAAGAACAAGACGGCGGTCAACCTCAACCAGGCGATCACCAGCACGCTCATCATGGCGTCGAACGAGTACAAGTACGTCGCCGACGTCGAGACCGAGCTGGGCGAGATCCCGCTGGTGGCGTGCCACGCCGGCGAGGTGAACCAGGCGGTGCTCAACATCATCGTCAACGCCGCGCACGCGGTCGACGACGTGGTCAAGGGGTCGAGCGCCAGGGGGCGCATCAAGATCCGGACGCTGCGCGACGGCGACTGCGTGGTCATCTCGATCAGCGACACCGGGGGCGGCATCCCGCTCCACATCCGCGACCGCATCTTCGATCCGTTCTTCACCACCAAGGAGGTCGGCAAGGGCACGGGCCAGGGGCTGGCCATCGCCCGCCAGGTGGTGCGCGAGAAGCACGGCGGCGACCTCACCTTCGAGAGCGAGCTCGGCGCCGGCACCACGTTCCACATCCGGCTGCCCATCGGCGAGGCCGTGAAGTCGGCCGCCGCCGAGGAGGCCGCGTCCTGAGCTCTGCCCCCGCGGCACGTGGGTCGTTCGCGACCGCGCCGCGCCTATATAATGGATGTGCCGCGGACCGGAGGGGCCGGATGGCCCGATCGGCCGATGGTCCGGATCGCCGGACGGGCACGATGGGCAGAGACCAGGACATCGCCGGCTCCGACAGCCTGTGGCAGGGCGCGGTCGCCCGCGCGCGCGAGGCTCACCCCGACGTCCGCGGCGACGAGGCCGGCTTCGCCGCCCACGCCGGGGCCGCCCGTGAGAAGGGCGCCCGCGCCGAGCATCTCGGCGAGCTGTTCCTGGCCTGGGCGGCAGGGCGCGGGGACGCCGCGGCGCTCCGGCAGCTCGAGCGGCTGATCGCGCCCGACGTGGAGGCGGCCGCGCGCCGGGTGGACCGCTCGCCCGCCTTCATCGACGAGGTCCGCCAGGCGCTGCGCGTGCGCCTGCTGGTCGCCGACGCCGAGCGCGGCCGGGTGAGGATCGACGAGTACGCGGGCCGCGGCCCGCTCGGGGCCTGGATCGAGGTGGCCGCGCTGCGCGTGGCCCTCAACCTCAAGCGGGGCGCGGCGCCGGCGACGGCGAGCCCCGACGTCCTCGCCGAGCTGGTCGGCGACGAGGCCGACCCCGAGCTCCGCCACATGAAGACGCTCTACCGGGCCGAGTTCCGCGAGGCGCTGGCCGCCGCGCTGTCGGCCCTGCCCGGGCGGCAGCGCGCGGTCCTGCGCCTGTCGTACGTCGATGGGCTCAAGCTCGCGCAGCTGGCCCGGCTCTACCAGGTCCACGAGTCGACCGCGTCGCGCTGGGTCAGCCAGGCGGCGGCGCAGGTGGCCGAGGACGCGCGCCGGCGCCTGGTGGAGCGCCTCGCGCTGTCGCCGTCGAGCCTGGACAGCGTGACCCGCATGGTCCTGAGCAACCTCGACCTCAGCATCGCCCGCATCCTCGGCGACTGACTTTCTGTGCAAGTTCCTCCACCGGGGCGTGTCGATCGGGCAGGAGGTCCCATGCACCGAACGTTGCGCTCGACCTGCGCCCTCGCCGCGCTGCTCCTCGCCTGCGACCCGGGCGATGTCACAGATCTCAGGGATGTCAGGGATGTCAGGGATGTCACCCAGGGCGGCGCGGAAATCGCCGCCCGCGCCGCGCGGCCGGAGCTGGGCATCGCCGCCGCCTCCAGCGTCCGCCGCGAGCGCCTGAGCGGCGACGTCTTCCACTACGAGTTCGTGGTCCCGGTCGGCGACGGGCCCAACGCCGCGCTCCACATCCACCGCGTGGTGCGCGAGCGCGCCCCGTTCCAGCCGCGCCGCTCGTCCGCCGCCGTCATGTTGATGCACGGCGACTTCGCGACCTTCGCCACCAGCTTCGCCCCGGTCCTGGGCGACCCGGTCTCCATCGCCACCGGCATGGCCACCTGGCTGGCCGAGCGCGGCATCGACGTGTGGGGGCTCGACCGCCGCTGGGCCCGCGCGCCCGCCGACGGCGCCGACCTGTCCGACTTCGAGGACATGGGCGTCGAGCAGGATCTGGCCGACATCGGCAAATCGCTGGCGTTCGCCCGCGCCATCCGCCTGGTCACCGACGGCAGCACCGAGCGGATGACCCTGGTGGGCTTCTCGCGCGGCGGCGAGCTCGCCTACTTCTACGCGTCAGCCGAGGCGACCCGGCCGGCCTGGCAGCGGCACGTGAAGGGGCTGGTGCCGCTCGATGTCTACGTCTCGCTGTCACCGGCCGACGAGGACCTGCGCCAGTTCTTCTGCGAGATCGCTGCGGGCGGGTACGAGGCCCTGGCCGCGGGCGAGGTGGACAGCCCCAACGGCTTCCAGATCTTCCTCGGCCAGCAGGCGCTCGCCGCCCCCGACGCCCCCACCGAGATCGAGTTCTACGCCGGGCTCACCAACCTCCAGGCCATGGACGCGTTCGTGGGGCAGACCTACGCGCTGTTCCCGGCCAGCCCGCTCTATCACCTGAACGCGCCGGTCCTGCGCGGCGACCTGGTGACCGGGCTCCGCGAGTCGTCCGAGGACGTGGTGGCCCACTGGCTGGCCGGCGCTCCGTTCCACCAGTCGATCCGCGAGGCGGCCGACACCGACGCGCTGACCTGCGGCGACGCACCGCTGCCCATCGACGTGCCGCTCTCGCGCATCCGCGTGCCGCTCCTCCTCATCGCCGCGGCCGGCGGCTACGGCGCCCACGCGCTCCACTCCACCACCCAGGTGTCGTCGACCGACGTGACCGCGCTGGTCATCCGCCGCCTGCCCGAGGATCGCGAGGCCGAGGACTTCGGCCACGCCGACATCCTGTTCGCCGACGACGCGGCGCTGCTGGCCTGGCAGCCGCTCCTCGGGTGGTTGCGCGCACACTGAGCGGCCGCGCCGAGCGGAGAGTGGGCTGCCGGCCGGTGGAGCGCGTAGGATGAGCGAATGAGCGAGTGCCTCGGCGAGGACGCGCTGCTCGAGCTCACCCGGGGAGACCGGGCCCTGGGCGAGACGCCGGCCGTCGAGGCCCACCTGGCCGACTGCCCGGCCTGCAGCGCGCTCCTCTCGGCGCTGCTCGCCTCGCGCAAGGGGGAAGGCGGCGCGCGGCGCGACCTCGCCGGCCGCACGCTCGGACCGTACCGCCTCGACGCGCTGGTCGGCTCGGGCGCGATGGGCGAGGTCTATCGCGGCTGGGACCTTCGCCTTCGCCGCCACGTGGCGGTCAAGGCGCTGTCGCGGCAGTTCGCCGAGTCGCCCGAGCGCGTCCGCCGCCTGGAGGTGGAGGCGCGCGCCGCCGCCGGGATCGCCCATCCCAACGTCGTCA
>Ga0126377_10001974_pt1 | contig 13837 bp, 8 predicted proteins | sample PanSoiMetPlot_22_FD_92647 | JGI IMG/M metagenome (GOLD analysis project Ga0126377, IMG submission 92647) | Tropical forest soil microbial communities from Panama - MetaG Plot_22 | ecosystem: Environmental > Terrestrial > Soil > Tropical forest > Bulk soil | place: Panama | collected 2016-02-17
GAGGTCGAGGATCGCGAGCCATCCCGGCCGCAGGTTCGACTCGACGTGCGGCGAATACGGGAACGCCCGCACGATCGTCGGCACGAGCGCGTACTGCGCCAGGAACAGGCGGGCCGGCGCGTCGTCGCCCGACCGGTCGGTGACGTACGGAACGACCTCGGCGCCGTTCAGCGCGGAGCGGATCTCCGCGAACGTCTCGTCGGGCCGCGACGGAGGGTCGATCGGCCGCGCCATCGATCGCACGTCGCGCACGAGGCCGTAGGCCGCGACCGGGGCGAGACACGCGAGCAGGATCCATCGCGCCCATCCCGCGCGGTCGCCGCGTGCAGCGATCACAGGTCGACGTACTTCGGGCCGCCGCCGCCCTCGGGCACGGTCCAGTCGATGATCCCGTACGGATCGGCCGCGTCGCAGGTCTTGCAGTGGACGCAGTTGCTCGCGTTGATCTGCAGGCGCTTCTCGTCGGCGTGCCACTCGTAGACCGCGGCGGGGCAGAAACGCTGGCACGGGTTGCCGAACTCGGCGGTGCACCGCTCCACGCAGATCGCGGGATCGAGGACCTTCAGGTGCACCGGCTGGTCCTCGTCGTGCATCGTCCCCGAGAAGTAGGCGCCCTTCAGCTTGTCGAACGTGAGCTTGTCGTCGAACGCGACCGCGTTCGACGCGCGCTGGCCGTCTTCGCCCGCTCGCAGCTTGCGATAGTGCGCGGGGTCGGGCTTCGACGGCGCGCGGCCGCCCGGGAAGCGCCCCTTCGACAGCACGATGAATCCGGCGCGCAGAGAGCCTCCCCAGAACCCGTGCTCGAAGCCCTGGTGGAAGTTGCGGATCTGCCAGAGCTCGTCGCGCGCCCACGACGCCTCGAAGAGCCGCCCGTACTCCGCGAGGGATCTCTCGGAGAAGTCGTCGCGCGCGATCGCGCCCGCGATGGCTTCGGCCACGAGCATCCCGCTCTTCATCGCGAGGTGGATGCCCTTCAGGCGCGCGGAGTTCAGGAAGCCCGCCGAGTCCCCGATGATCGCGAAGCCGTCGCCGTACATCTTCGGCATCGCGAAATACCCGCCGTACGGGACCGTCTTCGCGCCGTAGCGCACGAGCGTTCCGCCTTCGAGGATCGCGCGCACGAACGGATGGAGCTTCCAGCGGTTGAACGCCGCGTGAGGGTCGAAGCGCGGATCGCCGTAGTTGAGGCCGACGACGAAGCCGATCGAGACCTTCTTGTCGGGCAGGCCGTAGACCCACCCGCCGCCGTATTGGCCTCCGTCGAGGAGCGGATGGCCCGCGGTGTGGACGACCTTGCCCTTCAGGTCGTGCTTCGTCTCCCAGATCTCCTTCAGCCCCGTGCCGAAGGTCATCGGGTTGCGCCCGTCCTGCAGCCGCCGCTCGGCGACGAGCTTCTTCGTGAGCGAGCCGCGCGGCCCTTCGGCGAAAACCGTGACCTTCGCGCGCACGTCCATGCCCGGCGCGAACGTCGACTTCGGCTTGCCGTCGCGGCCGACGCCCATGTCCTTCATCCGTACTCCGACGACCTTGCCGTTCTCCTCGAGACGCGAGTCGGCGGCGAACCCGGAGTAGACGTCGACGCCCTCCTTCTCCGCGAGGTCCTTGAGCCACCGGACGACGCGATAGAGCGAGACGATCCGGTTGCCGTGGTTCTTGAACGGCGGCGGCAGGAGGAGCCCGCGCAGCGCGAACGACTTGTTCGCCGTGAAGAATCGGAGCTCGTCGTCGACGACCTCCGCTTCGCTCGGGAACCCGATCGAGTCGAAGTCCGGCTGGAGCTCGCGCAGCGCGCGGAGATCCATGACGGCCCCGGAGAGCTGGTGGTCGCCGATGTCGGCGCCCTTCTCGAGCACGAGGACCGTCGCCTCCTTGCCCGCGGCCTTGAGCCTCCGCTTCAGGGCGATCGCACCCGACAGCGCGGCGGCGCCCGCGCCGACGAAGAGGACGTCGACCTCCAGGGTGTCGCGTTCCATGCGCGCGGGAATCTAACCCGCGGCGCCCGTGCTGCGGCGCGAGCGGGGACCGCGCCCGGCGTGGATCAGGGCACGAGCGGGACGACCGCGGTCTGCACGACGCCGCTCACCGCGAGGTCGCGCCCGTTCCACGTGACGGCCTGCGACCAGAAGCTCGATCCGTCGAGGCTCGCCGGGACGGTGACGAACGTCGTGTGGTTGCCGATGTCCGACAGCGCGCCGGAGTCGAGGAGCATCCCGTTCGCGAGGACATCGAGCGCGCCGAGAGGCAGAGTCGACGGGTCGAAGCCGACGAGCAGGAGCCACGCGGAGTTCGGCTCGCCCCACACCGTCCAGAAGCACGGCAACGTCGACACGGTCGTCGTGAACACGATCAGCTGCGGCGGGCTCGTCGGCAGGTACGTGAACGCAACCGCGTTGCTCGTCCCCGCGGTGCTCTCGACCTGCACGTCGACGGTCCACGGCCCCGTCGGGTATCCCGGCCCGAACGTGATCGTGGCGTCGTCCACGATGCCGAAGCCGGCGGGCTGACCTCCGACCGTCACCTTCGTCGCGCCCGCGAACCCCTTTCCGTGCAGCGTGACGGGCGCGATCGACACGAGCTGCATCTCGGACGGCGAGATGCCCGTGATCTTCGGGAGCGCCGGCGACGACGACGCCACGTCGATCGGGAACGCGTTCGAGAGCAGGCCCTCGGCGAGCTCCCACACGAGCACGTTGCCCGATCTCGCTTGCGGCGGGACCTGCACCGCGATCTCCGTCCCCGTCGTCGGTACGTCGAAGACGACGCCCGGGATCGCGCCCGCGTCCTGCGACGTCCCCGCCGTGAACTTCACCGCGACCACGGGCGCGAAGTGGTCGCCGTGGATCACGAGCACGTCCCCCGCCTTCGTCGACCCGCCGAGCGAGTCGATGTGCGGCTTGCTCGCCGGGATCGCGCCGTACAGCGCGCCGAGCCCGGCCTGATCGTCGGGCGCGATGTCGCGCTCCGTCGTGCCGTTCGTGCAGAAGACCGCGCACATCGTCGGCCGAAGCGGCGTGCAGCTCGAGCCGCAGTTCGCGGGCTGGGAATGGGCGAGCCCGAGCGCGTGGCCGAGCTCGTGCGCCACGGCGCCCTGGATGTCGACGAGCCCGAAGGGCGCGCCGATCGGCGCGTCCGACCACGGGAACGTCGTGCACATCACGATGCGCCACCCGTCGACGATCGGCGTCTGCGTCCACGCGGCGAGCGACGGGTCGGCGCACGGCGCCCATCCGATCGTGTTCTGGTTGGCGTCGCTCGAAGTGGCGGCGCCCTGCCAGTCGAAGTCGAAGTTGCGCGCCGCGAGCACGTTGTCCGACGCCCACGCCCGCGCGCCCTTCCACGCGGCGAGCGCGGCGCCGAGCGCGCCGGGGTAGGCGGCCTCGGCCACCGCGTTCTGGTTCGCCGTCCAGCTCACGTTGCTGAAGACACGGACGTCGCGCTGGTAGCCGGCGGCCGTCGTGCCCACGCCGAGCTTGCCCCCGAGAAGGTTGTAGCCGTGGAGGCTCGGGCTGCCGACGATCGCGACGATTCCCGTGGCGGCGGCGAGAGCGAGAGCCGGACGCAGCGACGAGCGCATGTCGAGCTTCCATCGCCGGGGCGAGCGATCGGGAGCCAGCATGTCGCACGCTCGATCGCTCCGCCAGTGCCACGGTGCAATTCCCGGATCGCGTCCCCACATCCATCCGGTATGCAAGGCGGCCGCGTGCGCGGCGCGGCGCGCCGCATGAAGCCCCGCCCCACGATCCTCACGTTGGCGCTCCTCGCGGGCGCGTGCGCGTCGGATCCGCCGCGCGTGGACATCGCCCCGCGCCATCCGGCCCATCCCGACGCGCCGGCGTCGTCGGCGCCTGCGCCCGACTTCGCTCGATGGCTGCGCGACGAGTCGCTCGAGCCGGCGCCCGAGACGCGCAGCTCCGGCGAATACGCGTGCCCGATGCATCCCGACGTGCGGAGCCCTGAGCCGGGGCGGTGTCCGCGATGCGGGATGGCGCTCGTGCGTCCGTGACGCGAGCGATCCCGGGCGCCGTCCTGCTCGGCATCCTCGCCGGCTGCGCGTCTCCCGATCGCGACCGCGGGTTCGACGACGTCCGCAAGCTCGTCGAGGACCGCATCGGCGTCGCGCCTTCGGATCCGGCGGAGCTCGACGCGGACGACGTCGCCGCCCGCGTGCGCGAGTGGCTCCGCGAGCCGCTCACGGCCGACGTCGCGGTGCACATCGCGCTCGTGAACGACGCCCGGCTCCTCGCGCGGATCGAAGACCTCGGCGTCGCGCGCGCCGAGGTGATCCGGGCCGGCGTTCCGCGCAATCCGACGATCGAAGCGGAGATCCGCTTTCCCGACACGCCGTTCGAGATCGATGTGATGCAGAGCATCGTCGACCTGCTCCGGATCCCCGGACGCACGCGCATCGCGAAGGCGCAGCTCGAGGCGACGAAACACGCGGTCGCGGGCGCGATCCTCGACGCCGCGAGCGGCGCGCGGGCGGCCTTCTATCGGTGCCAGGCTGCGGAGCAGGCGTTCGAGATGCGCCGCACGATCGCACGGGCGACGCTCGGCTCGCTTTCGGTCGCGCGCGAGCGCCGCAAGGCGGGCAACGCGACCGACCTCGAGCTCGCGAGCGAGCAGGCGCTCCACGAGCAGGCGAAGCTCGAGCTCGCGCTCGCCGACGCCGAGCGCGCGGAGCTGCGCGAGTCGCTGAACCGCGCGCTCGGCCTCTTCGGCGCGAACCTCACGTGGACCGTCGAGCCGCGGCTGCCCGATCTCCCCGCCGGAGAGATCGCGCTCGACGGGCTCGAGTCGCTCGCGATCGCGCGCCGCCCCGATCTCGAGGCCGCGCGCGACGGCGTCTCCGCGAGCCTCGCGGCGCTCGGCTACACGCGCGACTTCCAGCTCCTTCCCGACGGCGCGCTGGTCGCCCACGTCGAGAAGGAGCCGGGCGGCGAGACGACGGCGGGACCCGGCATCCAGGTGGAGCTGCCGCTCTTCGATCGCGGACAGGCCACGATCACCGAGGCCGACTCGCACCTGCGCCGCGCGCGGCTCGAGCTCGAGGCGCTCGCCGTCGAGATCCGCGCGGAAGTGCGCTCGGCTTGGGCGCGCGCGTCGGCGGCGAGCCTTCGCGCGCGCCGCCAGCGCGACGTCCTCGTTCCGCTGCGCGCGCGGATCGTGGAGCAGACCCAGCTCCAGCAGAACGCGATGCAGATCGGCGTCGCCGTGCTGCTCCAGGCGAAGCAGTCGGAGATCGACGCGGGCCGCGCCTACGTCGAGGCGCTCCGCGACTACTGGATCGCGCGCTCGGAGCTCGAGCGCGCGGTGGGCGGAAGGATCCCCGAAACGACCACCTCACGGCCTCGACCATGACGCTCCTCTCCCGACGCGATCTCCTCCACGGCGGCGCTTCGCTGGCCGCCCTCCCGCTCGCGGCGCGCGCGCTCGCGCAGGAGGCGCGGCCGCGCGAAGGCGGCGTGATCACGCCGAACGGCGCTTCGTTGCCGTGGCAGCTCGTCGACGGCGCGAAGGTCTTCCATCTCGTCGCGGAGCCGGTGACGCATGAGCTCGCGCCGGGGCTCGTCGCGGAATGTTGGGGATACAACGGCCGAGTCCACGGCCCGACGATCGAGGCGGTCGAGGGAGACCGCGTGCGGATCTACGTCACGAATCGCCTGCCGGAGGCGACCACCGTCCACTGGCACGGCGTGCTCGTGCCGAACGGCATGGACGGCGTCGGCGGCCTCACGCAGAAGGTCATCCGTCCGGGCGAGACGTTCCGCTACGAGTTCACCCTGCGTCAGCACGGAACGTTGATGTACCACCCGCACCACGACGAGATGACGCAGATGGCGATGGGGCTGATGGGGCTCTTCGTCGTGCACCCGCGCGCGCCGGTCGGCCCGCCCGTCGACCGCGACTTCGCGATCCTGCTGAGCGAATGGAAGATCGAGCCCGGCACGCGGCGCCCCGACCCGAACGAGATGACGGACTTCAACGTCCTCACGATGAACGCGCGCGCGTTCCCGGGGACGGACCCGCTCGTCGTGCGCCGCGGCGACCGCGTCCGAATCCGGCTTGGCAACCTGAGCGCGATGGATCACCACCCGATCCATCTCCACGGCTATCGCTTCGTCGAGACGGAGACGGACGGAGGCCCGATTCCCGAGTCGGCGCGGCGCCCGGAGACCACCGTGCTGGTGCCCGTGGGCAGCACGCGCACGATCGAGTTCGTCGCGGACGCCGTGGGCGACTGGGCGTTCCATTGCCACATGACCCACCACGTGATGAACCAGATGGGCCACGGGTTCCCGAACATGATCGGCGTGGACGCGGAGCCTCTCGACCGCCGCATCCGGCCGTTGCTCCCGGCCTACATGACGATGGGCGGCGACGGCATGGCCGCGATGAGCGACATGGCGATGCCGATGCCCGAGAACAGCATCCCGATGCTCGGCGGCGAGGGCCCGTTCGACCCGATCACGATGGGTGGGATGTTCACGATCCTGAAGGTGCGCGACGAGCGCGCGGCAGATCCGGGTTGGTATTCGCATCCGCCGGGATCGGTCGCGACGACCGCGACCGCCGAGGAGATGAAGCGCGACGGGATCGATCCGGGCGCGCCGCCGGCAAGCGGGCATGCGCCGCCGGCGTCGGGGCCGGCGAGCGGGCACGCGCACGGTCACGGTCACTGACGCGCACGTTCGCGCGCGCGACGGCATGATGCTCGGCCCATGCCCAAGACCCCCGCTCGCCAGGAAGTCGACGACCCCAAGGCCTACCAGAAGCGGATGAAGTCGCTCCTCGAGGGGCGCGAGCCGCTCGAGGTCCTCGCCGCAACGCCCGACGCGCTGAGCGCGGCGATCCGAGGGAAGAGCGCGGCGGAGCTGAAGAGACAGCCCGCGCCGGGAAAGTGGAGCGCGACGCAGATCCTCGGCCATCTGCTCGACGTGGAGTGGGTCTACGGCTACCGCATGCGCACGATTCTCGGCGACGAGCGCCCGAAGATCGTGAGCATGGACCAGGATCTGTGGGTCGCGGCGCAGGAGCACCGCGATGCCGACGCCAAGGAGCTCGCGGCGTCGCACGCCGCGATGCGACGCGTGAACCTCGCGTTCTGGCGGCGCATTCCGAAGAAGGCGTACGACCGCGTCGGCCTCCACGACGAGCGCGGCGAGGAGTCGATCGGAACGCTGTTCTGGATGCTCGCGGGCCACGACCTCAACCACTTGGCGCAGATCCGGAAGGTGCTCGGCCAGTGAAATCCGCGGCGAGCCTCCTGCTGCTCGCCGCGCTCTCCTGCGCATCGGCGCCGCCGGAGCCGGTGCGGCCGCGCCCGTGGCCGCACGAGGGCTCCGACCTTCCGCTCGATCCGCGCGTCCACGTCGGCGCTCTCGCGAACGGGCTGCGCTTCGCGTGGGTGGACTGCGAGGATCCGAAGGATCGTTGCCAGATCGTTCTCCACGTGAACGTCGGCAGCTTCCACGAAGAGCCCGACGAGTACGGCATGGCGCACGTCGTGGAGCACATGGCCTTCAACGGCACGCGCCGGTTCCCGCGCGGCGCGCTCGTGCCCTGGCTGCAGCACCACGGGATGGCCCTCGGACCGGACGCCATCGCGACGACGGGGACCTTGGAGACCGTGTTCCGCCTCCGACTGGCGAGCGCCGACGTCGCCGAGGTCATCGAAGGCCTCTCCGTCATCCGCGAGTTCGCCGACGGCCTCACGTTTCCCGAGGACAGCGTCGCCATCGAGAAGGACATCGTCGACGCCGAGGAGCGCGAGCGCGGCAATCCGGGCCAGCGCGTCGAGCTTCGAATGCAGGCCGTCGCGTTCGCAGGGACGCGCGTCGCTCACTCGCCGATCGGGACCAAGCCGATTCGGGATGGGTTCACGGCGCCGCGCCTCCGGCGTTTCTGGGAGCGGTGGTACCGCCCCGATCGAATGACGCTGCTCGTCGTCGGGGACCTGCGGGATATCGACGCCGAAGCGCTCGTCCGACGCGCGTTCGACGACGTGCGAGCGGCCGCGGCGCCGCCTCCGACCGAGCCGAACCTCGAGGACCCGCCGCCCGATGGACGCTTCGCCTGCGTCCACGACGCCGAGCTTCCCGTCTGCGGGATCCAGGTGACCCGCGTGTTTCCGTTCGAATCTGCGCCTCCGAAGGCGACGGGGCTCGGCGTCGAGCTCGGCCTCGACTGCGCGAGAGCGATCGTGAACGCCCGTCTCGAGGCGCTCGTGAAGGCCCCGGGGAGTCCGTTCCTTCGTGCCGCGATGCTCCCGGCGGACGCCGACGATCGCACGGGCATGGGGCTTCCTCGCCGTGAGACTCTCGCCATCGCGTGTCTTCCGAATCGCTGGCGTGAAGCCGTCGAAGCTTCGTCGCGCGAGCTCCACCGCGCGCTCGACGTCGGCTTCGAGCAAGCCGAGTTCTCGGAAGCGATGGCGAACGTGCGGCAGCACGGCGTCAATCGATCCGACGAGCGCTCGGCGGAAGTGTGGGTTCGCGAGCTGCTCGCGTTCGCGCGAGGCGATTCGATCCCGTTGGCGCGCAAGGAGCGTCTCGATCGCCTTTGGGCGTTGACCTACGCGATGACCGCCGAGGAGTGCCGCTCCCTCTTCGCCCTGAGATGGCGGCACGGCGATCTCGCGATCCGCTGGATGGGCCCCGGCGACTCGAGCCTGGCCGCGCCCGCGGAGCTCGCGCCGGCCTTCGACGCCGGGAAGGCCGGCCTCGCGTCGCGATCGCGCGGCGAGGTCGCGCCGATCCGGTACGCGCCGACGGAGTCCGTCGCCGTGAACGTACGGACTCGCTCGACCCGATCCGAAGGGGTCGAAGAGATCGAGTTCGAGAACGGCGTCGTCCTCCGTGTGCGCCGAACCGACTTCGTCCCGCGAGACGCCCGCGTGCGGGTTCGATTCGGATCGGGTGGCCTGTCGCTCGACCCGCCGAACTACACGCTCACGCTCCTCGCGCAGCAGGCCTTCTCGTCGATGGGGCTGCGCGACCACTCCGAATCGGAGCTGCGCCGAGCGACGGCGGGCAAGTCGATCGCCACTCGGTTCTCCGTCGGCGACGACCACTTCCAGCTCGACGGCGATACGACACCCAGCGATCTCGATCTGCAGTGCGAGATCCTCGCCGCGCATGTGTCGCATCCGGGATGGCGAGAGGACGGGTGGGATTCCGTGCGGCAGGAGTGCCTGATCGCGTTCGACGTCTCGTGGCGCGAGGCCTTCGGCGCGACCGGTCGCGAGTTCTGGCCTCGCGTGTACGCGGGCAGCGTGAACTGGATTCCGCCGACGCGCGACGAGCTCGCGCGCGTCAAGCCGGAGGACGTGCGTCGCTGGCTCGAGCCGCATCTCGCCGAAGACGCGATCACCGTTTCGATCGTCGGAGACGTGTCGATCGGCGCGGCCATCGCCGCCGTCGCGCGAACCTTCGGATCGCTCCCACGGCGAACCGTGCTCGATGTTCCGGACTCGCGGCGTCGCGAGTCGGAGCCCGCGCACTCCGGCGTCCATGCGCGCGCCGAGATCGATACCAGCGAAGCGCGGGCTCAGGTGACGGGCGTGTACCCGTGCGAGGACCGGATGGACCCGGCGCACTCGACGCGGAAGGCTCTTCTCCGCGGGCTGCTCCACGACCGCCTGTTCCGCCGCATCCGCCAGGAGCACGGCGACGCCTATTCGCCCACGGCGACCGAGAAGCGGAGCTCCGTCTTCCCCCGCGAAGGATGGCTCGGCTTCTCCGTGATGGCCGCGCCGGAGGAAGCGGACGCCGTGCTCGAGTCCTGCGTCGACGTCGCCGACGAGCTTGCACGGGAGGGACCGACGGCCGACGAGATCGATCGCACGAAGAAGGTCGTCCTCGCCCACTGGCGCACCGGGCTTCGAAAGAACGAGGCCTGGATCGACGCGCTCGCGGACTTCCACTGCGATCCCAACGCTTTCGATCGCTGGCTCCATGTCGATCGATTCGTCACCGAGGCGCGACCGGAAGACCTCCGCGCCCTCGCCGCGGAAGTCTTCCCGCGCGACCGCGCCTCCACACTGATCGTCCGGCCGCGCGCCCGGTGAGTTCTCGCGCCAGCACTCCACCCTCGGCTACCGTCTTTGCCCCCATGAAGCAGCTAGCCCCCCTCGCCTTCGTCCTCGCCGCCGTCCCCGCCGCATTCGCCCAGACCAAGGGGACGCCGCAGCCCTGGGGGCTCGCGACCGATCTCCCCGTCGACTCGCGGATCCACTTCGGAAAGCTCGAGAACGGCTTCCGCTACGCGTGGCTCTCGAATCACGAGCCCAAGGAGCGCACCTACGTCCGGCTCCACGTCGACGCGGGGAGCCTCTCCGAGGAGGAGAGCCAGCGCGGGATCGCGCACTTCATGGAGCACATGGCGTTCAACGGCAGCAAGCACTACCCGCCGGGAACGCTGATCGAGTGGTTCCAGAAGCACGGGATGTCGTTCGGCGGCGACACGAACGCGCACACCGGCTTCAGCGAGACCGTCTACGAGCTCGACCTCGCGACCTCCGACGAGACGGCGCTCCGCGAAGGCCTCACCGTCCTCCGCGACTTCGCCGACGGCGCCTCGCTGATCGAAAAGGAGGTCCAGGCCGAGAAGGGCATCGTCGACGCCGAGGAGCGCGAGCGCGACTCGGCCGGGTATCGCGTCCTCGTGAAGACGCTCGAGCTCGCGCTCGACGGCACGCGGCCCGCCCAGCGCTTGCCGATCGGCGTGAAGTCGGTGCGCGACGCCTTCGACAACAAGGCCGTCCGCGCCTTCTACGAGAAGTGGTATCGGCCCGACACGATGACGCTCGTCGTCGTCGGCGACTTCGGCGCGCTCGATCCGGAGGTGCTCATCCGCGCCGCGTTCGCCGACATGCCGTCGCGGCCGGGACCGCGGCCGTCGGAGCCCGCGCTCGGCAAGGCGACGCTCGCACATCCCGCGTTCGCGATCCACGAGAAGGAGCTTCCGCAGGTCAGCGTCGAGTTCGAGCGCGTGAAGCCGTTCGCGCCGCGGCCCGAGACGGTCGCGCAGTGGAAGAGCGAGCTCCCCGGCGAATACGCGCGCGCGATGCTCAACCTCCGGTTCAGCGAGCTCGCGAAGAAGCCCGACGCGCCGTTCCTGCGCGCGCGGGCGTACGACACGCACGACGAGGCCGACGGCGCCGGGATCCGCGTCCTCGAAGGCGACTCGATCGAGCTGACCGCCACGCCCGAGCGCTGGAAGGACGCCCTCGCGTTCGGCGAGCAGGAGCTGCGCCGCGCGCTCCAGCACGGCTTCGAGAAATCGGAGCTCGACGAGGTGCGCGCCAACGTGCTCCGCGCGCTCGACGAGGCCGTCGAGAAGGAGAAGACGCGCTCGAGCATGGGCTACGTCAACGCGCTGCTCGGCACGGCCGAGGAGGGCGGCGTCCCCGTGGCCGCGACCGATCGGCGCGCGATCCTGAAGCCCGCCATCGAGGCGCTGACCGTCGAGGCGTGCCACGACGCCTACAAGAAGGTGTGGAGCGAAGGGACGCTCATGCTCGCCGCGAGCGGCGCCGCCGACTTCGGCGCCGATCCGGCGAAGACGCTGCGGGAGCTCTACGACGCGAGCGCGAAGGTCAAGGTCGAGCCGCGCGCCGCCGCCAAGAGCGCGGCGTTCGCCTACGCGTCGTCGCCGGAGAAGGCGGGCAAGGTCGCCTCGCGCCGCGACGTCGCCGAGGGCATCGTCGAGGCGGAGCTCTCGAACGGCGTTCGCGTGCGCGTGAAGAAGACCGACTTCAAGGAGCGCGAGATCCTCGTCCGCGTCCGCACGGGCGGCGGCCGCACGGCGCTCCCGCCGAAGGACGCCGCCGTCGCCTTCGCGGCCGACCCGATCGTGCGGGGCGGCGGGCTCGGGAAGCACAGCGTCGACGACATCCGCCGTCTCATGGCGGGCAAGGAGGTCGACGCCCGCTTCCGCGTGGGCGGCGACTCGCTCGAGCTCTCCGGCTCGACGACGCCCGACGACCTCCTGCTCGAGTGCGAGCTGCTCTGCGCGGGTCTCACGGATCCGGGCTGGCGCGACGACGGCGACGTGCAGTTCCGCCGGGCGCTCCCGTCGCAGTACGAGCAGATGAAGCACCGCACGGTCGGGCCGCTCCTCCTCGAGTTCCTTCCCGCTCTGTTCGGAGGCGACCTCCGATTCGCGCCGCTGCCGCCGCAGAGCGACGTCGAAGCTGCGACGAAAGACCGCGTGAAGGCGTGGATCCTGCCGCAGGTCGCGCGCGGTCCGCTCGAGGTTGCGTTCGTCGGCGACGTCGACGTCGACGCGACGCTCGCGGCCGCGGCGCGCACCTTCGGCGCGATGCCGAAGCGCGAAGGCAAGCGCGACGCCGCGTACGCCACGGCTCCGCCGCCGAAGACCGGCATCCGCATGGAGCGCGAGGTCGAATCGGCCGACCCGAGCTCGCTCGTCGTCGTGATGTTCCCGGTCACCGACGGGAAGAACGCCGAGTTCCGCCGGAAGATCGACTTCCTCGCCGAGGTGCTCTCCGACCGCCTCCGCGTCGACGTCCGGGAGAAGCTCGGCGCCGCGTACAGCCCGGGCGCCGTGGCTCAGTTGAGCCGCACGTTCGACAAGCAGGGCGTGGTCGTCATCCAGTCCGGCGCCGAGACGGCGAAGGCGAGCGCGATGGTCGACGCGTGCCTCGGAGTCGCGGACAAGCTCGCGAAGGAAGGCGTGACGCAGGAGGAGGTCGACCGCCTCCGCGAGCCGATCACGAAGCGCGTGCGCGACGAGCGCCGGCAGAACGGCTTCTGGGCGGAGGTGCTCTCCGAGGCGTACACGCGCCCGCAGGGCATCGACGAGGTCGGCACCGCGATGGCGACCTTCGAGAAGATCTCCGCGGCGGACCTCACGCCGCTCGCGAAGGAGTACCTGCGCGCCGACCGCGCGTGCGTGTTCGTCGGGAAGCCGCAGGAAAAGCCTGCGAGCGCTCCGGCGAACGCGGCCGGAGAGAAGTCCGGCGGTTGAGAGAGTCGGCTCTCGGCGCGCGTCGCGCGCCGAGAGCCGACTCCCGATGTCGCTACCGCTTCGGCGCGACCTCGATCTCGATGGTCTTCGCGCGCGTCGTGCTCATCGCGCTCACCGCGTACGCCGTGAGCGAGATGTGGCCGGAGCCCGTCGTGTGGAGCACGGGCGATCCGCCGGGCGCGGTCTCGACGTAGGCGAGGCCGGAGCCGCCGACGTTCCAGAAGAGCTCGGCGCCGCCGGCGTCGGCCGAAAGCGCGAGGTTCTCCCCCGCCACGCAGCTCGTCTTCGGGGCCGCGAGCTTCGTGAACGAGGGCCGCGGAACGGCGACGCCCGCCCCGACGGCGGGCGCCGCGACGATCGCCGCGTCGATCGCGCGCGCGACTGCCGAGAGGTCCGCCGGATGCGACGCGGTCGGGTCGAACGAGCTGACCCGCACCTGCACGTTGCCGCGCGCGAACGCGATCCAGGAGATCCGGTCGCGCTCGGCGGTCGCGAATCCGACGTAGCCCGCGTCTCCGAGCGGGATCCCCACGCTCGACGCCGACGGGACGACGCCCGGCGACGACACGTAGGCGAGCTGGACGAGGAGCGCCTCGTGCGCGGCGGCCGCGTCCTCGGCGACCTGCACGTCGACCGCGAACGAAGGCTTGCCCGAGGCGTCGGCGAAGCGACGCGTCACGACCGTGCCCGTCGCGTCGAGCTCGATCGAAGACGCCGAGCCCGGGATCGCCACGTTCGCGAAGCCCGGAACGGAGAGCGACGCGAGCGCGACGCCGGCCTTGCGGGCGCCCATCGGCCACGCGTCGGCCCGATAGCGGGCGCGTGCGGCCTCGACCTGCGGATCCGA
>Ga0126377_10001975_pt1 | contig 13836 bp, 11 predicted proteins | sample PanSoiMetPlot_22_FD_92647 | JGI IMG/M metagenome (GOLD analysis project Ga0126377, IMG submission 92647) | Tropical forest soil microbial communities from Panama - MetaG Plot_22 | ecosystem: Environmental > Terrestrial > Soil > Tropical forest > Bulk soil | place: Panama | collected 2016-02-17
GCGACGACGTCGTATTTACCCGCCTGAATCGCGCGAATGACGTTGTTGCGAACGAGCACGGCACCGCGCGGTCCGATGACTCGAATGAGTGCTTGCCCGGGGGGAATCTCTTTTCCGTTGGCGCCAAACGCAGTGACGACGAGGGACGCACTGTCTCCAGCCTTCATCGTCAGCGACGCCGGCTGCGCGGTGAGTCGAGAGACGGCCGCGTTGGTCGAAGCCGTGGCGCGAGGAGCGCCCGCCGGCGTCTGAGCCACGACGGCAGACGACGCGAGCAACGTCGCGCCAAGAACGAGTCGGCCGGTCGTGACGAACGGCGATCTCCGCGCTACAATCACAGTATTACTCCAATGAGCAGGTTGTGTCCGATGATGATGCTCTCCGCCGCAAGGGCACGCAAGGCGGCTGTGCTGGTGCTCGTTGCCAGTTTCTCAATACTCACGACGCGCGCGCATGCGCAGGGGCCGAGCGCGGCGACGTCCGCGCCGCCGACGAACACCTATTGGGTGTACGTCGGTGCCGAGTCCGCCGATTTGATTCATCGCATCCGATTCGGCCCGGGCGGCACGGTGCTCGAGAAAAGCTTCATGGCCGGAGAGCTCGCCGCTGACATCGAAGGCCCCCATGGACTCCAGGTCTCGTCCGACAAGAAGTACCTCTACGTCTCGACGGGCCACGGCAATCCCGACGGAAAATTCTGGAAGTACGAAATCGGTCCCGACACACTCGTCGCGGTTCCCATCTTCCTCGGCTTCTTCCAGCGTCGCTCGATTTGACGCCTGACGGCCTGTACGCATTCATCGCCAACTTCAACTTGCACGGCGACATGGTTCCGTCGTCGCAGTCGGTGGTGTACACGCCGACGATGACCGAAGTCGCTCGCACGACGACGTGCACCATGCCACACGGCAGCCGAGTGAACCCGCAGGGGACGTTTCAGTATTCGGGCTGTATGATGGATGACCAGCTCGTCGAGATCGACACACGCACGTTCGACGTCTCGCGGCGGTTCAGCGTGGCGAAGGGCAAGGAAAGGCCGCTTCCTGCGACGACCACCATGGCGGTGATGGATCACTCGTCGATGGGCCACGGCCCGGTCACGCCAGCTGGCAAACCTGCAACTTCGTCTGGGACAACCGACGCGAAGACACGGCCCGCGGTGGTGCGTCCAGGTCAAGCGTTCCCAGTGCCGGAAGCCGGTGCGTCCGGCTTGAAGCAGATGCCGCCCGCCACGTGCTCCCCGACGTGGGCTCAGCCGTCCGCCGACGGCGCGAAGATCTACGTCGCGTGCAACAAGGGCGACGAGATCGACGAGATCGACGCGGCGAGCTGGAAGCTCACGCGCAAATTCAAGACAGGCCGCGGTCCCTACAATCTCGCCGTCACGCCCGACGGCAAGCTGCTGATGGCCACGCTCAAGCCGGCAGCGTCGTTCGAGATCTATGATTTGAGCTCTGGCAAGATCCTGGCGACGCTCAAGAACTCGACGACGGTCGCGAACGGCATCGCCGTCAGCCCGGATTCACGCTACGCGTTCGTCAGCAGCGAGGGCGTCGGCGCGGCGCCGGGAAAGGTCGACGTCTACGACTTGAAGTCGTTCGCGAAGGTCGGAACGGTCGATGTCGGACAACAGGCGGGTGGGATTGCGTTTTGGAAAATGGAAACTAGACCCTAGGCACTGCGCGCTAGGCACTAGTCTTAGGCGCTAGACAATGCGGAAAACGGCACGCCGTTGAGTCGGCGTGCCGTTGTTCATATCGAGTCTTCCGAAGCGTCTAGCGCCTAGCGTCTTTCGCTAGCGCCTAGTGCCTAGTGCCCAGTGCCTCGGGGGCGACTGGACGGGGGCACAATCTTATTGATTCGCATATACGTGACCAGATTGCCATAGTGTTCCGCGTTATGCGACGCGTTCATCATTAGCGCGTAAAGCTTCGAGCGCTGTTGGCCGAACATGTTGACTGTCGCCACGGCTGCTTGGTCGGTTACCGCGTACGCTCGGGCGCAGTAGTCGTTCGACTTCTTCAGTGCGTCCACCAGAGCCGCCTTGGTCTTCGCCGTTTTCTCGACTGCATCCTCTTCCGGGATCTTTTCACCGAGGACGATCGCGCAGAACATGTTCTGCGACCCGGCCACGTGACCGATGATCTCGCCGAACGTACGGACGTCAGGCGTGGGGCGGAACGAGTACAAATTCTCCGGTACATCGGCCGCGGATTGGGCGATAAAGTCCCGGTTCCCCTCCCAAATCAGGCGAGCGGCGGACGTCCCCGGATTGGCTCCGGCTTGCGCTAGGGCGGGCGCGGCGGCTGCCGCGACGAGGATCAATGAGCGTTTCAGCATGAGGTCGAAGGGAAGAGGTGGGAAGGGTTTGCCAGCTTACGTCACATCGTTTCACGCGCGAAGTGGTTCGTCGATCCTCGAAGCAGACTTGGCCGTTGGGCCGGACGATCAAAAGGGGAACTCGACCACAAGGCATGCCTTCTGCAAACAGCCTCCAGGAGCCCGGGCCAGATGAGCCTGGGGCTTCGAAGTCCTCGACCCCTCGACCCCCCAACCCCGAGAGATCCCATGATGTCGATCCGTGCTACCACACTCACACTCGCCGGCGTCGTGTCTCTTTTGACAATCGGCGCCTGCAAAAAGAACGACGAAGCCAAGCCGGCGGATTCACCCGCGGCCGCGGTTGCGGTTCCGGCCGACACCACGCCGAAGGCCCTCGAAGTCGGTGAGATTTATACCGGTCGTCACGTGGGCCCGGATCAGAAGGTTACGGAAGCCAGCGAAGCCTTCGCTCCCAAGGATACGATGTACGCGGCCGTCGAGACGAAAAACGCCGGCAGCGGCAAGCTGACCGCGCGCTGGAGCGCTGAGGACGGTAAAGTCGTCAGCGAAGAAAGCAAGTCGATTTCGCCGACGGGTGACGCAACGACGGCGTTCTTCCTGGTGGCACCAGCCAAGACCGGCAAGTACACCGTGCACATCCTGTGGAACGACGCGGAAATGAAGAGCAAAGAAGTGTCGGTCGCCAGAGCGTCCAAAGCGGGCGCCAAGAAGTAGCAGTACGTGACGGCGGGAAGCCGGGAGGCGCGCCCCGGGATGGGGTCTACGGTGCGCCGACCGGCCTCACGCCGACCACGAAATATTCCGTCTCGCCCAAACATGTCCCCGGCAGCCCCTTGTGCTGCTCGTACAACAGAACGACTCGTTGACCCGCGAGCTTGTTGAGCTCCGCGGCGATCGAGTCCGAGCGCGTCGAGAAGGCGAACATCTCGGGCGCCACGCCCGGCTGAGCGGTGAGTTGGAGATCCCCCTCCCAGGTTTTGCAGACCCATCCGCGCTTCGAGATCTTCTGCAGGTAGCCGGCTCGTTCTCCTTTCGAGTACACGAACCGGAGCGCGATGAACATCCACAGCACGAAGACGAGAATCGGTATGACGATCAACAGCACCAGCGTCGTCACGAGCTTGTGCTCGCGAATGATCGAGGGCATTGCCATGGCCTGAAGCTCTGTTCGCGTAGATCTCGGGCACCTGTGACTCTCGCACTATGAGAAAAACGAGCCTCGACGGTTCGATGTGCGGAGAATCATCTCTCTCGCAAATCGAACCGTCGAGGCGAGCGGTGCTGCTGCGGTCGCGTCAGCGAACGGTGCTGCTGCGTTTGCAGCGAAGCGGTCCGCAGCGAGCGAAGCGAGCGTTTCGCAGCGAGCTAAGCGAGCGTTCCGCTCCGCGTCACTTCCTCTTTCCCTATTTAGGGAACGGCCGTGACCTGCGAACATCCCGGCTGCGGCGCAGGAATCCGCTGATTGCACTCGTCCTGCGGAAACATCACCCACGGAAACGTCTTCTCACTGATCGCCGTGTTCAACCTCGGCAATTGTGAGAGTCTGCCGTACCGCCGTGCATCGACCCAGCGATGCCCGCCCTCGAACAGCAGCGAATAGAGACGATTGTACAGCAGCTCGTCGACGAACGCATTCGCGTTTGCGAAACCCGTCAGCGGTGCTAGACCACCGGAGTTGACGCGAATGAAATTGATGTCCGACAGCGCGCCCGCCGCATCGCCGCTCTGATACCGCGCTTCCGCGCGCAGCAGGATCAGCTCCTCGTTCTTGATGATCGGAATCGGCGCGACGTTCGATCCGTAGATCGTGAAGCGATGTGTGCCCTGCACCTGCTGCACGACGCGTGTCGTCCCTGGTGAAGTTTTGGACGTCAATCGGAGATCTGGCGATCCATCCGCGCGCAACTGTGCGCCATTCAACACCGATGGATGGACGTACAACGTCGCCGGCGTCGGATCGAACAATGGATTGATGGCGTCACCCGACGTCGTACTGTACACGTGCGCCGGTCCCCGACTCAGTGCAGCGGCGGTGGTCGTCGTGGCGTCGATGAATGACTCGCTGAGCGCCGTGAGCGCAGACGCCCACTGACGACGATACACTTCCGTCCGCGCCTTCATCGCCCGATTGAACTGCAGAAATGTCGTCGGCGTGTTGAAGCCCGCGAAGCCGGGATGCAGACTGAACGGAAAGGCAGTGCCGCCGGCCTGCAGATGTGTCTTCGCCTCGTCGAACAGCGCTGCGATGCGGGTGAGCGCCGCATCCTTCCCGACGATCGCGCCGAGTGGCGCGCTCGGATCGGCGGAGATGTCGACCATGATGCCGACGGTGTCGCGGATGCGGATCTGCGTGAGCAGCTCCATCGCCACGATGGTTTTCACGAATCCACGAATGGCTTCTTTCTGTGCCGTTGTGTATCCCGTGGCCTTGTCCACGGCGTCCAGGATCGTCACGCCCTGGCGAAGATTGCGGTATCCGGTTGTCCAGCTGAGGTCCTGCACGAAACCACCCGGCTCGATCGGACCCTGCAAGTAGCTGAGCACATTGCGCGGCTCGGCCTGATCGAGATTGTAGGACTCTTTGCCCAGAATTCCCATGGCCGACGCTTCCGTCCCCACGCGGCCGCGAAGGTTGATCGTCATGCCGATGATCGCCGTGTTGATCGTGCCGGTCGTCGGGCTACTGGTCAGCTGTTCGAGGCTCGGGTTGTTGTAATTCGGAACGGTGATGTCGGCGCACGCGGCGGCGGCAACCACACACGCGGCGAGCGCGGCGAATGATTTGGAAAGTGTGATCATGGTCAGAACCCCACGACGACGGCGAACCAGAAGCTTCTGCTCGCGGGATACGCCGCGAGCTCGCGATTGCGCTGGAGGGACTCGGGTGTGCCACCGAAGTTCGAGAAGTCGGGATCGCCGCCTCGGAACTTCGTCCACGTTTTGAGATTGCGTCCGCTGACCGACACGCGCGCCGTGTTCGCACGTGAGAGGAACCGGCTTCTGATGCGTGGCGGAATGTCGTAGCTCAGCGTCAGCTCGCGCAGCTTCCAGTACGAGATGTCTTGATAGTAAATCCTCGTGAGGCGAAGATACGTGTCCGTGCGCCATTTGCCGAGTGGCTTGGTGGGGTCGGGGCTCGGATCGTCGTAGTCGCGCGAGTTCTGGCCGAGGTCGAAGTGACGCCACGTGCCGGCGGCGAGCATGCCGCCTTTCTGTCGATCGAGAAGACCATAGACGCCCAATCCCTTCCATCGAACTTCGTTCGAGAATCCGGCATTGTAGCTCGGATTGCCGTCGCCCATGTACACCGCGACGACGTCGCCGACCTTGCGGGTCGCGCAGACGCTCGGATCGACCGGTTTGTCTGGACACGTGCCCGCGACGGCCACCGTGTCGTTGCCGACGAGCGTCGTGGCCGACAAACCCTCCTTGATCTGAATTGCCCCGACCTGCGGCGTGCTGATGAGGAACGCGGGAACCGGAAGCTTGGTGATCGTGTTCGCGTTGTGCGCGATGTTGAAGCGCGTGTTCCACGTGATGCCGCCATAGCGCGTCGTCTGAACCGGGAACGCGTTGAGCGCCACCTCGTAGCCGCGCACGCGCATCGATGCGCCGTTGTACACTTCGGTCGCAAAGCCAGTCGTCGGCGCGAGCGTGCGGCTGATCAACAGATCAGAAATGTTTCGCTCGAACCCCGTGAGCTCGAGCTGCGCGCGATTGTTGATCATTGACGCGTCCACGCCGCCCTCGATCTCGCGCTGGCGCTCGGGACGAATGTCGGAGAAGCCACGCGTGCCGCCCAGCGTGAATCCGCCAAGCCCACCGATGCTCCCCGATCCGAGATTCGTGAACTTCTGTCCGTACTGCGGCTGGTTGCCCGTTTCACCATACGCGACGCGAAGCTTCAGCTCATCCACGTAGCCGGCGGTGAACGCCGGCTGCGGAATCCGGTACGAGCCGGAGAACTTCGGAAAGACGAACAGCTTCGCGATGTCGCCGTCGTTGCTGCTGCGATCCGCGCGCATGCCCGCGGTGAGGAACAGCCGGTCGGCCAGCAACAGCTCGCTTTGCGCAAACACCCCGAAGTCGAACGTCGCCTGACGATTGTTGTCGATGTCGCGCACCGTGCCGGCGACCGGAAGCGCGAGCCCGCCGAGCAGGTTCTCACCGACCGTCCGCGTCTGATCGAGATCGCGCACCTCGTACTGCGTTCCGATCTGCGAGGTGAGCTGGACCCCGGAGCGCGGGCTGAACACGTGCACGCCGTTGAGGTTCAGGTTGTACTGAAGATTCTGCGAGTACGAGGCGACGGCGGTGCCGAGTCGCGTGTCGTCGTCTTCGTAAAACGCTTCGGGCGGCGAGAAGACGTTATTGCGCTGCGTGAAGACGTCGACGCCCCCATTCGCCACGAACCGCAGTTGATGCGTGTCCGTATTCAACCCCTCGGCCTGTAAACGCGCTGTCGTGAGGCTCCGCCAGACGATCTCGCGATTCTGGACGAGGTCGATCGTCTGGAACGGGTTGCTCGGATAGAACGGATTCTCGGGATACTGTCCTGAGGCCTGTTTACGGAAGTCGTAAAAGCTCGGGAGCTTGGTCACCGTGTAGTAGATCGAGTTGCCGGCGTTGTCGTTCCCGAACAGCCCGCGGTCGGCGGAGTTGCGCACGACCTCGGAGCCGCCGCTGAACGTGAAGCGTGAGCCGAACGTCTGATCGATGTTGAGACGCACGCTCTTCTTGTCGGCGAAGGTGTTCTTGACGATCCCTTCATCCCGCTTGAGGAGGCCCGAGACGTAGTAGCGTGTGTCGCCGCTGCCTCCGCTGATGTTGAGCGCCGTCTCGTAGTTGAACGGCTTCTCGCCGAAGATCAGATCCTCGTAGCTGAACGAGTTCTGCGGCGTCCACGCGGTCTGCCAGAATTCCGGCGTTCGCGTGCCGAACGCTGCCTGGGCGTCAGCGAGCGTCTTGAACGTGCGCGAACCTTCCTTGTACGACAGGCGCGATGTGCCCAGGCTTGTTCGGAGATTGTAAGCCGTCGCGCCGGCGCGGCCGCGCTTCGTCGTGATCATGATGACGCCACCGGAGGCTTTCGATCCGTAGATCGCGGCGGCCGCCGATCCCTTGAGAATCTCGATATTCTCGATGTCGTCGGGATTGAGGTCCGCGATGCGATTGATCGGATTCTCCTGACTCGGCGTCGTGATCGCGGTCGCGCCGCCAGCCCGAGTGACGCGGTTCGTCCCCGGCGCGATGGCGACGTCGCTCGTGATGACGCCGTCCACGACGTACAGCGGCTGCGCATTGCCGAGGATCGACGATGTTCCGCGAATGCGAATGCGATTGCCGCCGCCCGGCGCGCCCGTGTTCTGCTGGATCTGGGCGCCAGGGATCTTGCCTTGCAACGCATGTTCGATCGAGACGGCGGGTACCTTGCTGACGTCGGACGCATCCACCGACGCGACCGAGTTGGCCAGGTTTCGCCGCGAAATGGCCGACGCCTGACCGGAGACGACGACTTCGTCGAGCTTGAGCGCGTCCTTCTTGAGCGTGATGGCGATCGTCGCGATACCGGCGCTCACCGGCACCTCTTTGGCGGGATAGCCGATGCGGCGCACGGTGAGGACCACGTCCTGTTCCGGGACGGTGATCGTGAATGCGCCGTTCTCGCGCGCCGTTGCGCGAAGCGATGGTGAGCCTTTGACGCCGATTTGCGCGCCGTCCAGCGGCTCGCGCGAATCGACGTCGGTGACGGTGCCGCTGACGGTTCGTGTCTGGGCCGCCGCGGGGACCGACGCCAGGACGAGTGCCGCGAGGACAACAGCAATGCGTTGCATCCAGACCTCGCTGAGGGTGGAGGTAGACACCCAGCGTGTCGCTTTGCGGATTGTCCGTCAAGGAAGTTGGGGTAGGCCGGTCGAGTCCGTCACGGACGGCCGAATCCATGCTTGCGGCCGTCGACCTTCAAAGAATACTGATTCCGAACAACCGCAGGCGCGCCCAGTAAGTTTGCCCCGACTTCTTGCACGATCGCGTCCGCGCGCGTAAGGTGTCTTCCTCTCCTTCCTTCGATGCGGGGCGAACGCGATGTCCGCTTCCTTCCGTCCGAGCGCGATGGCGCTTGCCGCGGTGTCCACCGCCTTTCTTCTCGCCGGGTGCAATCGCGCACCGACCGTCGCGGCGACGAAGCTCCAGGTCAGCAGCGATTTCTACACGCTGCCGAACGGGCTGAAAGTCGTGATGTCACGCGACACGACGACGCCCACCGTCGGCGTCGGCGTCTACTATCACGTCGGCTTTCGCAACGAGCCGAAAGGCCGCACGGGTTTCTCCCACCTCTTCGAGCACTTGATGTTCCAGGGCTCGACCAACCTCGGGAAGCTCGCGTTCATCAAGCTCATCGAGTCGAACGGCGGCTACCTCAACGGGTCCACCCGGTTCGATTTCACGAATTACTACGAGATCCTTCCCTCCAACTCTCTCGAGACGATCCTCTGGGCCGAGGCGGACCGAATGCGCGGCTTGGCGATCGACGTGGCGAACATCAAAAACCAGCAGGACGTCGTGAAGAATGAGGTGCGCGTCAACGTCCTCAACCAGCCGTACGGCTCGTTCCCCTGGATCGACCTGCCGATGGCCGCGTACCAGAACTGGCACAACGCGCACAACTTCTACGGCGACATGACCGACCTCGACGCCGCCACGCTGACCGACGCCGAGGCGTTTCGCAAATCGTACTACGCGCCGAACAACGCGGTGCTCGCCGTCGTCGGCGATTTCGAGCCGGCACAAGCGAAGGCCTGGGTCCAGAAGTATTTCGCCGCCATTCCGAAAGCCGATCAGTTACCGCGCGACGACATCTCCGAACCGCAGCAGACCAAAGAGCGGCGCGGCAGTCGAACCGACGCGCTCGCGAATCGTCCGGCCATCGGCATCGCCTATCAGATGCCGGCGCGCTGGACGCCCGAGTGGTACGCCATGGGGCTCATCGATCAGATCCTCGGACAGGGACGCGACTCCAAGCTGTACGACGCGGTAGTTCAGCGCGCGGCGCTCAGCAGCGACATCAGCGCTGGCGTCAACTGGGGCCTTGGCAACATGTTCGACTACGAGGGCCCCATGTTGTGGATGGTCACGGCCTATCACGATCGCGACAAATCGGCGGACACGCTTCTCAAAGTGATGGACGCCGAGATCGACGCGCTGCGCACCACGCCGGTCGATTCGGCGACGCTCACGCGAGCCAAGACAAAGATGCGCGCCGCCCTCTATGGATTCCTCGAGGAGAACTCGGGGCTCGGAAAGCTGAACCTGCTCGCGTCGTTCGCGCTCTTCGACAACGATCCCAACAAGATCAATGCGCTCGACGACGGATTCGCGTCGATCACCGCTGAGCAAATTCAGAAGACCGCGCAGGCGTATCTGCGTCGTGAGAATCGAACGGTCTACACGATCGTCCCCGGCGCGAAAGACACGCCGGCTAACGGACAATAGAAAGGCTTCAACTGTCATCCCGAGCTAGCAGCGAGGGATCTGCTCCTCAGACCGTCAGAATGCCCATGACTCAATCGTTGATTCGCATCTACGCTATTGCGCTTCCTGCGCTGGTCGCACTGTCGTCCGCCGGCGCACAAGCGGGCAAAGCAACCCCGCCGACCAAGCAAGCCCCTGCGCAACAAGCGGCACCGAAGGAGACGCCACCCGCACCGGGACCGGCGAAGAACTTTCGCCTGCCGCCGCGGAAAACCTTCGCGCTCGCCAACGGCATGACCGTGACGATGGTTCCGTTCGGGATCATACCGAAGGTGACGATGGTGCTGAACCTTCGCACCGGCGTGATCGACGAAGGCCCGAACGACGTCACGCTCGCATCGGTCGTCGCCGACATGTTGCTCGAGGGGACGACGACCCGCAGCGCCCTCGACATCTCGCGTCAAGCAGCGGAGATGGGTGGATCCGTCTCCGCCTCCTGGGGATCAGAGGTGTCGAACGTCAGCGGTGAAGCGCTTGCGGAAAACGCGTCGAAGCTCGCCGCCCTCATTGCCGACGTTACGCTCCACCCGAAATTCGCTCCAGAAGACCTCAAGCGAATCATCGACAAACACGCTCGCGACAACGCGATCGCGCTCGCACGACCGGACAACGTCGCGATGAAGACGTTTCGCGAAGTCATGTACGGCAATCATCCGTTCGCGCGCATCTATCCGACCGAAGCAATGCTGCGCGGCTTCACGGTCGACCGCGTGAGAGCGTTTCATACCACGAACTTTTCGGCGAAGCGCGCGCATCTCTATATCAGCGGCGTATACGATCAGAGCGCAGTAGAGAAAGCGGTACGCGACGCGTTCAGCGGCTGGACGGCCGGGGCGCCGCCGACCGACAACCCACCCAAGATCGCCGCGAAACAACAAGTGGCGCTCATCGATCGGCCGAAGTCGGTGCAGAGCGCGATGCTGATGGGCGTCGCGGGGCCGGGTCCGTCCAGTCCGGACTGGATCGCGATGAACGTCGCCGACGCGCTGCTCGGCGGAGCATTCGGTTCGCGGATCACCGCGAACATTCGCGAGGACAAAGGCTACACGTATTCGCCGTACTCCTTCCTGTTCACCCGGCGCGGGGCAACGATTTGGACGGAAGGGGCTGACGTCACGACGAACGTCACCGGGGCGTCGCTCACGGAGATCGTCAAGGAAGTCGACCGCCTCCGCGCCGAGACGCCGCCGGAGCAGGAGCTCGCCGGCATCAAGAGCTTCCTCGCGGGCACGTTCACGATCGCCAACAGCAATCGAGGCGGCGTGATCAACCAGCTCGGCTTCGTCGATCTACACGGCTTGGGGGACGAATACATCACGAACTACGTGAAAAACGTCCTCGCGGTGAAACCCACCGACGTGCGTGCCGTCGCGGAGAAGTACATCGATCCGAAGAAGATGTCGATCGCGATCGTCGGCGACAAAAAGCTCGTCGATCCGCAGCTCGGCAAAACGAAAGCGATCGTGCCCTGAGGGCGTCAGTACCGACAGCGCGACGCGAGCAGTCGCGTCGCCGCATCGAGATCGATGTCGGCGATGAGCAATCCGTCGACGCCGTAGGGCTGCCAAGAGAGCACGGTACCGTCAGGGCGCGCGACAGCCGACGTGGTCGGCGAGCCCGCGCTCGCGCAATTCACCGTCGCGACGTAGCAGGTATTCTCGGCGGCGCGACACAGTATCGCCTTTTCGTGAAACGTGTTTTGCGGATCGGCGAACGTCGTGGGAACGAAGCCGCCCTCGGCTTCATGAAAGTGTGGATGAAACACGATCTGTGCCCCGCGACGCGCCGCCCAGCGCACCGTCTCGGGATAGCGCCAACCTTCGTGGCAGATCGCGACGCCGAACGTCAGTGGTCCGGCGGTGAAGACGCGTCGCTCCGAGCCAGGCGCATAGGTCTCATCCTCTGACGGATCGACCTGCACTTTGTCCTGAAAGCCCGCGCGTGTCCCATCCGAGTTGATGACGAGCACCGTGGCCCGCAGCCTGTCGTCGACGATTCGCTCCGTCCCGAGGACGACGGTTACGCCCGCGCTCTTCGCCGCCGACGCGATCGTCGCCCAGGCCTCCTCGAGGAACTCGGCGTTCGGTGGCGGAACGTTCATCCCCGGGCGGCGATAGCCAGGCACGTAACACTCGGGGAAGCAAACGATTGCCGCGCCCTCCACCGCCGCATCGGCGACCGCACGTTCAACCATTGCAACGGACTCGCGCGGTGTGTCCGGGTATCGAAGATTGGCGAGTGCGATCGAGAACAACGTCATCGGCGGCTTGGTTTGCCCGGCGCCTGGCACCTGTTAGAACATGTACCAGAGCAACGAGCTCGAACCGGCGAGGAGCAGCGACACTGTCCCATGCTCCCGCTGGTACGTCGCACGATAGGCGTCCGCTATCGGAGTGAGACTGATTCGAAGCTCGCGACGAATGAGCGCCTTACACAGATCGCCGTGCGCATCGTGGCTCATTCGGCCCGGCGCCTGAACCGGAAACGATTCCATCCACGCGGTCCCGACCACGAGTTTGTAATCGTGCGTCCGGCAACCGCCGCCATGCGTGACGTCCGCGATCAGCGTATCGCCGTCGATGTGAACGCTGTCGATGCTGATTGCATCCGCGGGCCACACGGAGTCTGTCACCACCGCTTGTCCACGCGTATCGCCGCTCAGTGCGCTCGGGAAATCGACCGGTGACGGCTCGGAGCTCGAATTACAGCCCGCGACCAGGATGACGAAAGCCGCGATGCCGACCGTCAGATGAAATCCGGTCGCGCGGCGGGATGAAGTCTGCATCGGCGTTGGGATTGTGGACGTCCATCTGCACAACCTTAGGGCTGCTTGCATCGGTCACCAAGAGTTCGTAACGGGCCCGACCGGCTGACAAACCCTGCTTCCATCTCGATATTCCGTGGGCCTACCACGGAGACCCCATGTATCGCTCTCTCGCCCGGACCATCGCCGTCGCGGCGATCCCCGGACTCGCGCACGCTCAAGCCAAACTGAACCAGTACGGAAACCCCGCGCGTGTCGCGCCGGCGCCCACCGCCGCATCGATCACGCCGCGCGATCTCCAGATCCGCCTTTACCAGTTCGCCGACGACTCCATGCAAGGCCGCCAAGTCGGACGCATCGGCAACTATAAGGGTACCACGATGATCGCGGCCGAGGTGAAGCGACTCGGCCTGGTGCCCGCTGGGGACAACGGGACGTACTTCCAGGTCCTCCCGTATCACATCAAGAAGTATACGGATCACTCGCGCCTGAGCGTCGAGGGCAATCCGCTTCGCTGGGAGCAGGATTGGGTCGCGGTTCCGGGCGCTCGTGCCCCGCGGCCGATCGACACCGCCCAGGTGATCTTCGGCGGCACCGAAGGCGACACCACGAAGCAGATCACCGGCGCGCAGGCAGCCGGCAAGTTCGTCGTGCTCCTTCCGGCGCCTCCGGCTCCGCCGGGTGCGGGCCGTGGTGGGCGTGGCGGGGGCGGAGGGCGCGGCGGATTCGGCATCGGTCCATCGCGCTTTGCGGACGCCGTCGCGGTCGCAACCGTCAACCTCGATGGATTGAGCACAGCGGCTCGTCGCGCGATCAACATCCCGACCGTTGCGAGTCAGGGCGCTCCAGCGGCTGGTGGTGGCGGTCGCGGTGGACGCGGTGGCCGGGGCGGAAACGCGCCGCCTGTCGATTCGATGACGCTGCTCCGGCAGACCATCGGGCAGCTCATGCCGCAGGCGACGATTCGCCTCACGCGTGCCGGCGCCGCGGCACTGTTCGGCCGTTCTTTCGACGGTCTGCAACTCGGTGCGACCGGCGGGAAAGTCACCGCGTCCCTCGACTACGTCGAGCTGCCGAGTGAGTGGGCGCGGAACGTCGTGGCGATCATTCCGGGCAGCGATCCGGCCCTCAAGGGCGAATACGTCGCACTCGGCGCGCACAACGACCACGTCGGGTTCGGCGGGACGCCGGTTGATCAC
>Ga0126377_10001976_pt1 | contig 13834 bp, 19 predicted proteins | sample PanSoiMetPlot_22_FD_92647 | JGI IMG/M metagenome (GOLD analysis project Ga0126377, IMG submission 92647) | Tropical forest soil microbial communities from Panama - MetaG Plot_22 | ecosystem: Environmental > Terrestrial > Soil > Tropical forest > Bulk soil | place: Panama | collected 2016-02-17
ATACTTCTGGCAAACTGCAAAGAAACTAAAAGATAGACAAATACTTGTGGATACTGAGAAATCAAGAATTGCAGCAGTAAAAAATCCTTTTGACGTATTAGCAGCAATGGTTGGAAATGCAGCAAATGCAGTCTTTAAAGCATTTAATGTTGGTATACGTTCTAAACTATCAGAAGTTAAGAATGTAATATTACCCAGTGCTGATGATGAATTTGAAAGGCCAGATATTCAAAGATCTACAAAAGTTAAATTCATGACTGCCCAGGATAATCGAGTAGATCCAGTATTTTGTTTACCACTTTCAAATAATGAATATGACACTGATGATCCACAACTCCCCGAGCCTCCATTGCATTTACATTGCAGGTGCAGATTAGTTCCCGTTATTGAATAAGATATGAATAAAGATTGGTCAGTTAAAGATAAATCACCATCGCCAAAGTGGTTATTAGACTTACTTCAGACATTTTTTGATCCATGTCCGTTAAATCCTGACTTTGACGGACTTTTAATAAACTGGAAAAAATACAATTATGTTAATCCCCCATATAGCAATAAAAGACCATGGATCGAAAAAGCAATAAAGGAAATGGAAAAAGGTAACACGACCGTCATGTTATTGCCATTGGATTCCGCTGCTGCCTGGTACCATGATCTTATAATCCCTAATGCAGAAGTTTTATCTTTTCGTGGGAGATTAGAATTAGATAATGGAAAGCATCCACGCTATGGGTCTATTTTAGCAATATTCCATCCATAGAATAAGAAACTAGGGGAAATTGGTAGAACAATCAACCCCATAGTTATCTATCAGATGCGACTGCCAAGAGGCAAGGGATAGATAAACTATAGTTCACAAGATAAATTATAAAGATTTCACTGTCGTAAATGCAGATTTTAGAAGAAGCACCCAAGTTTGAAACTTATCAGAACGAGAAGGGCAGTTATATCAAAGGCTTTCTCATTTCAACAAAACCAAATAAAAACAAATGGAAGATTACAAAACCAACTCCTGAATACGTAAATAGATTTGTGGGCAAGGACTTTGTAGTTATTCCTGAAAGAATAGGAAAGCAGTGGGCACTGGATGGTCACGCAGGTGGAACTAAAGAGGAAGTTCTGAAAACATATTCAGATAATAGTTACGGCAAGATTGAAAGTGTATTAGGGCCTTTTGATTATAATGATGGAACTGATGACGTATATTATGAGCACATTACCAAACTAACCAATAACAAAGTAGCAAGTGCATTATTATCACATGGACAAACTACGAAAGTAAAGTTTGCTACTTCACCACACATATTTGTAACAACTGGAAGTGATGAAGCAGGTTGGGACGGATGGGAACCTGCGGGAATTTGTTTAGTTGGAAATCCTGCTTATGGCAACCAATCAATAATAACTAAAATGTGTAATGGTTCAGCACCAGTTTGTACCAAAGCACTGGAGAATAGAGTAGCCGCTGTGATTCAAGCACTTACTTCATATAGTTCTACAAATACGCAAAGTGAACCATTAGTCATGAGTGAAAATAATGCTGCTCCTAATCCCACATCTGAGCAAACCAACCAGATAACGGAAACAAAGATAACAAAGACAGATATTCCTTCTACTGCTGAACAGCCAAAACAGCAAGAAGTTCAACAAAGCACTGACTCTGAGAAAGTAAAGATTCTAGAGGCAAAGATTGCAACAATGGAAAACGAAAAGAAAGCAGAGATACTAAACTCAATGTTCTCTGTAATTTCTGATGAGAAAGAACGCAATTCCCAGATTAAAGAGATAGCAGAATCAAGAGATTTAGACACAATAAAATACATTAAAACATTAGTTGACCAACTGGCTCCACTTTACAAGAAGCAAGGTCAATCTGAGTTAGAGAAACAAATCAAGGCAAAAGAAGACGCAATCAAGGAACAGAATTTAAAATTTAGTAAAAGTAAGGTCGCATCATTTAACCCTAGGAAATATCAACTTCCAGGAGAGCCAACACTACTTTCAGATCCTAACAATGGTGGGGAAGAAGAAGGTGGAGGAGGAGAAGATCCAAACAGCGATAAAAAATCAGGGGGACGTATTGCTTCAACTCAACAAAGAAGGAAGGGAGAAGTCGTTGAACTGATGGAATTACTTAACATTAACAACAAGGGGGCAAATTTCTAAAATGGTAGTAACAATTCCCAGACCCGGAGATCCGGTAGATATTAACGAACTGGGTAAAGAACACATAGAAATCTGGCAAAAGGCCACAGGCGGAGGTTCAGCCATTGCATTAGGATTGGTAGTTTGTTTACCTCCCAATAGTTCAACCTGTGCTGCTGCAGTAACAGGTGATTTTGGAAGGTTTGGAGTAGTTGCCCGTCTGGGTGATAATTATGATTCAACAACTGGCAGAGGCACATTAAACACAGATACAAGTGCGCAGGTGGTAGTAATAACAAACGGTGGACGTGCTTACGTCACAGGCTCAGGAACTATAAAGAAGAATTCTGAAGTGCAAGCAGCAAGCACTGGAAAGATAGCGCAATATGTAGAGTCAACATGGTCTTCTACAACTCCTGGAGATTTCCAGACTCCGCTACGAGAAGATGCCAAAAAGGTAGGAGTATATGAAGGCCATTATGGTGAATCTTTGCAAGCAGCCGGAGAACCGCCAACAGATGCAAGCAATGCGCAGGCCAATCTAATATTGAGAACAAGGGAGTTCGCCTAAAAATGACAACTGTAAATATGTTTAACAGTTTAGAATACAATGGATATATTCTAAATCCTGATGACAACTGGGTCTATCTCTACAATAGTTTAGATGGATCAGCAAACGGCAGAGTTCCCTTCACTTATGGGACAAGAGTAATGAATGCAGGACTATGGCATAAAATATCAAATGGCATGGGAATGGAATCTAAAACCGCATCAGTACAGGATGATTTAACAAGTTTGGCTGATGTATTCACAGACGAATATGTACCAGGCGAAAACATAACCTACCAGGATGTTGCTAAAAACATATATCAGGAAACAAAGCACGCTAAATATTCAAAAGATATCAACAGAATGGCAGCAGTTATCACCTCAAAAGACTATGAAATATTCCAGGTTCCTACAATATTAGGTACCAATGCAGTAAATATCAGGACTGGAGTACTAGCACAACAATTCGAGGAAGTAAGTACACCGCAGTTATTCGGAAAATGGGCAACTGAAACTGATGATCTAATCTATCATACATTCGTGCCAGAAGGAACCACAGTCGATCCCTCAAAAGGTGGAGCGGAAGGTGTGGATATATTTGTACCAAAGCATGAGGGTGCAGTAGCAATTACAACTCGAGCGCAAATGATTATCGGTGGAGCAGATCCATTAACAAGATTAACACAAAGATTAGCACAGGCAAGACTGAAGAAAGAAAACGCAATGGTTGCAGCAGAGATTCAAAGCAATACTGCTCATACAACTGCCGGTGTAGATTTCGGTGCAGTTACAGGATCACCGCCAGCATCAACTACCAACCCAGCAGCATTATGGACTACTCTATTGGGACTATTCGACGCACTAAACAAAGGACAATTAAATCTGTTCGTAAGTAAAGCATTCATATTCAATGAATACTTACTAAACGACAAAGTCAGGGGAGTAGGTTCAGCAGGTGGACCACCACTGCCAACTATAAGCAACGTTAACGAACAATCAAGCGCAGTTCCTGGAATCAGTGGCGTAACATGGGTAAGAGATAATGCAATTACTTCAAGCACAGATATGTGGGCAATGGATAGAAATGCTATCAAGAACTTTAGAGGACCAACTACCACATTCAACATAACAACCAATGACCTTGAAGCAACCAAGAATGTCCTTAGAAGTTACTACCTATGTGAGACTGTAGACAGCGACTTAATCTACCAAATAACTGCAGTAGCAGCCTAATATTTTTAGGCAATCTTTTTATATTTTTACTTTTTTCTTAGGCGTTATTGTCCGAAGAAGAGTTAGATATTTCTAGCGAAGTTTATCCAGAAGAATCAACAGACGTTGAAGACCAACCAGAAGAAGTTAATGAAGAAGTTACAACTGTAGAGGAACCACCATCAAGGCCAGCAGTAACTAATTTCAAATACAACAAAAGAACACAGGAAGCATACGAACGCTATAAGTTTGAAGTACCTGATAATGTAGATAAATATGAGAAAATATTTCTTGAAGATGTAGACACTAGATATGGTCCTATTAAACGAAAAGTAATACAGATTCACAGAGTTAGACCAGAAGACCCACCAGATGGCAATAAAAAAGAATGGTTATACTATGTAGAAGAATGGTCAGGATTTGATTATTTAGGCAATGAGTTACCAAAAGTAACAGGTCATATTGAAGGAATGTATAAGGACGTCCTGATTAAATACGCAATAGACAAAAAAGGCAAACCAACAAGATCAGAGCCAAAACTAAATAGACTCCAAGAGACATTCTACATTCCCTGGTCTAAATCAAACCTAGATAAAGTATTACAATCTACAAAGACTGATAAAAATACTGTAATGTATTATGTACATTTTGGATATAGATATGCAGTGCAGGGTAGTGAACAACGAGACAATACCTTCACCTATGAGCAGATAAGCAATTCAGATTGGTCCGATATTCTGGCAATGGAGTATAGAGCAGGTGGACCAAGAGCAGGGCCTATTATTAACACAACAGCAAAGAAGACGAAATAATAATTGGCGGGGTATAGACAAGACCTCAGAATAGCACTAGGATTTTCATATCATAATAACAGTATTGCAGAGATTCAAAGAGCATTAGATCAATGGTATGATAAAGTAGATTATATTATTGCAATTGATGGCAGGTACAAATTTCCATATTCTCCTGAAATGTTATCAAGGCCTGACTTAATACCACCCAAGTTTACACCTATTGAAGTATCTGATTTTATGGATAGAAGATATGGAGATAAGATGCAGTTCTATTCATTATATAAAACACAGATGGAAAAGAGGCAGAGATATCTGGATGTTGCAGGTGATTATTTAGGCTGTAATGCTGTTATCGTAGCGGATACCGACGAATTAATTCACCCAGAATATAACAACTGGGATAAATTCTATAAACAATTATGGCATATTGTACAATTCGATGAGCAAGAACCTGGAGTATTATCATTTATGTTATACTTTCCAGATGCAAAGCAATACCCAAGACAGTTTAACAACGTAGCAGCAAATACATGGGTAGATAGAACCAGAGTCCACATTAATCCAGGAGCGCAGAGGTATGCAGTAACCCATTATACTTTCTGTCCTAAAAGTTCAAACAACAAAGATATCATAAACTTTGAGATGGATGTCAGGAATATGAGAATGAGAAATCCCTACATGCTATATCCTCAGGGAATAATGTGCATCAGATTAATAATGGATAGATTAAAGAGAACACCTGCAGAACTAGAATTCGGTAATATGTGGGCATGGCAATTAATGCATGATGAATTATACAGGGAGAAATTACAGGAGGCACAAATAGTAGGATATGATAAACTTCATAAGGAAATATATCGCAAAGAAGGTACTTATTGGTTCAATGATAAAGGCAAACTAGTACCATATACTGATGAGGAGCAGGAATTGTATAACTCTCTTGATTTAGAAAACAAATAGCAAAAACGTGCCAATCACAAAACAACAAGCACTTAATTTCAGTAATAATAAAAAGAAAGCATTCCAGGGTGGAGATAATGCAAAATATTATTTCTGGGGATTTATGCATATGTGTGTGCAGAACGACCTTGTAACACCTGCACAATTGATGGCAGAGTTTCCAGAGTTCGCTTGACTTAATTCCTTATTTATTTCCGTAGGTAAAACGAGAGACTTGTCAGGCCAGGAAGTCACCTATTCAATAAATATCCCATTGTTAGCAGTTGCAGTTACAATTATAGGAATCACAATCACTGCACTGTTTCAAGTTTCCAGTATAAAACGGGATAGGAAAAAAGAGCAGGAAACAAGAGAGGAACGCGCCCAACTAGATAGGGAAAAGATGGCAAATACAATAGACACAACAATGAAGGAAAGTCTGGTAAGAGCAAGAGAACACTTTGACGATAAACTAGAATTAATGAAACAGGAGATGGAACAGCATACCCAGGATATAGCCAAGAATAGAACTGCATTGGAAAAACTAACCTATGAAGTTCTTGACATAATAAAACAGGGAAGTGCAGGAGCAAAGATGAGGATAGATGCACTTGAACAACGCTTAAAAAGTATTGAAGAGAGACTAAAATAATAATGTCATCAGTACAACAAAAGGAAGAAGCAAAAACATCATCAGAACCCGAACTAGTAAGACCAGGACCTGAATCACCAGAACAAAAAGCAAAAAGAGAAAGAAGGGCTAAACTATCAAAGGAAGAACAAGAGGCAATAAAAGCACAGCAACCAAAATAAACAATGCAATGCAGATTAAAGTAGGGAGTTTTAGATAAACAAAAATGTCAGGCGAAGAAGAAAAACCAGAAGAAGGCGGAAATCCACCACCTAAGTAATAGTTTCTTAATAAACTATACTACCCATTTATTTTTAATAAAGAATTGTCCAGTATTATTTCATTTCAAAATTTTGTTATGGCTCTTGGCGGTGGATTAGAATCAAGCATTGTTATGATTATTGTAGGTGTCGCACTGGTAGTAATAGCGCAGGTATTAGGGCCTAATTATCCCGCTGCAAAACCCGCATGGTTAGTATTATTAATTCTGGGAATAATATTGATAATCGTTGGAATAATATACTTTGTTCTAGCGTTGGTTTAATAGCAATACCACCAAAACAAGACTACGGTTTTTTATAATACTTCTTTATCTTTAAAAGGTTAAATTTGTTTTACAAAATTGGCAGATCCACTTTTACAAGCAATGAATGTTATCGCAGTAATTGCCGGAGGTGTTATTGGTTCAGCATTACTAACACTATTCCCTTACTTCATGGATAAAGCGCAATTTGAGAAACAGGTATCTGATATAAAGAGAAAGCCTGAAGCCTCAAGAACAGAAGACGAAAAATTCCTATTAACAATTGAACCACAATCATTCTTTGGAGAATACAAATTCAGGTTCTTCTTCGGATTACTTGCAGGTGTTGGAACAGTATTAGCATGGCTTGCAGGTAACAGAGCATCAATAGACACAATGGATACACTAACGGCCTTACTATCAGGTGTGACAACTAGTGGATTCTTGACAGCCGTTGCCGATAAAATACGGAGTTCAGGAAGTTCACTGGCTACTGCAGTACAGCAGGCAAAAGCAACGACAACCCAATAACTATATACAAATACTTTTTATCTTTAAACTCTTTTACATTTTTTAGAATGAAAATTCAAGCATTAGTAATAGCGACAATTCTAGTTTTTGGAATAGTCTCTGTAACTTCAATAAACACAATCAAGGCCGCACCAGGCAAGGACATAAACATCAATACCTGCAAGGTATTAGTAGACAAACAACAGTGCATTATCACAGCCAAGAATATAGATGATATTCGAGTTGGTTCAATAATCGTAGATGTCAAAGGCGGATACTCAACACCACCCCCACCAGTAACAAACGGTACTGACAATAGCGCAGCAGTAGCACAATTACAAAGTGATGTTCAGAAACTACAATCAGGTCAGGATGGTATGAATCAGGCAATAGATGACATAGATAACCTTAACATAAAACAAAACGCACAACTAGATTCACAGAACCAGACAATTAACATTCTAAAACAGGAAGTTGAACAACTAAAACAAACAGTAACAGAATTGAAAGCCAGTTCAATAACTGACATTGGAGCCATTAACGCGAATACTACCGGAGGAGAAAACCTAGGTAATATAACAACTCCTAATGAACCAGGTAACGAAGGCGGAGGAGGTAATGGCAATACAACATCAAGCAATCAACCATCAGACAGCAGTAGTACCAGCGAAGAAAACGATTCTAATAGTGGAGGAGGTAACTAACAATGACAATGTTCTTTGAATTCAAGGAATACATAAAAACACATAGCGCACAACTGGTAATATTTGGAATCACTACAGCAATACTTGCAGGAATTGCAGTAATGGCAACAGGTGATATAGGCCAGATATTTGCAGGAAGACATAAGCATTAACTAACTCCCTTCTTTATTTTTTAAAATAAACTTATATTCTACAATTTCAAAATACTATCACACATTCATCATTGTTCTACTCGCATGATGTTGTGGTCATTGCATTCACTGGAGGGGTTTTCTTGCTCGCTTTCCCCTTCAGTGTTTAGTAATTACTTCCCATTATTTTACTTCCAAATTTTGCTATTATCAAATGGCTATTGTTAGTTCCGAGTTAAAGTTGTTCCATTCAGGCGGTGGCAGTAATTCAACTATTGCAAACGATATTGCAGGTGATATTTCCAGCGTTGAATTAACAGATAACACGTTAAACAATTTGTGGGATGACGTTTCAGGAGATGAATCAAGTCCTGGTGACACAGAATATAGAAAATGCTTTTTTAAAAATACCAACGGATCATTAACTGCCCAAAGTACAGTATTATGGATTGATACCAATACAACTTCTACAAATGATACTATTAACATAGGTCTAGATCCGGCAGGTGCGGGTGCAGCAGGCGCAGACATCGCAAACGAATCAACTGCTCCTGCAGGTGTATCATTCTCTGCCCCTTCTTCCAAAGGTACAGGATTATCAATGGGTAATGTATCAAGTGGTGCAAGATATGCAATCTGGGTTAAACGTATAGTTGACGCTTCTGCTGCTGCTAACGATAACAATTCTTATATTTTAAAAATAGAGTGCGATACCGCTGCTTAGGAATGACCCACCATCATGGTTTTAAATTATCAAAGGTGGACTCCTCCATGTGGCTGTTCATTTGAGCAGGAAGTAAATTCAGATACTGGAGAAATTAAACTATTATTTGGTCATGTTATCTGTGGTGGACATGAGGATATAGCCAAAAAGCAGCAGAAAGACAAGGCCAAAGATAAAACAACAAAAGACTCAAAGAGAGCAGATATTCTAGCAAAGAAAACAAAAGCATGGAATGATAACAAGACTAAAAATCTAGACGATTTTGAAAATACAGAAGAAAATAAACGAATCAAGGATAAAGTCTCTAAAGTTCCAGCAAATCAACCAATGGATGCAGATACCAAGTTACTGCATGAATACTATCTAGACCAGAAGAGAAGACACAATGAAAGTGTAGATACTTTCACAAATGAAAAAAGACGTGAGATGTTAATAGGATTAGAATGTCCTTATTCTCTAGATTCTGAAGATGTTTATGATGCTATAATACAGGAGCAACAAGCACAAGCAGCAGCAGGTCAGCAATGACAAATGAATCATTAATTGTTGTTACTGGTTCACTAGGTTTTAACGGATTCTCAGGATTAACCCTATACGGGGATTTTGCAGGAACCTTCTTCACCACTTCAGTATCTACTGAATCAGAACATGAGCAGCCATTAAGAAATGTAGGCACGATAAAGAATATGTTCCTGCGTGTCTCTTCTAATGCAGTAACAGCAGGTTCAACTGTATTTGTATTCAGGAGAGCCACCACAGATTCAGGTGTAACTGTATCGGTAGGTAGTTCTGCCACAGGTACATTTGAAGATACAACTCACACTCAATCAGTAACAGCAGGAGACTTATGCAAGACAAAAGTAACCATGCCCTCAACCGCCAATGCCACCTGCACAGTAGTGAATATAAGTTATCAGTTAGATGCTACAACGGATTCATCAACACTTTTTAATTCGGTAGATAATGTCGGTGAGAGTACTGCAAGTATCACAAGATTCGTAACACTTAATGGTAATTTTGGAGCATCACAGAGTACAGAGAACAGCGTAAAATTCAGGGTAAGAAAAACAGCAAGTATAAAATATTTTGGTGTAAAAGTAGCATCAAACGTAAGGACAACAAATACAACCTGTGCTACCAGAAAGAATGGAGCAGATGGCAACTGTACCGTGACTTTTGGCTCAAGTGCTACAGGAACCCAGGAGGATACAAGTCACACAGATAGCATCGCAGCAGGTGACGATATAAATTATAGGTATACTCATGGCACTGGTAGTGCAAGTATTACCTATAGATGGTTCAAATCTGAAATAGTTTCTACAGCCAACACATTCCCCTTATTATCAGGAGTAAATACCCCAATAACCCAGAATATTTCGCTTACAAGGTATTATCACCCCAGCGGTGTAATGGCTGCAGGTATTACCCCAGAAACAAATACCCAGATGAAAGCAAGATTTGCATACACATTATCCGAATTAAATATGCTTGCTACTGCGAATACTGTAAGTGCTTCCTCAACATTAACATTAAGAAAGTCTGGAGCAGGAGGCAACAATACCGTATCAATAACAGCATCAACTGCAGGACTGTATAATGATACAACTCACACCGATGTCCTATCTACATCAGATACTATAGATTATGAAATTGTGACTGGAGGTTCAGGTACAGCATTAACACTCGACTGGATAGGATGTTATGCATCCAATGCATCATTAACACAGGTAAACAAGACTTATACACATCTTTACAAGATTAGGAGTCTAGCAACCCAAACACGAACCCACAAGTATAAAATTATAGGCCGTGTGGCACAAACACGAACCCACAAGTACAAGATCCGGAGTTTAGCAACTGCAAGTAAAACCCACAAATATAAAATAAGGTCGTTAACAACTGCATCAAAGACTCATAAGTATAAAATAATTGGTAGAGTAGCACAAACTCGAACCCACAAGTACAAAATACGACAACTGGCAACTCAGACCCGGACACACAAATACAAAATCAGAAGTTTGACGACAGCATCAAAGACACACAAATATAAAATCAGAACTCTTGTAAATACTACCAAAACACAAAAGTACAAAATAAGATCACTAGTCAATACCACAAAGACGTTCAAATACAAGATAATTGGCAGGATTTCAAAGACCTACATTCACAAATATAATATCCTGTTACTAATATCAAAGACGTATACTATCAAGTATAAAATAGTAGGAAGAATATCGCAGACATTTACCCATATCTACCAGATACTGGCATTAGGTGCAGTATCAAGGACATTCCACCATAAATATAAAATCAGGGCATTAACAACCACCACTAAAACTCACAAGTATAAGATTCGTACATTAGTCAATACTACTAAAACCTTCAAATACAAACTGAGACAATTAACCACAGTATCAAAGACATTCAAATATAATATCAGGCAATTAGTAACTTCACCAACTAAAACTTTCAAATATAAAATATGGATACTATCAGGACAGAAATCATTCACTGCTAGATATAAAATTAGGGGCCTGGTATCTACAACTAAAACCTTCAAGTACAAAATAGTTGCACAATTACTAACTGCAATTGCAGTATTCACTCATAGATACAAGATTAGACAACTGGCAACACAAACACGAACTCACAGATATAATATTAAGAAATTAGTAACCACAACTAAAACATTCAGGTACAAGATAATAGGCAGGATAACAAAAGCATTTACTCACAAATACCAGATTCTAATTTTATCTGGAGTTAGACAATTCACACACAAATACAGGATTCTAAACCTAGTAAGTCACACATTCATTTTCAAATATAATATTTTCCAGACAGTAAGACAATCATTCAGACACCTTTACGCAATTATTGCATCAACTCCTGTCCCATTATACTTAAGACAGAAAGTAAGAAGGCCAGAAGGTGTCGTTAAGAAAACCCATGCCTATGACAGGGAAACCCATTCAGAAAATGATTCATGGATAAGAAGACAGGCAGACAAATTATTAAATAGAAAGTATGGTGGTAATAAGCGTACTAGATATGGCTAAAGTTTATGTAATCTGTTTCACTGAACCACAGGAATCAGAATGTGATGTAATAGAGATATTCTCAACTAGAGAAGCGGCACAAGAATATCTTAAAACTAACAAGTACAATAATAGTGATAATTACTATATCAAAGAAATGGAGGTTTTAGACTAATGGCATATGTTCAGGGTATAGATTTTATATCGTCAACCGATCTAGTTAGACAACAAGCAACTAACGTAATACCTGATGATTTCCTAGATGCAGATATTCAAACCTTCCAATATCAAGCATATTCTCTCATTAGAACCACCACTAACAAAGATAACTGGGCAAGTACAGATAGAGAATTCGGAGCATTACAGAGAATAGAGACTGATTTAGCAGATGCCTATATCCGCAAACATTTCAAAAAGAGTTATGAAAGTGTATCAGGTGCAGATGCAACAATTGAAGCATGTTTGAAAGAATTGCAAGTAATAACTCAAAACATGGATACTACAACAGGTGAAGAAGCATTAACAATTGCCAGAACCAGTTTTAAAAGTTGGAACTTGAACCCAGAAGTGGAGGTCCCAAGGGGACAATTGACTATTACATGAGTGCCTCCTGGGTTGTACCCACATTATCAACTGACTTTACATTTGATTTTGATAAGGCATTAATAGACTATATAAAGACAAAATACTCAATTCCAGATCCTGATAAAAACAATACTTCAAACAAGGCAATGATATTCAAAGCAGGATTTCCATCACTGGACAGGCCCTACTGTATTTCAGTATTAGAACAGCCTACAGACATATCACAGTACCTTAATTCACGAGATTACTGGATGAATACACTAATGGATATTAACATTAGAATGGAAAGATTATCACCAAATGGATTTGATCCACAACTGGGCTATATGCGCAGGGAAGTAGTTAGAATACTGGGTGCATATCAGGCTTATGATATTCCTGGAATACTAGAAATTCACTGGTTAGGCGGTACTCCTATCTACCTGCCAAATACAGATATTGACGCACAGGCAGAACAGGATTGGAGATATACTGTTAGATGTAGACTAGTTTATGAGATGCGAAATATTTCTATGCCCTGATTAGTTCCTTAGTTATTTCTGTCAAGTTTTGATTTAGTTATAACTTGACCAATCAGATACCATTCCCAGCAACTACTAGTGCTCAAGCACTTTATCCATTCCAGTATATTGAAGAGGTGACGTATGGAACTTTAATCACTGCTTCCCCTTCTTATGTACCTGTTGAAATTGCAGGAGATATCACGCCGACCAGAGATGCGGTGGAAATTGAGGTAGGACAATCAGGAACTTATTACAATTATTCCAGTCAATCAGCAGGACATGACTATAGTTTTACAATGGATATCAAACCAACCAATATTGGTGTAATGAAATACGGTGCAGATCCAATTACTAACCCTCAATCATTACAGTTTGCAAGGGCATACAAAAGAGCATTAGGAACAAACTATCTTAATACAATGTACGAATATTATCTGGGTTGTAAAGTAAACAGTCTAACATTAACGACTACTGCAAGAGATTTAGCAAGTGCTTCAATGGAGATATTTGCAAGAGATATAACTGTAGAATCTACCACTTCAGGTTTAACAACTCCTGACTTTACCTTATTCTCAGAGATTACAAATCCTGTAATTAGTAACGTAGATTCTGATTATCTACCATTCACATTCAACGGAACTCCAAGAGCAGTTCAAGATTTCAGTATAACATGGAATAATAATCTAGCAAGAGTCAACTTGGTAGGTTCAGAGCAAGGACTAACAGAGCAAATAGTATTGGGCCATATTGGTGTAACTGGTTCATGGACTGAAGTAGTAGGACGTGATACAGTAATGGAAACAATGGTTCATGATTTCCCACAGGTAGCAGTTAATGCAAAAATGA
>Ga0126377_10001977_pt1 | contig 13832 bp, 11 predicted proteins | sample PanSoiMetPlot_22_FD_92647 | JGI IMG/M metagenome (GOLD analysis project Ga0126377, IMG submission 92647) | Tropical forest soil microbial communities from Panama - MetaG Plot_22 | ecosystem: Environmental > Terrestrial > Soil > Tropical forest > Bulk soil | place: Panama | collected 2016-02-17
CCGGGTCTGCCGTGCCGCCCGGGTCTGCCGTGCCGGCCGGGTTCGCCGTGCCGGCCGGGTCTGCCGTGCCGGCCGGGTCTGCCGTGCCGCCCGGGTCTGCCGTGCCGCCCGGGCCCGTCATGGCGCCCCGGTCCGGTGTGCTGGGTCCTGGGCTGGTCATGCCGGGCTGGGCGCGGTCCGGGCGGCCTGCGCGGCGATGTCGCTGCGGGACCAGCCGCCCCGCATCCGGATCCGCCCGGCCGCCTCGTAGGCCACGGCGCGCGCGGCCGCCAGGTCCGGCCCGGTGCCGACGACGTTGAGCACCCTGCCCCCCGCGCTGACCAGCGGCCCGCCCCGATCGGTGCTCGTGCCCGCGTGCAGCACATAAGCCCCGGCTACTCGTTCGGCATCATCAATACCTTCAATGACGTCGCCGGTCACCGGCGAGACTGGATAACCCTCGGCGGCGATGACCACCGTGACCGCGGCGCCCGGCGCCCAGTCGAGCGGGGCGGCGCCCGACAGCGATCCGGACGCGGCCGCGGCCAGCGCGCCCGCCAGTGGGCTGGCGAGCCGGTCCAGCACGACCTGGGTCTCCGGGTCGCCGAACCTGGCGTTGAACTCCACCACCCGCGGCCCCTGACTGGTCAGCGCCAGGCCTGCGTACAACAGGCCCCGGTAGGGGGTGCCGTGGCGGCGCAGCGCGGCGACGGCGGGCTCGATGACCGTGCCCATCAGTTCCGCAGCCAGCCCCGGCGGCACCCAGGGCAGCGGGGCGTAGGCACCCATGCCGCCGGTGTTCGGTCCCTCGTCGCCGTCGTATGCCCGCTTGAAATCCTGCGCGAGCAGCAACGGCACCGCGCTGGCGCCGTCGGCCAGCGCGAACATCGACACCTCGGGGCCGTCCAGGAACTCCTCGACGACGACCTTGCCCACGGCCTGCGCGTGCCCGAGCGCGGCGGACCGGTCGCTGGTGACCACCACGCCCTTGCCGGCCGCCAGGCCGTCCGCCTTCACCACGTAGGGTGGCCCGAACTCGGCCAGCGCCCCGGTCACCTCGTCCTCGGTGGCGCAGGTCCGCGCGCGTGCCGTGGGAATGCCGCCCGCGCGCATGACCTCCTTGGCGAACGACTTGGAACCCTCGATCATGGCGGCCCGGCGGCTTGGCCCGAAACAGCTCAGGCCGGAGCCCCGCAGCGCGTCCGCGAGCCCGGCGACCAGCGGCGCCTCCGGGCCGATGACCACCAGGTCCGGTGCCACCGAGCGGGCCAGGCCGATCATCGCGCCGGTGTCGGTGAGGTCGGCCGGGTGCACGGTGGCGATGGCGGCGATGCCCGGGTTGCCCGGCGCCGCGTGCACGCTCGTGACGTCGGGGTCGGCGGCGAGCGCCCGCGCCAGCGCGTGCTCACGGCCTCCGGAGCCGAGGAGGAGGACTCGCACGCGGCGAGCCTACCTGCCCAGCAGCGGCCTTAGCTGCAGCGTTTGGTCGCGGCGCGGGCCGGTGCCGACCGCCGCCACCGGGGCGCCGATCATTTCCCCCAGTGCCCGCACGTACCGCTGCGCGTTACGCGGCAATTCGCCGAACTTCCTGGCGTCCGAGAGGTCCTCCCACCACCCGTCGAAGAACTCATACACCGGCACCGCGTGATGGAACTCGGTCTGCGTCATCGGCATCTCGGTGTGCCTGGTCCCGTCCACGTCGTAGGCGACGCAGACCGGCACCTTTTCCAGGCCGGACAAGACATCGAGCTTGGTCACGAAGAAGTCGGTGACCCCGTTGACCCGGGCGGCGTACCGGGCGATGACCGCGTCGAACCACCCGCAGCGGCGTGGCCGGCCGGTGGTCACCCCGTACTCCCCGCCGGACTTGCGCAGCCACTCGCCCTGGTCGCCGTCCAATTCGGTGGGGAACGGCCCGGCGCCCACCCGGGTCGTGTACGCCTTGACCACGCCGATGACCGTGGTGATCCGGGTCGGCCCGATGCCCGAGCCTGCGCAGGCGCCGCCCGCGGTCGGCGACGAGGAGGTCACGAACGGGTAGGTGCCGTGGTCCACGTCGAGCAGGGTCGCCTGGGCGCCTTCCAACAGCACGGACTTGCCCTCGTCGAGCGCGCGGTTGAGGGCTGCCACGGTGTCGGCCACGTACGGCCGCAGCTTCTTCCCGTACCCGACGTACTCCGCGGCCACCGTGTCCGCGTCGATCCCGCGGCGGTTGTACACCTTGGTGAGCACCTGGTTCTTCTCCCGGAGCACCAGGTCGAGTTTCTGCCGCAGGATCCCACGGTCGAACAGGTCCTGGACGCGGATGCCGGTCCTGGCCACCTTGTCCGCGTAGGCCGGGCCGATGCCCCGGCCGGTCGTCCCGATCCGGGCGCTGCCAAGGTAGCGCTCGGTCACCCGGTCGAGCGCCCGCTGGTGCGGCATGATCAGGTGCGCGCCGGCCGAGATCAGCAGGCGGTCGCAGGATACGCCGCGCTCGGTGAGGCCGTCGATCTCCGCCAGCAGCACCTCGGGGTCGATCACGACGCCGTTCCCGATCACCGGCGTCACCCTCGGGGACAGCACCCCCGAGGGCAGCAGGTGCAGCGCGTAGCTCTCCTCGCCGATGACCACCGTGTGCCCGGCGTTGTTGCCCCCCTGGTACCTGACCACGAAGTCGACGCGGTCGCCGAGCAAGTCGGTTGCCTTGCCCTTCCCCTCGTCACCCCATTGGGCGCCCACCAGCACGATGGCCGGCATGTGACCAGCCCCTTCCCGGCTTGAGCCTGCGTCTCGCGTGAGCCGCCTGCCTAGCGTGGCCCGCCTGCCTGGCGTGCCCGCCCCCGCCTCGCGTGGCCCGCCTGCCCGGCGTGCCCGCCCCCGCCTCGCGTGGCCCGCCTGCCCGGCGTGCCCGCCCCGCCTCGCGTGACAGGCCTGTCTGGCGTGATCGCCTGCCCGGCGTGCCCGCCCGGCTTCGCGTGAGCCCGCCCGCGGAGCCCGAGGGTACTCTAGGGCCCGCGAGTGTGGTCACCCGCCGTTCAACTCGGCGGCCGCGAGGGGACTCGCGTCCTGGAGGAAGGTGAGGCAGCGCTCCGCCTCCTCCTGCTCGCCGAGGGCCGCGGCGGCCCGGCCCAGCGCGTGCAGCGAGCGCAGGAAACCACGGTTGGGGATGTGCTCCCAGGGGATCGGCCCCTGGCCGCGCCAGCCCGCCCGGCGCAGCCTGTCCAGGCCCCGGTGGTACCCGGTCCGCGCGTACGCGTACGAGGCAACCGTCTCGCCCCGGCCCATCGCGTCGTCGGCCAGCGCCGCCCACGCCTCCAGGCAGGCTGGGTGGGCGGCGGCGACGTCGGCGGGGCTGACGCCGTATTCCAGTTCCGCGGCCGCCGGGTCTTCGGGCAGGTAGGTGGGCGGCGGCCCGCCAAGCAGATTCCCGTGTTCCATGCCACCATCCTGCCCCTCACCGGGCTGACAGGATGTCGCGTCCGCCCGCAGCGCCCGTACCGGTGAACCACTTCGCGTGATATCACGCGTTCCGCACGCTCAGACCCGACAAATCGGACAGAAAAGGAGCCGTTTCGCGTGAAATGTCAGACGGGCAAGCGACCCTGGCTCCATGGCGACACCTCGTATGTCTGATTCGTCCCGGTTAGCGGGGGTGATGACTACTGCGGAGCTTGCGGCCTCGGGCGTGTCGCGGGGGCAGCTTCGCCGCCTTGTCCGCCGGGGTGCGTGGCTTCGGCTGGCCCATGGTGTGTTCGCCCCGGCCGAACGGGTCGCCGCGGAGGCAGGTGACCGGGCGGGCGAGCACGCGGTGCGGGTCGCCGCTGCGCTGGCCGTAAGCGGCCCGGGCGCGGTGACGAGCCACCACAGCGCGGCGCTCGTTCATGCGTTGGAACTGCTCGGCCGCAAGCTGAGCGAAACGGTGGCGCTGACCCGCCCGCCGGGCATCAGTGGCTGCCGGAGCGGTGGCCCAGGAATCCGCCTGCATATCGCCGCGCTGCCCGCTGGACATGTCGTCACCCGCCGCGGCCTGCCCGTCACCTCGGTGGCCAGGACGGTTGTCGACCTGGCCCGGGCATCCTCGTTTCAGGCCGGCGTGGTGGCTGCGGACTCCGCGCTGCGGAGCAGGCAGGTCTCCGCGGCCGACCTTGAGTTATGCGTCGCGGCTTGCGCGCACTGGCCTGGCATCCAGAACGCGCGGCGAGTCGCCCTGTTTGCTGACGGCCGGGCGGAGTCGGTCCTGGAGTCGATCTCGCGGGTTGCCTTCCACGACCGTGGTTTGCCGCCGCCCGACCTGCAAGCCTGGGTCGGCGATGAGGACGAGATTATCGGTCGCGCCGACTTTCTCTGGCGTGCTTACCGGACGGTGGGGGAGGCCGATGGAGCGGTCAAGTACGCCGACCCGGCGCGCGCGATGGCCCAACTCGAGCGCGATGCCAGGCTGCGCGCGGCGGGCTTTGAGGTCGTTCACTTCACCTGGTGGGAGATCACCCGGGCGCCCGACCAGGTCGTGGCCTCGATCAAAACAGCGTTCCGGCGAGGAGCGGCCCGCTGACAAGCCTGCGATTCGCGCCCGAGCGCTGGCGGCGGCGCGCCAGCGGGCGGCGGTGCGCGACCCGGCGGCGGTGCACGAGCGGTGGCGGCGCGCGGCCCGGCGGCGGCGCACGAGCTGGCGGAGGCGCGCGAACCGGCAGCGCTGCGCGAGCCCGCGGGGGACTCAGGTCAGGCGCTTGCCCGCGGACATGAGGTCTTCGCAAGCGCGCTGCACGCGTGCGGCCATGGCCGCCTCGGCGGCCTTGCCGTAGGAGCGCGGGTCGTAGGCCTTCTTGTCGCCGACCTCGCCGTCCACCTTGAGCACGCCGTCGTAGTGGGTGAACATGTGCCCCGCCACCGGCCGGGTGAAGGCGTACTGGGTGTCGGTGTCCACGTTCATCTTGACCACCCCGTAGGAGATCGCCTCGCGGATCTCCTCCAGCGCCGACCCCGACCCGCCGTGGAACACCAGGTCGAACGGCTTTTCCTTGCCGTACTTCGCGCCGACCGCGTCCTGGATCTCCTTCAGCACGCTCGGCCGCAGCGTCACGTGCCCCGGCTTGTACACGCCGTGGACGTTGCCGAACGTGGCGGCCAGGATGTACCGGCCCCGCTCACCGAGGCCGATGGCCTCCGCCGTGGCGAGCGCGTCCGCGGGGGTGCTGTACAGCTTCTCGTTGATCTCCCCGACGATGCCGTCTTCCTCGCCGCCGACCACGCCGATCTCCAGTTCCATGATGGTGTGGGCCTTGACGCACTCATCGAGTAGCTCGGACGCGATGGACAGGTTCTCCGCCAGCGGCACCGCGGAGCCGTCCCACATGTGCGAGCCGAACAGCGGCTCCTCACCGCGCGCCACCCGCTCCTGGGACAGCTTCACCAGCGGGCGCATGAAACCGTCGAGCTTGTTCTTGGGGCAGTGGTCGGTGTGCAGCGCGATATGCATGGGGTACTTCACCGCCACCGAACGGGCGAAGTGCGCCAGCGCGATCGAGCCGGTGACCATGTCCTTGACGCCCGAGCCGGACAGGTACTCGGCGCCGCCGGTGGATACCTGGATGATCCCGTCGCTCTCCGCGTCGGCGAACCCGCGCAGCGCGGCGTTGAGCGTCTGGCTCGATGTCACGTTGATCGACGGGTAGGCGAAGCCGTGCTCCTTGGCCCGGTCGAGCATCTGGGCGTAGATTTCCGGCGTCGCGATTGGCATGACGATCAGCTCCCGTCTGGCGGCCAGAGTCCAGTATCTGTGACCCGGGCAGCTCGCGCCCAGCCGGGGCGGAGCGGTGGCCGCCCGAGCTAGCGTTTATCCCACGAAGACGGCACCGGACGGCAATGGCGGCCCTACCACGGCCCGGCACCTGGTAGAACTTTGCCCATGGAGAGCTTTATCATCCACGCCGGGTACGCGGCGGTCTTCCTCTTCGGCTTCCTCGAGGCCTGCTGCGTCCCCATCCCGTCGGAGATCACCTTCGGCTTCGCCGGCGTCCTGGCCGGTGAGGGCCGGCTCAACATCGTCGCGGTGATCATCGTCGGGACGATCGCCGAGCTGGCGGGCTCGCTGGTCTCCTATTGGATCGGCCGCGTGGGTGAGCGCCCCCTGGTGGAGCGGTACGGCCGCTACCTGCTGATCACCCAGGCGGACATCGACCGCGCGGAACGGTTCCTCGTCGGCCGCGGGATATGGGCCGTGCCGCTGGGCCGTGCCCTGCCGGTGGTGCGCACGTTCATCTCCATCGTGGCCGGTTTCGTCAAGGTGCCGCTGATGCTGTTCGCGGTGATGAGCTTGATCGGCACTGCCGTCTGGGTCACCGCGATCTCCCTGATCGGGTACGCGGTCGGCACCCAGTGGCAGAAGGTGGCGCACGGACTCGCGCTGGCCGGCTACGTCATCGTGGTGCTGGCCGTGATCGGCATCGCCGCCTTCGTCTGGCACCGGCTGCGGGAGGTCCGCAAGGAAGCGGCGGCCGACGGTGAGGCAGCGCCCCATCAGCCCAAGCACAGGTCGCCGACGCTGTAGGCGGCGCGGAACTCCAGCCCACGCCCGGTCACCGCGGCCCGCGCGCCGCGGTCCACCAGCACCGCCACCCCCGCCACCTCGGCCCCCGCGTCGCGCAGCGCGTCCACCGCGGTGAGCGCCGAGGCGCCGGTGGTTGAGGTGTCCTCCACCGCGAGCACCCGCCGCCCGGCGACGTCGGGGCCTTCGATCCGCCGCTGCAGCCCGTGTGCCTTTTCCGATTTCCGCACCACGAAGGCGTCCAGATTTTTCCCCTGAACGAAACCGGCGTGCATCATCGCGGCCGCAACCGGATCTGCGCCCAGGGTCAGACCGCCTACGGCGTCGTAGTCGAGGTCCGCCGTGACCGCGAGCATCACCCGGCCCGCCAGGGCGGCACTAGCGCCGCTGAGGAGGACCCGCCGCAGGTCGATGTACCAGGACGTGCGCTGTCCCGAGGACAGCACGAAGTCCCCGCGGACCACGGACTTGTCGTTGATCACTTTCAGGAGATCGTCGCGGTCGCTCACGCTTGGCAGCGTAACCCTGGGGAGCCACCCCACTGGAACCTGCAGTGTTAGCCCGGGGGTAGCGGCCCCTGGAACCCGAGGTGTTGGCCCGGAGGAGCGACCCAGTGGAACCCGCAGTGTTAGCCCGGGGAGCGACGCCCCTGGAACCCCGGCGGCCTCATGGCCGTGCGACTCCGTCGCGCGGCCATGAGCCGTAGTGGCTGGGGCTGCTGCCTGGACCTGGCCGTCGGCCCGCGGCGGTCGGCCCGGCGGGCGCGGCGCGGGCTAGCCGATCGTGGCGAGGATCTCGCGTTCGCGGTCCGGGTCCACGCCGAGTTCCAGCAGGCTGGCACGGGGGGTGCGCGCCTGGCCCGCGGCCGCCTCGTGCTTGAGCCAGAGCCACGTGTCGTGCACGGTGTCGCTGAGCGGCCGATACCGCATGCCGGTGCGCAGTGCCCGGTCGCCCGCCACGTCCCAGATGCCGGCGAACTCCGGAATGTCCGGGGCCCACATGGGCAACCCGGTCCAGGGGGTCACCCCGGCGGCAAGCAGGTCGCGGTCGCTCCCCCACCGGATCTCCGCGTGGCGGTGGCCGTCGGCGCTGGCCAGCCGCGCGCAGTCCGCCAGCAGCGCGCCGAACGTGGTGCCCTCCGCCCCGGGCACGTTGACGATCGCGGGCAGGCCGCGCCTGGTGTTGTCCACCACCCAGGCCGCCAGGTCCCGGACGTCGGTCATCCGGACCGGCTTGCCCGGCCCGCCGGGAGCGAGGACCGTCCCGCCCCGGGCGACTCGCTCCAGCCACCACGTCAGCCATCGGACGTTCTCATGCGGCCCGACGATCAGGCCAGGGCGGACGATCAGGCACTTGCCCGGGAAGGCGGCGCCGGCGGCGCGCTCCGAGCCGGCCTTGAGCTCGCCGTAGCCGAGGCTGTCCACGGTGCCCGTGGCATCGGGCGGGCAGTCCAGGACGGGCGAGTGCTCGGTGATGCCCGCCGCGGGATGGTAGGCGTACACCGAGATCGTGGATATGTAGGTGTAGTGCCTGGCGCAGCCGGCCAGAGCCTGGGCCGATGCCAGCACGTGCGCGGGGGCGAGCACGGAGGTATCGATCACCGCGTCCCATTCGCGCTGGGTGAGCTGCTTCAGGTCACCAGGGTTCGTGCGGTCTCCGAGCACCTGCTCGGCACCCGGCCGTGGATGGCCGGACAGGCCCCGGGAGAACGTCGTCACGTCGTAGCCACGACTGCACGCTTCGTCCACGATGGCGCGTCCGAGAAATTGTGTTCCGCCGAGCACAAGCAGTCGCATAATCATCAATCCTGCCCGCTGCCCGGATCGGGTCGCGATGCCTTCGCCAGCAGCGGATGTTGTCGTATATCCCTGCCCCATCAGCGGGCCTGGCCTGCGGGCCGGGCGGGTCCCCGCGATCTGTGCGCGATCCATCACGGAGCCCGTTGTCCGCTGGTAACGTCTCGCCTGGACAGAAGGGCGGTGTCGCGTGGATCGGTGCGCGCTGTTCGTGGACGCGGGCTACGTGCTGGGAGATGGCGCGATGGCCGTTCACGGGACACGCAACCGGGATTCCGTTTCCTGGGACTATGCGAGCGTGCTCCGCGTTCTCAAGAACGTGGCGCGCGATCATACGGGCCTGCCACTGCTCCGCTGCTACTGGTATGAGGCCACGGTGGATGGCCGCCGCAGCGCCGAGCATGAGACCGTCGCCGACCTGCCCGGCGTGAAGCTGCGGCTCGGCCGGATGCGGCCCGGCCATCGCGAGGGAGTGGAAAGCGAGATCCACCGCGACCTGACCACCCTGGCCCGCAACCGGGCGATCAGCGACGCGCTGGTGGTGAGCGCGGAGGAAGACCTCATCCAGGTGATCACCGAGGTGCAGGATCTCGGGCTGCGGGTGATCCTGGTGCACATCGGCGCGCCCGGCTGGACCGCCTCGCCCGTGCTCCGCCAGGAATGCGACGACATCGTCGAGATCGGTGATGCGCATCTGCGGCCGTCGGTAGACCTTGTGGTCGGGGCCGAGCCGGTCAGCGAGGAAGAGCGGCACGCGGCCTACACGAGCCGGGCGCCGGCCAACGGTCACGGGCCGCGGGGCGTGATCGGGCAACCGCAGGCGATGCCCGCGGGCTCGCACACCGCACCGCCCGCGATCTACACCGGTGAGGTGATCGCCGAGTACCAGCGGGCGGCGCAGCCCGCGAACAGCCAGCCGCCGGCGGCGGCCGACGCTTCCGGGCCGCTGGGCACGGGCCGGTCGCCAGCCGGGGAGAACGGCCTGGCCAGGCTCGCTCCGGGGGGGCCCGAGCGCGACATCAGCGGCCAGCCCACGCTGCCACAACAGGCAGCCCCGGGGGGCCCACCGGGAATGGCACCCCCGCCACCGGCAGCCGGCCGGCCAGGACCGCCGCCTCCGCGGGCGGCAGGCAGCCAGCCGGGACTGCCGCATCAGGCGGGTCTGGTGGGCCAGCCGGGAGCCGCGGTCCCGCCAGCGGCAGGCAGCCAGCCGGGATTGCCCTCGGGGCTGCCGCACCAGGCAGGCTCCGTGGGCCGGCCGGGACTGCCGCCACAGGCAGGACCGATGAGCCCGACGGCTGTACCGGGCCAGTCGGCTGTACCGGGCCAGCCGGGCCTACTGGGCCAGCCGGGCCAGGCGGGTCAGGCGGGTGTAGCGGGCCCTTCGGGCATGCCGGATCAGGCGGGCCTACCGGGCCAGGCGGGCCTACCGGGCCAGGCGGGCCTACCGGGCCAGGCGGGCCTACCGCCCGGGCTTGCGGGCCCTCCGCCAGTCCCGGGGCAGCACGCGGTTCCGGGGCACCATGCCGGGCCGGGCCAGCAGGCCATGCCGCCGGGCCAGCAGGCCATGGCACCGGGGCAGCTGGGCTTGGCACCGGGGCAGGCGGGCATGCCGGGCCAGCCGGGGCAGGGTCATGCCCCGGTGCCGCTGCCGCAGCGTGCGCAGCCTGCCCGGGGTGCCGGGCATCATGCCGGGCCGCTGTCACCGCAGGCCGAGCCCGGGCCCGCGGTCCAGGGCCAGCACGCACAGCACAAGCCACTGCCCCAGCAATACGTGCCGGGCCAGCCGGCAGGCGCGCAGCCGCTGCCGGGCCAGCCCGCACCGGGGCAGGCCATCCCGGCCTATCAGGCGGCCTCGCCGCGTCCGCCGTCCCCAGGGGCTCCGTCGGCGGCGTCGGCCGCGTCCGCCCAGCCGGGTTTCCGCGGCCAGGCGCCCGAACAGGCTATGCCCCGGCTGCCCACGGTCGGCGCGCCCCCCGGCCCGGGCATGGGCCCGCCGCCCGGAGCGGTTCCGCCCGCCCCTCAGATCCAGCAGCCGCTCCAGCCGGGCCAGCAGGTTCGCGGCTACCCGGCCGAGATGCCCGGACGGGTGCCCAGCGGTCCCGCGGACCAGCGGACCCGGCAGTTCCCGGTTGCGCCTGGCCAGCCTGACGCCGGGGTGACCGCGCCGTACGTCCCGCAGCAGGGGCCGCACAGCGAGCCGCAGCCCGCCGCGCAGCCCGCGCTCGTGCCACAGCCGTTTGCGGTCTCGCTGGCCGATGCGGTGCAGGCGGCGCACGGGGAAGGCTTCAGCTTCGGCCAGGCCGTGGCGCGGGACGCGCCGGCGCTCTGGCTGGAGGCGGTGCTGGCGCGCAAGCCCCGGATGCCGTCCGACCTGGAAGCCAGGCTGCTGCAGGATTCCTCGCTGCCCATTGATTCGCTGTTGCACGACGAGGTGCGGCATGCGTTGCGGCGCGGTTTCTGGGACGCACTGGAAAGGGTTCGCCATTGACCCGGTTTGTGATTTGCCCCCAATGGGCCGGCTGGGCACGTTGCTGGAGAGTTGAGATGGGTACTTCCCTACCGTGGTTGCCCTGAGTCCCGAGACATTCGACGCGATCGAATTCGATGCCGCGAGCAGCGGCGAGCACCGGGCCGCGGCACAAGAGATGACCAGGCTTGCGGATACCGGTACGCAGACCCCGGCGATGCCCAGGTCCGAGGCTTACATCCGGGCCGGCGAGCAGTGGCTGCTCGCCGATGATCCGGCCGCGGCGGTGAATGGTTTCATGCGCGCCATCGCCGACGGCGGTCCCGCCTCGGTGGATCCGCGGATACCGCTCGCCCGGGCCCTGTTCCAGCTGGGCCGCAGCGCGGAGGCGGAAGCCTACATCGGTGCGCTCGGCGCCGAGCCGCCGCGGGACGCGCGGATGTGCGACCTGCTGGCAGAGTTGCTGGTCGAGCAGTCCGACCTGGTGGGTGCGCTCGGCTGGGCCAACGCGGGCGTCGAGCTGTGCCTCGGCCGGACCCCGGGCCCGGTGGGCCAGGGCCGCGAGGTGACCCCGCTCGGCCCAATCACGCAGGTGCCGGGCGACGAGAACGAATTCCGCCTGCTGCTGAGCCTGCGGTTCCGGATCCGCAACGACCTCGGCCTGCCCGAGGACGACTACGACCGGCTGCTCGACAACCTGCGCTGACCGGACTCCGGCAGGTAAGCGGCGGGCCTTCGGTGAAGGCCCGCCGCCGTGACCGCCTGGGGCGGCCGATCAGTTACTGACCGGCTCCGCGGGCTGTCGGCGTTCTGCCGTCACGGTGAGCGCGTCGGCGGCAGGATCCTGATCCACCCGGACCACGTCGCCGTCCACGATCTCGCCCGCGAGCAGCGCGTGGGCCAGCTGGTCGCCGATGGCCGACTGCACCAGTCTGCGCAGCGGCCGCGCGCCGAACACCGGGTCGAACCCGGTCAGGGCCAGCCACTCGCGCGCGGCCGGGGTCACGTTCAGCGTGAGCCGGCGCTCGGCAAGCCGCCGGGCCAGCGCAGCCACCTGCAGGTCCACGATCTCCGCGAGCTCCTCGGTGGACAGCGCGTCGAAAAGGATGATGTCGTCGAGGCGGTTCAGGAATTCCGGCTTGAACGTCGTCCGGACCACGGCCATCACGGTTTCCCGCTTCGTGGCCTCGTCCAGGGCCTGGTTCGCGATCTCCGAGGACCCCAGGTTCGAGGTGAGGATCAGGATCGTGTTGCGGAAGTCCACGGTCCGGCCCTGGCCGTCGGTGAGCCTGCCGTCGTCCAGCACCTGGAGCAGGATGTCGAAGACCTCCTGGTGGGCCTTTTCCACCTCGTCCAGCAGGATCACGCTGTAAGGCCGGCGCCGGACGGCCTCGGTGAGCTGGCCGCCCGCCTCGTAACCCACGTAACCGGGCGGCGCGCCGACGAGCCGGGCCACCGAGTGCTTCTCGCTGTACTCGCTCATGTCGATGCGGACCACGGCGCGTTCGTCGTCGAAGAGGAATTCGGCGAGCGCCTTAGCCAGCTCGGTCTTGCCGACTCCGGTGGGCCCGAGGAAAAGGAACGATCCGGTCGGCCGGTCCGGGTCGGAAATGCCCGCGCGGGACCTGCGCACCGCGTCGGACACGGCCTGGACCGCCCTGGCCTGGCCGACCAGGCGCTTGCCCAGCTCGCTCTCCATCCGCAGCAGCTTGCCGGTCTCTCCTTCGAGCAGGCGGCCCGCCGGGATGCCGGTCCAGGACGACACGACGTCCGCCACGTCGTCCGGCCCGACCTCCTCCTTGACCATGGGGGGCGCCTCCCCGGCCGTGGTCGCCACGTTCCCGGCCGCGGCGGTGGCCTGCTCCAGCTCGGCCTCGACGGTCTTGATCTCGCCGTTTTCCAGCCGTGCCCACTCTTCCAGGTTGCCGTCCCGCTGCGCGCGCTCGACCTGGACCCGCAGGTCGTCGAGGCGCTTCTTGAGCTCGCCGACCCGGTTGAGGCCGGCCTTCTCCCGCTCCCATCGGGCCAGCAGCGCGGTGAGCTGCTCCTGCCGGTCGGCGAGGTCGGCGCGGAGCCGCTCCAGCCGCTCCTTGCTGGCCGGGTCCGCTTCCCGCTCCAGCGCCATCTCCTGCATCTTCATCCGGTCCACGGTCCGCTGGAGTTCGTCGATCTCCACCGGGCGGGAGTCGATCTCCATGCGCAGCCGTGAGGCGGATTCGTCGACCAGGTCGATGGCCTTGTCCGGGAGGAATCGCCCGGAGATGTAACGGTCGGACAGGGCCGCCGCGGCGACCAGCGCCGCGTCGGAGATCTGCACCTGGTGGTGTGCCTCGTAGCGGCCCTTGAGTCCGCGCAGGATCGCGATCGTGTCCTCCACCGAGGGCTCGCCCACGAAGACCTGCTGGAAGCGGCGCTCCAGGGCCGGGTCCTTCTCGACCCGCTCCCGGAACTCGTCGAGGGTGGTCGCGCCGACCATCCGCAGTTCGCCACGGGCCAGCATCGGCTTGAGCATGTTGCCCGCGTCCATGGCGCCCTCGGCCGCGCCCGCGCCCACCACCGTGTGCAGTTCGTCGATGAACGTGATGACCTGGCCCTCACTGGCCTTGATCTCGTTGAGCACCGCCTTGAGGCGTTCCTCGAACTCGCCGCGGTACTTCGCGCCCGCGACCATCGCGGCCAGGTCCAGGGCGACCAGGCGCTTGCCGCGCAGCGACTCTGGCACGTCACCCGCAACGATTCGCTGCGCCAGGCCCTCCACCACGGCGGTCTTGCCTACTCCCGGGTCGCCGATGAGGACCGGGTTGTTCTTGGTACGGCGGGACAGTACCTGGATCACTCGCCGGATCTCGGCGTCCCGGCCGATGACCGGGTCCAGCTTGCCGTCGCGGGCCCGCTGGGTGAGGTCGATCCCGTACTTCTCCAGCGCCTGATAGGTGTCCTCCGGGTCCTCGGAGGTGACGCGGGCGCTCCCGCGTACCTTCTCGAACGCCTCCAGCAGTACCTCGGGCGTGGCCCCGTACTTGCGCAGCAGGGTCGCCGCCTGGCCGCCGTCGGCGGCGAG
>Ga0126377_10001978_pt1 | contig 13832 bp, 12 predicted proteins | sample PanSoiMetPlot_22_FD_92647 | JGI IMG/M metagenome (GOLD analysis project Ga0126377, IMG submission 92647) | Tropical forest soil microbial communities from Panama - MetaG Plot_22 | ecosystem: Environmental > Terrestrial > Soil > Tropical forest > Bulk soil | place: Panama | collected 2016-02-17
GATGCGATAGGCGCGCCTATGGACGTGTTTTTCGTGCGCAAGCTGGCGGCGCCTGGGAGTGAAGATCTGGCGATGGGCGCGATCACGACCGGCGGCGTGAGCGTGTTGAATGAGAACGTCGTCCGCTATCTGGATATTTCTAACGAGACTGTCGATGAGGTGACCTGTCGTGAGCGACGCGAATTGGAGCGGAGCGAGCGGATGTATCGGGGCGGGCTTCCGGCGCTCGAGCTCTTTGGCCGCACTATCATTCTGGTTGATGACGGGTTGGCGTCCGGTTCGACGATGCGCGCAGCCTGCGTCGCCATGCGCGCTCTTCGGCCCGCGCAGGTCATTGTGGCGGCGCCGGTCGCGGGGCGCTCGACTTGTGAATTGTGTAATGAAGTTGTTGATGGGATCGTTTGCGCGCATAAATCGGCGCCGGACCCTTACCACGTCGTAACCATATGGTACGATGACCTCTTTCAAACGACGGATGAAGAAGCGCGCGAGTTATTCGAACAAATCAAAAGGCGGGGAATCGACTCGTGAACGGACCGGCGTCCTCCATCAGCATCTTCGCCGAACAGGCGTTCTGGCGCGCCGCCGGGGCCAGACTCATTCCGGGCAACAGCGCGCGCATCCTTAAAGACGCCACCGAAAATTACCCGGCCTGGCTCGAAGCGATCGAATCGGCCCGGCGCACAATCCATTTTGAATGCTACATAATTCATGAGGACGAGCAGGGGCGTGTCTTCGCCGACGCGCTCGCCGAGAAGGCACGCGATGGCGTGCGGGTCAGGCTAATTTACGATTGGATGGGGGCTTTCAATTCGACGTCTAACAAGTTTTGGCGGCGGTTACGCCGGACTGGGATCGAAGCGCGGTGTTTCAACCCGCCGCGTTTCGACAGCCCTTTTGGATGGCTCGGCCGCGACCACCGCAAGATGCTTGTCATTGACGGGCGCGTCGGTTTCGTCTCCGGCCTGTGCTTGGGGTTAATGTGGGTCGGCGATCCCAGCGCCGGCATAGAGCCGTGGCGGGACACCGGGATCGAAATAAAAGGCCCCGCCGTGACCGAACTCGAACGCGCCTTCGCTCAGATGTGGGCGAGCTGCGGTCCCCCCATCCCGTCCGAAGAATTTCTAGATCCCATCTCGCGGATGCGACCCGTCACGCCCATCCCAGAGGCTGGCGCCGTGCCGCTGCGGATTGTGGCCAGCCAGCCGAATTCGGCCGGCCTGTATCGGCTGGATCAGATGATCGCAGCCGCGGCGCGAGAAACGCTCTGGTTGACCGACGCCTATTTCGCCGGGACCACGCCGTACATCCAGGCGCTCAGCGCGGCGTCCAGGGACGGCGTGGACGTGCGACTGTTGGTCCCGCAGGCCACCGACATTCCGGTGATGCGCGCTCTGTCGCGTTCCGGTTACCGGCCGCTGCTCGAATCCGGCGTCAGGGTGTATGAGTGGAACGGCCCCATGATTCACGCGAAGACGGCGGTCGCCGACGGGCGATGGGCCAGGGTCGGCTCGACCAACCTCAACCCGGCGAGCTGGGTGAACAATTGGGAACTAGACGTGGTCATCGAAGACGCCCGAATCGGCGAGGAGATGGAACAGATGTTCCTCGACGACCTGGAGAACGCCACCGAGATAGTTCTGACGGTGGAGCGCCGGCTCGCGCCGGCGTCGAAGCCGGAGCGCCGCCCCGGCCTTCAGCGAATGCGAGAGCGGATCGGCGGCGGAAGTTCGAGTCGCGCCGCCGCCGGGGCGATCCAGATCGGCCGGACGGTCGGCGCCGCCATCACCAATCGCCGCCCCCTCGGTCCTGCAGAGGCGCGCATTATGGGCGCTTCGGGATTGCTGCTGTTGGCCGCATCGGTTGTCGCGGTCTTGTGGCCGCGGGTCGTCTCATGGCCGCTGGCAGTGATCGGGGTCTGGGTAGCCGCCTCGGCTTTCATCCGGGCTTTTCATCTGCGCCGCGAAGGCAAGAAAGGGGAGCGGAAGTTTAAATCGATTCAAGATGAGGCAGGGCAATAAATTTCGAATTGTCACTTACAACGTGCATAAGTGCGTCGGAGTCGATCGGCGGCTAAACCCCGCGAGAATCGTAGGCGTGCTGAAGGAGATTAACGCCGACATCGTAGCGCTGCAGGAAGTCCTCTGCGTTCAGGGGCGCGACAGCCAGTCCGATCAGGCCCATTTCATCGCGCGCGAGCTGGGCTTCAACTACTGCATGGGGCAAAACCGTAAATTGAAGGAGGGGATTTACGGCAACCTCGTGCTCAGCCGTTTCCCGCTACTCGAGTCGGAAAATCACGACATCAGCGTGGCCGGGCGCGAAGAGAGGGGTTGTTTGCGCGTCGACGTCGGTCTGGAAAAAGAGGCCAGGCTGCATATTTATAACGTTCACCTCGGGACCTCCTTTATCGAGCGGCGGCATCAGGCTCGTAAATTGATCGGAGAGTCCATCCTCAGCGACGCCAAACGGCCGGGGCCACGCGTCATGCTCGGCGATTTCAATGAATGGACCCGCGGACTGGCGACCCGGCTGCTGAACGAGCATTTTCAGAGCGGGGACATTAGACTGCACCTGAAGCGCTCGCGCACCTATCCCGGCATGTTGCCCATCATGCACCTCGATCACATCTACTTCTCGGACGAAGCTCTCGAACTGGAATACGCCGAGTTGTATCGCAGCCGCATGGCGCTGCTTGCTTCAGACCACCTGCCCATCTTCGCCGATTTCCGACTGCGGTGATCGCGCAACCGGAACATAAAAAAATTGGCCCAAACCGCGAAGAAATGTCTATTTAGTCCTGGCGCCTATATTGCTTTGGTCTCTGGAAGGTCTCTCGGAAACCATGCCGATTGCGGGCGCCGCAACTGGCGGTTTGCCTGGTTTTCCCGTAAGACCGCATCGGATGAGTCAAGGCAAACTACCTGGGAGCGCAGGCATCCTTGCCTGCGGGGTTTCCGGCAATGACCACCGGATGACCGAAGCAAGCAGGCAAGGATGCCTGCGCTCCCAGGTAGTTTGCCCTACCATTTTCCGCAGGAGCAATCATATTTCATATGTCATATGCCGTATGCCGTATGAAATATGGCGTATGGCATATGATCCGAATTATGTTGGCCGATGATTATGAAGTTATCCGGCAGGGGTTGCGGAGAATTCTGGAATCGCGCCAGGACTGGGAAATCTGCGGAGAGGCGTCTGACGGGCGCGCCGCAGTGGATCTGGCGATGGAATTAAGCCCTGATGTCGTGGTGATGGATCTGTCCATGCGCGAACTGAACGGGCTGGAGGCGACGCGGCGTATACGGCGGGCGCTCCCCTGTACTGAGACGCTCATCTTTACGGCCTGCGAGTCCGTGGAATTAATCCGCGATGCTCTCGAGGCGGGCGCGCGCGGGTACATCCTGAAGTCCGAATCCGGGTCGCGAATTATCGAGGCCGTCGAAGCGCTTGCCGGACGCCAGCCCTTTTTCACGGCGCTGGTCTCCGAAGCGCTACTCAACACTTTTCTTGCAAAGGGCGCAATATTCGAAGGCTCAGGCAGCCCGCTCACGAGGCGAGAACGCGCCGTCGTCCAGTTGTTGGCCGAAGGTAAAGGAAATAAGGCGGTCGCCTCAGCGCTCGGTATCAGCCACAAGACTGTGGAGTCTCATCGGAGCGCAATCAGACGCAAACTTAGACTTCATTCAATCGCCGACATCGTCCACTACGCGATCCGCAACAAGTTGGTCGAGCCATAGCCATGTAAGCCCAGCATCAAATAGCCAGATCGGCAGCTATTCCGGGCGTCTGCGGCTAAGGAGATTCCCTATCTCAAAATGCATTGTTCGCCTGATTTACGGCCTTTTCCGTAGACCATATGCTTCCGCAATAACTGAGCAAGAGCAGAATGGGGAACTTTGCGCGATTGATTCATGAACACAACGGAAAAGATCAACAACCTAAGCTCCGCGCCGCTTAATGTTGATCCGAAATGATATTTCAATTGCCAGTTGCGGATCGTGTCGCATTGTCTGTGGAGATTGTAACAATGGAAGAGTTATTCACTCGCACATGGAACGATCTGATCGGCCGGATAGGCGGGCCGATGTCATTCAGGCTTTTGCTCCAGCCGACGATGGCCATGATCTTCGCGATTCGTGACGGTTTGAAAGACGCGCGTGAAGGCCGTCCCGCATACTTCTATTCGCTTTTCACCGACCCGGCAAATCGGCGAAGCCGGTTGCGCGAAGGCTTCAAAGCGGTCTCCAGAGTCTTCGCCTTCGCCATAGTTATGGATCTGATCTATCAGGTGGTGGTTCTTCGCTGGTTCTTTCCGTTGCAGGCGTTGATTGTGGCCTTCGTCCTGGCGTTTCTCCCCTACATTTTGCTTCGCGGACCGGTAAACCGGATTGCGCGATTTCTTAAGCGTCCGCCAGAAGCGCCGGGACGGCGATTGGGCAGGGTGTGATGGCGACTTGTGGCGGATCAGCGGGAAAGGAGGGCTGCTAGGATGGCGATCGAGAATGGCGCAGGCGCCGCGGCCCTCCCTTCCTCGACGGAGCTTGCGATGGATCGCACGATCCTGGCCCACGACCGGACGCTGATGGCCTGGGTCAGGACGGCGACCTCCCTGATCGGCTTCGGATTCACGATATACAAGTTCTTTCAATATCTGCGAGAGCAACAGGGGCTTGAGCCGGACGGTCGCGTTTTAGGTCCGCGCAGGTTCGCAATGCTGATGATTTCCATCGGGCTGCTGGCGCTGCTGCTGGCCACGATACAGCAGTTGCTGCTCAGGAAAAAACTGAAACGCATATATCCCGAAGCCGGCTTCTCGCTGGCGACGATAATGGCCGCTTTTATCTCACTCCTCGGAATCCTGGCGTTGATCGCGGTCATTCTTCGGCAATAACACTTCTACTCCCCACCGGTATATATGTCATATGGAATTTGGCATGTGGCATATGAAACGTGGAGATAGGAGGATCTATGTTTACCAGCAGACGTCCCCTTAGCGCATTCTTCTCAGTCGTCTTTGCGGTCCTGTTACTGGCCACAACCGTTGAGTCTCAGGACAAGCCAACTGGCGCGCCAGGCCCATCGGATGCGACAGCGCTTCCAATCTTGAATCTAAATCCCCTGGCGCGACCGTCGCCTGAGAAGACGGCCGTCGCGCAAGACGGCCTCTTTGATTTCACGCTGCCTCGGATGAAGCCCGTGGGGCTGATTCCACCATCTAACCGCGGCGAAAGTTCAATGGCGCAGGCCGGCGCCGGTCCAGCTCAGGGGCCCCTCCGCATCACGCTGGAGGAGGCGCTGGCGCGCGCGGTCGCGACCAATGCGGTCGTTCTTACGGCGGCCGGTGTCAGCGCGGCCCACTTTCATCATAAGGCCTTGCAGTCGGACTATTTCCCGAAGGTCGGCGCGTACCTGGTCAATATCCACTACAACAAATTCATGGGAGATACGATTCAACTGTTCCGCCGCGGAATCATCTTTCCGACTGTGTCCAGAGCCGTTCCGCTCTTTGACAAGGACCAGACCTTCGTCGGCCCTACGGTGACGCAACCTCTGACTCCGCTTTTCAAAGTTCACCAGGGCGTCCGGATCGCGAAGGCCGATGAACGGATCGCGGAGGCCAAGGCCAATGCGGCCTCGGTCCAACTCACCGCCGACGTCGAGCGCGCTTACTTCGACCTGTTGATCGCGCAGAGGCGACAGGATGAGGCCAGGGCGAATGTCGAGATAGCGGAAGGTAAGCTGCAGATCGCGAGCGCGGCCGCCGCGCCTGTGGACGGAATGGCGGAGCGGGAGACTGCGCTGCTCGAAGCCAAAAAAGCGTTCCTCGCCGCAAGCGACAAGGTAACGGAGTTGACCGACTCTCTCACCGATTTGACGGGGCTTCCCGAAGGCGCGCGATTGGAATTGGTCCCGCCTCCTCCGGTAGTAATCGAATCAGACTCTTCTCCGCAACAGCCACAACAGCCGCAAAAACCACAACAGGCGGGGCCGCCGCAAAAGCCGCGGCCCGTGATCGCCTACAACCCCGAGATAGTCGAGGCGGAGGAGGCGGTAGTCAAAGCGAAAGCGGCGCATCGTTTGGCGAAGTTGGAGTACGTCCCCGACGCGGTCATTACAGGCGGTTACATGTTTCAAACGGGGATACCGGCTCTGCCCGATGATTTCTCCTGGATCGGCGTCATCGCCACCTGGACCATCTTCGATTTCTTCAAGCGCGAGCGGACGGTCAAGGAGCGCAACGCGCAAGTCACCATGGCCAAAGCCAACCTGGAAATGGTTCGGGCCAAAGTGGCGGCGGCCGCGCAAAAGACGGTCGTGGACCTGGATCGGACGCGACGGATTCTCGAATTGACGCGACGTGTGGCGTCAATGCAACGGGCCATGACGCCACGCGATCAGGACCTTGGCCCCGAGGCGAAGGCGGCGCTGGCGAAGGCCGAGGCGGAGATGTTTCAGGCCGAACTCGATTACCGCAGCGCTTATGCCCAACTGAAACGCGTGGCTGGTGAGCAGTAACGGTACGGCGCCGCGCGCGTAAGCAGGCGGTTGGTCGCTAATACGCCGCTTGCTAACGCGCGCGACACTGTTTAACACAAGTTGTTAGGAGGTATTTTTCATGAAACCGAAACAAATTGTATCTGCCGACGAAGCGTCTGAGACCGCCGTCGAAGCCTACGTCTTCGGCTACCCGCTGGTATTGATGGATGTCACTCGGGAAGAGATGACCGCCGTCCCAAAGGCCGAAGGTCGCAAGGCCCCCGTAAACCAATTCATCCACATGAGAGAATTTCCCGACTACACGATGACTGACGTGGTCAGCCCAAACGCCGACACTCTCTACTCAACCGCCTGGCTCGACCTGACAAGGGAGCCGATCATCTTGAGCGTGCCCGATGTCGGCAAGCGATATTACTTGATGGAGATGCTGGACGCATGGACGAATGTCTTCGCATCGCCAGGCACGCGTACCACCGGCAATGGTCGTGGGGATTTCGCGATAGTCGGGCCGCACTGGAAGGGGAAGGCGCCTGCTGACGTCAAGGAGATCAAATCCCCGACCAACCTGGCCTGGCTGATCGGCCGCACGCAGACAAACGGCAAGGAAGATTATGCGGCGGTTCGCGCCATCCAGGACCAATACAAACTCACCCCGCTCAGCGCGTGGGGCAAGGCCTACAAACCGCCGGACAATGCGCCGGTTGCGGCGGGCATTGATGTGAAGACGCCGCCGGTAGAGCAGGTGGCGAAGATGGACGCCGCCACGTTCTTTGCGCGGCTCAACGCCTTGATGAAGGGCAACCCGCCGGCTGCCGCCGACGCAGCCGCAGTGAATAGCTTCGCGGCCATCGGCGTCGCGCCGGGGACGCCCTTCGACCTCAAGAGTCTGGACCAGGCCGTCGCCAAGAGCGTCGAGGGAAGCGTCAAGATGGCGCAGACGAAGATCATAGCCGAAGCCAGGAAGCCACGCGGCAAGAAGGTCAATGGCTGGGACGTGATGACCAACATGGGACGCTACGGAACGGACTACCTTTTCCGATCGGTCGTCGCGCTCGTTGGCCTGGGGGCGAATCTGCCCGAAGACGCCATCTACCCGCGCGCGACAGAAGACACTGACGGCCAGCCGCTTAATGGCGCCAACCGCTACCTCGTTCACTTCCCCAAGGGACAATTCCCGCCGGTGAACGCGTTCTGGTCGCTCTCAATGTACAACTCCGAACAATTTTTCGTGCAAAACCCGATCAATCGTTACGCGATCGGCGACCGAGACAAATTGAAGTTCAACGACGATGGCTCGCTAACCATCAACATCCAGCATGAATCGCCGGGCAAGGACAAGGAGTCGAACTGGCTGCCCGCCCCGAAAGACTCATTCAATGTGTTCATGCGGCTGTATTGGCCGAAGAAGGAGATCCTTGACGGCGCGTGGAAGGCGCCGGGCGTGGAACGGGTGAAGTAGGAAAACCTAAATCCGCATCTACTCAGATACGGAATACATGCGCGACGACATGAGCGCGACTGTAGGACAAAGCGGCGAGCTCTTATATGGTGGGCCGCCCCATAGGTTGCAAAGATCGCTCGGTCTGATCAAGCCAGGCGATCCGATGATCGCTCGGCGAGCCGAGCTTGTCGTACTAGTCGGCTGGGTTCCGCTAGTCGCGCTGGCCGTCGCGCAAAGCTTTATCCTGCGGAACCAGACAGCGAAGTCTTTTTTCTCTGACTTCGCCGTCTACGCCCGGTCGCTGGTCGCCGCGCCGCTGTTCATTCTCGCCGAGGCGGACTGTATCCCGTTGCTGGGCAGGATCGCGCGCCATTTTCTTGCAGCGGGTCTCGTCACGGAGGCGGACCGGGCGCGTTTCGATTACGCCGTCACATCCACCAGGCGACTTCTCGACTCCAGATTGGCTGAGCTGATTGTGGCGATTCTCGCCTACGGACTGGTCGCGTTCTTGCTGATCACCGTTCCGCCCGACGAGCTCCCATCCTGGTTTTGGTTGAATAGCGACTATCAGGTCTTCTCATTAGCCGGGTGGTGGAACGCGTTGGTAAGCGTGCCGCTGTTCATCCTCCTTTTCTTCGGCTGGCTGTGGCGCGTGTTCCTTTGGGCGCGCTTCCTGTGGCTGATGACGCGTCTCGATCTGCGCCTGATCCCGGGCCATCCGGACCACGCCGGCGGGTTGATGTTCGTCGGCGATTCGGTGCGGGCGTTCTGGGTCGTGAGTTTCGCGCTGGGAGCGATTGTGGCCGGGCAGGTTGCGAACCGCATTATGTTCCATGGGGAGTCTCTGGCCACGTTCAAGCACATCGTCATCGGGCTGGTGGTTTTCGTCCTGATCCTTTTCGTAGGGCCGTTGACTCTGTTCATAGGTAAGTTGCGTGGGACTAAGCGGCGCGGCGATTTCGTATACGGAGCGCTGGCCAGTGAGGTCGGGCGTCAATTCGAACACGATTGCCTCAATCGCGAGAAAGGAGCAAATGAGGAGGCGCCGAATGCGCAGGACTTCTCTTTGCACTCTAACATCTATGGGGTAGTAGCGAACGTTTATGGGATGAAAGACTTTCCGTTCGGATTGAGGAGCCTTGGATTGTTGATCGCGGTGACGCTACTGCCGTTCGTACCGGTCGCGCTGATGGTCATGCCGCTCGCTGAGATCATAAAGGATTTTGCGAAGATGCTATCACTTTAACGGAGTTACAGAAATGAGACCGCGGATTGTTTCCAAAACTGAGCGGGTATTCAGCGGCCTGAGGCGAGGGTGATGCCACGAAGCAGGCGCCCTGTCGCGGGACGTCTGCAGAGGTAAAGAGTCGTAAAACATGGCAATAGAGGAGGCATTCAATTGAAAACCGTAGACCGAGGTTTTGGGATATTCCGCGTAATGGCATTGGCGCTGTGCTCGGTCCTACTGGTATGCCTGCGTGCCCACACGCAGACCGATCCCCTGCCGTCGTGGAACGATGGCCCGGCAAAGCAGGCGATCCTCGCGTTTGTTCGAACAACCACCGATCAGTCAAGCCCGAAGTTCGTGGCGCCCGAGGCGCGCATCGCCACTTTCGACCAGGACGGAACCCTCTGGGTCGAGCACCCGATGTACACCCAGGTGGTCTACTGCCTCGAGCAGGTCAAGGCGATCTCCGAGAAGAGGCCGGAATTGAAGAACGTCGAACCGTTCAGGACTGTGCTGTCGGGCGACCGCGAGGCGATCGCGAGACTGACGATGCCGGACCTCGAGAAGATTCTCACCACCACACTCAGCGGGATGACGGTGGAGCAGTTCGGTGTTGAGGTGAAAAGGTGGCTGGGCATGGCTAGGGACCCGCGGTTCAAGCGCCCCTACACCGATCTCATCTATCAGCCGATGGTCGAGGTTATGCAATATCTGCGCGCCAACGGCTACAAGACCTACATCGTCACCGGCGGCGGCCAAGACTTCGTTCGTGTGTTCGCCGAGCAGGTGTACGGAATACCGCCGGAGCAGGTGGTCGGCACTGTGGGAGGGATCAAGTACGGTTATGACAAGAACGGCAGGCCAACGCTCACCAAAGAGCCTAAACTCCTGCTCAACGACAACAATGCGGGAAAGCCCGAGGGTATTCACCTCATGATCGGACGCCGGCCGTACGCGGCGTTCGGCAACTCGACAGGCGACCGGCAGATGCTGGAGTACACCGGCGCTGGCGAAGGCGCGCGGCTGATGATGCTCGTGCTACACGACGATGGGAACCGCGAGTATGCCTATGGGCCAGCTCAAGGTTTGCCCGACACCAAGGTCGGGGCTTTCACTCACGCCCTGTATCAAGAGGCGAAGAAGCGTGGCTGGACCGTGATCAGCATGAAGACCGATTGGAAGCGCATTTTCGCTTTCGAAGAATAATTCGATGACACCCACTTGGGATGAATTGGTAGGCCCGCAATGTCAGTTGATGTTTTTGGAGTCCTGAATAGCCGGCGGACATGGCTCATCATCTTCCGGCAAAACCCGAACCACGGGGCATTCAAGTTCAGCGGACAGTACTCATGGCTGGTTCGACACCCAGGGTTCGTGGCGCCGGGCGTCCCGGGAGCGCGAACCTCAACATAGTTTACCTTGGTCTTAAATTTGCGCTGCCCGGAGCAGCGCCGGCGCCCAAGTAACGATCACTTAAGAAAATATAGGAGACTCGTCATGATACGAATTGCTTTTTTCATTTGCTGCCTTTTACTTGCGGGACATCCGGCGCAACGGTTGTCAGCCGCACAGGTCGTGGGCCAAGACATCATCGCCATTGACATCCTGCTGGACCCAGACGCGACCATGGTGAAGAAGGCGAAAGCGCTCAACGCGCGCCTGCGGCAGAACTACCCCAAGGGATTCGAACTAGGCGCATTGCATGCGCCGCACATCTCGGTCGCGCGGCGCTTCGTGCGCGCCAAGGATTTCGACTCAGTAACCGCGGCAGTGCGCAATGTCCTCGACGCCGAGCGTCCGGAGGGCTGGCAATTGAAGACAGTCGGCTACGACTACGCGGTTTGGGCAGGAGTGGCCGTGACTGTAATCGTCATCGAGCGTACTCCGGAACTGGAGAGTCTGCAGCGAAAAGTGCTCGACGCTGTCGCGCCATTCACTGTCGAGCGCGGGACGGCGGCCGCCTTCGTCACAAGCCCCGCTTCCCCCGACATCAACCCGGAAACCATAAATTATGTCGAGACCTTCGTTCAGAAATGGGCCGGCAAGAATTATGTGCCGCATGTCACGGCCGGGGTGGCTCACGAGGATTTTGTGAAGCGCCTGAAGGCTGCGCCTTACAAGCCCTTCACGTTCAAGATCGCGGGAGCCGGCATCTATCAGCTCGGAAACTTTGGAACTGCCGCGAAGAGGCTGTGGAGCTGGGCGCCCGCGCCGGTCGCGCATAAATAACCTGAAAGGAATCAACGATGGCCACAAAGACAAGCGCCGCGACTGAGCACATCTTCAAAAGCAGCTTCCCGACGACCGTGTACAGCCACGGCATGATGGGGTATCACACGCCGAACATCGATCGTCTAGCCAAAGAGAACCCTGAAGACCCCGACTATCCCAAAGATCCGAAATTCAAGGAGAGATACGGTCCGCGCGGCGTGTTGCGCTACACGGCGACAGACAAGGACGACCCGACCGAGCAGCCGCGTTGGGGACGGATCGATCACGCCGCCGCAATCGAGGATTGAATATCGTGAGGAGTCTAGTGCAGAAAGTCTATCTATTGGCGCCGACGGCCGCGATCATCGCGCTGGCTAATCTGGCCGTGTACGCGCAAAGCGCGGGGACGCAACCCTCGGCGCAGAATCCTCCGACACAAAATCCTGCGCAGTCCACTTCTGGGCAGAATCCTTCGGCACAGAATCCTCCGACACAAAATCCTCCGGCTCAGCCTCCTTCGGCGCAGAATATCGAGGAGCTAAATCGTAAGTTGGGTGAGCTTGAAAAAGAAGTGCAGACACTTCGCGACTCGATCAAGCAACTGGAAGAGCGGCAAAAGCGCAAACAATCGGAAGAGCAGCAAAAGCGCGAGACCAAGCAAGAGCCACAGCCTCAATCTACGCAACCGGCAGGGGCCTCGGGCTCGGCTCGGCGACAACGCCCCATCTCTGGAGTGGCAAAGCAGGAGACGGTTAGTCGCGATCGGGAGACGGTGGCCCGAATTGATAACCAGCCGCTCGATCCGAAGTTGGTAGGCTTTTTCAATATTCCTGGCACGAAGGCGAAGGTGAAGATAGACGGTTACGCGAAGCTCGACGTAATGATGGACCCGCGCCCGGCCGGCGACCCGGACGAGTTCATCAACACCACATTTCCTGTCAATTTGACGCCTCCGCAGAAAGTGGTGATGTCGAACGTGAGCTTTCGGGAATCGCGCATCAACCTGGATTTCAGAAGCCCGTTCAAGGAACAAGAGTTCCGCTTCTACGCCGAGATAGATTTCTTCGGTCCGGACGGCCCTACCGACCCGCGCCTGCGCCATCTTTACGGTCAGGTCTCGAATGCTCTCGCCGGCCATACGTGGTCGACCTTCAGCGACCCGGACATCATCCCGGATACGCTCGACTCTGAAAGGCCGGCCAGTATCATCAAAACGCGCCAGGCGCAATTCCGCTTTACCCAGGCTATCGGCAAACATCACAGTGTCGCCTTTTCCGTCGAGCGTCCTCGTGTCAGGGGGCCGGAACTTGAGGCGGACCGCGGCTTGATCTGTTCGGACGTCATCAGTGACCTTTCGCGAAGTGATGTCGAACGTATTCGCTTCATGGGGCTGGACCTTGAGCCGGACCGCAGCTTGATCTGTTCGGAGGTCATCAATGGCTTTTCGCGAAGTGATGTCGAACGTCCTCTCTTCAGGGGGCCCGTTATCCCGCCGGGCCGCAGATTGATCCGTGCGAGCGTCGTCAGAGGCTTTTTGCGAAGTGAGGGGGAGGCGCTGCAGACACTGATCGACGAGTCGCCGGATGAAGGCCCGTATAACCCGGCGCCGGATTTCGTCGCGCGGTACCGCTACGAGCGTGAACGCGGGCATCTGCAATTCGGCTCGCTCTACCGTGCGCTTGGTTTCCGGAACATCATCGATGAGGAGAAAGCCTTCGGATGGGGGCTCAATTTCAGCGCCGGCGTTCTGGTTGGGAAACGTGACAACTTCCTTGTTAGCGCAACCTACGGCCAGGGCATCGCCCGCTATCTTAACAACCTAAGCGACCTTGATCTGGATTTCGATCTGGATAACGACAGCAGGGGCATCAGAGCTTTGCCGGTCATCGGCGCCTTTGGCGCTTATCAGCATTATTGGACCAGCCAACTCCGCTCCACCGTCACTTTCGGTTATGACCGCGTACAGAAAACGGCGGCCCAGCCGTTCGACGCCTTCAGCAAGAGCTATTACACATCGGGCAACCTGATCTTGCGTCCGCTCAAAGAATACCATTTCACTGTCGGCGCCGAGTTCCTTTACGGTTGGCAGGTACTGAAAGAAAACTCACAAGGCAGGGCGAGCCGGGTTCAGGTCAGCCTCCAGTACAACCTGTACCGGAAGCCTATAGAGCCTGCAAGCAAATGAATGAGTACTGGCGTTAGTTAATCAATGAATGAACGTAGAGCAACTATCAAACTGAAGGAGGAAAATATGGCAGCACAAAATCCAACAACACAAACCAAACCGAACATCGTCTTCATCATGGGTGACGACATCGGCTGGTTCAACATTGGCGCATATCATCAGGGCATGATGGCGGGTCGGACTCCGAACCTCGACCGGATGGCCGCCGAGGGAATGCGCTTCACCGATTATTACGCCGAGGCGAGTTGCACCGCCGGGCGCGCCAA
>Ga0126377_10001979_pt1 | contig 13830 bp, 12 predicted proteins | sample PanSoiMetPlot_22_FD_92647 | JGI IMG/M metagenome (GOLD analysis project Ga0126377, IMG submission 92647) | Tropical forest soil microbial communities from Panama - MetaG Plot_22 | ecosystem: Environmental > Terrestrial > Soil > Tropical forest > Bulk soil | place: Panama | collected 2016-02-17
AGATCATCGAGGCCCGCTAGAAGGACCCGGACCGCATGGCCGCGCTCGGCATCGGTGCCTTCATCGTCGCTCTGATCCTCGTGATCGTGATCCACGAGGCCGCGCACTTCGCCGTGGCGCGTGCGTTCGGGATCAAGGTCCAGGAGTTCTTCGTTGGCTTCGGCCCAAGGATCTGGTCGCGCATGCGCGGCGAGACCGAGGTCGGAATCAAGGCGATCCCGGCTGGCGGGTACGTGAAGATCGCCGGGATGAACCCGTTCGAGACGGTCCCGCCCGAGGACCTGCCTCGAACGTTCGGCGCCAAGCCGATCTGGCAGCGCGCGCTCGTCATCGTGGCCGGGCCCGCCACTCACTTCGTGCTCGCGTTCCTGTGCTTCGCGCTCTGGCTCGGGTTCGTGGGGCGACCGGTCCCGCACGGCGTCGTCATCACCGGCATCACCAAGGCATTCGGGGGCGCTCCCTCGCCGGCAGCGCGGGCCGGCCTGGAGCCCGGAGATGTCGTCGAGCGCGTCGACGGTGCCAACGTCCCCGACAGCGACGCGCTCCTCGCCTACACGACGGCGCACGCGGGCGAACCCATCACGTTCACGATCTTGCGGGACGGCCAGACACTCATGGTCACGATGACGCCGAGGCTGGCCGAGGTGGAGGGGGAGCAGCTCGGCCGGATCGGCGTGTTCGTGTCGGCTCGCAGCATCGGGCGAGAAACCGAAGGTGTGCTCGGTTCGGTGACCGGAGGCGCGGGTCTGGTGGGCGACAACCTGGTGGGAACCGTCCGGGGCGTCGCAAGGATCTTCGGGCCCACCGGGATCGGGCGGCTGTTCGACCTGGTGTTCACCGACACCCAGCGACAACAGACCGATCCCGCGAGCGTCGTCGGCATCGGGCGCGTGGCCGGCAGCCTCGCCGCCGAGGACCGCTTCGGCGACCTGCTTTTCCTGTTCGGGATCGTGAACGTGTTCGTCGGACTGCTGAACCTGCTGCCGTTGCCACCGTTCGACGGAGGGCACCTCGCGGTCTTGGCGATCGAGAAGATCCGCCACCGCCCGGTGGACATGCGCAAGGTCGTACCGATCTCGGCCGCGGTCGCGGGGTTCTTCATCATCTTCACGGTCGCCGTCGTGTACGTGGACCTGGTCAAGCCGCCCGTCTGATTCGGCCTCTCGCGGCGCGCGAACCGCCGCAACGATTTCTCAACACCCCCTCAGGGGGACCTCCATGCGCGACGGCTACGATGGGCCGATGACCAGGGAGCAAGCCGAGCAGACGATCCTGGTCGTGGACGACGAGGCCGCGATCTCCGAGGCCGTTCGTGCCCGCCTGTCGAGCGAGGGGTTCCGCGTGGTCCTGGCCGCCGACGGCCCCCAGGCGCTCGAGCTCGCCGACGCCGAGCAGCCGGACCTCGTGGTGCTGGACCTGATGCTCCCCGGCATGGACGGGCTCGAGGTCTGTCGCCGCTTGCAGACCCGCCGATGGGTGCCGGTGCTGATGCTGACGGCGCGCACCGAGGAGGCCGACAAGGTGGCCGGGTTCGCGGTCGGCGCCGACGACTACCTCACCAAGCCGTTCAGCCTGCGGGAGCTCACGGTACGCGTCCGCGCGATCCTGCGGCGGGTCGAGCGCATCAGCTCCACGCCCTCCAGCGACCCGATCGAGCTCGGCGGGCTGTCGATCGATCCCTCCAGGCGCAAGGTGAGCCTCGACGGCGAGGAGGTCCAGCTCACCCCGCTCGAGTTCGAGATCTTGCTTGCGATGGCGCGGGACCCGGGCGTGGTCTTCACGCGCGAGCAGCTCATGGATCGCGTATGGGGCTACCGGGACTACGCGGGAGGCCGCGTGGTCGACTCGCACGTGGCCCGGATCCGCCGAAAGCTGGGCGAGGACGGCGCCGAACCGCGGTTCGTGCGCACCGTCCACGGTGTCGGCTATGCGTTCGCGGACGAGTGAGCGCTCGATGACTCTGCTCCAGCGGCTGCCGACGATCCGGGCAAAGCTCGGGTCGGTCATCGTGTTCGCGGTCGGGCTCACGGTGGCTCTCGTCTACTTCATCCTGGCTCTCGCGCTCGGGACCTCGCTTCGCAACGCCGATCTGGTCGATCTCCTCCAGCTGGCTCAGCAGCAGAGCCGGACCGCCGCGTTCATCGACGACGGGACGACGTCGTTCCTCTCGATCCAGAACGGAACCGCCACGTGGCTCGGACCCGAGTTGGCCGAGCCCCCGCGCTTCGACGGCGGCGTGCACGTCGGCGTGGCCGACGGCGTGGAGTACGCGGCCGTCCCGCTACGCCAAACCGGCGCGACGGGGATGTTCTACGCGGTGCGCGAGGTCCCGGGGTTCTGGGTCTCGTCGGTGCGTTTCCTCACGGAGTTCTGGTGGCAGCTCTTGGTGGCGGGCGCCGTCGCGGCGCTCGTCGCCCTCGTCATCACCCGGTGGCTGGCTCGCGGTATGACGCAACCGCTTCGTGACATGGCGGAGGCCGCCCGGCGCATGAAGACCGGTGACTACTCGCAGCGGGTGGTCACCGACTCGCGCGATGAGGTGGGCAGGCTGGCCGAGGCGTTCAACCGGATGAGTGCGGAGCTGGAGGGCCTCGAGATGCTGCGTCGTGAACTGGTTGCCAACGTCTCGCACGAACTGAAGACACCGATCTCGGCGCTGCGGGCCCATCTGGAGAATCTCCTTGACGGCGTGGAGGAACCGAATCCCGAGACGCTGCAGATCATGCTCGTGCAGTCCGAGCGCCTGGGCCGGCTGGTCGACCAGCTGCTGGACCTGTCGAAGCTCGAGTCCGGCGACGTTCCGCTCGAACGCGAGCCCGTCCAGGTCGCGCCGCTCGTCGCGCAGGTCCTCTCGGAGATCCAGGTGGCCAGGCCCGAGGCCGCGGTCGCGGTTTCCCATGAGCTCCCCCCCGATCTGCCGGCCATCTACGCCGATCGCGAGCGCGTGCATCAGGTCCTGTTCAACCTGCTCGACAACGCCGTCCGGTTGACGCCGAGCGGCGGTCGGGTCACGGTGTCCGCCTCTCGCCACAACGGGTCGGTGGACGTTGCCGTTGCCGACACCGGGCCGGGCATCTCGGCCGACGAGCTGCCGCGCGTGTTCGAGCGCTTCTTCCGGGTGGACGCGTCGCGGTCGCGGGACGACGGGGGGACCGGGATCGGCCTGGCGATCGCCCGCTCGGTCGTCGAGGCTCACGGCGGCCGCATCTGGGCCGACAGCCAACCCGGCAAAGGGAGTACCTTCACGTTCGAGTTGCCGGTGGCCCCCGACGAGGGGGAGCCGGCGAGTGGGGCCCTTATGCCCGAGGCGAGCGTGTGGACGGGGCGCAAGCACGCCGTCGGGGGGCCACGTGGCAAGGAGACGAGGAGGGTCGAGTGAGATCGGTCACAACCACCATCGAGGTCGCGGCGCCCGAGCGCTACTCGTTCCTCGACCTTACCGAAGAGCTCGAACTGGCCATCAAGGACTCAGGGGTGACCGAAGGCTCGGCCGTCGTCTTCTGCGCGCACACGACCTGCGCGCTCATCGTCAACGAGTGGGAGAACGGCGCGCTCGAGGACTTCCGCGCGCGCATGATCCGACTCGTGCCCGACGAGGGCTACTACGCGCACGACGACCACCAGCGCCGAACTCAGAACCTCGACGAGTCCCACGAACGTCGCAACGGCCCCGCCCACGTCAAGGCGATGCTGTTGTCGGCCTCCTCGCACGCGATCCCGGTCGCGGACGGCGAGCCGATGCTCGGCCGCTGGCAACGGCTGATCCTGTTCGAGATGGACCAGCCCAAGGACCGACAGGTCGTGTTCCACGTGTTCGGCGGGTAGTTTCGAGCCTGGGAGACTGGTCTCGTGCTGACCGAACGACGGAAGACCCGGCAGGTCCGCGTCGGCGACGTGACGATCGGCGGGGATGCGCCTATCCGCGTCCAGTCGATGACCACGACGAAGACGGCGGACATCAACGCGACCCTTCGGCAGATCGCGTCGCTCGTGGCGGCCGGCGTGGACCTCGTTCGGGTGGCCGTACCCCACTGGGAGGACGCCGAGGCGCTGACGGCGATCGCGGCCAAGTCGACCGTCCCGGTGGTGGCCGACATCCACTTCCAGTGGAAGTACGCGATGGCGGCGCTCGAGGCGGGGATCCAGGGGCTGCGGATCAACCCGGGCAACATCAAATTCCAGGACAAGGTGCGGCTGATCGCCCGCGAGGCGGGGGCGCGAAGCGTGCCGATCCGGATCGGCGTCAACGCGGGTTCCCTCGAGAAGGACCTGCTTGCCAAGCACGGCGCGCCGACGGCGGAGGCGCTCGTCGAGAGCGCGCTGAACGAGGCGCGCATCCTCGAGGACGAGGATTTCTTCGACATCAAGATCTCGGTCAAGCACTCGAACCCGAGCGTGATGATCTCGGCCTACCGGCAGCTCTCGGAGATGTGCGACTACCCGTTGCATCTGGGCGTCACCGAGGCCGGCCCGATGCCGGCCGGCGGCGTGAAGAGCGCCGTGGGGATCGGCACGCTGCTCGCGGAGGGGATCGGGGACACGATCCGCGTCTCGCTGACCGACGACCCGGTGGAGGAGGTCAAGGTCGGAACGTGGATCCTGCAATCGCTCGGCCTGCGCAAGCGGGGCCTCGACCTGGTCGCGTGCCCTTCGTGCGGTCGCGCCGAGGTGGACGTCCTGGGCCTCACCAAGCGGGTGCAGGAGGCGATCGAGCGCGAGGGACTGAGGGTTCCGATCCGGGTCGCGGTCATGTGTTGCGTCGTGAACGGTCCTGGTGAGGCGCGCGAGGCGGACCTCGGGATCGCGGCGGGCAAGGGCCAGGGATTCCTCGTGGTCAAGGGCGAGGTCGTCGACAAGATCCCCGAGGACCGCTTCGTCGAGCGAGTGATCGCGGAGGCGCGGAAGATCGCGGCCGCCCGCGAAGCCGAACCCGCCGAGCGTTAGCCGGAACGAGGCGCCGGCTTCGGCGCTGCCGCAGGCGACGGGGGTTGTCGTCGAGGTCAACGACCGCCATCATCTGCCCCCTCGAAGGGGGGGACGTTGGGGGGTCGACCGCGACATCGTGCAATCGGTGGCCTGGCGCTTGTCACCGTGACCGCGGGGATCGTCACCTCGGCGTTCGCCGGGGACTCCGGAGCCACTCAGCCGCATCGGTCGGGGCCGCGCACGCCGGCGGTCCTCCCGGCCGCCTACTCCCGAGCCGCGAACGTCGATCCACTGGTCGACAAGCAGCTCGAGCGGGATAGGAGTGCCGACGTGCTGGTCACGCTCGACGGCGCATCGACGCTGTCGAGCGCTCGCGCCGCGGCTCACGGGAGCTCGAGAGGGCTGCTCCGGCGAACGGAGCCCGGCTACCGGGCGCTCAAGGCCGGCCTGCACATCCGCGTCCCCGGGCTCCGAGTGCTGGAGGACTACCGGGCGCTGCCCGTGCAACTGGTCCGGATCGATTCCCGGCGGCAGCTCGCGCGGCTGACGGCGGATCCCTCCGTCGTCGGCATCGGCGCAGACCGGGCTGACACACTCGCCCTCGCGCAGAGCCTCCCGCTGATCGGTCAGCCGGCCGCCGCGGCCGCGGGTCACACGGGCTCGGGCGTCGCGGTGGCGGTCCTCGACACCGGGGTCGACTACACGCGGTCGGCGTTCGGAGGGTGTTCGGCACCCGGGACGCCGGGGTGCAAGGTCGTCGTCGCGCGGGACTTCGCTCCCGAAGACGGCATGCGAGACGACCCCGCGGCCGGGTTCCACGGCACGAACGTCTCCGGCATCGTGGCCGGCGTCGCCCCGGACTCGAAGATCCTCGGACTCGACGTGTTCAGCGGGCTGGTGTCGAGGACGTCCACACAGGTGGCGGCGATCAACTTCGTGATCGCGCAGCAGGCGACCTACAACGTCCGCGCGATCAACATGAGCTTCGGGGCCTCGGAGAGCTTCAACACCACGCCGTGCAACGAACCGATGGACGCGCGCGTCGCCGCCTTCGCGAACGCGCGGGCGGTCGGGATCATCCCGGTGGTCGCGAGCGGCAACAACCGCTTCGCCAACGGGCTGAACCACATCGGCATCTCACGCCCCGCGTGCATCTCGGGTGCGCTCCCCGTGGGCGCGGTGTACGACAGCGACATCGGCGCACACCTCTGGGGCGGTCCGGATGTCAACGACACGTGTACCGACAACATCACGGCCGCCGACAAGATCACCTGCTTCTCACAGGTGTGGGCGAACCCCATGATGCTCGCGCCCGGCGCGCTCATCAGGGCCGCGGGTGTCACGCAGGGAGGCACCTCCCAGGCCGCGCCGCACGTGGCGGGAGCCGTGGCGGTGCTGTTCGACGCGGGCGGCCCGCCCATCCCCACGGCGGCGATCGAGAACGCGCTGCGGAACTCCGGCCCGTCGATCCTGGACTCGTTGGTCGGGCAGAGCCTCCATCGGCTGGATCTCCCGGCATCGATCGCGGCGCTCGCGGCCGCGACGTCGACGCCGTCCCCGACAATGCCACCCGTGGGGGCGCCGCCGCCGACGTGCACGATCCAGGGCTCGAGCCACTCGGATCTCCTGGTAGGCACGCCCGGCGATGACGTGATCTGCGGCGGCGGCGGCGGCGACGTGATCGTCTCCAACGGGGGTGCCGACACGGCCTTGGGGGGGCCTGGATTCGACTTCGTCTCCCTCGATGGCGCGACCGGAGCCGGCACGATCGACCTCGGCGACGGGGTCGCAACCGCGCCCGGGACCATCGTCACGCTCCAGCAGATCGAGGGCGGGATCGGGACGGCGTTCGACGACACCCTGATCGGCAACGATGCGGGCAACGACTTCCTGGGCAAGGGTGGGGACGACACGATCGACGGCGGTGGCGGCTTCGATTTCATCAGGTTCGATAAAGCCCCCTCGAGGGTCGTGGTCGACTTCGCAGGCGGCATCTCGCGCGGGGAGGGAAACGACACCTTCGCGGGCTTCGAAGGCCTCGTCGGCGGTCGGAGGAACGACGTCGCGATCGGCGACGGGAGGCCCAACACCCTGTTCGGATCGGGTGGGGGAGATCGGCTCTCGGGGCTCGGCGGGGCCGACACGCTGGTCGGCGGTCCGGGCAGCGACGCCTTGTCCGGCGGCGGCGGCAACGACGAGCTCATCGGTGGGCCGGGGAAGGACTCCTGTGACGTCGGTCCGGGACGTGGCTCGACCTCCTCCTGCTGAGGATCCGATCCTGCCTCTCGTCGGGGTATCGCTCGTCACATCCGCCCGGTGGCGCCCGGCACCGAGCGCTCGACCTTCTCGCCCTACGGTGACCTCGTCAACGAAGGGAGGCGAGGTCGATGGCCACCAGAAGCGAGACCCTCGGATCCGGCAGGGGATCACAGCGGAACGCGTGGATCGCGCTCGTCGCGATCGTGCTGATTGCCGCGGCGCTGGCGATCGGGGCGCTGATCGGATCGAACGGCGGGACGACGGCTCCCGCGCGCCCGGCCACCCAGCCGGCCGCCGCGGTCGCGCGCGACACCGACTCGCCCGGGCTCATCAAGGGCGGCCTGCAGCCGCGGCCCTTCTCGCCGATCGAGGTCGACGAGCCGGACACGGCCGTGAGCGTTCCGGACGGATTCGTCCGGATGCAGGGCGGCGAGGTTCGCCCGATGCCGGGCCGGTAGCAGGCTCAGGGGTTCGCGAGGGCCGGGGCCGCAGGCTCCGGCCCTTCGCTATGCGCGGCTCCCGGCGCGATGCCTCGTGAGCGCGAGGAAGTTCCGAACGACCGTCGGGCCGTCCGGCGTGAGGATCGACTCGGGATGGAACTGCACCCCGAACCGCGGCAGCTCGCGGTGCTGCGCAGCCATCACCAGATCGTCGTCGCTCCAGGCCGTGATCTCGAGCTCGTCCGGCAGGCCCTCGCGAGCGACGACGAGCGAGTGATACCGCCCGGCCTCGAACGGATCCGGCAGGCCGGCGAGGATCCCCATGCCGTCGTGATGTACGAGCGAGGCCTTGCCGTGCACCGGCGTCGCGCGTTCGACGCGGGCGCCGGCGACCACGCCCATCGCCTGGTGGCCGAGGCACACGCCGAGCACCGGCGTCTCGTGGGGCAGGAGGCGGAGCAACTCCGTGAAGCAGCCCGCATCCTCTGGGCGGCCGGGACCGGGGGAGAGCACGATCGCGTCGGCGTCGCGCGCGACGAGCGCCCGCGCTGGCTCGGCGTCGCTCTTCACGACCTCGGTCTCGGCGCCGAGGCTCTCGATCAGTTGGACGAGGTTGTACGTGAACGAGTCGTAGTGGTCGACGACCAGGATCATCGCGCGCCCCTGTGGGTCGCCCGAGCCGTGTCCGCCTCGATCACCGCGGGAAGCAGGGCCGCGGCCTTGGCCTTGGTCTCGGCGAGCTCGACCTCGGGATCCGAGTCGGCCACGACGCCGGCGCCGGTCTGCACGTGAGCCGTTCCGTCGGCCACGATCACGGTTCGGATCGTTATGCAGAAGTCCAGGTCGCCTGCGAACGTGCAGTAGCCGACGGCGCCGGCGTAGGGCCCGCGTGCGGTGGGCTCGTACTCGGCGATCAGCTCCATCGCCCGACGCTTCGGTGCCCCGGTGACCGTTCCCGCCGGGAACGTGACCGCCAGCGCGTCCAGCGGGTGGGCGCCCTCCTCGAGCTCGCCCTCGACCGTGCTCACGATGTGCATGACCTTCGAGAAGCGTTCGACCGCCATCAGCTCGCTCGGCCGAACCGACCCGGGAGTGCACACGCGCCCGAGGTCGTTCCGAGCCAGGTCGACGAGCATCGCGTGCTCGGCGCGCTCCTTCGGGTCGGCGAGCAGCTCGTGTTCGAACAGGCGGTCGCGCAGCTCGGTCTCCCCGCGAGGACGCGTGCCGGCGATCGGACGCGTCGTGACCGACCGGCCCTCGACGCGGACCAGCGGTTCGGGGGACGATCCGGCGAGCTCGAGGCCGAGCATCCTGACGAAGAACATGTACGGGGCCGGGTTCGTGACGCGCAGGCGCCGGTAGACCGGGAACCCCCCGTCCGGGCACGGGAAGCTCACGCGCCGCGACGGGACCCCCTGATAGATGTCGCCCGCGACGATGCGCTCTCTCATCGAGCCGACGATCTCGCGGTAGCGCTCATCGGGCATGTTCGACTCGCCTACGTAGGGGCCCTCGGCCACCGCACCGGGAAGCGTCCCGGGCTCGACCCGGCTCGGCGCCGAGACGCGCTCGGCCAGCTCCTCCAGCGCCGAGAGGCCCTGCTCGTACTCGTCGGCCGGCACGTGCGCGATCAACAACAACCGCTGGCTCCAGTGGTCGAACACCACCGCCCGGTCCACGACCAGCAGCCCTGCCGGCGGCCCGGGCGCGTGACCCGGCGGCGACGGCTGGCCGTCCAGCAGTCCGGCCGCCTCGTAGGACAGGAACCCCATGAGCCCACCGGTGAGCGAGGGCAGGCCCTCGATCCTGGGTGCGCGGAGCGAGCGCGCGAGCACGATCAGGTCGGCGCGGGCGTCGCCGGAGTTCGGCGCCTCGATGGGCAACCTGCCCGTGGACGCCTCCACGCGCAGGCCGTCGCCGTCCAGCACCACGATGGCCGCCGGATCGCCAGCGACGAACGAGTACCGTCCCCACCGCTCAGAACGCTCGACGCTCTCGAGCAGGACGCCGGGCCCCTCGCCGGCCAGCGACGGGAACACGTTGACGGGGGTCGAGACATCGGCCAGCAGCTCGGCCCAGATCGGCGCCAGCGCGTAGCCGTCCGCTTGTCGTTCGAACGCCTCGCGATCGGGCCGGACCCTCACCGACGCCTCCCTTCGAAACGTGGCCGCCTGTGGGTTCGGGGCCGCTACCCTACCCGGCCGCGCCGATCCCAAGGACGTCAGAACCGCCGTCCTCGCGATCGCCGCGGCCGACCCGGGTATCGTGGTGCGCCACCGAACGACCCCGACTCCGGAGGAGAGCCCGCGTGCGTTGGTCCATGAGGTCCCTGTCCGTGCTCGCGGTCGTGTCCGTGGGCCTCTTCTCTCTGGTCTGGCCGGCATCGGCGCGGTCGCGTACCACCTCGCCCGCGCCCCAGAAGGCGGTGGTTCACGGCCGCGACTCGGGCGTCTCGCGGGACGAGGCCACGTCGCTCGACCTGTTGGGCCGGAGCGCGGTCGAGAAGGGAGCGTCGCTCGCCGATACCCCGTTCGCCGATGCCCCGCTCGCCGATACCGGGCGACCCGTTCCGCTGGCGCCGCAGCAGGTGTCCGGCTTCGACGCGCTCGCCGATCCGGACTCGGCCCCGTCCGATACCACCGGGGCTCGCGGCGACAACTTCATCGTGGCGGCGGTGAACACGCAAGTCGCCGTGTACGACCTGAACGGGACCCAGGTCCTCGCGCCCCTCCAGCTCGAGGCCCTGAATCCCGCCTCGGTGGGTCACTTCACCTTCGACCCGAAGGTCGTCTACGACCAGTATGACGACACGTTCATTCTGGCCTACCTCGTGCAGGAGGACTCGCCGCGCCTGTCGCTGATCCTCACCGTCGCGATCCCGAACGCCACGGCCCCGAGCACGGGAACGTGGTGCTCGAGGTCCTTCGCGGGCGACGCCCTGCCCGGCGGACGCGACACGTGGGCGGACTACCCGGGCCTCGGCTACACGGACACGCGGGTCACCATCACGACCAACGAGTTCGAATTCCCGAGCACGAAGGGTTCCTTCCGTTCGTCCCAAGTGATGACGGTCGACAAGGCGGGCCTGTACGACTGCGGCCAGTCCGCGCCGATCCCAACGGTCTTCGCGGGAACCGCCACACGGGACGACCGCGGCAACCAGGCGTTCACGCTCCGTCCCGCGGAGACGGTCGGCGCATCGCCGGGTGCGCAGCTGATGGTCTCCTTCACCCCCGTCCGGGGCAAGAAGGACTACCTGACCCTTTGGCGTATCCGGCCAACCGCTATCGGGTTCGCGCTCAAGAGGACGTCGATCGCAACCGGCAAGGTCTCGCGTCCGCCGCCCGGCACGCAAGAGGGCGGCGGCCTCACCTCGCGAGACACGTGGTGGGACACCGGGGACACGCGCCTGATCAACGCCTTCTTCGACGCCGATCGCAACGAGTTGTTCACCGCCCACACCGTCTTCAGGAACTTCAAACCCGACAAGCTCACCGGCGGATATCCGGAGGCCGCCAACCGCTGGTACGAGATCGTTCCCGCGACCAACCTGCGCGACTCCATCATCGGCCGCAAGGGCATCATCGGTGACGCCGAAGTCGACGTGGGATGGCCGACGGTCGCGACCAACGCCGCCGGCGTGCTATTCGTGACCTACAACCGCGCTAGCGAGCCGCGGGACGAGTTCATCTCGGCGTGGGTGTCCACGATCCAGCCGAACGCCACGGCCGACAGCGAGTTCCTGCTCCATGCCGGCGCGGCCACGTACGACGCGATCGTGGGCCCCGAGCGCTGGGGCGACTTCACCGGGATCAATCGGGACCCAGTGTCGCCGCAGAACGTTGCGACCTTCAACCAGTACGCGGAATCGATGGTGCAGTGGCAGCAGTTCGTCAGCCTCGTTACCGACGACTGAGCTGAACGGCCGACGGCCGACGGTATCCTGGGCCGCCATGAGGCTCTCCCATCTGTACGCGCCTACGCTGCGTGACGATCCGGCGGACGCCGAGGCCGCGTCGCACCGGCTGCTCGTGCGGGCCGGGTTCATCCGGCAGCTGATGTCGGGCGTGTTCACGACGCTGCCGCTCGGGATCCGCACGATGCGCAAGATCGAGGCGATCGTGCGCGAGGAGATGGACGCCTCCGGCGCCCAGGAGATCCGGATGCCGATCATCCTGCCCTCCGAACCCTGGAAGAAGACCGGCAGATGGCAGGCGTACGGGCCGGTGATGTTCAAGCTGATCGACCGGCACGAGCGCGAGCTCGGACTCGGGCCGACCCAGGAGGAGGCGGTGACGCCGCTCGTCGCAGGTGACCTGCATTCCTACCGCGACCTGCCGGTGAACCTGTACCAGGTCGAGTGGAAGTACCGCGACGAGTTCCGGCCGCGGTACGGCCTGCTCCGCGTGCGGGAGTTCCTGATGAAGGACGCCTATTCCTTCGACCGCGACGACGAGGCGATGCACCGCTCGTACACGACGATGATGGACGCCTACAGGCGCATCTTCGACCGCTGCGGCATCCGGTATGTCGTGGTCGAGGCCGATCCGGGGACGATCGGCGGGGGAACGAACCACGAGTTCATGGCCGAGGCGGACATCGGCGAGGATCTCTACGTCGTGTGCCCGAACGGCGACTACCTCGCCGACATCGAGGCCGCCACGCCCAGGCCTCCCGCACCCGTCGAGCCCGTCGAGCTCGAACCGCTCACCGAGGTCTCCACGCCGGGAGCGGCGACGATCGCGGCCGTCACCGAGCAGCTGGGCGTCCCAGCCGAGAGGACGCTCAAGAACATCCTGTTCAAGGCGGGCGACACCGTGGTCGCGGCGCTCGCGCCGGGCGACCGGGAGATCGACCAGGTCAAGCTCGAGCGACGCTTCTTCCCGACGCCCGTCGTACCGTTCGAGGACGCGGACTTCGCGTCCAACGGCTACGCGAAGGGGTTCGTGGGGCCCCAGGGCCTGCACGAGGACGTCGTCGTTCTCGCCGACTCGTCGGTGCGCGGCGGAGGCGACTGGATCACCGGCGCGAACGCTCCCGACGTGCACGTGACCGGCGCCAACACCCCGCGCGACTTCCGGGTCGATGAGTACATGGACCTCGTGCAGATCCGCGAGGGCGACCCGTGCCCCAACGACGGCGCGCCGCTGCGGATCGAACGCTCGATCGTGGTCGGCCACATCTACGAGCTCGGCACGCGGTACTCCGAGCCGCTCGAGGCGCGTTTCGTGGAAGAGGACGGGAGCGAGCAGTTCTTCCGGATGGGCTGCTACGGACTCGGCATCGGCCGGACGATGGCGGCCGCCGTCGAGCAGTTCCACGACGACGCCGGGATCGCCCTGCCGAAGGTCCTCGCGCCGTTCGAGGTCGTGGTCGTGATCGCGAACCGCGACGACGAGCGTGTGGTCGCCGAGGCCGAGCGCGTATACGGCGAGCTCGTGGACCGCGGCGTCCAGGCCGTGCTCGACGACCGGGAGGAAACCGCCGGCGTCAAGTTCGCCGACGCCGATCTGATCGGCTATCCGGTGCAGGTTGTGATCGGCAAACGCGGGGTCGAGGCCGCGACCGCCGATCTCAAGCTGCGTTCGAGCGGCGAGCGCTCGCAGGCGCCTTTGGCCGAGGCCGCCGGTGCCGTCGTGGACCTGCTCGCGAGCGCGCCCTAGGCTGGGGCCTGTGGCCGCCACGAGGGCGCCGAACGCCCTGCGCGAGTTCGTGAAGCTCCGTCCCGAGGTCGAGGGGGTGGTACAGCCCGTCGGGCTGCGCACGTGGGACCTGGTGCTGGTAGACGCCGGCGGCCTGTGGGTCCGGGACGAGTTCGAGAGCCGAGAGGCCGCCGAGGCCGCCTGCCGGGAGCTCGGGATCCGGATGCACGAGGGCTGGGACGACCCTCGCGTCAACCGTCGGATGGGCGCACGGAACCACTGGACCAGCCAGGACGGGCAGCGGCGGGGGCTCTAGGCGCGGACCCGGGGATGGTTCGAGTCCGATCCGTCCCGGATCCAGTTCGCCGATCACACGGAGACCGCGTCGCGATCGGCTCACTGCCGCAGACGCTCCCGACCTCGTTGCTCCTTCTGACCGACGGTCGCGAAACGCCTGCGTACAGGCGGTCTCGGCCTCCATCGAAGTCGAGAGGCGTATACTGACCAGCGCAAACAGCGGCGGTTTCACCCGGAAGTGGGCTCGCGCCCACTTTCTTTGTCGA
>Ga0126377_10001980_pt1 | contig 13824 bp, 9 predicted proteins | sample PanSoiMetPlot_22_FD_92647 | JGI IMG/M metagenome (GOLD analysis project Ga0126377, IMG submission 92647) | Tropical forest soil microbial communities from Panama - MetaG Plot_22 | ecosystem: Environmental > Terrestrial > Soil > Tropical forest > Bulk soil | place: Panama | collected 2016-02-17
TGATACTAGTAGTCGCTGGTCCAATCCGTGCGGCGCGGGCGCAATTGATCACTCGTGAGGCGCGTGGCTGGGTACGTCTTGGGCCGCTCGTCTTATCTATGACGCTGGCCCTCTCCATCTTGACCCGTCTCACGCTGTTTGCAAGCCCCATCTTCGAGCCATATTACGGACCTTACGGCGGAAAGACGGTCAAGCTCGGCCAAGCAACGTTGCCCGATCTCTACCTCATGAACACGGATGGAACCAAGCAGACGCGCCTGACCGCTAGTCCGAGTCTGTACACATGGAGCAGTGACTGGTCACCTGACGGCATGCAGATCGTCTTCACGCGCGGTGAACCGGATAACCCTGAAAGCGCCCTCTATATCATGGATGTAGATGGCAGTGGACTGATGCAATTAACCAATATGCCCGGTGCAGAATACGTTCCTTCCTGGTCGCCCAATGGCAAGCGTATCGCCTTCGTCTCAAAGACGGAACGGGATCAACAGATTTTTAGCATCAATGCCGATGGCAGTGATCTGCGCCAGTTGACACATGCCATAGCTCCGACATATGGTCCTGACTGGTCGCCTGATGGAACGCACATTGTTTACAACTCGAACGCCAGTGGAAGCGACCAACTCTACACGATGAACGCCGACGGTAGCCACCAGACGCAAATCACTTCGAGAGGAACCGATAACTGGGGAACTGCCTGGTCGCCTGACGGCAATTGGATCATCTTTAATTCGTCCCGGAATGGCAATTGGGATATATATCTAATCCATCCCGACGGAGGTGGAGAACAGAGGCTAACGGACGACGCGGCGCGGGAATTCAGTCCGGCCTGGTCACCCGATGGACGCCAGATCGCTTTCGTGTCCGAGCAAGACGGTCAATATGATGTTTATACGATGAATGCTGACGGTAGCAATATTCGCAATCTAACAAATAACTACGCGCTTGAGTTTGTGTTTCCGAAATGGTCGCCTGATGGTCGCCAGATAATGGTCACGGCCAACGGTCACTCGACGCTTGCCAATGTTTTCCAAGTAGAAGACTTGGGTGTCGCAGGTGTGATTATCCAGTCGATTCTACTAATGGGCGCCGTGCTTGTTCTGGTCACGGGTTGGTCACTTCCATTCGGCGCGCTGACGTTGATGTTCACGTTGAATGGTCTGCTCATGGCTGTCTTCGGAGACCGATATGATCTGGTTATCCCTGTGCTGGCAGCGGGAATATTGTCCGACTTCCTACTCTGGTGGCTCAAGCCATCCATTGAGCGGCGCGGGCGCTTCTATCTTTTCGCCATTAGCGTGCCGATTTTGCTTCACGCGCTGTATTTCCTGGCGTTGCAACTGACGCAAGGGATCGGATGGAGCATTCACTTGTGGATTGGGGCGCTTGCCATGGCAGGGCTTGGAGGATGGTTAGTGAGCTTTCTGTTCGTATCAGCAATGCACACTGAAAGAGAAATGACAAGACCATGAAGAGTCCGAGAATACGGCAACATTATAGGCCGGGTACGCGGCGAAAGTCCACTATCGGTTGATTCCCGGTGTTTGGTAAGCGGTGACTGATGGCTACAGAGATGAATCAAATGATAAGCATACAAGGATTCCTTTTGCGTGCCTGCTTGCGACTGCGTAAAGCAGGCACAGATTGGGACGCGCCGGTTGAGAAATGGCGCACCCGAATGGAATGGAGTGATCGCCTTATCAAACTTCCACGCGAGGTGACGATCAAACCTGATTTGGCAGACGGCATACCGGTTGAATGGATCACTCCGCCAAATGCATCATCACAATCCGTCATTTTTTACATACACGGTGGCGCATTTATTTGGGGATTATATAACGTGGAACGCCAAGTGGCGGCTCACATTTGCCAAGTTGCCGCTTGTCGCGCACTGGCAGTAGATTATCGCCTCGCGCCGGGACACCTGTTCCCTGCTGGTCTGGAAGATTGCCTGACTGCCTATCGTTGGTTATTGAAAAACGGAATTTCTCCGCGCGACATTGTGATTGCAGGCTTCTCTGCCGGAGGCAATCTCACTCTGGCTACACTGCTCTCATTGCGCGACGCGGGCGACCCGCTTCCAGCCGCGGCTGTGTGTATTTCTCCGCTCACTGACTTGGAAGGCACAGGTGAATCATTTCGGACAAAACAAGACCCAGCGTTATCGGGCAGGTTTGTTTTAACAACCTCTCGATACTATGCAGGCGGCCAGGATCTGCGCTTGCCTCTGCTATCTCCCCACTATGGGGACTTGCGCGGATTGCCTCCATTACTGATTCAAGTCGGCGACGATGAAATCTTGTTTAGCGATGCGATACGGCTCGCCGACCATGCCCGCGCCGCCGATGTAAATGTGAATTTAGTCATCTGGCAAAAGATGTGGCATGGTTGGCATCTCTTTGCACCCACCTTGCCTGAGGCGCGACAAGCGATCAATGAAATCGGTGATTTCATTCGTGAGCACATCTAATATTCCTGACTTGCATATTTATTGCTGCAGGCAAAGTTCGAAAGGAGATAAAAATCATGAGTACATCCAATATTCCTAACAGTGGACAGACGAAAAAAGCCAAAATTCTTCCCAGTTGGGTAGCTTATCCATTGGCCCTTATCGTTTGGACTGGATTGCCATGGGCTATTTCGTTTCTCACATCCCATTATGGATGGATGGCGGGTCGTCCCGGCACTTGGAATCTGCTCGGGCTGATCCCGGTCGTAATCGGAACCATCGGCATGGTCTGGGGCTTGGCTCAACATGCTGCTCAGTCTCCCCGAGGGATCGAATGGGATCTGGACCGGAGTTATCTGCTGATGCGCGGACCCTACGCGTTCTCACGTCACCCTATGTACCTCTCCGAGTTGATCCTCATCCTGGGATGGGTAATTTTCTATGGGAGCATCTCTGTTCTGGTCACCGCTGTGATCGCGTTCCTATTCTTCAACTATTACGCGATGCCGCTTGAGGAGCGCGTCATGGAGATGCACTTTGGCGAGGCATATCGTGAATACAAGAGCAAAGTTCTGCGGTGGTTTGGAAGGATTCCAGGCTAGAGGAGGAAGAGTGAAACCTTATCCTGTAGGTATTTTATTGGCGATGTCACTGATACTTACGGCATGCAGTTCACAACAGGTCGTGACACCCACCATTATTCCAACAGCCACAGCAACTGCATTTCCCGTTGCAACGGCTACCGCAATAACGACACCCACAGTCAATCCGTCAGCGACTGCAACCGTCGAATTGCCGATCTCACCCACTGGCTCCGCGTACCTGACGGAGGCGTTGGATATTATGCAAAACAACTCCCTTCATCGATACAGTATAGATTGGGAGGCATTCCGTACAAGCACATTCCTAAGGGCGCAGCACGCGCAAACAACTGCAGACACCTATGACGCGATCCGCTATGCCTTATATCAGTTAGGAGATCATCACAGCTTCTTCCGTACACCTGAGGAGGTTGCCCAAGTGGAGCAGCTGACGATGAGCGATTTTCCCTTACCACGGGCTAAGTTGCTGCTAGATAAGTTAGGCTTTATTGCTATTCCGGGATTTGGAAGCGGAAATCTTCAGGAGGACGCCAAATATGCCACCCATATACAACAACTTATCCGTGACCTCGACACGCAAGAACCGTGTGGCTGGATCGTTGATCTACGAGAAAATACGGGGGGCGACACATTTCCCATGCTCGCGGGTTTGGGTCCCGTTTTGGGTAAAGGTGAGCTTGGAGCATTTATAGATGCCGATGGACATAAGGAGATTTGGTCTTATCAGAACGGTGAAGCTCTTTTAGCAGGCGTTGCATTGACCAAAGTAAATGAACCGGTTTATAAGTTGAGAGTGGCTTCGCCACCTGTTGCAGTATTGACCGGGGTCAATACTGGAAGTGCTGGTGAGTCAGTTGTCGTTGCGTTTCGCGGGCGCCCTAAAACTCGCAGTTTTGGTCTATATACATATGGCGTGCCCACGGGCAATCGAGGCTTCCCCTTGAGTGATGGAGCTATGATTGCTCTAACGACAGTTTTCTTCGCGGATCGTACCGGGCAGGTCTATGGAGACAGGATTTATCCTGATGAGCTAGTGGATGAGGCTCGCAAGTACACTATGATCATGGATGAAGCCATTCCACAACCTGCCATTGACTGGTTAATGAGCCAGCCTGAGTGCATAGCACAAAAATAAAATTTTATTGAAAGCCGATTATGAGTAAGGCTCTGGGCTAAACGTTTATCTATGAGAACGCAACTGAGTACAATGTGTAGTGTGAGGTGTTTTTAGTAATGGCTGAGACAACATCTTTGCAACATACGCGTGATGTACTTAAACGCCAGTTGGCAGCAAATGAATACGTATCACTGCCAGATCTTATTGTGCTACGAATAGGTCACCTGTTACAAAAGATCACCCACACTCGAAAACCATTCCGCTTTTGGTACAGCTCATTGATGATCTTTTTGCTCATCGTTTTGAGCGGCTTGGCCATCTCCATTCTTCTCAGAGAGTTCCGTCCCAAGCCGATGATGGTGATGATCGCAGGAATCGGACTGATCTACGTAGGGCTGCTCCTGTTCAAAGTTCACCTCAAGGACTTCAATGCTCACTTCCGTGCGCATATCGTGGATGCAATTGAATCAGAGCACGACATGCTCGATCTACAACATTGGTTTAGCCTTACTTCCAATGCAAAGGTTGCTGGGTCCTTCAGTTGTGTACTGGCGATTGCTGCTAGCCTGTTTCTATGGTTTGCCTATCGCATGGTCACTGGAGAACGGATTGGTTTTGGACCGATCGTTGCATTTCTGCTGAGTTTCATTTTTTATAGTGCAATGATCTATTATGCAATCATCTTTGCCAGCTTGCCGAATCGACTCAGCCGATATCAATTCAAACTCTATGAGCCTGATCCCAGTAGTTCGGCACTGATCCATCATTTGTCAATTGCCTTTAGGAATGCCTTGTATGTCTTTGCATTTTATGCAGCTTTGACCACGCTCGTCACCGCTGTGGAAGGTTTATTCGTTTCCATTAATCTCTTTCGGCTGCTTGGTTGGTGGGCAAGCTTGACTGCCTTTTTTATTGTTGTTCAATATACTTTATCTCAGATCATTACAACGGCAAAATACAAAACACTTGCTGAATTGGAGACGAAGGTCGAGCGACTTTTATCGCAGGTGAAGCCCGATGACAAAGAAGCGAGAGAAGGTATCAATTGGCTGATGGAATACCATGACCGAATCAGTTCGACGCCGAATTCTGCGCTGCACTTGCGCGCTATTCTGGAGTTCATCAACTCACTCATCCTGCCGTTATTAGCTTTTCTGTTGCCCAATTTGAAGGAGATTCTGAGCTTGTTTCGCTAATAAAACGTTGGATTCTATTTTAGGAAGAAGGAAGGTTGTCTATGGACAACGACAAAAGTTTCGATATTGTAAATGAATCTCTGATTCTCAAACTGGATAGCACGGACGCCACCCTCGAATCTGTTGGTGGAAAGGGAGCTTCCCTGGCACGTCTGGTCGCGGCGAACTTTCCTGTGCCGCCCGGCTTTCACATTACTACCCGTGCGTATCAGCGCTTTATAGACGAAAACCATCTTGCCGCGTCCATTCTTTCCGTGGCAAAACAAGCACGTATAGAGGACCCAAGCATACTAGAAAATGCATCGGCGCAAATCCAAACCCTCATTACACAAGGCGTGGTCCCAGATAGTGTAGCGAACTTAGTTCGCGAAGCGTACGCAACATTCGGACTCGATGAAGCATCCGTTGCAGTGCGTTCCTCTGCTACAGCTGAAGACCTGCCCGGGATGTCTTTTGCCGGTCAGCAAGAGACGTATCTCAATGTGAAAGGCAGTGACCAGGTTCTTGAGGCAGTCAAACGTTGTTGGGCATCGTTGTGGACCGCGCGCGCAATTAGTTATCGAATACGCAACAAGATCCCGCCTGAAGATGTCGCGTTGGCGGTTGTGGTGCAGCAACTCGTCCCTGCGGAGGCGGCGGGGATCTTATTCACGGCGAATCCTCTCACAGGGGATCGAGATCAAATCGTAATCAATGCCGCGTGGGGTTTGGGTGAAGCAATTGTCGGTGGGCACGTCACGCCTGATACTTTCGTCGTCAACAAGCAAACGAATATGCTTGAGTCACAAGAGATCGCTGACAAAGAAATGATGACTGTACGATTGCCTGAAGGCACACAAGAGGAACCTGTACCATCCGAGAAACGTAAGCAGGCGGCTCTCACTGAATCCCAAGCCATTGAACTGTCGAAACTCGGCACACGGATTGAACAACTTTATGGACAACCCATGGATATTGAATGGGCGTTGCAGGATGGACGTTTCTTCATTTTGCAAGCGCGTTCTATCACCGCGTTGCCGGAACCACGCGTCACACTGGACTGGAAATTGCCGCGCCCCGATGGAAAGTACATGCGCCAAAGTGTCATCGAACTTATGCCTGATCCACTCTCGCCACTTTTTGCTACATTGGGTTTGCCAGCTTGGAACAACGCGATATACATGCTGATGAAGCCATTAGACATGGAGGATGTGAAACTGTCAGACTTTCTGCCTGAGGGCTGGCAAATGCTGACGATGATCAATGATTATGCTTACTATGATGGCAGTGGATTTGACGCGAAACTATCCGTGCGTATGCTTCTGATGATGCCGCGCTTGATTAAGACTTTGCTCCCGACAGCGCGGCAACGCTGGGAAGAGGAAGCGCGTCCGCGTTACGCTGCAACTGTTGAGGCATGGACCGCGCGTGAATTGAGTAAGACCTCCTCCACAGAATTAGTGGAAGGCGCGCGTGAGATCACACAGATCGCTGCAGAACATTACATCACCATCCAAAGCGGTATCCTGCCACTGGCATACATGAGCGAAACTTTTTTCACGTATGTATATAATAGTCTCATCAAACGCAAGAACGATCCACCTGCGTTGACCTTCATGCTCGGCTTTGACAGCGCGCCCATCCAAGCAGAGAAATCCTTGTACGACCTGGCGATGTGGGCACATGAACATTCGGAACTGGCGAATTATCTTACAAACACAGCCAGCGCTGAGATCATTTTGGCATATCAATCATCGGCTTCACCCATTGAGGATGCCGAAAGCTGGCGTGAATTTTGTAGACGCTTCCAGGAACACCTGAATCGTTTTGGTCACGCTATCTATGATTTGGATTTTGCCAAACCAGTTCCAGCCGATGACCCCGCGCCCTTAATCGAAACGCTCAAATATTTTCTTGAGGGACAAGGACGCAACCCTCATGAACGGCGGGCAGAAACCGCCTCCGCGCGTGAACAGGCGACACAGTCCATGCTGGCGCGCTTGAAAGGATTACGGTTGCGATGGTTTACGCGACTTCTACGATGGGCGCAGGAGTACGCGCCCCTGCGCGAAGACGCACTGGCAGATGTCGGCTTGGGCTGGCCACTTCTGCGACGTATGTTGCGCGAGATCGGACGGCGATTGATTGAAGTCCATGCAATCACCGAACCAGACGATGTATTTTGGCTGAGAATGGATGAATTGGAACGAGCAGCAATCGCGTTGGACACGAACCAGCCCGTTCAGGATTATCACGCCGCAGTTGTCGAGCGGCGCTTGATCTGGGAACGCGAGCGAATCGCGACTCCGCCTGTGGCATTACCTCTCAAAAGCGGCGCGCGCTTCTGGGGCATTGACTGGAGCTTCATGATGCCTGCGCGCACAGACCAGGCCGCAGGAGACACTCTCAAAGGGATTGGCGCAAGCCCGGGTCGCGTGGATGGCATTGCGCGCGTGATTCACGGTCCGAATGAATTCAATCAAATGGGACACGGCGATATTCTGGTTGCCAAGATCACCACGCCTGCATGGACACCTTTGTTCGCACTCGCTTCAGGCGTTGTCACAGATGTTGGCGGGGTACTGAGTCATGGTTCGATCGTCGCACGTGAATATCACATTCCTGCCGTGTTGGGAACGGGTGTGGCAACCGAACGCATTCACAGTGACCAACGTATTACAGTGGACGGCGATAAAGGTGTCGTGACAATGTCTGAGTCACGCGTCACGTTGGATTGGAAACTGCCGCGCCCACAGGGAAAGTACGTGCGCATCAATATTATCGAACTCTTGCCCGACCCGCTTTCGCCGCTCTTCGCCATGCTGGGCTTGCCAGCTTGGAACGTCGCAATACACGGACTGGGGCAACGAATGGGATTGCAGGGATGGACAAACTTCATGCCTGCGCAGCTATACCTGACCATCAACGATTATGCCTACCTCGATTATGGATTCAGCGCGAAACAGTATTGGCACTTCTTTCTGCTCATGCCGCGCTTGCTCAAGCGCGTGTTCACCACGGCGCGCGAGCGCTGGGCAGAGGAAGCTCGTCCACACTATGCAGCGGTAGTCGATCAGTGGGCTGCATACGATTTGAACGTCACATCTGCGACACAATTGCTTCAAGGCGCTCGTGAGATCGTGAGAGCTGCAGCAGAACATTATCTGGCGATTCAAAGCGGCATCCTGCCCATGTCGAAGATCAGCGAGTCATTGTTCCCACTCATGTACAATCGTTTCATCAAACGTAGAAATGATCCGCCTGCGTTGACCTTCATGCTTGGTTTTGACAGCGCGCCAATCCAGGCGGAGAAATCTTTGTATGATCTGGCGATGTGGGCGCATGGACATTCCGAACTTGCTGATTATCTTACGCACGCGGCGGGTATCGAAGTTGTTTCCGCCTATCAATCATCAACCATACCGATCAGCGATGCAGCAAGTTGGCATGAGTTCAGTCGTCGATTTGAAGCATATTTGAATCGTTTTGGTCACGCGATCTATGATTTGGATTTTGCTAAAGCCGTTCCCGCGGACGAGCCTGCGCCTCTGCTCGAAGCGTTCAAATATTTTCTCGCGGGAGGAGGGCGCAACCCTCATGAACGACAGGCGGTATCCGTATCTACGCGGGAGCAGGCAACCCAAACCACGCTAGCGCGCTTGAAGGGATTACAGTTGCGATGGTTTACGCGGCTTCTGCGATGGGCGCAGGATTATGCACTCCTACGTGAAGACGCGCTGGCAAATGTCGGCTTGGGCTGGCCCGTGCTGCGCCGCCTATTGCGGGAGATCGGGCAGCGACTGGTTGATGCACGTGCAGTCGCCAAGCCTGATGAAGTGTTCTGGTTGCAAGCGGATGAATTGGAAAACGCATCAAACGCGCTGGATGAGAATCAGACCATCCAGGATTTTCATAGCGTAGTGACGGAGCGGTGCGCGAAGTGGGAGCGCGAATGCACAGTCACGCCGCCTGTGAACCTGCCCATCAAAGGCAGCACGCGCTTTTTGGGGATTAATTGGAGTTTCCTATTGCCCGCGCATACCGACCAAGCCATGGGGAATACCATCAAAGGGATTGGCGCGAGTCCGGGCCGCGTGGATGGCATTGCGCGCGTGATCCATGGGCCAAATGAATTCAATCAAATGAGACATGGCGATATTCTGGTTGCCAAGATTACCACTCCTGCGTGGACGCCCCTGTTTGCATTGGCTTCAGGCGTAGTCACGGATGTGGGAGGATTACTCAGTCATAGTTCCATCGTTGCGCGCGAGTATCACATCCCTGCGGTGCTGGGAACTGGTGTGGCGACCGAACGCATCCAGAGCGGTCAACGCATTACCGTGGATGGCGACGGCAGCGTGGTGACAATAGAAAGGTAGAGTGAAATATCATGAATACAAATGGATATTCTGATAAAGTGACGGCCAATAGGGCCGATGTTCCCAACTGGGTTGCCCTGATCATCGCACTGATCTTCTGGGTGATACTGCTGCCGCTCGTACATGCAGGGCTCCCATGGGCAATATCGCTGCTCGTTCCCCACTATGGATGGATAAATAGTCGCCCTGTAAACTGGAATTTGCTAGGTCTGATTCCTGTTGCACTGGCAACAATCTGCCTCATCTGGCTGATGATTCTGCATTTCAGTCGAATTCCCAAAAGAGTGAAACTGGAACGAACCCCAACATATCTATTGACCCGTGGGCCTTACAAATATTCACGTAATCCGATGTATGTTGCTGAACTGGCCCTCTGGCTCGGATGGGCAATCTTATACGGTAGCATGATTGTCTTCATCGGCTTCCTCATCATGGGACTTGTAATGAATTACAGAGTGATTCCACGCGAAGAGCGCGACCTGGATGCGCGCTTTGGTGAGGCGTATCGCGAGTATAAGAACAAAGTCCCGCGTTGGTTATAAAAGTCCCAGCGCTTTCCTCAGAAAGGCCTTTTTATGACAAAGACGAAATGGTGGTTGCGCCTTGTAGGCGGGTTTTATCTTCTTCTTGTTATTGGAAGCTTCTGGGTCCTATTTGTCAACCCGCGACTCTTCGGAAATATGTTTCCTTATTCTGCCAATAAGACTGCGGTGAGAGCGTTCTCCGATGCTTGGCTCATTTTTGTTCTCGAAATGTTGGTGCTGGGCATCATCATGCTCTATGCCTCGCGCCAACCGGAGCGCAATGGGATTCTTGTCTTAACTATCGCTATTTTGGAGTTTGTCCGTGGAGCTGGTGGAGATTTATTATGGATGACGCGCGGATTTCCTACTGCAGACTATATTCCCTTTATGATTGTACATGTCACCATAGCAATCACTGGCATATTTTTTCTCTGGCAGGAATCAGTAAAATCGCCCGTTTGAAAAACCGCATTGACTCCATCATTGCTGCCTTGCCGGCCTGTCGCCGAAAGTGGAAGGGGAAAATAACCATTGAACTTGATCTCGGCATATGAAAGGAGTCAACCAAATGAGTATTATCCAACCCACTTCATCAAGTCAATATAATGCGGAACAAGTCGCGCGGTTCTTTGATGCGTATGGCATCCACGAATGGAATCGGCTGGTGCAGGGTCCAGTCCAGGAAGTAAGTTTGTATATCCACACACATTATCTGGAACAATATGTGAGACCGGGTCAACGCGTGCTGGAGATTGGAGCTGGTGCGGGACGCTTCACACAAGTCCTGGCGCGGCTCGGTGTTCATATTGTCGTGGGCGACCTCTCGCCCGTGCAACTGGATTTGAACCGACAGCATGCGGCTCAATTTAATTTTGCTCACGCGATTGAGTCTTGGGAGCGAGTGGATATCTGCGATATGTCGCGCTTCGCGCCTGAAACCTTTGACTGCGTGGTGGCTTATGGCAGTCCCTTGGGTTATGTTTTGGATCAACGTGATAAGGCACTGTCAGAATGCCTGCGTGTGCTCAAACCCAATGGATTACTCATCCTCAGTGTTGCATCTCTATGGGGCAGCGCTCATCGTCGTCTCGATGGCGTATTCAGCATACCTGTTTCGGTCAATCGGCAGATCACGACAACTGGCAATATCCTGCCTGGGATGATCGTGGATCGAGAACAATTTTTTCACATGTTTCGCGCGGCAGAACTGCATCAATGGCTGGAAAGGTCAGGCGTCCAAATATTGGCGATGTCCGCCTCCGATTGTCTCGCGACAGGATGGGGCGAAATATTGGCTACGATCCGCAACGATGCGGAGAAATGGGAGGAACTTCTGCGCATGGAGGTGGAAGCATGCGCAGAAAGAGAATCCTGGAACATGGGCATGCACACGATTGCTGTTGTACAAAAAGCAGACGGTTAAAAGTTGGTATTGGGCTGTACATCAATCGGAACTCGATTCAGATTTTGGTAGTGAATCCCTGTCTTCATCTTCCATCGCCAATGCAAGCGCCTGCTCCGGCGTCATCCGCTGACCCTCAGCCCATGCCGCCTGGAATGCCGCATCACCCAGTTGCACCCGAGCCATTTCCTGAGCTTGCTTAAACGCCTTGAAAAAAGGGTCTACAACCTCAACAACAACCGTGAGGTTGACACCGCGCAGATTCATGGACTTCAGCGCTGCCGATAACAGACGGACACCCCGCTCTAACTGCCTATCGTAGATTGAAATAATTCCAAGGCCCATAGGCACGAAGGGTAGCCATTGTATGACGCCTGTTTCCTGGACGACGTCCAGCACTTGAAAATAATACGCTCTTGCTTTAACCAGGTCGCCTTGCAGGCACGCGATGCTCGACAACTTGCCCAGCGAGAGTATCAAGTTGTAAAAGTCCCCAATGGCGCGCGCTTCCGCAAGTCTCTCTTCACCAGCGCGCTGGGACGCAGTGAGGTCTCCCTCCTGGAAGTGTACACTGACTAGAACGCCGAGTCCCTCGCTGAGGATACTTTTGTCTCCCACACGGCGCGCCAAAGCCACCGCCTCCTCTGCAATAGGGTGCGCCGCAACAGTATCGAGCCGTCCTCCAAAAGCAGCAGCCATGTGGACCAGGCAGCGCGCCAGCAGCCATGGGTCGCCAGTCTCGCGCGCCAGCGATACGCTCTCCTCAAAGAGGGCAACACCTGTCTGCATATCGCCTATAAAGGGGAACATATATCCTAGGTGTTCCAAGGCCAGAGCTGTCCACCACTTGTCTCCAAGTTCGCGCCACAACTCCAGGCTCTCTTCGACCATCATGCGCGATGCTTGCGCATCAACCAGTAACATCCATCGGAGCCGTCCCACCCCATAGAGCGCCTTGGCGCTCTGCGCTTTCTCTGCGGCCGTTCCTCTTGGTTCGCGGTCAGCAAATGCCAGGGCATCCTCGAGCCACTTGATCCCCTCGCTCATACCTCGCAATTGCCAAAAATAGCCGAGCGCGCCCGCGAGTCGCAATGCGCTCTTGCTCTTGCCGCTTTCCAACGACCATGCCAGCGCAGTGCGCAAGTTATCGTACTCGGTCTCCACCCGATTCAACCACTCGATTTGCGCTGAACTTCGTAATTTTGACTCTGCGATCTCTGCAAAGCACAGGAAAAAATAAAGGTGATGGTCGCGGGCTTGTTCCGCTTCGCGCGACTCGTGCAACTTGTCGCGCGCATATTGACGGATGGTCTCAGGCAAACGATAGCGTGTTCTTTCTCCTTGCTTGTCCACCATCACCAGAGATTTGTTAACGAGTTGAGTCAGTAGGTTTAGTACATCCAGACCTGAGCAGACCGCCTCCGCCGCATCGAACGTCCAGCCGCCAGCAAAGACGGAGAGTTGACGGAACAATCTCCGTTCTTCATCCGAAAGCAAATGGTAACTCCAGTCAATCAGCGCGCTCAACGTCTGATGACGCTCTAATGCCGTACGACTCCCACCCGTCAGAAGTTTGAAGCGATCGTCTAAACGAGATGCAATTTCTTCGGGCGAAAAGACCGCAATGCGCGCCGCGGCTAATTCCAAAGCCAGAGGGATTCCGTCGAGGCGCTGGCAGATTTGGGCGACGGCAGAGGCATTCGCATACGTGAGAGCAAAATAGGATTGGACACTCTGCGCTCGTTCGACAAAGAGTCGAGTGGATTCGTAATCTGCAATCGCTTCACGCGTGACTTGAGCTTGATCCGGCGTAGAAAGCGACGGTACCCGATAGATGATTTCACCACTCACTCCCAATGCTTCGCGACTGCTGGCGATGATCTTGAGTTGAGGACAGACACGCAGGAGATCAGCAGATAATTTTGCACATGCCGCAATGAGATGTTCGCAATTATCAAAGATCAATAACAACTGCTTACCGCGCAGGTAATTGGTGAGGATGTCTATCAATGGCGTCTTTGGCGCTTCGCGCAATCCGAATACAGATGCGATCGTTTGAGAGATGAGTGAAGGATCGGCGAGCGGTGCAAGTTCTACCAGCCAGACACCATTCGTAAATTCTGGCAAGACCTCTTGCGCAATTTACAGAGACAAACGCGTCTTGCCTGTCCCACCA
>Ga0126377_10001982_pt1 | contig 13812 bp, 11 predicted proteins | sample PanSoiMetPlot_22_FD_92647 | JGI IMG/M metagenome (GOLD analysis project Ga0126377, IMG submission 92647) | Tropical forest soil microbial communities from Panama - MetaG Plot_22 | ecosystem: Environmental > Terrestrial > Soil > Tropical forest > Bulk soil | place: Panama | collected 2016-02-17
ACGATAACGTCGAACCGCAGCAGGAAATCGACGCTGACGCGGGCAAGATTCAGGAACTCTACACCACGATGTAAGCCCGCTGACGTGGTCCCATTGAGAACCGCAACCTCGTGACCCAGCCGCACCAGCTCGACCGCCAAGTAACACAATGCGGATTGGCTGCCGCCAAGGGGGCGCCGATAAGGCGTATCCGCCACGTAGTCGAGCTTTTGCGTATCCATAAAGGCGATGCGCACAGGCATCTCCCAAGATTCGCATTGTCGTCACGTCGAGAGTTGCGGCAGAAGCGCCTTAACGCTGCCCAGGCAAAATGCAGAATGTATTTTTGATTGATCGTCGACCTGAACGAGCTCGACGCACTCATTCGGCAGCAGCGTGCGGCGCAACTACCCCTGGAATTTCAAGATAACTAAGAGCGATGGTCACAACTGCGGTTTTTCATCTGCAGCCCTTGCGGGTAGCAGATACGCTTCAAAACTGCGGATTCCCTAGACTAAGGTACAACCTTTACGAGCCGCATCATCGCAAAAATTGCACGTCTCCACAACAAAGTTTCTTGCAAAGCGAGGGCAATTAATCGCCTATGGAGGCCCTCATCCTATCGAGCGGCGCTCGACCGGAAGGGCGCTCTTGCTGTTCGGATGCAGGCGCCGATTGAAGGTCTGGGCAGCTTTGTCGACAGCCCGCCTTGATCGAGATTCGAGCGACGTGACGACACGCAGGTGCAGAATCTTATCAAGTGGGGCAGTCCGGTTGCTTAAGCGTTATGCCGGCGCGCTCGAAAATGTGCACCTCGTGTCTGCGCGACGCGGACGGCCAAAGAAAAAATTGCGCTCGATCGACCGGTTAGGGTATCGATCTGCCGTTTTGGGGGGCGACTGTCGCCAGGACGACAATGTTGGGCTAAGATCGCGCGTCCCCCGTAGATCCTTTCTGACGAACGCCAACAAGGAGCGCTGAAGGGGAGCCATGTCGACGGTTAGAGCGCGCCTCGCAACGACCAGCAAGCTTCGTCCGATCATCAGCATTATTGTGCTCGTGGTCCTGCATTTGGCGGGCCTCGGCATCATGTTCTCGACCGAGGACGACCTCGTTTCGAAGGCGGCCTTTCTGTTCGCCTGGGGGATTCTCAACTGCTTCTGGATTGCGATCTTGCGGCGACCCGCCGCTGCCGCGGGCATGTCGCTGATCGTCCTCGTCATCCTGATCGCGCTATCGCTGTTCAAGCATCGCGCTCTGACGATGACGATCTCGTTTTTCGACGTGATGATGATCGACCCTGACACGATCTCGTTCGTGCTCGATACGTTTCCCGACCTGGGTTGGCAGTTGACGCGCGCTGCGCTGGTGGCCGTTCCGCTGGTCGCGTTTGTGTGGTGGCTCGACACGCTGCGTCCGCGCCTCTCGTACGCGCTGGCTGGGTGCGTGTTGAGCTTCGTCGCGCTCGCCACCCTCTCGCTTCTCGTGCCACTCGACCGGGAGGATGAGTTCCAGGACCACAATTATGTGTCGAAGTTCGTTCGCTCCGGTGCGGTCGCAGCCGTAGACTTGGCGACCCGGAAAATGCTTGAGTCGGACGCCCAGGCCGTGGGCGCGCTGGGTGCTGAGCACGCTGGCGAATGCCAGCCGGCGGCGAAGCTTCCTCACATCATTCTCATTCTCGATGAATCGAGTTTTGACGCCAGCGCCCTGCCGGGCGTCAAGGTTGGGCCCGACTACAAGCGGCATTTTCAATCATTTGACGGAAGGGACCGCCGTCTGATCGTGGAGGGGGCCGGCGGTCCGACCTGGTACACGGAATACAACGTGCTGACCGGCCTCTCGGTGCGCTCCTTCGGCCGGTTCGCCGAAGGCGTTACTCGGATCGCTGCCGGAAGGGTGGAACGCGGTCTGCCGCATGCGCTTCGGCGCTGCGGCTATCGGACCTACAGCTTCTATCCATACACGGGGGCGTTTCTGGGCGCACGCGCGTTTCAAAAAACCGCTGGAATAGAGCGCTTCCTCGAGGCCAAGGACCTTGGCTCGATCAGGCGAAATCCGGACAGATTCTATTACGATGTCGCCGCACGCACGCTCACCTGGGAGCTTGGCCAGACCCCGCTGTTCCTGCTGGTTTACACGGTGGCCAATCACTTCCCATGGCAATCGCCATATCGGCCCGATCTCACGCCCGATTGGCGCAATCTCGGTAACCGTGCCGACCTGGACGAATATCTGCGACGCCAGGAAATGAGCAAGCGTGACTACGTGGACTTTGTCGCGCGCCTGCGACGAGAGTTCCCGGATGAGTCATTCCTCATCGTGCGGTTTGGCGATCATCAGCCTGGGCTGGCCAAATACTTCATCGACCCGACACTCAGCGAGTCGGAGGTTGGGGAACGCGTCAGACTCTTCGACCGGCGTTATTACACGTCATACTATGTCATCGATGCCATCAACTTCACGCCTGCCGATCTCTCTTCGGCGCTTGACCGGCTCGATGCATCGTACCTTCCGTTGGCCGTGCTGGAAGCAGCAGGTGTGCCACTGGCACCGTCCTTTGCAGAACAGAAGAAGATACTTCAGCGGTGCGACGGCCTGTTCTATGGCTGCAATGGTGGCAGCGAGGTCCGTAGGTTCAACCGTCTCTTGATCGACGCCGGCCTGATCAAGGGCCTCTAGAGCATGATCCCGAAAGTGGGAACCGGTTTTCGGAAAAGATCATGCTCCGACAAAAAGTTAGACTTGATCCGATTCAATCTAATCGGATCAAAGTCTAAGCGCCGAGCATAGAAGCCGCAGCACGAGACACCACGCGACCGAGCGCGCCCACAGGAACAGCAGCGCTGTTGCTGTTCGGGTGCAGTCGCAACGTGAGGCCTTGACGGTTTTCCGTCCTATGCACAGCCGCCTTGATCAAAATCAAGGCGCTCGGTGCAACGCTCTCTGCTTAGTCGTGCTTTCGATAACGATGGTAGCCACACGGGAGGTGACACGCATGGCCGAGACTCTGGTCGGCAAGGCCGCTGAATTCAAGGATGGCGACCGCCGCATCGTGTTCGTCGGAAACAACGAGATCGGCGTCTTCCGCGAGGGCGGCGAGTACTACGCCTACAGCAACTACTGCCTGCATCAGGGCGGCCCGGCGTGCGAAGGCCTGACCATCGCCAAGGTCGAGGAGGCGATCATGCCCAACCAGACCTCGCGCGGGCTCTATTTCTCCGAGGACGCCCTACACTTCGTCTGCCCGTGGCATGGCTACGAATACGACATGAAGACCGGCGAGTGCGTCTCCGACCGCAAGCTCAAGCTCCGGCGCTATAAGGTCGTGCAAAAGGGAGATGAGCTCTATGTCATCTCCTAGCGCTGTTGCGGCTCGCCGCCCCGCCAAGCGCCCGCCGCCAGTCAAGCAGGCGGGGCGCCCCTCCGAGCCGTCATCGCTTTCGGCCGATGCCAAGCGCATCGCCGTCGAGATCGAACGGGCGCTGGCGAAGGGCCACACCGACGCGATCTCACTCGACGCCGTGCAGGCGCTGATGGCGGCTGCGTGCAAGCACTATGCCGCGCAAGTCGAGTCCGGTCAGGACGTGCTGCCACTGCGCCCGCACGCGAGCGTCACCCCGACCGAAGTCATGACCACGGCGAGCGGACTCCTGCGCGCCGTCAATCTCGCAGTGTTCGAGCTCGGCATGTGGCAGAGCTGGACCGGCCGCTGAATCGCTGAGCAGAACCATCCACTCATTTTTCATTCGAGGAGCACGTCATGGAACTGATGGTCGAACGCGGCCGCCGCGTCTCGGTAGAAGAGCTCAACACCACCAAGCTGCTCGCACACGCGCGCCAGCAGGCGGTGAAGCGCAACTTCGACGACATTCTCATCGTCGACTGCGACGCGCATCACTACGAGAACGAAAACTGGTCGCAAATCCTCCCCTTTATGGAAAGTGACGTGCTGCGTCAGCTCACGATCTCGGGCCGCTCCAGGGGTCGCCACAACATCGTGCCAAGCCAGGCCGGCTTCACCCAGGACATGGGTGGGCGCGTCACGCGCTATCCACTGCGCTCCTCGGAGAAGACCGACGCCGACCGCATCCGCGACGTGCAGCTTGGCGAGCGCTGGATGGACGCCATGAGCGTCGACTATTCCTGCCTGTTCCCAACCGGCATGCTCAACATCGGCCTGCATCCGCAGAAGGAGATGGAGGTCGATCTGTGCTGGGCCTACAACCGGTGGCTTACCGAGAAGGTTCTTCCGGAGTCGGGCGGCCGCATGTATTCGGCGCTGTGCCTGCCGTTCTCCGACCCGGATGCCTGCCTGCGCCAGGTCGAGACCTTCGGCGACCGCAAGGGCGTCTCAGGCTTCATGGTCACGACCGTGCGCAACCTGCAGGTCAATGACAACGCCTATATGAAGGTCTATCGCGCCATGGAGGAGCGCGGGCTCGCGCTCTCGTTCCACTCCGGCCCGAACTGGTCGGAACCGGTGTTCCGAGCGTGCAACCGCTTCATCTCGGTGCATGCGCTCGGCTTCTCGTTCTACAACATCCTGCATTGCACCAACTGGGTAATCAACGGGCTGGGCGAGCGCTTCCCGAAGCTGTCAGTGATCTGGATCGAGGGTGGACTAGCCTGGATCCCGTTCCTGATGCAGCGGCTCGACAACGAATACATGATGCGACCGTCGGAAGCGCCGACGCTCAAGAAGAAGCCGAGCGAGTACATGCGCGACATGTACTACTCGTCGCAGCCGATCGAGATCCAGAACTTCAAGGCGCTGGAGTGCACCTTCGACATGATGGATGCCGAGAACCGGCTCCTCTACGCCTCCGACTATCCACACTGGGACTTCGACCTCCCGTCGACGATCTGGGATATTCCGTTCCTGTCGGAGAAGGCCAAGCACAATATTCTCGGCGGCACCGCGGCGCGCCTGTTCAAGCTGCCACCGCGTAATGAGAAGCAGAAGCAGAATCTCATCAAATACGGCAATCTGGCTGCTTAAGGGTCAGAGCGCCGGCGCGCCACAATCGGCGCGCTGGCTTCACTTGCGGCCGCCCAGCGACCTCATGCGCCGCCGCGCAGCGCCGCCTTCACTTTGTCGGGCGTGAAGGGAATCGAGCGCAGCCGCACGCCGGTTGCGTCGTAGACCGCGTTCGAGATCGCCGACGGCACCACGGCCGCCGAGGGCTCGCCCGCGCCCCAGGGCGGCGTATTCGGCTGGTTGATCAGCTCGATCACGACCTCGGGCACGTCCGGGAAGGTGAGAATCGGATAGCTCGCCCAATCGAGGCTCGTCACCATCGAGCGGTCGAACTTGAGCTCCTCGATCAGCGTGCGGCTCAGCGTCTGGATGATATTGCCCTCGACCTGGTTGCGCACGCCATCCGGGTTGATGATCTGGCCGCAGTCGTGGGTCATAGTGATGCGCGTGACCCGGATCGCGCCCGAGGCGCGATCCACCTCTACATCGGCGACAATGCCCACATAGGTGCGCACCAGCTCGTATTTCACGTAGGAGACGCCGCGCCCGCGGGCGACGTTGCCGCCGGCGCCGCTGCCGGCCTGCGGCGACGGCCGCGTCTCCCACTTCGCCAGCGCCTTGAGGCGGGTGAGCACCTCGATGCCGCGCCTGTCGGCCGGATCGAGATATTTCAAGCGAAACTCGATCGGGTCGACCTTGGCGGCGGCCGCGAGCTCATCCATGAAACATTCGTTGGCGTAGGTGTTCTGCATCCGCCCCGGCGTCCTGATCCAGGACGGGCGGAACGGCGTCGACTCGAGCCGGCGACAGACCGTCTTCACGTTGGCGAACTTGTAGGGAATCGCCGAGTTCTGGAAGACGTTGCCAGGCGCGATGTCGCCCTTCTGCGGCAGGCCGGCGAGCGTCGCGCCCGTGAGCGGCACCATGAAGCTTCCGGCCGTCTGCTGCGGAATGAAGAAATCCGATTCCCAGGCGGTGACGTTGCCGCCCGTGTCGATGGCGGCACGCAGATCGATCAGCGTGGGCGGGCCCTTCGGGTCCCAGCCATGCTCGTCGGCGCGCGACCACTGCACCCGGACCGGCCGCCCGACGGCTTTCGCCAACAGCGCCGCGTCCGCAGCGGCATCCTCGTGGCCGTTGCGGCCATAACAGCCGGAGCCTTCGAGATAGACGCAATAGACGTCATCCGCCGACATGCCGAGCATCTCGGCAAGCTGCTTGCGCAGATCGTGGGTCGCCTGCGAGGCCGACCAGGAGGTGAGCTTGCCATCCTTGAGCTCGGCAATCGCGCAGGACGGCCCCATCGAGCCATGGGTGTGGATCGCAAAGTCGTAGGTCGCGGCAAGCTTGCGCACGCCGTCGGCGGAAAGCGCTGCTGTGGTGTCACCGACATTGCCGGTGACCTGGTCCTGCACGACCTTGGTGGCACGCACGTGCTCGTAGAGCTTGGCCTGCTCGGGCAGACCCTGCCAGGCCGACCAGGTGGCCTTGAGCTTCTGCGCCGCGGTGATCGCGCCCCATTCGCTCTGGGCAACCACGCCGAGGAAATTGCCCTGGCGCACGACCTTGACCAGGCCGGGAACACCCTTGACCGAGCTCTCGTCCACGCTTTGCAGCGTGGCGCCGATCGCCGGCGGCCGCACCACCCGGCCATGCAGCATGCCGGGCACGCGGATGTCTTGAATATAGGCAAAGCGCCCGGTGACCTTGCTGGGGATGTCGATGCGCGGGATCGACTTGCCGACGACGGTGTGATCCTTCGGGTCCTTCGGCTGCGCCGGCTTGGCGTGGTCGAGCTTGAGCGCGAAGCTCTTGCCTCCAATGAGCTGCCCATAGGTGATGCGTTTGTTGCCGGCGCTGACCACGCCGTCCGCGACCTTGAGATCCTCCTTCTTGGCGTTGAGGCGCTTGGCGGCCTCCTCGAGCAGCGCGCCACGCGCGGTCGCCGCCGCGTTGCGCAGCTGCATGCCGCCAACCTGAATGGTCAGGCTGCCCCAGGTCTTGCCCTGATCGGGCGTGAGTCGGCTGTCGCCCTGAAGCAGCGCGATCCGTGAAAACGGCACGTCGAGCTCTTCGGCCACGATCTGGCGCAGCGCGGTCGTGATGCCGGTGCCGAGGTCGACCTTGCCGGAATAGACCATCACCTGGCCGCGCGCATCGATCGCCAGGAACGAATCGAGCTCGGTGAGCGCCACCGGCTTCGCCGGTGCGGCGCCTTGCGCGAGCGCATCGCCGGCCGGTACGAGCGAGAAGCTGACCACCAGGGCGCCGGAGCCCTTGAGCAGGTCGCGGCGAGAGACGTTGATGTTCATGATTGCCTCCCCTTCACGCGATGCCGGCCGCGCGCTTGACGGCGGCAAGAATGCGCACATGCGTGCCGCAGCGGCAGAGATTGTTGGCGAGCGCCTTGCGGATGTCAGCGTCGCTCGGCTTCCGGTTGGTCGCGAGCAGCGCCACCGTTTCCATGATCATGCCGTTGATGCAGTAGCCGCACTGCGCCGCCTGCGTATCGATGAATGCCTTCTGCACTGGATGCGGCTGCTGCGGCGAGCCCAGGCCCTCGAGCGTGACGATGCGCTGCGAGGACGTGAGGCGCGACAGCGGCAGCTGGCAGGAGCGCATGGCTTTGCCGTCGACGTGCACCGTGCAGGCGCCGCACTGGCCCAGCCCGCAGCCGAAGCGCGGACCCCTGAGCGCGAGATTGTCACGCAGCGCATAGAGCAGCGGCATCTCAGGATCGTCGATGGTGACCCTGACGGATTTGCCGTTGACGTTCAGCGACTTCCGTTGCGCCATGGTCGTTCTCCCGGTTGCGGCCTTGGGCTCTTTTGAATGAATTCAGTGTAGCAGTGCCTCGGTAAGCACGCCATATGCGGCACGCGGGAACCATGCCTCACCCGGTCGCGATGGCGTGGGCTTCAGCGAAGCGGAGCGCTTCCAGCCCACCGCCCACCTTGCTATCCTCCGGCAACGCGGCGCCCACCAATGCGAGCTGGGCAGACACGCGCACGATTGCGACGTCACACGATAGATCGCAAACAGGGAGGGTTCACATGCGGAAGAATCTGTTGCTCACGGCGGCCGCGAGCCTGTTGCTGCTTCAGAGCATGCCTGCCAGCGCACAGACGCGCACGACGCTTGACATCTACGTGGTCGACGTCGAGGGCGGCAACGCGACACTCTTTGTCACACCGTCCGGGGAGTCGCTGCTCATCGATACCGGAAACTTCGGACCGCAAGCATCGGTGCGCGATGCCTCGCGCATCATGGAAGCCGCCAAGGATGCCGGCCTCACCCAGATCGACCACCTGATCATTACGCATTGGCACGGCGATCACTTCGGCGGCATGGAGGAGCTCGCCAAGCGCATCCCGATCAAGCATTTCATCGACCACGGGCCGAACCAGCAGCCGGCGCCCGGACCCGACGAGTTCCTCGCCAAGGTCTACCCGCGCCTCATTGCCAACGCCAAGCACACCGTCGCCAAGCCGGGCGACAAGATTCCGATCAAGGACCTCGACGTGCAAGTCGTGACCTCGAACGGAGAGACCATCAAGACGCCGCTAGCGGGCGCGGGCCAGCCGAACCCCTATTGCGCGAGCTTCAAGCCCGGTCAGAACAACATCGAGGACCCGCTCTCGGTCGGCGTCCACATCGCGTTCGGCAAGTTCCGAACCATGCATCTCGGCGATCTGACCAAGAACAAGGAATTCGAGCTGATGTGCCCGAACAATCGCATCGGCACGCTCGATGTGTTCCTTGGACTGCATCACGCGGTCAACACCTCGACTTCGGAAGTCATGATGCACGCCGTGCGCCCGCGCGTCGCCATCGTCAACAACGGCACGCGCAAGGGCGGCCAGCCCGACGTGATGCGGATCATCTTGTCATCGCCGGGCCTCGAAAACCTGTGGCAAATCCACTTCTCGCTACTCGGCGGCCAGGAATACACCGTGCCCGGGATGTTCATCGCCAACCTCACCGATGAGGCGCCGGCCTCAATGCCGGTTGCGCCGATCGCGGCTCCCGCCCCCGGCCCCAACACGCCGCCCCCGCCCGCGCACAACGGACCTGCGTTCTGGATCAAGGTGTCGGCGCAGCAGGACGGGACCTTCACCGTCACCAACGCGCGCAACAAGTTCAGCAAGACCTATGCGGCGAAATAGAACGAGAGCGAATTGCTAAGGGCGCGCACTCGCTGACCACGCAGTAACACGCGCTAATCAAAGCTCCGCTTCCGGTGCAGGCCGGAAGAAATTTCCAGTGCGCGGCTCTCAACGCGCAGCTCATTGGCTTTGACCTCGCCTCCGAGGACGCGTTGCCGAATCTCGCAACAACGGGGTCGTCGATATCGCCGCACGGACACTTCTTATACGTAAGGAGTGCCGCCCCATCCCTTGGTGCAATGCAGCGCCCGACGGTTCGCGCGTAGGATCGCCCGAGCAAATCTCCTGCGGTCGGCAGATGTTGCGGGCTGCAGGAGATGGACTTACGCGCTCTGCGCCAAGCACTGAAAGGCGCCAAATTTTCAACTGCCTCTAGATACAGGAGATGACGCTCATGAGTTCCAACCCTTCATCTCATCAAACATCTGGCACCTCCGGGCGCAGAGAACCCGAGGAGAGCGAGCGCATCGGTTTGAGTGAGCTTCGCCAGGACATGGCAAGCCTGAAGAGCACGCTTTCACGTTTCGCGTCTCAGGCGGGCGATGAAGCGGCAAAAACTGTTCGTGGCGCGAGCCAGACGCTTGCCTCGCAAGTCGGCAGCGCCGCCAGCGGCGTGGCCGATATGAGCTCCGATCTCGCCACCACGGCCAAGGAGCACGCCAAGACCTTCGCATCCGAGCTGGAAGGCATGGCGAAGCGCAATCCACTCGGCACGATTGCGGGCGCGTTGGTTGTCGGCGTCGTCATCGGGCTGATGTCGCGAGGACGCGGTTGATGTTCGCTTTGTTGAAGGACACAGTCCGCGCCGATATCAACCGGCAGATCGGCTGGGCTAGAGGTGAGGTCCGGCGTCAGACCCTCCACACCGCAATCGTCGGCGCTCTCGCGGCCGCGGCGGCGCTTGCCGCGCTCGGCGCGATCACTGTCGGGCTCATCGCTCTTTATCTCTGGCTTTCGGTGGAACTCGGTCCCTTCCCCGCGCTCGGCATCATTGGAGGGGGATTGGTGATTCTTGCACTGATCCTTCTCGCTTTTGTCTTCATGTGGAAGCGTCCTCGGCTTGCATCACGGCCGCAGCTGCAAATCGCGCAGCCCGCGGCCTTGATCGGGACGCTGAGGCGAGACAGCAATGCCAGACAAATCGCAGCCAGCGAGGATACGTTGAAGCTGGTGGCCGATACGGTGCGTCACAGCCCGCCAACGGCACTATTGGGCGTACTTCTCATTGCTGCCCTCGTGGGAGTGGTCACGGGCCGCCGGTTCAAATCCTAAAGGTGGTGACCAGGGCAGGGTCTTGGTGCTGTGCTCATGCTCGGCTTGCCCAAAAATCCTGTTCACTTTCGTGAGGCGAGAAAGTCGTTTACTCCGGCGACGCTTTCAGCGCGCTCGCGATCCCCTGCCACCTGGCGCGGCAAGGCCTTTCTGCGACTTTTGCTTCTCCTGGCGGCCGCTGCATTGGTGGCAGCGGTTGCTGCCAACTTTGGCATAGCTCGCGACTACGGATATCTCCGCGCGTCGGTCCTGACGGGAGCAGCGGGCGGCTACTATCATACGCTTGCGACGCGCCTTGCTGATCGAGCCAAGCGGGGGCAAGGTAAACTTTCAGTCATACCGACCGCGGGCTCGATCGAGAACGTCACTCGGCTGGCCAGCGGACAGACGCGCTGCACCGAGATGTTCGCCCTGATCCAGGACGGTACGCCCGTGTCGGCCGATGTGCGGCTCGAGCTCCTTGGCCGGCTGCCCGAACCGGAATCTCTGCTGTTGTTGGGAAAACCAGGCAACGCCTTTCACACATTCGCGGATCTGCGCGGGGCATCGATCGGCGTCGGCCCGCAAGGTTCCGGCACAGCCTTCCTCATGCACCAACTCTTCCAAGACCCCGATCTGCGACAGCTGGATGTCCGATTGTCATATCACGAATTGCTCGAGCAGGCCCGGCTGGTGGCGGAGGGCAAGCTCGACCTTGCCGCCGTCGTGATGCAGGAGGATGCCGAATTTCTGCGCAACGTCATTCGCCAAGATGGCTTGGACATCGTTGGGCCCACGGACTTTCAGGGATTGATTGCGCGCTACCCGTGGCTCAGTCTGGGCCGTATCCCTGCCGGTCGTTATGACTTGGTTCGCCCGATTCCGGCTGCGGACAAGCAAATTGCCCGCCTCAATACCTTGGTTGTCGCCAGCCCATGCGCTCGGCGGGCCGATCGGATTGCACTTCTCGTGTTGCTGGGGGCTGAATTGCCAGGCTTCGTCCGCGCCAATCCTCCGAGCTCCACGGGCTCTGCAACTGTATTGCCGCTCGCACGCGAGGCACAACAGTTCTTCCTCAACGGTGAGCCCAACATCGCCGATCGTTACTTCCCATGGCTCGTCAATCTTCTGTCGCCGGCCTATTGGGTCTATCTGGTCATGGCCGTGACAATTCTTTTCAACGCGATGACTCTATTCAGCCGATTCTGCCTCTGGCGGATCGATGCGGCGCGCGAGAAGCTCGAGACCGCACTCAAGGAGCTGGTCAATCCTCGGCTCACCCATGCGCAAATGCGCGCTGTTCCGGCGGATCACGTCATGGCCGCACCCGAGCAACGCGCAGCCGCCCAATCGATCCTCGATCGACTGGTGGAGCTGCGCGCCCGCTGCCAGCGACAAGCGAGCTCCATTGTCACTCCCTTGGGAGATGAGATGTACTATCGCTACCAACAATTCTTGATCGACGATGCGACAACGACGCTGGCCGCTTTGCTCCAATGCTCATCAAACGACAAGGGCGCCACTTTGCCCACTTGGCGCCCTGTCGCACGTTCGGAATGATCAAGCCAGGCCTTGTGGCACCGCCAACTATTGCAGCAGCTCCACATAGCCGATGCGGCTAGACAGCACGCCCGAATACCAGACCCGGTTCGGATTGGTCGGATCGAGATCGATGCGCCGCACATCGGTCTCCGCCATCATGAGCGGGTACTCGGCCCATTTGCCGGTCGCCGGATCAAGCCGTGCGAGCTTGTCGACGTGATGGAGCGTCGTCCACATCAGGCGGTTCTTGAGGTCCGGCTCTGCGAGATAGACGCCGGAATCCTCGCTCGGCGGCGTGAATTCCGTCATCTTCTGAGTCTTGTAGTCGACCCGTAAGAGCTTGCCGGCACCGTGCAGACCGACCCACAGATTGCCGTCCCAGTCGGCGCCGAGCTTGCGGGCGACCGGATCCTTCACGCTGAGCGGATACTCGTCGAACTTGCCGGTCTTGCGGTCGATGCGCGCAATCTGATCGAACGCATTCTCGACGACCCAGATGTCGCCATCGCCGTCGATCGCCATGCCGTAGGGCGTGGCATTCTTGTTGTTCTTCACGCCGACCGGCACGTCATAGATCGTGAACTGCTTGGTCGCCGGATCGAGACGGATCACTTGATTCGAGCCGATCGCGGCGAGCCACACCGTGTTGTCGGGATGCACCCGCATGGTATTGCCGCTGGCAGTGCCGCTGCGCGTGGGCGGGACATCATAGACGGTAAAGCGCTCGGTCTTCGGGCTGAAGCTGAGCCAGCGGCGGTTCGGACCGCCGTCGACCATCCACAGCTCTCCCTCATTGCCCCGCCGGATGCCGTTGAGGCGGACGTTGGGCGAGCTCGCGGCCGGCGGCTCGTATTCGACGTAGGCGAGTGTCTTGCGATCAAGCCGGCCCAATCGCCCGCCGAGGCGCTGCGTGACCCAGCCGTTGCCCTCGCTGTCGACCGCGACTTCATGGGGCTCGGCCCTCGCGTTCGGCAGCTCGTATTCCACCACCATGTAACCCCTCGCCTCCGGCGGAACGAGCGTACGCGGGAGCCGGCTGAAGGGATCGGGCTTCGCCCTGGCAGTAGCGCCAGGCGCGGGCGCGTAGTTGGCCGCGAGGTAAGTCAGCAGAGTCTTTTCCTCATCAGCCGTGAGCGGCTTTGCAATCGTCGAGCCCTGCGCATAGAGCGTCATCGTGCGCAGGGTTTGTTGCCAGCGCGCCTCGTTGCCGCGCGAGCGGACGATCCGCGCTGCGTCGTGGCAGCTCATGCATTTCGCTTCGATGATGGCTTTGCCGTCGCCATCAGCCAGGCGCGGCCCACCGCCACCGACGGCCGCCGCAGCCTCGGCGCCGCGCTCGCCGGGCCTCCGTCCGGGCCACGCCGGCGCCAGCGGCGCTGCGCGCTCCACCGTGAGCGAGAGATCAACGGACGCCGACTTGCCGGCCGCCACCTCGACGGCGCTCGACGGCGCGCTTTGCCGCTCGCCACCGATCGCCTGCACGACATATTTGCCGGCAGGAAGCCTGCCGTTTGTAAACTTGCCCTGCTCTTGGGTGATCACCATGAAGTTGAGACGGCGCTCGGCGTTCTTCATCTGAACGAACGCGCCGGCGACGGGCGCACCCGCTGCATCAGTGATGACGCCGGTCAGGGTGCCAACGGCATCCTGCGCCGAGGCCAAAGCTGACCAAGACACCGTTGCAACCAACGCCAATGCAGCAAGACATGATTTCTGCATGCTGAGCCTCCCGCTCCCTAGGTGATCGACATCAGCAACCACAATCGCAGTCGCGCCTGTGGAGCCTTCCGATCACATCCTTATGTTGGCTTCGGGCGGTCATCGCCACAAAGCAATAGGGCACCGAAATGCGTTGCCGGGAAAAGCGTCGCATGCGCCTGCCGACAAGTCAAC
>Ga0126377_10001983_pt1 | contig 13810 bp, 11 predicted proteins | sample PanSoiMetPlot_22_FD_92647 | JGI IMG/M metagenome (GOLD analysis project Ga0126377, IMG submission 92647) | Tropical forest soil microbial communities from Panama - MetaG Plot_22 | ecosystem: Environmental > Terrestrial > Soil > Tropical forest > Bulk soil | place: Panama | collected 2016-02-17
CAGCGCTGTCTGGGCAGCATCCACAAGGCGGAGGCACGTTCAAGTTCTGCATGTGTATCTGTCAACGTGGTTTGTGCCTGTGTGAGCTGGCTGTCAATTTCATTCAATTGCTTGAGTGCTTTGCGCGTCAACGGCTCGTTATAGATCCATGCTGCCGCAATCCCCGCCACGCTCAACAGGAGAAATATCGAACCCAGAATGATCAACAGCCATGCAAGAATTTTATGCGCCATTGAGGTTCTCCGTTCAATCTGACATTTTCATCTCAGTCTGAAGGTGGAATTATACACGGGTAAACATTGAGGCTATAATTTGCTGGATATTATTCCACTCCATCCAAAGGAGAGCACCATGCTTGTCATCATCAGCGATCTGCACCTTGGCGATGGTACCACCGCCGAATCAATTCCAGCCAGTGCCTTTTACCTGTTCGCCAAACGTCTGCGGCAGGATGCCCACTTCGCCTCGATGCGGTATGGCAAATATCGGCCGATCGAGGAACTGGATGTGATCCTAATGGGCGACATCATCGATCCGCTTCACTCCATAAAATGGTTTTTCCCTTTGGCGGGGCAGGAGAAATATATTTCAAACGCGGGGCAGGATTTCGCCCGCATAACCGAACCGGGAGATCCCGATTATGTCCGCCCGTGGAGCGACCCGTCTCATCCGCTCTTTGCGCCGAAACTGCTCGAGGTGACACGCGCCATTTTCGAGAAGAACAGAGAATCGATGGAGATCATGCGCAAACTGGCCAGCGGCGAATTCATCGATTTCGACTCCGCCAATGCCGGGGGAGAGCGCGACACGGTCACCCATCGCAAAATTCCGCTAAAGGTGCGTTTCCATTACATGGTGGGCAATCACGATTGGTATTACCATCTCAAGGGTGAAGCCTTCGATCGGATCCGGCAAGAGATCATCGATACAATGGGGCTGAGCAACCGGCCCACGCCGTTTCCCTATGATCTGCGCAAATACAAGCCTGATCTACCCTGGCAGATTGATGAGGCGCCGGAGCTGGAAAAGATCTTCAGAGAATACAGGGTCTTCTGCCGTCATGGGGATGTCTACGATTCGTTCAATTTCGATGCAGAGTTTGGGCGTGATCACGCGACAATGGGGGACGTTTTCACCATGGAAGTATGCAACCGTTATCCCGAGGAACTCAAACGCCGACCAGGCCTCGATACCAGTGTGGTGAATAACCTGCGGCATATCACCAACGTGCGTCCTGCACTGGCCACACCCCTGTGGATTAGCGGCCAAATCCACAGGCTCGCTACCGATAACATCCTCGGTGATGTCAGCGAAACTTATCTCCGGCGAATCTGGGATGATCTGGGCGATAACTTCCTCGAACTCGATTTTGTCAAAAGCAAGGACAAGGCTTTCCAAATCGACATCGTGGATAAAATGCAGATCGCGGTAAAAATATCAAAATTCGTTTCACTGGAGATCATCGACAACCTGATCTATAGACTTCAGAACCGCCGGGTGTTCGGCGGAGATCAATCACTAATTGAACACGCCCTGCAGGAGCCTGCCTTCCTGGATGACTCGGCGCGTTATATCGTATATGGACACACCCACCATCACGAAACCGTTCCGCTCGATTACGATGATCGCGGCGGCAACCAGATCTATTTCAACTCGGGCACCTGGCACACCTACTTTGATCTCGCACGCAAGGACCCCAGGGAGAAAAAATTCGTCCCGTACCGTGCACTCACGTATATTACCTTCTACAAGCAACATGAGCACGACGAACGCAATTTCGAAACATGGTCAGGAGCCTACGCATAGCTCCGCGAACGGATTACGATATCATCATCATCGGAGGCGGGCCCGCAGGACTCTCCACTGCGTTGCATTTACAACGACTTGCACCGCATCTGATATCATCCCCGCTAGGGATTCCCCGCGTTCTGCTTCTCGAAAAGGAACAATATCCACGCTTCAAGCTTTGTGCTGGCGGGCTGACCCTCGATGCGGAGATCATTCTCAAGCGCCTCGATCTCAATCTCGACGAAGTACCGCACGTCTTTGCGGACGATATCCACTTCGATTTCGAAGCCAAGGGGGTAACCGTCCGCATTCCGCGCAATCATGCCTTGCGTGTCATCCGCCGCGACGAATTCGATGGGTGGCTGGCCGGACAGGCAAAAAACAGAGGGCTGGAAATTCGCGAGGGCATCACCGTTAGAAACATCCTGCCAGATCAAAATGGCGTAACTGTCGAAACCGATCAGGGAACCTTCCGCGCACAAGTTGTTGTTGGCGCAGACGGATCGAACGGCATCACCCGACGCTGCATCTTCCCCCAAACGGCGATCAATACGGCGCGAGTGCTGGAAGTGATCACCCCCACATCCCCACATCACCCTCCAGGCACCTCCTCAAAATCCAATGGATTTGGGCGAGGCCGGGAGGATGTCGCATATTTCGATTTTTTCCCGGTCCCGAATAACATCGCAGGCTATGTATGGGACTTCCCAACCCAGGTCAAGGGCCAGCCAATGCGTTGCTGGGGAATTTACGACACCAACCTTCTCGCGTATGAGAAGCGTCCACAGTTAAAGGAACCGCTTGCTGAAGAAATGGCGCGGCATGGGATGAAACTTGAAGACTACGAGATCAAAGGCCACCCCATTCGTTGGTTCAGCCCGGGGAATGAAATATCGATACCACGTGTGCTACTGGTGGGTGATGCCGCGGGAGCAGACCCGATCTTTGGCGAAGGGATCAGTATTGCTCTTGGGTATGGCGCAGTTGCAGCGGGCGAGATCAGCGAGTCGTTTCAGAAGAGTGAATTTTCATTCCGCAGATACAAACTGAGGGTAATGCGAAGCGCACTGGGACAGACGTTGATCGCCCGGTGGCTCATCGCATCTTCCATTTATCCGCTGAAGTGGCGATGGTGCCAGATCTTGCTATGGCGTATCCTCAAGCCGGTTGTCATCCTGACGGGATGGATCTTCGTGTTGAATTGGGGCTGGCGCCTGCCGCAGGCACGCACATGACAACCTAACAAAATTCTTAAGTCCATAACAATTGCGTTGCCGTCTTGTAAGCAAGCAGATATACTTTTGTATCTCCCTCCGGGTACAACTTATGGGCTTTGCTGATATTCACATCCATACCATCTATAGTTACGACGCCACTACAACTGTGCGCGGGGTGCTCAAGCAGGCCTCCAGTGTTGGTTTGAATGTGATCGCTATCACCGATCACGATGAAATTCGTGGCGCTTTCGATGCACGTGAACTGGCCTCGCAATATGACCTGGAAGTGATCCCCGGCGTGGAGGTAACCACGAAAGACGGGCATCTGCTGGCATTGTTTGTGGAAAAGCTTCCGCCGCGCGGCCTATCGCTGGCCGAAACACTGCTCCACATTGGCGAGTTGGGCGGAATTGCCGTGGCTCCGCATCCCTTCAATCAATTGCCCGGCAGCTTGAGCATGGATAATGTCATCCGCATGTTGACCAGGCCGGAACTCAAGGAAGTTTTGAAGGGTATCGAAGTCTACAACATGACCACCCAACCCTTTGATGAAAAGGTTCAGAAGTTATCCGCCTATCTGCCGTTCTCGAAAACCGCGGGGAGCGATGCGCACGTCTACTGGGCTATCGGCACTGGCCGGACCGAATTTCAGGGTAAGACCACAGCAGATCTCAGAGTTGCTCTTGAAAGCAGCAAAACGATCGCTCATCCGTACCATGCTGACATCATGCGTAAGCATCTTTTCAACTGGCTGGGCCGGATCACCCTGAGACAGCTTGGATATGTTTCACATGCCGCGGCCGCGAAGGAAAGGATCAGCACCCAACGCATCGACCTGCGTTTTACCAAAGCCCAGCACGCAAAGGCTGGAAGGGAAAAAGAGTAGTACTGAATTTATTTCGTACTACTCTTTTATTTTTTTCAAAAACCCCGGTGTATTCAGTTCGCGTTCAAGCAAATAAGTGAAGTACCCCTGCATCAGGCTTTCCGCCTCGCCCTGTATCTCGTGGCGGGGCCGCGCACGCGAGGCCTCCACATAGTTGGAGCGTTGGAAGTGACGTAAATACTTGAGAGTCGCCACAGAGATGTCGCGCAGGTTCGGCAGACCCCTCCCGCAACGCGGGCAGATCACCCCGCCTGCACTAAATGAGAAGAACTGATCCTCAGGTTGGATTTCGCGTCCGCAGTTAGTGCACTCAAAAAGCTGCGGGCGAAACCCTACATGATCGAGCAGGCGCATCTCATAATACCGGAGGACCAACCACGGGTCGTCTTTGGAGGTGAGGCGTGAAAGAGTTTCCGTCAGTAGGCGGAAGGTGGAGGGACTCTCCGTCTCATCCTCATACGAAAATCGATCCAGCAATTCGAGTACGTATGCAGCTTGACTTGTGAGAATCAAATCATCACGCAGGGAGAGATAAGCATCCACAGTATCAGCCTGGGTAATCAGCAACATATCTCTGCCTTTAGCAAGCTGCAATTTGACATGCGTGAACGGTTCAATATGCCCCGCCTTGCGAGAGGCGATCTTGCGGGCGCCTTTGGCGATGGCACGCGTCTTTCCCAATTGACGCGTGAAGAGAGTCAACATCTGGTCGGCCTCGCCATAATCAATATGGCGAATGACGACCGCATCTACACGGAATGAACGGAATTTTGGATCAGGCATGAGGTATAGTTAATGTAAACAGGTGAATGGGTATGTATGTGGTGGCTACCGATCTAATATATATTTACCTGCTCAAATGCTCTGGCGTAAAAGCCCTGGGCAATAAATCCTTTACGGTGGTTTCCTCCACCAACCGCCCCTCTCCATTCGCGATCAAGACAACCGTGTCCAGGCCGAATTCTGCCATCACCTGGCGGCATCCGCCGCAGGGGGAGCCACCATTGTCGGTCACGACCGAGATCATTTCGAAATCACGCTCCCCCTCTGAAACGGCCTTATAGATCGCCACGCGCTCAGCGCACATCGTCTGCGGATACGCGGCATTCTCCACATTGACGCCGGTAAAGATGCGCGCGTTCTTTGTCCGCACCGCAGCTCCCACGCGATATCTGGAATACGGCACATACGCTTGTTCACGCGCCGCATTTGCCAGATCAATGAGAGCTTGTTTTTCTTGTTGTGTAATGGTCATGAAAATCCTTGTAACCAAAGTCATTCTGCACTTCAATCATAAATGACTATTTCTTCTTGCTTTTTCTTTCCAATTTCCTAATCGCGCGTGCGGGCAGGCCAACCACCAGCGTATCCTCCGGCACATCCTTGGTCACCACCGAGCCCGCACCGGTCCGCGCACCATTCCCTAGTTTGATCGGTGCAACCAGCATGGTATCCGAACCAATAAAGGCATCCTCGCCGATCAGTGTGGGATGTTTTTTCTCACCGTCGTAATTGACCGTAATCGTGCCTGCACCGATGTTGGTATTCGCACCAATTGTCGCGTTTCCGATATACGAGAAATGTCCCATCTTCACGCCTTCATGCAGTGTAGAGTCCTTAACCTCGCCGAAGTTGCCCATATGGACATGGCTTTTCAAATACGCACCCTTACGCAACCGCGCAAATGGGCCTATATCTACATCGTCTTCCAGCACGGCACCTTCCACTACAGAGGCCAGGATTTTGCAGCGATTCCCGATCTTCATATCGCGGATGATCGTATTCGGCCCGATTATGTTTTCCTCGCCGATCGCCGTGGCCCCATGAATATATGTATTCGGCATGATCATTGTATCCTGGCCAATCGTCACGCCCGCCTCGATATATGTGGAAGACGGGTCCATCATGCTCACACCGTTCAACATATGCTTGCGGTTGATTCGCATCCGCAGGGCGGCTTCCGCTTCGCTCAAATGCACGCGTGTATTGATGCCGATCGTCTCAATAAAGTCATCGTGCACGACGGCTTGAACAGGAAGGTTGTCTTTCATCGCGATCTCGACAATATCTGTCAGATAATATTCACCTTTCTTCGGGTTCTTTTCGATGCGATGCAACGCCTCCCACAGCCAGTCCGCCTTGAAACAATACGCGCCAACGTTCAGTTCTTTGATCTGTTGTTGTTCGGGTGTGGCGACATATTCCTCGACAATGGCTGCCACGGTCCCATTGGCCTTTCTCACGATCCTGCCGAAGCCGCGTGGGTCGTCTGCGATCACAGTCAACAGGCTGAAGGGTCCGGGGTTGAGGCGCTGTGTTTCCAAAAGACGCTGAAAGGTCTCACCACGCAGCAAAGGCATATCCGCATACGTCACAATCACATAATCCGTCTGGCCCTTAAGCAGTGACTCAGCCTGCATCGCCGCATGTCCCGTGCCGAGTTGTGGTTCCTGCAAAACGGTCTGTGCCGAGTCGCCCAGATATTGCATCACAGCCTCCGCGCCATATCCCACAACGACAACAGGTTTCTCTGTAGTGGAAGATTTTAGTGCTTCGAGTACATGCCACAACATCGGCCGGCCACACAATGGATGGAGCACCTTGGGCAGCGACGATTTCATGCGCGTGCCCTGACCCGCAGCGAGTAATACAGCAGTAACCTTCATACAACTCCTTTACCCCTACCCTGCCTCCCTATTTCCCTTCGGAAAATGAGGGAGCTGTCACGACACTTGCACCGCACTGCGTTCGGCGCAGTGCAGGTGAGTGATGGAGGGGGTAAAAAAAACAGGCTCAGCGCATTACGCAGAAGCCTGTTCAGAAAATAAGCCCCGCGTTCGCGGGAGATCTGGCAGGGGCGCCTGGATTCGAACCAAGATCCACAGCTCCAAAGGCTGGTGTGCTGCCCTTGCACCACGCCCCTGTAAGGCGGACATTGTAACACAGCGATGAGTGCCGGGCAATGTCAGCGCTTCTTGAGCGAACCGGTCTGCCGCAACGGAATGGTCTCACCTTTTCCGGGATCGAGACCCAACTTGCGCGCCTCCTCAAATGTGATCACATCCCGGTTGATCGGGATATTACCAATCTTCTCTACAGCATCATCCCAGAACGCATCCAGGTCCTGCACTTTTGCAGCATCGGCGGAGGCAAACAACGCGTCGACATCCACCTCAGGCTCTGGTTCCGTATGCTCGGCAACCATCATCGGGATCGACTCTCCCGCCTCCACCTCAGGGAGAGCTGCTTCTGCGGCAGCCAGCTCCGGCGCCACCCCCAGCGATCTTAACACGTTCTCCACATCGCCGCGCACAAAGAGCATGCCCTCCACCGTTTGCAGGATGCGATCATTGTTGGCAAGTCCCTTCCCCGCCAGCAACAAGGCATGTGATATATCCACAGGAATGAGGATCAGATCATGATCCCCACCGCGAAAGACATGAAAGTTCTCCGGTCTTTCCTGGCGGATAAAACGCGTGACCTTCAACCCCGCGGCATAGATCGCCATCAACGCTGAAAGCAGGGATACTTCCATGCTACTATCGTACAGATCGCCGGCGCGCGCCAGCACGCGCGCACGATCGCTGATTAGGAACACGGCATCAGCTTTGATCTTTTGGCGAAAGCCACTCAACAACTCCGCAAGTGATTGCCGGTGCTCGGCCTCTTGCCCGGTTTCAGGGGGGAAGATCGTCCGCACCAAACCCAGCCCTCGTTCCACCGCATCCAGAAAATCAGCCAGCGGAATGGGTTTGTCGAAAATCGCAACGGCACCGGCATGCAACATCTCGTCACGCGCCTTGCGATCAGTCATACCGGAAATAAAGATTACCTTCAGTTCCGGGTTACGCGCCTTTACCTTGCGCATCAACTCAACACCGGAAATCCCAGGCAACAGGTAATCGGCCACCAGCAGATTCACCTTGCGGCGGGAAGCCTCTAACAGGGCCTCCTCCCCAGACGGCGCATCGACAATATCCAGCTTGTGACCGAGCGTTTGCAGGGTCGAGTGGAGCAGGCGGACAATGTCACGCTGATCGTCGACGAGGAGAATACACGGATCGGACATAAGAATTCAAAATTACACTATGGCGATGCCTGTAAATTCTGCTCGGCCACCCAGCAGGCAACCCAGTGATCCTTGAGGAGTTCCTTGAACTGAGGTTCCTCCTGCGAGCATTTTTCAATCGCCATCGGACAGCGCGGATGGAAACGGCAACCTTTGGGAGGGTTCAACGGACTGGGCACATCACCTTTTAGGATGATGCGCTGTCGTTTCAGGCGCGGGTTGGGAACCGGGATGGCAGACATCAAAGCCTGGGTATAGGGATGCAATGCGTTACGGAAAAGTTCCTCACGTGTGGTCAATTCCACCATTTTGCCCAGATACATAACCGCGACACGATCTGAAACATGCTCAACGACAGACAGATTGTGCGCAATGAAAAGATAGGTAAGGCCGAACTCACCCTGCAGATCCTTCAGGATGTTCAAAACCTGTGACTGGATGGATACATCCAACGCAGAAACCGGCTCATCACGAATGATGAACCTGGGACGCAACGCCAGGGCACGCGCAATGCCGATGCGCTGACGCTGGCCGCCCGAAAATTCATGCGGGTAACGCCGGGCATGATAATCTTCAAGCCCCACTTTTTTGAGGGTCTCGAGCATAATATCCACGCGCTCTTTCGGTGTGCCAATTCGGTGGATGTGCAATCCCTCCATCACCGATTCACCGATGGGTACACGCGGGTCGAGCGAGGCATACGGATCCTGGAAGATGATCTGCATGTCGCGGCGCACCACCTTGAGCTCCTGTGGGGGAAGAGCGAAGACATCCCTGCCGTCGAATTTCACCGAACCGGAAGTCGGCTCGATCAGCCGCAGCATGGTACGGCCAACCGTAGTCTTTCCGCAGCCCGACTCACCCACCATGCCCAGCGTCTCGCCCTGCTTCACCCTGAAACTGACATCATCCACCGCTTTGACTTGATTCACCACGCGTTGCAACAACCCGGCACGTACGGGAAAGTACTTCACCAGATTGTTTACCTCTACGAGGGTTTCCCCTTTTTGGCTGTTGTTATTAGTCATTTTCAAAACTCCAGTGCAAGGGGAATCAATGTTTCTGAAGCGGAGCCGTATGACCCTCCGCGTTCTGATAAAGCCAGCAACGGACCTGATGGTTGGTGCGTACTTCTTCAAGGTCTGGTTTATGTTCGGTACAAATGGTCAGGCCGTATTTGACCCGGGCCGGGCAGCGCGGTGCAAAACGGCAACCTGGGGGCAGGTTCACCAGGTTGGGAACCGTGCCGGGGATCACGTCCAAGCGCTGCTTGATTTCACCAAGGATCGGGATCGAACCAATCAACCCCTGGGTATAAGGATGCAATGGTTCGTCGAACAAGGTGTTGACATCAGTCTGTTCGACGATCTCGCCGGCATACATCACGGCAACGCGTTCGGCCATTTCGGCCACCACACCCAGATCGTGTGTGATGAGAATGATAGAGGTGCCCATTTCGCGACGCAGGTCGCGCATCAGATCGAGGATCTGCGCCTGGATCGTAACATCCAGCGCGGTAGTGGGCTCATCCGCGATCAGAACCTCGGGCACGCAAGCCAGCGCCATGGCAATCATGACGCGTTGCGCCATACCACCAGACAGTTCATGCGGATACGCCTCAGCGCGTCGCTCGGGGTCTGGCACACCAACCATTTTCAACAGCGCTACCGCACGTTTCCAACCAGCCTCCTTGCCCAGATCCTGGTGGATGTTCAACACTTCGGCCAGCTGGTCGCCCACTTTGAAGACCGGGTTGAGCGCCGTTTGCGGCTGCTGGAAGATCATGGAGATGCGATTGCCGCGCACCTTGGTCATTTCCTCTTCGGAGAGGTTTAGAAGATTTTCTCCATCCAGCAGGATCTCGCCCGCATCGATTCTTCCGGGCTTGGAGATGAGCCGCATGATCGAAAGAGATGTGACGCTCTTGCCGCACCCTGATTCACCTACTATCCCAAGCACTTCACCCGGCAGGACATCGAAGTTTACGCCGTCCACAGCGCGGACTACACCATCTTCGGTATAGAAATAGGTCTTGAGATCTTTCACTTCCAGCAGAGGTTTATTATTGTTACTCAAGGCAACACTCTCCAATCTTGAAGGAATGGACGCATTATAGCAAAATATTGATGAAGCGGGAGGCGTCCCGCGGTGCAAAAAGATCTCAGAACGGAGCAAAGCACTTTAGGCAGAAGCAGGTTCCGGGTGGGAGGCTGTGGAACGTCTACTTATTGCAGTCAGTACCGTAATTAAAGGATTCGAGGTTCGCCAGCGCGTAGGAGGAGGTCGGGTCGAGAGCAAATCCACAGAAATCAGGCCGCGTGGCGGCAACTTTGAGACGTTGATAGAGCGGGATAGAGGGCAAATCGGATGCAAAGATCACCTGAGCCTCCTGGTGCGCTGTATAAGCGGGGTCCTCAGGGAGAGCTTGCAAAGCCTGCTCACAGTCGTCATCGAAGGTTGGATTCTTATAGCCGCTGATATTCGTACCAATCCAGTTATTCTTTGCAGTGGGAATTTGAGAGGTCGTAAACCAGCTGCATTGCGGCTCGAGGCTGTTTACCCCAATGGCATATTCGGCCAGGTCGAACTGTCGACCAAATAACGGACCCGCCGGCCCAGGCAGATAGAGATCTGAAGCGGAAAGATACGAGACATTCAACTCAACTCCGCATTCTGCCAGTGATTGTGTGAGGATTTCAACGACCTGCCTGCGTTGTGTGGCCGACGAGGTAATATAGTTAAAAGTGAGAGGTGTGCCATCCGGAATATTAATCACGTTATGCGATTGACGCGGGGTATCCGGGTTTTTGTCCTGATCAAGCCAGCCGATCTGTTCGAGGATCTTTGACCCTGCTTCCGAATCGAAGGGATAGGTTTGAACATTGCCATTGTGCAATGGATGATCAGCCGGGACATAGCTATCGGGGACCTGTGACAGGCCGAAGAGAACTGTATCCACAACCTTTTGACGATCGAGGCAGGAGGCAATCGCCCGGCGCATGCGCGGATCGCTGAAAAAATCGAGACGCTGTTGTTTATCAAAAGGATTTAAACCTTTATCATAGGAGGCCGGGGCAATCCCGATGCCCAGCCATTCCATCGTATTGGACTGGGCCGTCAGCAGTGTGGCCTGCTCATCTTTCTGCATTTGCTGGAGCAGGCCCACCTGACCATCGAGACTAACAGACGGATCGATCACATCACACTTGCCATCCACGAGGGCGGTAATGGCAGCATTTGGATCAGGATAAATGAGGAAGTTCAATTCATCGAAGGCAGGCAGGCTCTCATTTGCGCGGAAATAGTTGAGATTTTTGATGAAGTGGAGACTCTCGCCAGGCTGCCAGTCATTCAGGATGTACGGCCCCCAACCCACCGGCGATTTGGTCGAGGCGTCAGCGGTTAACAGGTCTGCCGGGTCAAGCTGACCCCAGATATGTTGAGGCAGGGGCATCCAGAAATTGGTATAGTAATTGGGATCAATAAAGCCGGGCTTGCCCCACCATTGAATGGTCACACCGTCTTCGGCGGCCTCGTAGGTTTGCGTGCGGTCGATCACGAATTTGGAACCGGGCGTGGAATTGGAGGATGCAAGCTGAAAGGAATAAACGGAATCGGCGGCTGTAAGAGGTTCACCATCAGACCATATCAAATCTTTGAGCATGGTAAAGGTGACAACCATCTGATCCATCTGCAAGGTACTGGAGCCGTCATAGGTAACGGCACAAGCGTCTGCCCGGCAACCACTTGGCCGCACCTTTAAACCGGTGGTCAGTGAGGTCAGGTTCCCGGCTGCATCCACCACCTGGATTCCAGCTTTGACAGGTACCGGAGCGACCTGTGCGTCACCATCGTTGATGTTGGGAATCTTTTCGAGGATGATCGGTTCGTAGCCATATTCAACTGTGTCAATCGGGCCGTCATAGATCGCAGAAAGAACACTGCGCGCCGCCGAGTTAGGGCTGCCGTAGGGGTAGAGGGTATTCGGCTCGCCGCCAAGGCAAATGTTCAGGATACGCGGGACAGGTGTGGGCGAGACAGGAGGCGTTGGAGTTATCGACGGTGTCTCGAAGATCGCTGGGGTTTGAGTCGCCTGCGGCGCGCAGGCAGACACCATCAATATAATGACCACAAGGAATGCAAAATAATCAGACCTGCGCATCATGCTCTCCTAAATAAAATAGGATTCAGGGTGGCCTGAATCCTATCGTATCTTATCAAATCAAGCAAGCATATTATTGTGTACCACGCATGCGCGGATCGAGCGCGTCGCGCAGCCCATCACCGAGGAAGGTAAATGCGAGGACCACCAGCGCCACACAAATCGCAGGGACCAACAACATATAAGGCTGGGCATTGATGGCAGTCTGGCCTTCCAACAAAAGGAAGCCCCAACTGGTCTGGAAAATCGCTTTTGGATCCGAAGCTGGGCTTAGGCCCAGACCGAGGAAGCCCAAAATCGCTTCTGTGATGATCGCACCTGGAATGGAAAAGGCCGCGCTCACGATCAGGGGCCCAAGGCTATTGGGAAGAATATGCCTAAACATGATGTGAGTATCCTTTGCACCAATACAGCGGGCCGCCTCCACGAACTCCTTCTCCTTGAGCGAGAGCACCTGTCCGCGGACAAGGCGGGCTACCCCCACCCAGTTGATAATAGCCAGAGCGGCGAAGAGCAGGAGGAGGCCGTTCAACAGTTGTCCAATGAAGGTATCGCGCAGGGAAACCATCACGATGATGAAGAAGAGCAAATCTGGAAATGCGTAAATCACATCAGTGAAACGCATAAGCAGGTTGTCAACCCGGCCTCCGAAATATCCAGCGATCATGCCAACGAGTGTACCAACTACGAGGATGATAGCAGTGGGCACGATTCCGACCACCATGGAAACACGGGCTCCATAGATCACGCGGCTCAACAAGTCGCGACCAAGCGTATCGGTGCCAAGCAGGTAGGCGGGATCGCTGGATTTTCCGTTATATTCTTTGACCCAGACCGGAGGCAAAAAGTTCTTACCCGAATGAATCTGGATGGGGCTAAAGGGGACAATCTTGGAAGCAAAGATCGCCAGCAGGATAAAGAACGCGATAACCACCATACTCAATACAGAGGCCCTGTTCCGGATCAACCGATACCAGGCATCCTGCCCGAGGCTGCGACTTGGGCCGGAGCTCGCCAGCTCCAGTGATTTGATCTGACCAATAGATGCTTTTTTCGCTTCAGCCATGGGGAAGCCTCCTCTTAATCATTTAATTTGATACGCGGATCGATCAGCACGTAGACCATATCCACACTGAGGTTTGCCACCGCCACCAGAATTGCATAAAAAATGGTCGTGCCTAGGATCATGGAATAATCCCGCTGGCTGATTGCCTTCACATAGGAAAGCCCCATGCCGGGGAAGGCGAACATTAACTCAATAACAAAGGAACCGGTGACCAATCCAGCCAGGGCCGGACCGAGAATGGTAACCACAGGGATCAACGCATTCTTGAGCATGTGAATAAAGATGATGACGCGCTCAGCCAGCCCCTTCGCCCGGGCTGTGCGGACATAATCCTGCCGCATAACCTCCAGCATCGAAGAGCGTGTGAGACGAGCCGTAAAGGCCGTGGTATTGAAACCCAACACCAGCGCGGGCAGGATCCAGGGTCTTAGAGTGTCCCAACTCTTCGGGACAATGTTCACCCAATGCAGCCACCTTCCAAAGATAATGATCAGGAAAATACCCATCACGAAACTTGGCACCGAGATCCCGGACGTTGCAATGAACAACCCCAAATAATCCCTCCACGTATTTTGCCCGAGTGCCGCCATGATACCGATGGGAATACCGACGAATATCGCGA
>Ga0126377_10001984_pt1 | contig 13809 bp, 14 predicted proteins | sample PanSoiMetPlot_22_FD_92647 | JGI IMG/M metagenome (GOLD analysis project Ga0126377, IMG submission 92647) | Tropical forest soil microbial communities from Panama - MetaG Plot_22 | ecosystem: Environmental > Terrestrial > Soil > Tropical forest > Bulk soil | place: Panama | collected 2016-02-17
GGGACGATGGTCGGCAGCAGAACGGTTGCGATCAGAACGAGAGCACCGATCGCCATCACCACTAGTACCAAAGGATAGACGAGCGCGGAGCGGATGCGCGCGCGAGTCTCGACCGAGCGTTCGAGGAACGACGCGAGCTGGCTCAACACTTCGGACAGATTTCCGCTCGTCTCACCTGCGCGGACCATGCTGCAATAGAATTCACCAAAGCGGCCCTGACGCTCCATGGCCTCTGACAGGGACGCACCTTCCAGAACATGGGTCAGGGTCTCTTCGGCCGCCTTGCGCACGCGGGTGCCCATTGGTTGCAACATGACGATGCGCAGGGCCTCGTCCAGGGTGACATCGGCTTCCACGAGAGTCGCGAGCTCACGGGTCAGCAGTGCGAGGCTGGGCGGCGGCAGTGGGCGATCGGCAAACAGGTCGCGCTCCCACCAACGAATTTCTGCAGCGCGGCCGTGCTGCGGGCTTGTCTCCACCGGATAAAGGCCTGCGGCTCTCAGCTGATCGACCACGCCACGGTCGCTCACCGCATCAAGCTCGCCTGATTTCAAGGCGCCCGCGCTGTCGTAGGCTTTGTATCGATACCGTGGCATCAGCTGACCTTGGTGACGCGTAGAACTTCCTCGATTGTCGTCTCACCCTGAAAGGCCTTCATGAGTCCGTCGCGGTACATGCCGATCATGCCCGACGCGATCGCCTCGTCCATGATTGCGCGCTCGCTGGCGCCCGAAACCAGCAGCTCACGCAGGCGACCTGTCATCACCAGCATCTCACCAATGGACGTGCGACCGCGGTAGCCGGTATGGCGGCATGCTTTACAGCCTGCCGGACGGCGCAGCCCAGCAGCCAACGCCTCGAACGATCCGCCGTTTGCTCCGTTCGTGTGGGCGTCCCGCCAAAGCTTTTCCACTAACGCCTTGGGGACTTCGGCCGGTTGTGCGCACGAACACAGGCGGCGCACGAGCCGCTGCGCAAGGACAGCCGTCAAACTCGATGCCAACAAATAGTCCGCGACACCCATTTCAATGAGACGCGTCAGCGTTGCCGCCGCACTGTTGGTGTGGACGGTCGACAGGACGAGGTGCCCGGTCAGCGATGCTTGGATTGCGATCTCTGCCGTCTCCAAGTCACGGATTTCTCCGATCATGATGATGTCCGGGTCCTGCCGCAGGATCGAACGCAATGCGGACGAGAACGTCAGGCCAATCTGCGGCTGCACCTGGATTTGATTGATGTCGGCAAGCTCATACTCGATCGGGTCCTCGACCGTGAAGATCTTCTGCGAGGCGCCATCGAGACTGCGGAGAGCTGTATAAAGCGTTGTTGTTTTGCCGCTCCCGGTCGGTCCCGTCACCAACACAATGCCGTTCGGCTCGGCTAGCGCCTTCCGCAACCCGGAGAGGGCTTCGGGATTGAACCCGAGCGCTGAGAAATCGTGCTGGGTGCTGGAACGATCCAGGACACGCAGGACGACGCTTTCGCCGTAAAGCGTCGGCATGGTGGACACGCGCAGATCAATATCCTTGCCCCGTACGGTCGATCTGATACGGCCGTCCTGCGGCAGGCGCCGTTCGGCGATATTGAGGCGAGCCATGATCTTCACGCGTGATGTCACGGCCGGGCGGAGCGCGGGCGGCAAGGTCTCGACCGTATGCAGCATGCCGTCGATGCGGAAACGCACGCGCAAAGCGTCCTCGCGCGGCTCGATGTGGATGTCCGACGCAGGGGTCTCGACCGCGCGCGCGATGAGGTCGTGAACCAGCCGGATGACTGGCGCTTCGCTCGCGAGATCCTTCAGGCGCCGCACGTCGTCTTCGATCGCCTCTGCGCCAGTCGGAAGCTCCCGTGCTGCTTCGTCGTCGTTTTTCGCGAAGTCCGTGTTCTGGTAGAGCCGCTCGAATGCCTTCTCGACATCGGATGGGGCCGCGATGCGCTGCTCGACCGGGCGGTCAATGAGATAGGACAGCGATTGGATGGCGTCGGTGTTGAAAGGATCTTTGACCGCAACGATGAGCGCGTCACCATTGAACTTGATCGGCAGTATCCCGTTGTCCTTGAGGAAGCTCGGCCGCACTCCGTTTTCAAGCACGGGCCGATCAGGCAGCTCATCTGAGCCGACGAAGTCGAGCGACAGGAATTCAGCCAGCATCTTTGCGATGCCGGCTTCCTGGATCAAGCCGAGACGGGTCAAGACGAGATCAAACCGTTCCTTCGTCTTCGCTTGCGCCGACTTCGCGCGGCTGACCGCGGACCGATCCAAGAGGCCGCGCTCGAGCAGAAAAGTTCCCAGCCGATCCGCAAACACCTCGCTGCGCGGATCAAGCCTATCGCCGCCCATTTGTGGTGCGCCAGATGTCATGATCACGGTCACCCAAAATGAGGCGCGAGAGGCTTGTCCAATCTCGGTCTCATTGTCCAGGGTATAATGTATGCTATACTAGCAGGACATGACAACGCACGACAGTGTCAAGTTCAATCAGGTGCCAAGTTCAATCGGCCTCGGCGGATTGGGACGGGGCAGGGGCACTTGAACGAAACGTGATGATGTTGCGATGACCAGCGCAGTCCAGGCCACGTTCGAGGCGTCCCACAGGTTCCTCTTATGGTGGGGGGCGGAACTCGCCGAGCTTGTTCCGTCGCCAGTGCGACGCTGGGCGGCGCGAGAGCCGAAGCGGTCGGTCCTTTCCGTGGAGAACGATCAGCTTGTCCACTACGAGGAATCTCGCGGCAGACTTGTTCGTCATCGCGAAATAGATCTGCAAAGCGACGGAGTGAGCCAGAACCGGGCGATGCGCAGGTTGACCGGGCGGCTCGGCCGCTTTGTCGGGGTCCGGCTGCCGCGGGAGGCTTGTCTGATCCGCCGGCTCGAACTACCGGCAGCTGCCCGGCGAGATTTCGACAAAATCCTCCAGCTGGATCTCGAACGGACAACGCCCTTCCGCCGCCAGGATGTCTATGTCGATCATGTCACCGAGGATGATCCCGGAGGTGACGGAAAAGTCTGGGTTCGCCAGGTCGTGGTGAAGCGCCAGATTCTCGATCCGATCGTGCAGCAGCTCGCGGCATCCGGCATCAAAGTCGATTTCGCAGACTGCTGGGACGACAGCAACAAAATGGGGCTGCGGATCAATCTGCTGCACGATAGACAAAGCGAGCCGTCGAGGCTCCGGCACGGCTTGCGGCCAGTTCTCGTACTCTGTCTCTGCATAGTCCTTCTTTCCTGCTCGGCTGTCATGCTCGGCCTCAGCAAATACGCGAACGCCTTGGAACGCCTCGAGGCCGAGACAGAGGTGGCCAAGGACAAGGCCCTGGCCGTCAACAGCTCGTTACGCGCCATCGAGGCTTCCTTGACAGAGGTTGCCGAGCTGCGCCGCCTCAAGGCGGCACGGCCGCCGGTGATCCGCATCCTCGCAGAGCTCACCCGCCTGCTGCCCGACAACGCATGGGTCACCTCCTTGAGGGTCGACGGCGGCGTGCTTGAGGTTACGATCGTGGCGCAAACAGCCAGCGAATTGCTTCCGTTATTTGTCCGTTCGCCTCTGTTTAACGCCGCCGACCTCAGCGCACCTGTGACCTACGACCCGGAGCGCCGAAGCGAGCGGGCAACAGTGCGCATGACGCTGAAGCCGGCCGCGCTGCCGGTGCGCTCCGGGGGCGATCAGGAGGGCAAGGGCTGATGTGGCGGATGTCAAAATCGCTGAGACGTACAGCAGCACTTGGCTTGCTGGTTGCGGTGCTCGCGGTATTGACGTTCGGCGTGGCGATGCCGACCGTGCAGCGCTTCGAGGGGCTTGTTGCGACAATCGAGGAGCAGCAGCGGCAGCTCGAGCAATTCACCGCCGCGGCCGACCAGGAAGCCACTGTGCGCTCACTCGAGCAGCGGCGTGCGGCGGAATTCGCGCTTGGCGAGTTCCTGCCAGGCGACAGCGAGCAGGGGGTACAAACCAATCTGCAGACCACGATTGCCGGCATTGCTCAGGCGAACGGTGTGCGCATCCTGAGCGCGCGCAGGCTTCCCGACCGGGAGCGCGCGCCATTCAAACTCACGGGCGTGGGCATCTCGGTGGTCACCGATATCGAGAGCTTCCAAAAACTTTTGCATGCGATCGAAACCGGGCGACCGTATTTGCTGGTCGAAGCCGCTGACATCTCCTCTCAGGGCGGCGGCGCCAATGTCACGCGCGAGGGACCGCCGCTGATCGAGGCGCGCCTCGATATCTTTGCGGTCCAGCGCAGAAAAGACCGGCCATGACATCAGGGTCTTCGCGGATACGGAATCTCGTTCTCCTCATGCTTTGCGCGGGCGTGGTGGCCCTCGGCTTCCTCAATTGGCGGATCATGGAGCTGGAGCCGGCGCCGCCGCTCACAGTGGCAAGTACCGCTGACACGCCTGGAGCCCCGGCCTTTGGCCAGCGCCCCATCGATCCGCTTCCGCTCTCCGACTTCGAGGAGATTGTACGGCGACCGGTTTTCACTGCGACCCGCAAGCCCTTCGTCGCCCCGGCGGAGAAGGCTCAGACCGTTGCCGGCCCCGGCTCGCCAGACATCCGGCTGGCGGGCATAGCTATCGATACCAATGCGAAACGCGCACTGCTGCGGACCGCCCAGCAGCCTCAGGCAAGGTGGGTCGAGCAAGGCGAAAGCATCGACGGTTGGCTGCTGCAGGTCGTACGCGAAGATGCAGTGATTATCGCCTCCGGGCAGCAAGCGCACGAGCTGCGCCTCTATCCGGCGCAAAGCCCATCATCACGCCAACAGTAAACAGCCTACTCGGCCAAGATAAAGGAAATCGCCCCGGCACGAAGGCGGCCCAGCGGGGCGCTTTGGAATAATTCGATGTCGGTTGTGACCGCTGAATGCAACATCTTGGCGAACGGACTCGGCCCGATGAGGTAATCCTCGCGCGGGAGGGGCGCTTTGCTTACCTACGAGAGATTCCGCAATGGCTTGACTTCAGTTTCGATCACTTGGTTGACGAGCGCTGCTTTCGCATCCTCGCGGTCGCCAACGACTGCACGGGGGTGTGTTTGGAAGGGGTGTGCTTGGAATTAGAACTTGTCGTCACCTCTTCAAGGCGAGGTGTGCGCCCGAAGATGATGTTGTATGTCATTGGATCGTAGAAGGACATCAGTCCTCGAACAAACTCGCGCGGATTAACCCCCAAGGCGTCCGCCCAGACCAGATACCGATCTGGTGGAATACGACCTCGTCCGTGCTCGAGCTGTGAGATGAACGTATAGTACTCGGCGCCAACCCTTTGAGCGAGTTCGCGCTGAGATAGCCCGCGTTTCTCTCGCAATTCGCGCAGCCAGCTTCCTGCTTTGCTGCGCAATCTCTGAGTCAGTTTGGATGATCTTCGCTGTGGATGGGTGTACATTGTCCAGAATTCTCGTGCATATATTCTAGAATGTTTCCACTCCCCCCGCGCATTGTTGTACTATGTTTACTCTACAATGTCTCAGGCCAACGTGTCGTAGCAAGCGCTTTTAGCGCCTCGGTGCATAACTACGCCATCGATGTAGTGCCCCGGGAGGTTCCTGTGTGGGGTTTCTAACGCTGTTAAGAAATTTTGGTTCCGTCTGTGCACGCCGCTAGGGCTTTATCACAACCTTTCGGAGTATGACAGTTACTCATTGCTGTATGATAGTTGCTGCCTTAAGCGGACAAGGTAAGGGAATAGATGCGTGCGCTCTAGGAGTTACCGCAATTACGGCATCAGATCACTGAGACGTGAGCGGCTTTTTGCCGCTCTCGTTCAAATGGGCGAGTTTTTGCCGCCCTCTGCTGTGGCGCCTGCTTGTTGAAGCGCCACTGCGCTAACCAAACATGAGATCGCGATAAGAAATCGCACATTCCCATCCGCGAGCCGCGTTTTGGCCGGTCAGCGAATGCGAGCCTTCGCCTGTCAGAACAGCCGGGCTTTGGTGCGGGAAACTAAAGCTTAAGTTCACTGTTATGGCTCCGGTTAACCGCCGAGCGCTCTCCGGAGCGGGCCCGGTGCTTGATCCACCACTGCTTGACTCGTGAGAGGTCATCCTCACGTATTCCGGGCGCGTTTGCAGGAAAGATCACGGCCCCCAAGATGCCGGAGCGACTGTTCAATCACCGCGTGCCGCCACAGCGAATCCGGACATTCCTGGTCTTGTTTGCGCTCGCTTTGACCTTGCCCTTGATCGGGCTTGCGGTTCTCGCCTTTAACCAATTGGCGGGCCTAGAGGAGGAGGAAACCGAACGCCGAGTTTTACAAGTGGCGCAAAGCCTGGTCGATGATGTCGATCGCGAGCTCGATCGTGCCACCATTACTTTAGAAACGCTCGCAACATCAGTCTCGCTCGCCAACAACGATTTGGCCGCATTTCATGAGCAGGCCAGCCGGGCGCTCATGCGCGACAAAGCTGGGATTCTGCTGGTTGATCGAAGCTTCCAACAGCTTCTGAACACACGGGCCGCTTATGGAACGACTCTGCCTCGGACAGTCGATCCTGCGACAGTGCAGCGTGTATTCGACACCAAGCAGCCACACGTCTCCGATCTGATCGTCGGTATCGTTTCGGGTCGGCCACTCATCAACGTGGAAGTACCGATCCTGGTGGGGGAGGAGGTGCGCTACGTCCTGATCATGGCTCTTGACGCCACGCGGCTCGAGCAACTGCTCCAAAGCCAGAGACTTGATCCGCAGTGGATCACAGGCATTACCGATAACAAAGGGATCATCGTCGCGCGCTCCGAGCGTCATGCAGACTTTGTCGGGAAACCACTCCCACCCGACCTGTTGGAGCAAAGCCGGACCGCTCAGGGAGTTTTTCGGACCAAGAGCGTTGCCGGGCAAGGGATCCTGCGGGCGACGGTCCGATCCCGAACAGCTGGCTGGCTCGTATCGGCGACGGTGCAGGTTGCGCACCTGGAGGCCTCACGCCGACGCGGGCATTTGTTTGCAGGCGCAATGATAGGCACATCGTTGGTGCTGGGAGCCGCACTCGCCTACATATTTGCAACCTTCATGTCCCACCCGCTCGAGAGCGCAACAAGGTCTGCGATGGCAATCGGTCTTGGCAAACGTGTCGAACCGATCAAATCACCACTGATTGAGGCGAACACCGTGATAGAGGCCCTCAGCACCGCATCCTTGGAACTGAAGCGCCGGCAAGAGCACGCGGCATTTCTCATGGGCGAGCTTGCCCATCGGGCCAAGAACCAGTTGGCCGTGGTGAAGGGCATGGCGTTGCAGACTGCGCGCCAGAGCGCGACTGTTGACGAGCTTGTCGAGCAATTGTCGCAGCGCATCCAGGGCTTGGCCGAGTCACAGGATCTCATGGTTCGGCAGAACTGGCAGGGGGCTTGGCTCGCCGATCTGGTGAAAGCTCATCTGGATCTGTTCGGCGCCAGCTCTCGTGCCCGGATCGAGGGGCCGCCGCTATTCCTCAACGCCAATGCTGTGCAAAACATCGGCTTTGCCCTCCACGAGCTCGCCACGAATGCGTCCAAGTACGGCGCGATCAAATCGCCCCAGGGACGTATCCTGGTGACCTGGCGCGGCCCGGAAGAAGATGGCCGTATCCGGCTGGACTGGGTTGAACGGGACGGCCCACTGGTGCAAACACCGAAGCGACCGGGATTCGGCTCTCTGGTCATGACCGACCTGGTTGCGCAGGCATTGCAAGGAACCGCAACTCTCGACTTCTCGCCGGAGGGGGCCCGTTGGCATTTGGAATTTCCAGCATCCCACGCACTTGCGAGTACCCACAACGGCTAAGCATCAGCATGGACCTGCTCGCAAGCCATTCACAAACTGCGACACTGCGGCTGGCGGCCTCAGCCGAGCACTCCAGCAATCCGCCCGGGGAGCAGGGTGATCAGCCCGACTTGGGGGCACGGTCGCTGCGTGTCTTGATTGTCGAGGATGAGTTCTTCATTTCCCTTCACACCAAGCAGTTGCTGCAGGCGCTTGGTCATAGTGTTGTCGGTATCGCTGTCTCAGCGGATCAGGCCATCGATTTTGCCGAACAGGAACGTCCAGATGTCGTGCTCATGGATATTCGACTCGTTGGATCGCGCGACGGGATCGAGGCTGCCGACGAGATCCGCGCGCGCCTGGGGATCGGCAGCATATTCGTGACGGCTAACACCGACACGCGAACACGCCAGCGGGCTCTGGCAAGCCAACCGTTAGGCTTTCTCGAAAAGCCACTCACGGAGCAGCGTTTGAAGCTCGGCCTGAGCAAGGCCGTTTGAAGTTGCTATTAGGCAGCGGCACGCCGTCATGAGGATCGCGTTTGTTCAATCAGCGTTCCGAGCAATTGATTGTAACGAGCCTTTGAGGCTTCAGGGTCTTGTGTCAGGAACCCGCCAGCCCCCGAACCTGTTGTAAGGCCAAGTGCCATCCAACAGGAGTTCGAACATGCGAACTTTTCGAACTGTAGCCGTACTTGCGGTTCTGGCGATTGCCGGTCCCGCATGGGCGCACCACCCCTTTGATTCGGAATTCGACACCAACGCCCCCGTAAAGTTGAGCGGCAAGGTCACGAAAATTTACTGGTCTGATCCGCATGTGGTCTTCCAACTCGGCGTGGCGGATGCCGGGGGGCAAGTCCGCCAGTGGAACTGCGAAGCTGCAAGCCCGAGTGCCATGGAGAAGAAGGGCTGGCAAAAAGACATGCTGAAAGAAGGCGAGCAGATCACCATTCAAGGCTACCGCGCCAAGTCCGAACCGTTTGTGGCTGCGGCTCGGATGGTCACCCTTCCTGACGGAAAGTCCATCTCGTCGGCGGACGATGAAGATGGCGGTCCGAAAAATTGAAGGCTAGCCAGCCTAAAGCTTTCTGGCTGGTCTGCGCCACCACGCCCAGGTCCCTGCCAGGAGCAGCATGGACGTGAGCAAGGACGACACGGCCCAGAGGGTTGTGATCGGCAAGCCTCCGCCCATCCCGGTGTGGAGCGCGTAGGCCCATTCGACTGTTCCGTCGCCCAACCACGCCGGAACACTGAGGATCAGGCCCGTTGCGCCCCACAGTGTCGCGAAGGGGAGCATCCAAAGGCCGATCTGGCGGTGAAGCGACCGAATAGCGTCTTTGGTCGGGCGGCGGTCGGGCTCACGCTTGCGAAACATCCAGCTCAAAAGCGAGCTCGCAGCCAGCAGCACCAGCACGAGCGCTCCCAATCCATTCACAAACTGGCCAAGCGCGCCCTTTACAAGATTGGTATGACTTTGGCGGATCATGGACAGGATCTGCAGGGCGGGTGGCTGCACGGCCCCCAGATCGGCCCCCGTATACGGATTGAGCAGGCGGCGGTGCAATCCATCGCGACCGTCCAGCCAGATTTCGGCTATGACATCAGCCGAAACCTTTCTGTCCCACACTCCGACCACCTGGTGCTCGGGATAGCGGCGAAAGGCGATGTCGATTAGCTCGGCACCACTCAGGCGCGGAACTGACGCGCGTTCCACGGCAGGGTCGGGCGAGAGCATCCGATATAAGTCCCGCTCGAACAGGACGACGCAGCCGCTCAGACATAGAATGAACAGGTAAAGTACCGTCGCCACGCCAATCCAGGTGTGAAGGACACCGGGCCAACGACGAACAGGAAATAACCAGTGCTCGGGCGCGCGGCCAACAGAAGCTTCAATACGCGCCGCCGCAATCGCGGTCCTTTGCGCGGTCCTTCGCAATGGGTCCTCCCGGTCGGTGAAGGTTCGTTGGGATGCCTTCGTCTTTCCAGCACTCTGCGTACCATGGTGGTGCCTGTCAACATCGCCAATCTGGATGAACGGGTCTTGCAAATCATTCTAACAAGGGGCTTTCCGGTTCTTGATCTAGATCTTATTCAAGCGCTTACCCTTGTGATTGGGTTGCCGCGAAATTAAGATTCAGCGTCTCCGCAAGGTGCGGGACCAATGGGCCGGCTGGCCGGTCGAACAAACGTCGGTCGAACAAAACTCGGTCGAACAAACAACGTCAAATGGATGACGCGGAGGGAGGTGCCCCATGTTCAAACGGATCCACCATTTTGCTGCTGCGGTGCTGGCGATCGTTGCGGTCGCGGCACTGGTAGAGCCGATCTCGCCCGCGCGCGCGGCGCCGGCCGAGCGCTTCGAGGTCACCAGCCTGAAAGCTGTCCGTCCGACCCTGGTCAACACGCTCGATGCGGTGCAGAAACGCGACGCGGCAGCGGCCCGGGAAGCCTTTGGGGCCTATGACTCGGCCTGGAACGGTATCGAGTTCTACATCAATACCCGCAGCCGGCCGATGTACGATCTGTTGGAGCACCAGTATCAGCCCAAGATCACCAAGGCGCTTGAAGGTGCAACGCCCGATTTCGCGGCGCTCGCTCCCGAGGTGCAGGGCATGCTCGCGAAATTCGACGAGCTCGTCGGCATGGTCGAGAAGGCCGCGCCGCTCAATCCGCTGTACGACGAGGTCGCCCGCCTGCGCATCGTGCGCGCGCATCTGCGCGAGGTGCCGCCGGCGCTCAAGGTTGGCAACTTCGTCAAGGCCCGCAAGTCGTTCAAGAACTTCGACGACAACTGGGACAGCATCGAGGATCTGATCAAGGCCCGCTCGCAGGATGCCTATGTGGCGATCGAGAAGGGCATGATCGAGATCGAGGAGGTGCTGATGCCGGAGAAGCCGGACGCTGCTAAGGCGACCGCCTTGGTCAACGAGGTCATGCGTCAATACAATGCCATCCTGGCCGAGATCGCGAAGGAGGCGCGCGCCAACAACCGCTAGCGCGTGCGCCTGCAGACCGATCCGGATCAGAACAGGTTCAAGAGGCGCCATCCATGGAAGCGCAACCCAAGGGGAGCGCCGATACCGTCGGCATGCTCCGGCTCTGGATCCTGGGCGTGCTGGTGCTCGGTCTCCTGGGCACGGTCGTCGAGCTCGTCTTGCTGTCGCACTACGAGCAGCCGGTGCAACTCGTTCCGGTAGTCTTGATCGTGCTCGCCCTCATCGTGCTCGTCTGGCACGCGATAGGACACAGTGCTGCAAGCCTTCGGGTCCTGATGGGCCTGATGATATTGTTCGTGCTGGCGGGCTTTGCTGGCTTCGCCGCACACTTTTACGGCTCGGCCGAGTTTCAGCTTGATCTCGAGCCGTCGCTCTCGACCTGGGAGCTGGTGGAGAAGGTGATGCGCGCCAAGGCGCCGCCGCTGTTGGCGCCTGGCATGATGATGCAGCTGGGGCTTCTGGGCCTCGCCTATGTGTTTTCGGACAAACGCTATCGAAGGAGCTGATCCCATGATCCTCATGACGACGACCACGCAGCAGGCGATCGGCGCGATGGCTCGCGTCGTTGTGTTCGGGTTGGCGTTTTGTGGGTTGCTGGTGCTGGCGATGCCGCCTGCAAGCGCACAGACCGGTCTGCTCGATCCCAATGCGGCATCGGAAAGCGAGCTGCAGGCGATTCCCCACATGACGCCTGCGATCGTGAAGGGCGTGCTGGAGAAGCGGCCGTTCCCGACCATCCTGGAATTCAACAAGTTCCTGCTCGATCAGAAGCTCAGTGCCGAGCAGGCGCGCGAGCTCTATGGCAAGGCGTTCGTGAAGATCAATCTGAATACCGGCAAGCGCGAGGAGTTCCTGCTAATTCCCCGCGTCGGCTCGCGGATGGCCAACGAGCTGATGGAATACCGGCCCTGGAAGACCTGGGCCCAGTTCGACAAGGAGATCGGCAAATATGTTGGCCAGCAGGAGGTCGACCGGCTCAAGCAGTACGTCCTGTTGCCGCCGGCCTGACGCCGGGCGGCGCCTTGTAGATCGACCCGCTTCCTTGATAGAACCTGCCGAGAATCGAAACAAACTCCTCGGCAGGATCAGCATGGCGGTCGCACGCATCTACAAGCCCGCAAGAACGGCGATGCAATCGGGCACCGCCAAGACCAAGGAATGGCTGCTTGAGTTCGAGCCCGAGCAGTCGCGCGAGGTCGAGCCGCTGATGGGCTGGACCAGCTCGGGCGACATGCGCCAGCAGGTGCGGCTGCAGTTCGACAGAGCCGAAGAGGCGGTCGCCTATTGCGAGCGGCACGGCATCCCGTATCAAGTGATGGAGCCGAAAGCGCCGGCGCACCGCACCATCTCCTATTCCGACAATTTCGCCTTCAAGCGCCGCGAAGCCTGGACGCATTGAGGGTTATTTGCTGCCCAACCTCGGCGTCATGCCCGCGCCCGTCGCGGGCATCCACGTCTTCAGCCCCATGAAACATTCCAAGTCGTGGATGGCCGGGACAAGCCCGGCCATGACGGTGTTGCGAGTCATTACCACACGACGCTAGACGGCGATGCCACCATCAATCCAGCGCCGCATAGATGTCGCCTGAATTGGCCTCGACCGGCAGCTCCTTGAGCCAGCGTGCGATCTCGTCAACCGTCTGCCAGCGCTCCGCGATGAAGGTCTGACTCTCACCGAGTGCAGCCTTGTAACGCCGGAAGCCGAGTGCCGTGCAGCGCACGAGGCAGCCCAGTGCGACGTCGCGCTGGATGGTGGTGAACTCGAATGACAACGCCTTGACCGGGCGCGAGAGACCCGCCAGCGCCTCCACCTCGAAGCCCTCGACGTCGATCTTGATGAAGGCCGGCCGGCCATGCCGTTCGATCAAGGCATCAAGCGTGGTCAACCGCACCTCGATCGTCTCGGTCCAGGCCTGATCTTGCCAGCCCGGTGCGCCATCGGCTGCGCGCACGAAGGCATCGGAGGCGGTGGAGACTGTCGGATTGTCGATATTGAGACGCAGTGTCACCGTGCCAGTCTCGCGCCCGATCGCCGCCGGCTCGATGATGACGTTGCGGTTGAGCCCATAGAGAAGCTTGAGCGTGGTGACGAGCGGCGGCTGTGGCTCGACCGCGACGACGCGCGCGCCAAGTCTTCGAAAGGAGCCGACCCGGTCACCGACATGAGCTCCGACATCGAAGACCAGGTCGCCGGCACGCACGAACTGGCCATATAGGCGATCCATGGCGGCGCGTTGGGAGCGATTGCCGTAGTAGATGCCCAGCGAGCGCAAGACGCCACGCCAAGTACGCCAACGAGTACGCCAATAGGCGCGGCGGCTCATGGCTCAGGCTTTCCGCCGGCGGGCGGCTTCGATCGCCGGCAGCGCGAGTGCGGTGAGCTCGGGCGGCGGCGCCGTTTCCTCCGGCAACTGGCAGAGCCCGATGCGAACCATTGCAGGACCGGCTGCAGGCATTGTGGTGAGAATCGCGAGCGGAATCGACAGAGCGAGGCCACCCGCGATGAACAGCGCATAGGGGATCGCCGCCGGCACGGTGGCGCCGAGCACCAGCAGCACCGCCCAGCCCAGCACGGTCTGCGGCCACAGCGCGCGCGCCGCGATCGCCCAGGGCACGCGGTGATCGTCGCGCGCCTGTGGGGTCCAGCCGACCTTGCGGCCCGTGAGCAGCCTGATCAGAAACATGGTGTGGCCAAACCACATGATCGGCAGCAGCATCAAGGTGAAGATGGTCTCGACCACGACGCCGGCGAGGAAGCCCCATCCGCCGCCGAAGGAACGCCGCAGCGACGGCCGCGCCAGCACGTCGATGATGGTTGCGATCTTGGGGGCAAACCACATCATCAGCACCAGCACGAACACCGCGATGCCGGCGTCCGCCCGCATGAAGGCTTCGGACGATCCTGTGACGGCGAGCGCTGCCGTGCCGAGCACCAACAACGCCATCCAGGCGGGCGAGCCGAGGAACATCAGGATGGCAAAGATGAGCTGATAGCGGCTGACCAGCTTGAGCCCGGGGATCAGCAGGAAATGCCAATACTGCATGTTGCCCTGGCACCAGCGCAGATCGCGGCGGATGA
>Ga0126377_10001985_pt1 | contig 13809 bp, 11 predicted proteins | sample PanSoiMetPlot_22_FD_92647 | JGI IMG/M metagenome (GOLD analysis project Ga0126377, IMG submission 92647) | Tropical forest soil microbial communities from Panama - MetaG Plot_22 | ecosystem: Environmental > Terrestrial > Soil > Tropical forest > Bulk soil | place: Panama | collected 2016-02-17
GCGTCGCTCACCCGCGAGATGGCCGCCGATTTCGGTCCGCTCGGCATCCGCGTCAATGCCATCGCGCCGGGCGAGATCGACACCTCGATCCTGTCGCCCGGCACCGAGGAGATCGTGGCGCACCAGATCCCGATGCACCGTCTCGGCACGCCCGACGAGGTCGCCAAGATCATCTACGTGCTGTGCACGGAGACGTCGTCCTACGTGAACGGTGCCGAGATCCACATCAACGGCGGGCAACACGTGTAGTATTGGCGTTGAATCGGTCATGAGTCAGTCGCGCAGGCTTGCCGCCATCCTGGCCGCAGATATCGCCGGCTATAGCGCCCTGATGGGCTCCGATGAAGCGCGCACGGTGAGCGATCTCAAAGGCCATCAGGCAGTCGTGCTGCCGATGGTCGGCGAGTTTGGCGGACGGGTCATCGATACCGCCGGGGACGGCCTGCTGGCCGAGTTCGCCAGCGTGCTGAACGCGGTCGAATGCGCGGTCGCCATTCAGCGCAAGATGGTCGAACGCAATGCCGCGGTCGAGCCCGAGCGGCATATGGAATTTCGTATCGGCATCAACCTCGGCGACGTCATTTACGACAATGATCGAATCTTCGGCGATGGCGTCAACGTCGCGGCGCGGCTGGAGGGAATCGCGGAACCGGGCTGCATCTGCGTATCGGGCAAGGTCCACGACGAAATCCGGGCCAGAATCGGTCTTGCCTATGAGGACCTTGGCGCCAGGCAGCTGAAGAACATCGCGGAGCCGGTGCGCGTCTACGGTATCCGCCTGGATCGTGCTCCGAAACATACGGTGCTGGCGTTGCCCGACAAACCGTCGATCGCCGTCCTGCCGTTCCAGAACATGAGCGGCGACCCGGAGCAGGAATTTTTCAGCGACGGCCTGACCGAAGACCTGATCACCGACCTCTCGAAGGTTTCGGCGCTGTTCGTGATCGCGCGCAACTCCTCCTTCAGCTACAAGGGCAGATCGGTCAAGGTGCAGGAGATCGGACGCGACCTCGGCGTGCGCTACGTGCTCGAGGGCAGCGTCCGCAAGGCCGGCAATCGCGTGCGCATCACGGCGCAGCTCATCGATGCTGCCAGCGGCGGGCATCTCTGGGCCGAGCGGTTCGATCGCGATCTCACCGACATCTTCTCGACGCAGGACGAGGTGGTCGAGAAGATCGTCGGCGCGCTGGCGGTCACGTTGACGAAGGGCGAGGAGCAGCGGCTGCGCCGGCGCGATACCGGCAACGTCGAGGCGTACGAATCCTATCTGCGTGCCCGCGGACTGCTCGCTCGCGGCACGCGGGAGTCGATTGCGCAGGCCCGGGCGATGCACCGCCGGGCGATCGAAATCGATTCGAAATTCGCGGCTCCGCATGCGGGGCTGGCGCTGGCCGCGATTTCCGACTACGCCAGCGGCTGGGCGCTCGATCCGGCGCAGGCGCTGGACGAGGCCGAGACGTGGGCGCGTCGCGCGGTCGAGTTGAACGACCAGGAGCCGGTGAGCCACATGGCGCTTGGCGCCGTGTTGTTGTGGCGGCGCGACCACGAGGGAGCGCTGGCGGAGGGCCGCCGGATGATCGAGCTCGATCCCAACTTTGCCCAGGGGCATGCCGCGACCGGACTGACGCTGACCTATGCCGGCCGCGCGGCCGACGCGCTGGAGCGGATCGCGATGGCGATGCGGCTCGACCCGCACTATTCGGACATGCTGCTGCACTTCCTGGCGCAGGCGAATTTCAGCCTGGGAAAGTACGAGATCGCCGCCCAGCAGCTCGTCGACCGCATCGCCCGCAATCCCGGCACCGACGCCAGCCGCATGTTGCTGGCATCCTGCTATGGCCATCTCGGACGCGCGGACGAGGCGCGCGCGGCATGGGCGGAGCTTCTCAAAGTGAATCCGGATTTCTCGCTGATGCAGCGCGCGCGCGTCCTGCCATACAAGAATGCCGAAGATTTTCAGCGCATCGCCGATGGTCTCGCCAAGGCCTCCTTGCCGTAGCGATATCAGCTCGCACCGGCAGCACTCATGTCGCCGCACGCATGGCGCGCTCCGCCGCCAGCATGTCTTCGGCGCGGGTCTTATCTTGCAACAGCCGGCCGCTCGCGAGCTGCAGGAAATAGAAACCGAATTCCGGGTTCTCGAAATAGAGCGCCCGCACTTCGTCATAAGGCAGCGTCAGCACGTGCCCGTCCTCGACGCATTCGACCGATTGCGTCCGGTGATAGCCCGGCGTCAACAGTCCGAGCTCCCCGAAAATCTGCCCCGGCGCAAGCTCGTGGCCCAGCTCGAGCACCCGGTATCTGCCTTTGCCGACCAGGAATATTTCTTCGGCGGGGTCGCCCTTGCGAAAGAGAATGTCACCGTTCCGGTATTTGCGTTTTTTCATGTAGGGCCGCAGCCAATCCATCGAGAGATCGGTCCCCGCCGCGGCGCGAACCTTCTTGATCAGATCCAGCATCTGATAGAGGCGGATCGAGTGCACCGGCAGCAACACCGCATAGAGCGCGATCGCCAGGACCGACCATGTCAGTATCGATGCCGTCAACAGGCAGACGGCGCTCACCAGGCTCATGATTCGCAACGGAATCGCGGTCTTCATTGACATCGATATGATGTAGAAAACCGCTCCCGCGGCGGCGAGCGCGTTCGGCAACGAGAGGAAGCTCAGCAGGTAATCCAGCATGTCACGCATTTTCAGCCTCCGACGCGGCATGCGTCGAGGCAAACGAGTTTACCAGAGCGCGAGCCGCGCGCGCGAAACGAAAGCCTCGAAACGTTTTCCTGATGGAACCGTCGACCACGGCATGCGAAACAATGCGCTCGCTGAACAACCCGCGATCAGCACGGCCAGCGCCTTGCGGCGCCGTCATTGTCCGGCTCCGCCGGCGCGGCCTCGCAGCAAGATGCGAAACACCAGGGCGTGCGTGATCAGGAGCAACGGCACGATAAAGGTCGGAATGAAGTAGGTCGCGCCCAGCTGGCCTGGCACGAGCCCGACCTGGTTACCCTGGTAGAAGGCATAGAGCAGGTCGGCGGTCCCCCAGACATTGAAGATCCAGACAAGCGGCAGCCCCAGCCTGGTCTTGAGCGCCGCGAGCGCGAGCAGCGCCAGCACGGCGGCGATGAGGTCTCCATATGCGGCGGCCTGGGCGTATGCGAGCGAGAGCTCGGGCGACACGACTCCAGGTACCAGGAATGAAAGGCCGATGAAGCGGAAGCTGTGAAGCATCAGCAAGGGCCGCAACGCGTCCTCTCGCCCTTGCTGTTGCAACCAAGGCCAGATGTGGTGCGCGATCACGATCGACCAGGCGACGAAGCCGAATACCACGCTCGTGCCGAAAATGATCAGCTGCTGCATATGCTCCCCTCCGCTTCTCCGCCGATCGGGTTCCAGTTCCTTCTCATCGCATTCTCACGATGATATCAGCTACCTTTATCTTCTTTTCTCTCGAGTGCCACGCAACGTCAGGGAATCACCGATACCAATTCAGGTGAAACCCCGATTGCCCCCGCGATGCCAGGCGTGTTTGCTGCAGGAGCCCCGGATTGGCGCGAGGAGCGCCGAGCGGGCTCATGCGTTCGGCAACAGAGAATGCAAGCTCAGTCGCAAGTAGCGTAAATAGACCGAAGGGCACCGGGATGGAATCGCTCCTGGTCAAGATCTTCGGCACCGCCCTGGCGCTCAGTCAGGTGACGACCGCGCCGGACACAGTGAAGACCGAGTTCGATCGCGCGCGCGACCAGCAGCAGGTCGCCCAGCTGCTGCAGGCCGGCTGCACCCACATGCGCAAGGCCTTCGACATCGAGGACATCAATCTCGACGAGCTGATCGCGACGGCGTTGGACGATCCCGCCGCCCTTTCCGGTGAAGTCAGCGCGTTCCGCGACCTCAATTTTGCCGATCTGCACACTGCCTACCGGCAGTTCTGCAAGAACGAGAAGGTGGAGAAACCGGCCGTCGACCTCGGCGACGTGATCGATTTCTACAACAAGGCGGCCAGTGACCTGCCGGATCACACCAGGCTGCGCGGGCTCAGGCTTCCCGGCGCCAGCGTCGTGCTGGACGGCAAGGGCGGCCGCTTTGCCGACGTGTTCGAGGCAAACCAGCGCCGCGTCTGGGTCTCGCTCGCGGATATCCCGGAGCATGTGCAGAAGGCGTTCATCGCAGCCGAGGACAAGCGCTTCCGGGAGCACAAGGGCATCGACGAGCGCGGCCTCATCCGTGCCTTCATCGGCAATCTGGCGGGCTCCGGCCGGCCGCAGGGCGGCTCCACCATCACTCAGCAGGTGGTCAAGAACCTGCTGGTGGGCGAGAACCTGACCTACGAGCGCAAGATCCGCGAGATGATTGTCGCCACCCGGATGGAGCGGGCGCTCGGCAAGGACGAGATCCTCGAACTCTACCTCAACTTCGTTTTTCTCGGACGCGGCGCCTGGGGCATCGAGATGGCCGCCCAGAGCTATTTCGGCAAACCGGCGAAGGAGCTCACGCTCGAGGAAGGCGCGCTGCTGGCGGGACTGACCAAGGGGCCGAACTACTACAGCCCTGACCGGCATCCGGTGCGGGCGCAGGAGCGGCTCGCCTATGTGCTCAGCCGCCTGCAGGAAGACGGCATCGCCGTTCCCGAGCAGGACGGCAAGCGGCTGCCGGCAGTGCCGGCGCTCGCCAGCTACCAGCCTCGCCGCGACATCGGCTTCCACTTCGTCGACCAGGTCGCGCGCGAAGCCAAATCGAGCGCCGGGATCGAGGCGATCACCGGCAATTCCTACACGGTGCGCTCCACCATCAACACAAAATTGCAGCGGGTCGTCGAGGTGGCGCTGCAGGAGGGCCTCTCCCGCTACGAGCGCAACGCCGGCCGGGTGCAGTTCCTGGGCGCCGAGGCGAACCTCGCGCAAGCCGTTCAACAGATCGAAGCGCGTGGGACGACCGACAAGCGGCCGCCGTGGCAGCGGGCGCTCGCGAACGCCCGGCTGCCGCTCTATGACGTGCACTGGACGCCGGCCGTGATCGTGGAAAAGGCGGGAGGCCGAAAGGGCGAAACGTGGCGCGTCGGTCTTGCCGATGGGCGCGTGCTTCCCCTTTCGATCGACTCCGGCGCCGCCCAGCGCAAGCTCATGCGCTACGACGTGGTCTACGTGCGGATCACCGACGAGGGAAGAAGCCGGACCGCGCCGCGCGCAGAACTCAGAGTGAAGCCCGTCGTACAGGGCGCGGCGGTGGTCTTGGAGAACAAGACCGGGCGCATCCTCGCCATGACCGGTGGCTTTTCCTATCCGCTGAGCCAGCTCAACCGCACCATACAGGCGCAGCGCCAGCCGGGGTCCGCGATCAAGCCGTTGAGCTATCTCGCGGCGCTGCATAGCTTGCAGCCCAATACGCTCGTCAGCGACGACGCGATCACGTTGCCGCCGATCGGCGGCGGCCGCGCCCGCGAGCATGATCATTGGTCGCCGAAGAACTACGACGGCGGCGGCGGCGGCACGCTGACTTTGCGGCAGGCGCTCGAGAACTCGCGCAATCTGGCGACCGTGCACCTGCTCGACGGCGGCATCGAGAGCAAGCCGGAGGCGAGCCTCGATCGGCTTTGCGCGATCGCGACGGAAGCGCGCATCTACCGCGAATGCGTGCGCTTCTATCCGTTCGTGCTCGGCGCCCAGCCGGTACGGCCGATCGACCTGGCGGCCTTCTACGCCGCGATCGCCAACGAGGGCGTGCGTCCGGAGCCGCACGTCATCGACAGCATCGAGCACAACGGCCAGATCGTCTACCGTCACAACCCGCGCTCGTCCGTCAAGGTCGCGTCGGTGGATCGTGCCGCGTTCTACCAGCTCAAGACCTTGCTGCAGGGCGTGTTGCAGCGGGGCACTGCGCGATCGATGGCAGATCTCGCGCCGTACGTCGCCGGCAAGACCGGCACCAGCGACGACGAGAACGACGCCTGGTTCGTGGGGTTCACCAACGACGTCACCGTGGCGGTGTGGGTCGGCTACGACAATGCGAGCGGCAAACGCCGCACGCTTGGCGGCGGCGCGACCGGCGGCCACACCGCGGTTCCGATCTTCGAGCCGATCATGCAGGCGGTCTGGGCCAACGTGGCGCCGAGGACGGTGCTGGCACCGCCATCGGATGAAGCCAGCCGACACCTGTCGTGCAAATCGATCGGCGCTGAACCTGGCGACGCGAAGAGCCAAAGACAGCCGGCGAAGGAGTGCTTCCGCATCGACTCCAAAGGCAGGATCGTGGACACCCAATACGCCTTGGTCTCACGCGAAAGCGCATCCACGGCACGCGAGTCGCGCGATGGCCGCGAACAGCGCGAAGCTCGCGAGCCGCGTGAAACCCGCGAACCGCGCGAAACTCGCAAACCGCAGGCGCCAGCGGCCGCCCCCGGCTGGGGCTGGTCTTTCGGCGGCTGGCAGGAGCAGCGCCGCTACGACGGCCGCGACGCCTATCAGCGCGAGCGCTATTGGGGAAATTCCTGGAACCGCTGGTAGCGCGGATCGTGTCGCTTCCGAGAGACGTTGCCATGGCGATTTTCATCACGCAGGCGCGCTTCGCGACAGACCAGCCAGCCGAAACGACGGCTATGCCGCGCGACGCGACCAAGCGCATGGACGCGACGAAAAAGGGGAAACCTCTTCAATCACACCAGGAGCACGACGATGGCAAATCTGTATGAGGTTCTGGCCAACGCGGAAGGTGGCCAGGCGATGGCAAGACTGGGCCGCGAGTTCGGGCTCACACCGCAGCAGACCGAGGCCGCGGTGACCGCGCTTCTCCCCGCGATTTCGTCAGGGTTGAAGCGATCGACCGCAACCCCCGAGGGGCTCGGCAATCTGTTTGCCGTGATGGGGAGCCAACAAGATCTGCGTGCGATATATGACGACCCCAAGGTCGCATTTGCGCCGGCCGGGCGAGCCGCCGGAAATGACGTCCTGTCCACGATATTCGGTTCGCCCGATGTCAGTCGGGCAGTCGCCGACCAGGCCCAGCAGTTTTCCGGTGTAGGCTCGGGCACTCTGCAGAAGATGCTGCCGGTGCTCGCGGGGATTTTGATCTCCACGCTGATGGGCGGCAGATCCGGCAAGGCCGCGTCACCACAGATGCCGCCACCTGCGCCCGAAACCGGCGGCAACCTCGGAGACGTCCTGGGGCAGATATTCGGACGCGGCGCGCCCGGGTCGGCCGGAGCGTCCCCCGGTCCCCAGGCTCCCGCTCCGGCACCCATGCCAATTCCATCGGGAAGCGGGGAGCAACCCGGCGGCGGTGATCTGCTTGGCCAGATCTTGCATGAGATGGAAAAAGGAATCCGAGAGGGGCGCATCAAGCCGGTGATCATCGGAGGCCCCATTTCGGCGCCCACGCCGGGCGGGCAAAGAGGACCGACACCGATTCCCGTGCCAGGCGGGCAGACGGCGCCCGCTCCCTCCGACACGCAAGTGCCGGGCGGCGACATCCTCGGCCAGATCCTTCGCGATATGCTCGGCGGAGGCGGCAGCCCGACCCGCGTTCCGCCCGGGCAATCACCGCAAATGAAGGACTTGTCGGATCTCAGCAAGCAGCTGGGCGTGAAGGGCGGCGTCGGCACGGCAGTGTTCGGAGAGCGGCTCGAGGTCGGGCGAGATGTCGAACAGGACCATGTCGACAACATTCAAAGCGTCCTCGACCGATTCTTCGGCAGATGAACCGGAGGAGAGCAGGATGCGTTTTGATCAGCTACCCCGCAGCGACAATGTCGAAGATCGGCGCGGCGACCGATCGGGCTTCCCGATGGGCCGTACCGGCGGTATCGGCCTGGGCACGATCATCCTGCTCGGCCTCGTGGGGTGGGCATTGGGCATCAATCCGCTTTACTTGATCGGCGGAGCCGAGATCCTGTCCGGGTTGGGCGGCTCGCAGCAACAGTCGCAACCGAGCCCCACGAACACCAGGGCCGGCCAGCCGTCCGATCAGATGAAGGAGTTCGTGTCGGCGGTGGCGGGAAGCGCGGAGGTCCAGTGGAAGGAGATTTTCGCGGCGGCCGGCAAATCCTACCGCTCGCCGACCGTGATCATGTTCTCCGGCGTGACGAGCTCGGGATGCGGAGTAGCGCAGTCCGCCATGGGGCCGTTCTACTGCCCGAACGATCAGAAGATCTATCTCGACACCTCGTTTTTTCAGGACCTCGAGCGGCGCTTCCAGGGCTGCGAGGTCGGGAGCAGAAGCTGCCAATTCTCGCAGGCCTACGTGATCGCACACGAAATCGGCCACCACGTGCAGAATTTGCTCGGGATCCTGCCCGAGGTGCAGCAGACACAGCAACTCATGGACAAGACCGAGGCCAACCAGCTGCAGGTTCGCGTCGAGCTGCAGGCGGATTGCTTGGCAGGCGTATGGGCACACCACGCGGACGAAAAATGGCGGCTTATCGAGCCCGGCGACGTCGAAGCGGCGATGCAGACCGCCTCCGCCATCGGTGACGATCGCCTGCAGCGCCGGACCCAGGGTTACGTCGTTCCCGACGCTTTCACTCACGGCTCGTCAGAACAGCGCGTGCGCTGGTTCATGACGGGATTGAAATCGGGCGAAGTGTCGAGCTGCAACACGTTTCAGGCGCGCTGATGCTCGCTATTGGCTGCTGGCCAGCCGCAGCTTCGGTGTCCGCCTCTGCATGCCACGGCCGACCAGCTCGCCGTATTTCTTGATCGGCTGCGGCCGCCCGATCAGAAAGCCCTGAATCTCGCCGCAGGCCTCCCGCGACAGGAACGCGAGCTGCCCCTCGGTCTCGACACCCTCGGCGACGACCGGCAGGTCGAGGCCGCGCCCGAGCGCGATCACCGCGCGCACGATTGCCGCCGACTGGGAATTGGAATCGAGGTTGGCGACGAACGCGCGATCGATCTTGATCTTGTCGAACGGAAACGAGTGCAGGTACGACAGCGAGGAGTAGCCGGTGCCGAAGTCGTCCATCGCAATGCGCACGCCGAGCGCCTTGAGCCGCCGCAGGATCGAGCTGGCGCGCGAGAAGTCCCCGATCAGTACGCCCTCGGTGATCTCCAGTTCGAGCCGGCCGGGACTGAGCCGGGTTTCCATCAGGATCGATTGCACCAGCCCCGGCAGGTCGCCGTGGTGGAACTGGATCGGCGACAGGTTGACCGCGATCTGCAGCGGCTGCGGCCAGGTCGCGGCTTCGCGACAGGCCTCGCGCAGCACCCACTCGCCGATCGGCAGGATGAGGCCGCTTTCCTCCGCGATCGGAACGAAGGTGCCGGCCGGGATCATGCCGCGGGTCGGGTGATTCCACCGCAGCAACGCCTCGAAGCCCACGACCCTTCCGCCGATCGTCGCCTGCGGCTGATAGTGCAGGACGAGCGCGCCCTGCGGGACCGCGGTGCGCAGCAGCCGCTGGATCTCGCGGCGCTCGCGCAGGCGCTTGTCCATGCCGGGCTCGAAGAAGCAGATGGTGCCGCGCCCCTGGGCCTTCGCGCGATAGAGCGCGGCGTCCGCATTGTCGGTGAGGGTCGACGCGTCGCCGCCATCGGACGGATAGATCGCGATCCCGATGCTCATGCTGGCCCGCAGCAGCGTGCCCTCGACGTCGATATCGTCGTCGACCGTCGCCAGGAGCCGCTCGGCCAGCGCGGCGGCGCCGGCCGGCTGCGCCGCCCCGGTCTGCACCAGCGCGAACTGGTCGCCGCCGAGCCGCGCCAGGAAAGCGCCCGGCACCACCGCTTTCAGGCGCTGTGAGAGCGCGCTCAGGAGCGCGTCGCCGATGACGTGACCGAAGATGTCGTTGACCTCCTTGAAGCGGGCGAGATCGACGCAGAGCAGGGCAAAGCTCTGTTCCGCGCGCGCCGCCTCCGCCAGCGTGGCCGCCAGATGCTCGGTGAAGGCCGTGCGGTTCGGCAGGTCGGTCAAGGCGTCGTGCCGCGCCATGTGCACGATCCACTCCTCCGCCCGCCTGCGCTCGGTAGTGTCCTCGAGCACGCTCAGCATGTAGCGCGGCTGGCCGTCGTCGCCCGGGATGGCGAGCCGCTTGGACGTCACCAGGCGCGTGCCCTGGTGACGCGTGGGAATCGGGACGTTTTCCGAGAGCAGCTGCTCGCCGGTCGTCAGCACCTTCTCGTCGCGCGCGGCGATGAGGTCGGCGTGCTCCTTGCTGAAGACGTCGTGGGTGGTCTTGCCGATCATCTGGTGGCGCGGCAGACCGAAGAATTCCTCGCCTGCGCGATTGATGAGCTTGTAGCTGTGGTCGCGGGCGTCCTTGACGATCAGCGTCGCCGGCACGTTCTCGATCACGGTGTCGAGGAACGCCTTGGTGCGGGCGAGCTCGCGCTCGGCGTGCTGCCCATGATCGAGCGCCGCGTGGAGCTGCGCGCCCTGGCAGCGCAGGCGCACCCTGAAGACGAGGAAGCAGGCGGCGAAGCACGTCGCAACGCCGGCGAGACCGCACAGAACGCCGAAGAGGACGATCGGTTGCCATTCGTGATGGACAATCAGACTGGAAAAAACACGATCCATATGTGCGTACACTTAAGGTCGCGCGTCTTCCCGTCCCCTCCTTGGACCTAACCGTCGAAGAACAAGAAACAACAAAAATTGCTGGTTAAGTGCCGCTGAACATCACCGCGCCGCGCGCTGTATTATTATCACCGCACGCACGCTGCATTTTCCGGGACATCAGGGCGTTCACGGCACCCGCCCGCGAAGACGGGCGTCTGCGCCCTTATGTCTTCGACGGGCTATGCGCTACAGCCACTTCTTCCATTTGAAGATGAAATACGGCAGCGCGGCCGCGATCACCATCAGCAGGATCGCCAATGGATAGCCGAGCGTCCAGTCGAGCTCGGGCATATGCTTGAAGTTCATGCCGTAGATCGACGCCACCAGCGTCGGCGGCATCAGCACGACCGCGGCGATCGAGAAGATCTTGATGATGTTGTTCTGCTCGATGAAGACGACGCCCAGCAAGGCGTCGAGCACGAAGGTGATCTTGTTGGAGAGATAGGTGGCGTGGTCGGAGAGCGACTGCACGTCGCGCTGCATGCCGCGCAGCTGGTAGCGCATTTCCTTGGCCCAGCGCATATTGTCGGCTTCGTTGGCAAGGTAGAGCAGCACACGGCCGATCGAGACCAGGCTTTCGCGCACCTTCGAGGTGAGATCGCCCTTGCGACCGATCACCTTGAGGATCTGCTGGTGGCTTCTGCTCTGCTCGGAGTCCGGCTCGAAGATGTCGTGCGAGACCTGGTCGACCTCGGTGCCGATGCGCTCCAGGATGTCGGCGGCGCGGTCGATCACGGCGTCGAGCAGGTCCATCAGGATGGATTCGCCGTTCGCCCCGGCCGGACAGGCGCGCGCGAGCTTGTGGCCGACGATCATGAACGGACGCGGCTCGTCGTAGCGCACGGTGATCAGCCGGTGGCCGGCCAGGATGAAGGTGACCGCCGTGGTCTTCGGCGTGTCGGTGTCGGACTGGCACATCAAGGTGGCAGTCATGTAGCGCGCGCCGTTCTCCACGTAGAGCCGGCTGGTGACCTCGATCTCCTGCATCTCCTCGCGCGTCGGGACGGCGACGCCGACCTTGCGCTCGACGATCTTGTCTTCCTGCTGGTCGGGATTGACGAGGTCGAACCAGACCGCGTTGTCAGGCACCTCGGCGTCGGACCTGACCTGCATGCGGTCGAGGGACGTGCCGCGCGGAACATAGACCCACAGCATGACCCCTCCGCCGGCGCCTCAATTGATCGGGCGCCGACGCGCCGCGACCCGAACGACGGCGTTGTGATGGCCCATTCGCGCCCGTTATGGCAAGAGCATTGTGACAAACCCGCCACAGGCTCCGGCATAACGCGACGCTTGCCGCTGTCGGCCAGGAATTTTAGTCGGGCGAAGCCGGCGGGAGCCGGCGATTGTGTCCGCGGGGACGGATCAGGCCGCGGCGCTCTCCTGGATCCACTTGTCGATTTCGTGGACGGCCGGGGCATAAGCGGGGTTCTTCACCTCGCTCTTGTACTGCACTGCAGCGGCAACGGCAGAAATTCCGATCTCGCCATAGCGGCTGTCGAGATTTGGCTCGGTACGGCGGCCGTTCTCATAGGATTGTCCCAGATTGTTCTTGGTCATTTTCTGCTCCTTGGAACTGTTAATTCTTGGGATCGCGTGTTGGTGTACTGCATCCGCTTCGTGGTTCATTGTGATGGTGCGCGAGTGCGGCCGAAATACGCAACAAATCGTGTCGTATCGTGACATTTGACTTGTCGCCTGTGACGCGTGGCACTTCACATGCCAGACAGGCTCGGCGCCTGCGATCCACCCCCTTCCGGACCCCGCCCTTATTGAGCGCGCCGTTGGTAAACCCTCAGTTAAGGGGTTGCCCGCTAGGGTCCCGGACGCGAGCCCGGAGCGCGTTCCGGTCCATAGGATAGGCAGGTTTCCACAGTCGGCTTCCTGATCTGCGACATTCCTGCAACAGGTTGCGAAGACTATCGAATTGGGGCGGCCGTTGCCCTGGAACTGCCCCATCCTTTTCGCTAATGGGGACAGTTGATCGACTCGGGGACCGGATTGCTGGGGCTCGCCAGAAAGCGTGAAAAAGGGGCAGTTATGGCGGTACGAGGAATCGCTTTTATCCTGACTGGGCTCTTGCTCGGCGGGTGCATGCAGGCGACGTTGGAACAGAGCAGCGAAGCCAACTTCACTCCGCGCGACAAGAAGTTGCTCGCCAACGCGCCGTACGCGAAGGCGAGCATCCCGACGGCCTTCCAGCGCGCCATCGTGCAATATCACCGCAAAGAGGCTCCGGGCTCGATCGTGGTCGATACCGACGCGCGCTATCTCTATTACGTGATGGCGGACAACAGGGCGATCCGTTACGGCGTGACCGTGGGCGAGGACGCGCTGTCCTGGTACGGCATCGCCAAAGTCGGCCGCAAGGAAGAGTGGCCGACCTGGACGCCGACCGCCGACATCAAGAAGCGCATGGACGTGCCCAACTTCGTCGAAGGCGGCGCGCATAATCCCATGGGCGCCCGCGGCATCTATCTCTTTCAAGGCAGCAAGGACACGCTGTTCCGCATCCACGGCACCAACCAGCCGGAATATATCGGGCAGGCGATCTCGTCGGGCTGCATCCGCCTGACCAACGAGGACGTCATCGACCTCTACAACCGCGTCAAGATGGGCGCGATCGTGGTGGTGCTGGCGCCGAAGTCGGGTGACTCGCCGTACAATCCGCGCGTCGCCAACGCGGTCGATCCGCGCATGAACTGAGACTTTGGCTTGAGGGGGCTGGGAGCGGCGTCGGGCATAGCCCGGCGCCGTTTCGTTTGAAGGTTCCTTGATCGGCGCATGTCCTTATCGGAAAACCGGTCCCCACTTTTCCGGGACATGCGCTATCCCAATAATTTCTCCCGCTTCGCCCAATCCAGCGTGCGGTCGAACGCGCGAGTGAGCCGGTCGAACAATTCGTCGATCTCCGCCGGCGCAATGATCAGCGGCGGGCAGATCGAGAGCACGTCGCCCGCGATGAAGCGCACGATCAGCCCTTCCTCCTCGGCGAAGCGCACCGCGCGCGGGCCGACCCCCGCCTTGGCGTCGAACGAGCGTTTGGCCGCCTTGTCCGCGACCAGTTCGACGGCGCCGACCAGCCCGATGCCACGCGCCTCGCCCACCAGCGGGTGATCGCCCAGCGCAGCGAGCCGCTTGCGGAACTGCGGGGCCTTCTGCGCGGCCTTCTCGGCGATGCGCTCGCGGGCGTAGATTTCGAGCGCCTTGAGCGCCACCGCCGCCGCCACCGGATGGCCGGAATAGGTGAAGCCGTGGCCGA
>Ga0126377_10001986_pt1 | contig 13806 bp, 10 predicted proteins | sample PanSoiMetPlot_22_FD_92647 | JGI IMG/M metagenome (GOLD analysis project Ga0126377, IMG submission 92647) | Tropical forest soil microbial communities from Panama - MetaG Plot_22 | ecosystem: Environmental > Terrestrial > Soil > Tropical forest > Bulk soil | place: Panama | collected 2016-02-17
ACGCCGTCCTCGAGCCGACGCTTGATGACGTGGTATTTGTCGGGATCGGCCTTGCTGATTCCCACGTAGACATCGCTGCCATCCGTATCGATCGTCATGTCTCCATGGCCCGGCCTGTGATGGTCCGTCCAGTGCTGGATCACCGTGCCATCCAGGCCGAAGACGAAGGCCGTTTCCGTGCCGTCGAGGAGTGTCTGGAAGCAGAGCACATATCGCCCGGAGGGCGAGATGCCGCTGTATCCGTTCTCGCCGGGCAGACCGGACACATCGATATCGGGGTACTTTCTTCTTGCCGGGATGTCGTATGCAAATGCGACCAGCTTTCCGGCACTGCTTTTGGCTCGCACCACCAGACGCGTCCCGTCGTGCGAAGGGTTTCCCTTCCACGGGCCGAACTGCAGATCCGTGTAATCGGCGGACGCGAAGATCGTCTCCGTCTCGTTGCTGCGCGGCGCCCACAGGTAAATCGCTTGGTGCGAGACACAGATCATTCTTGCCGCATCGGTCGGATGCCACTCGCACTCATTGGGCACCCGCCGATGAAACAGCGGTTGGTATGTCTGACCGTCCAAGAAGCAGAAGCCGCCCGCGCAGCCGTTCGCGATCACCAGCAGGGTCTGATCCGCATTCCATGCCTGCGAACTCGAATATCGGTGCGTGCAATAATCCTGCCGGCACGACGCTCCGTCCGCCATCAAACGTCCCGGCTCGGTGACCCGGGTGAACGCGGTGCCAAAGACGGGATCGGCGACCGGGACGACATATTGAGGTTCAGGCATCCCGGGCGCACTGACGACGCGCGACGTCGCCAGCTCGTCGAATGCACCTGCGGCTCCTGCCGACGTGACGACGATCAGCGCCGTGCACAGGGCTTTCCAAGCTCTCACCGCTTCACCCGCGCTGGGCCACTCACTCGATCTCTCGGTCGACTGCGGTTCCGACGAGCGGCCGTGTTTGTGGTAACTCGACATGGCTCGCACCTTTCAGATCGAGGGGTTGGAACGACACCGACCCATTGCTCTTCCGCAGTCGACTAACGCTCGATCCCGCTGAGCTGAGCCCGTTGATCCAGCCAGTTCGATCACGCGCGCTCCGGCGGTCCCTGCCTACGTCGACGGCGCCGCGCGTCTCCTGCGGACGTGCCCCCTGGTGCATTCGCAAATCCAGCGCCTTCACCAACAAGGCGCGGAACGCCGCAAGCACACCCGGCACCAAGTGCAGGCGCCGCCAGAGGTAGAGACCCATGGCAGCATTCCAAACGACGAGGATTGCTCCGGTGCCCATTGCCGCCCCGCTTAAGCCGAACAGACCGATGAGCCACACGCTGAGAGCAGCGTTCACGACGGTATGCGATACCAACAGCAGGGCTGCGCCGCGCTCATGCCCCGTCATGATCATGACGTACATCTGCGAACCAGCACTCGCGGCGATCACCTGCGCAATCAGAAGGATTCGCAGCGCGGGTACGCCCGCGTCGTAGCCCGGGCCGAACCATCCGAGAAACGGCTCCGCCATGACGAACAGCGTGAAGGCGATGAACGCCGATGCGGCCAGTGTCCATGAAGCGGCGGTCGTGACCAGAGCCTGCAGCGTGGCCTGGTCCTTGCGCGCGAAGAGACTTGAAACCGTCGGCGCAAACAAAGTGTTGGTCGCGATCCTGGGCAGCGCAACCACGAATGCGATGTTGAAGACCAGACTGTAGATGCCCGCCTCCTTCGTCTGTTCGAACCACCCGAGCAGTATGACCCCGGTGCGATTCAAGAGGGGTTCGGCGGCTCCGATGATGACCAGCGGAACGGCTATCAGGCGCCAGGTGGCGGCATCGTATTCTGGCGCCACATCCTTGACGACGGAGGGACGCATCCTGCGCATTCCCAGAGTGGCCAGAGAAAGCCCGGCGACCGAGCTGATCAGCGTCGCCGTCATGACCATCGGAGCGTCCAGCTTCCAGCCAAGCCCGACGATCGCGACTCCGACGAGAACGACCAGAAGTCCGTCTCGCACCACGCGATCGGGCGTCAGCGCCGAAATAACCCCGCCGAACGCCCGCACGACCGAGCACCGGATCCACAGCAGCGCCCACACGGGCACGAGCCAGAGCCCGACAAGCAGCGTGTCTCTGAGCGGCGGCGCCTCCTCTCGAAGCAGGACGGCGCATGCACCGATGAGGGCCACGGCCAGGCCGATCGCGCCGGCGCGTCGCTGCCCATACTGGATGACGCCGCACAACAGAGGCCAGTTGCGTACCGCTTCGTAAGCCGGCACGAATCGCAGCAGCGCCATGTCGAAGCCGAGCGCCGACATATAGGCAAGCACGACCATCCAGGCGTAGACGTAGGCATACACACCATAGGTGTGGACGCCGACCATTCGCGCGATCAAGAGTTGCGAGCAATAGGTCAGCCCAACCCCGGCACCATAGATGAAGAACGAAGTGATGCCTCCCCTGGTGACCCGCTTGATGGCACTGCCGTCACCCGTCGCCGTACTCGTGGTCGCGCACTCTGCATTCATTGTTCTGCACTCTACGTTCACGGCGCGGCATTCACCGCACAAGCGCTGTTGTTGAACGCGACGATCCAACGCGGGCCGGGCTCCCGACACGGACGACGGATTTCCGCCGCGCGGCATCCGTTGCCACGAGTGAAAGCGAGATGGCGAACCAGAAGATCGGGTGGCGGACGATGAGATGGAATACGCTGAAAACGGCGAGCCCGCACAGCATGGTCGTCAGTCCGTCGAGCCTAGCTCGGAAACTCCCCTGCACGGTGATGGCGCCGAGCCACAGGACGCTGAGCACTCCGATCAGGCCGCACTGCGTGAACAGATCGAGCAGCGTGTCATGCGCCTCGAAGTTCGCTGTCCCGTTCACCTTGGGGTGTTCGATATCCTCCGGGTCGGCCGACGGGTTCAGCCGTCCCTGGATGATGCTGAACGGGATCTCGATATGCGGACCCGGGCCCAGACCCAGCATCCCGGACTCGAATCCCCGGCGCAGCGCCTCGTGCCAGGAGTGAAGTCGGATGGCGGCCGTGTGTTCCGAATCGGCTTCGTTGCCCTTGGCCATGTCCCTGGCAAGGTCCTCGACGCCGGTCTTGATCGAGGGAAGGAGGATGCCGCCCGCCACGGCCATCGCCGGCACCGCCAGGATGACGAGCCACGCGAACGCGGTGCGAATCGTCATCGCTCCATGATTGGACGAGCACCAGGTCCGAACCTTCAACGCGGCGAACAGCGGGATTGATCCGACGAGAAGAATGGCGAACGTATCGCTCTTAGAGAGGCGGCCCACATAGACGGGAAGGATCGCACACGCCAGGGCGGCGACCTTCCTGCCGAACCCGCCGGCAGTCTCGGCGAGATAGAGCGCAAGAAGTCCGAGCGCGGCGCACAGCAACGCGAGCTGATTGGGATTGGCCGACCATCCGCGGAATCGATTCCAATACCAGGGCTTGATTCCCAGCACATCGATATCCACCCAGATTTCCGCAAGCTGGAGGGCAAGGCCGATGGTACCGAAAATCACCAGAAGCCAAGCGACCCGGCGCAGGCGAGGCCCGGCTCCCGGCTCAACCATGCTCAGACAGCTCACTGCGGCGAGAAGCGGATAGGCCAGGACGTCGTGCATGAACAGGTGGAAATCGTGACGATCGCCGATCACGTATGCGGTCATCGTCCCGAGGCCCTGGGCGATCGTGAACACCAGCCAGAAGATCAGGAGCTTCGTCAGCGGAGGCGTGAGTGGCGGACCGAGCCGGTACAGTTCGCGGCACACCATGACGAGGACCCACAAGGCCAGGCAGATTTCGCCCGGCCCGATCGAAACGCCTTGGGGCCGCAATTGGGATGCAGTCGACACGATCAGCCCGAACGCGAGCAACACGTCTAACAGCATGTCACACTCTCGCTCCCGCGCCCGGATTTCCGAGAAAGGCCGTTACGCCCGGGTGCCTCATATGGCTCTTTCCCGTTCCGGCGTTAGCCGTTCGTGCAGCAATGCATGATCGGAGAGCGGTTGGTGCACGCGGTTCTGTATGGGGACGTCGATACCATCCGAGCCACTGGTCAGCTTCTCGTAGAGCGCCGCGTAGCGCGCCACGATGACCTCGAGGTTATAATCCCGCCTCACCAGCGCCGAGGCGCGCGCGCCCATTGCTTTCGCGGCGGCCCGATCCTCGAGCAGCTCGACGATTCGCGCCGCCAGCAGCGCGGGTGAACGTGGAGGCACGAGAAAACCATTCCAGCGATCGCGAATGACGTCGGAGCACCCGGGCATTTTCGTCGTCACGATCGGCAGGCCAGCGGCGCCCGCTTCGAGCAACACCCGTGGAATGCCTTCGCGATATTCGGTGGGGAACGCGAACGCATCCGCGATACGCAGAAGCGCCGGTACATCCGTTCGCGGACCGGCAGCGACCACGTACGGTGCGTGACGGTCGATCTCGGCCTTGCTGACCGCCAGAGAGCCCTCGCTTTCGCGCGGTCCCACGAGCAGGAAGCGCACGCCGGGACGACGGCGATGAACCAGCGCGGCCGCCTCGAGCAACGTCGGAATGCCCTTTTGCCGCGTCAGGCGGGTTACGGTCAGGACGATCTCGCACCCATCCAGACCAAGGAAACGGCGCAGTTCTTGCGCTGATGGGCCAGCCTCGGCGGCGCGATCGAAGCGTTCGACGTCCACGCCGGAACCTGCGATCAGGCAGCTGTGACCGGCGCCGATCATGCGACGATCTTGAAAAAACGCCTGGTCATCGCGGTTCTGGAACACGGTCGCGGCCGTTGAACGCGCCGCCATGCGGTGAAGCGCACGCCAGATTGGACGAAACGCCAGCGCTTTCGGCGAACGAGAGGAATAGACGTAGGCGAGCCCATTGATCGTCCGCACCACCGTCACCCCGGGCACCGCGCGCGCAGCCAGCGGAGCCAGCAGATTCGGCTTGGTGTCGAAACTCTGCACCAAGTCCAGCCCCAGGCTTGCGATGAGCTTCGCGAGCGACTTGACCGCGGTCCAATCAGCGAACGGATTTGCAAAGCGGTTGAAGCAGAATGGATGGTACTCGATCCCCTCGCGCTCGAACGGCGTGGGGTCCGCGGTTGCAGCGGCACTGACGCGAAAGCCACGGTCGCGCAGCGCGATCAGGAAGGGAATCCGCAGCGCGTGGTCCTCTCCGCCGATACAGAGCAAATGTGCCAAGGGGGTCTCCTCCTCAAGCTGATCCGCTCAATGGACGCCGACGCGCACCGCCGGCATTTCACCGTCGAGCACCGTCGCTTCCACGCCGGCATGGGCCGCGTTCCAGCGGTCGATCAGTTCACCGAGCGGCATCCACGCGAAAGCGCCGACGAGCGATGCGAACCGCTCTTCGCAGCGATCAAGATTGACGCGGTGTCGGAACCGGGCCACGGCGTTCAGGCCGTCGACGCGCGGCTGCCCAGGATCGATCTCCCACGGATGCAGATAGAAGACGTAGGGACTCCCCGAACGGAGGATGGCACGCACCCCCCAGCACCACACGCGGTAGGGGACGAGCCGAAAGTACCCGCCGCCGCCCCAGGGAATCCCACGGCGCCCCATTCGCATGCACGAGACGGCGGCTTCGTAGAAATCTTCGCGGAGGCGGACGATCGGCGTGCCCGCGTCCATGCCGTTCAACCGGCCGTAGCGGTCGTGGGCGATGGTCGGCACGATTGAGGAATCGTAGGTGAATCCCGCCTCTTGCAGGATGGGAACGGCCCAATCCGTGATCGAAAAACAGGGCGCGCGATAGCCCCGCACCGCCTTGCCGGTCAAATCCTCGAGAAGGTGCTTCGAACGCAGGACGTCGTCCCGGAACTCGGACGGGCGCAATGAGTAGACCAGCTCGTGTCCATACCCGTGCGACGCCACCTCATGACCCGCGGCGGCGATCGTCCGGACAAGCTCGGGGCATCTTTCCGCCACCCAGCCGAGCACGAAGAAGGTGGCGCGCGCCGCGCAACCGTCGAGGATCTCCAGGATCCTCATCGTATTCATCTCGACGCGCAACTCGCATCCGTCCCACTCCCCGCGCGGGATGGCGCTTTTCAGATTCTCGACGTGGAACCAGTCCTCCACGTCGATCGACATGGCCGCCATGCCGAAACCCGGATGATCTGATGCTGCGCGTACCATGTCTTGCTTCTCACAGCAGTCGGTGGCCGCGTTGGCGAAACGCGCGCACGTCCTCGCGCTTCGGGAATGAGAAATATTCGGATCGTTCCATCGCCGGCGGTCGCGCCGCTGCTTTGCCCTCCCGCAGGTCGCGCAGCACGCCCACGACCAGCCTTGCCGCTTCGCGCTTCGTTTCCCTGATCACGCGATCGAGCGAATCCGACTGCCGGATCGCGAACGACTGCGTTGCGAGGACGTCGCCGGCGTCGAGCATCTCCGCCATGTAGTGGACCGTGATCGTGATCGCGCGCTCGCCTCGCAGCATTTGCCAGAACGTCGGCATCATTCCCCGATAGGCCGGCAGTCGGCCCGAATGAATATTGATGCAGCCCAATGGCGGGAGCCCCAGAAGTTGCGCCTTGAAGACCTCCGGCGCGGCGACGGACACGATCATGTCCGGCGCGATCGTCCGGACCTGGTCGAGATAGTCGGGCTGATTGACGGAGCGCGCGGCGACCAGAGGAACGTCGGCAGCGACGGCAAGCGATTCGATCGAACGCGCACGCAGTTTGGCGGAGACGAAGCGCAGGCCCTGGCGAAAAGTCCCCCACGGTCCGTAAAATCCGAGCATCCGACGCAGCGTCTTGCGAAGCGGCTCGTGGAAGGGTCGACCGATCGTGAGGCCGCAGATTTCGATCTTGTCTCGCGGATAGATGTCGAAGAAGACATTGAAGAACTGGATGACGTACAGCGGGTCATCTTCGGTCACGAACAAGACGCGCATCTTCGCGGGCCGTCGCCGTGCGGTGGCGAGAGCCGCGCAAGAAACGTTTGCAGTCCCGCTTAGGGACCCCGCCTGCGTTCCATCCGGCGCGCGCTGCGGACGCTCGTCGTCAGCCGATCCCACCGAAATCCTGCCGCCGGCGCGAGGGATTTCCGTGTTCGCCTCGCGCCGAGATCTGTCCGGAAAACGGCCGACGTCGACTCTGTTGGTTGCAGACATCGTCTGGGCCATGACCCGCACTCAATTCCCGCTGCTTCGCCGATCCGCGAAGCAAGGTCATCCGTATCGTTCTTTAGCTGGGAGAATACCTACCACGGCGGTCCAATGACTCGTCCGTATCTGATGAGGTACCCCGAATGGTCACCGCAGCGTACGGCTGTGGGCACGCGTCTGACCGGAACATGCCTGCGCGGTGTTCACACGACAGCAGCGGGTCGCGCATGCACCACGCGGACCAAGCGCCCTCCGTCAACCGGCCCGAACGAGGGCCCGCGGTCTTCGACGCGGAAGCACTCGTCGGACCAGCCATTCACCCTTCTGCCCATCTATGGCTTTCGTGCGATGATTGTGAATGTTTCGGCAGCCTGTTCTTTGGCAAGCGCACGATACGTGACGATCCATAGACGCCAAAGAACGTACAGAGGAAATACGACAGAAAAATATGAGCTGCTATAGTACGTATTCAACCGTTCGATCTCCAGGCCTTGATTCGAAAGGAATTTGCGAAAGTCGCGGGGCGTACACCGATCGTATTTTGCCGGAAAACCCAGGTGACCGGCTTTGTCCGGAAAAAAAGTCGAGAGCAGGCCGTTTTTGACATTTTCTGGAAGAACGGAATTCAACCTGGCGTAAAGCGCATTGCGTGACGGGACAAAGACAAGCAGCGTTCCGCCGGATTTCAAGATTCTTCCCATGGCGTTGAGCGCTGCTTCCGTATTGGAAACATGTTCGAGAGTTGATTTGCAGATCACAAGATCCGCAATACCTTCCAACTCGCATGCTGCAATGTCGGAAACGATTGTCTTGTCATAAACACCTATCGGGGCCTTGACGAACTCTTGATCGTCGACGTCCATTCCGACGATCGTGAGCTTGAGACGACGTTTCGTTTCAAGGTCAATACACGGTCGAGCTCCTCCGCCAACGTCATAGACGACCAAATGAGGCCGCAGATGACTCGGGACGATGCGTCGTTTGAAATCTTTTGATCCATCAACTCGAAACGAATGCGGCAACAAATAATCAAATGCACCGCTTAATGCGACTTGCGAGGCAATAGCACGATGGGTGACTCTCGACATGACAGGCCTTCTCCTCGCACTAATAGGAACGCGTCCCGTAGCTGGCATTGCCGTACGAGGTCGGTGCTCTATTCATTTCAAGTGGCCATGCCGGCGAGGCCGCCACCCTGTGTTTGGCGCTGAACATCGCGATGAGCAGGTTCTCGACGCGCTCCACGCTTTCGAGCAGCGAGCGCTCGTCGAGGGAAGAGGCGAACATCACCGGTTGCCCGCAACGAACCAGCAAGTCGTGAAGCTGGTCGATGATCCGTATCGAATGCAGATCCATCGTCAAATCGAGCTCGAGCTGGCGTTCCAGCGGACTCTGTCCCTGCCTCCGGTCCTGCAAGCGGGTTTCCAGCGTCTCCAGTGGGGCATCAAGCCGGATCAATAGATCAGGGCGTGGTGAGCACTCGAGAGCGTCGACCATCAAACTCTCATCGACGGTCCGGGCAAACAGGGCGAGGGAGCATACGACCTGCACGAATGCCTGGTCGAACACCACGATGTGACGAACCGTTGATGCCCGCGACCACGTGTGCAGGAGACGCAGGATGTACTGACTGAGCCGTATTGCGTTGGTCATATTGCGCGGCGGCAACAAGCGGACCAGACGCTTGGCGGCGCTGACGCTGTGCGACAATAGAAGAGGGTGACGCGAGATTGCGAGCATCTCGAGCAGGGGCCGGCACAGCCGCTGTGCTACCGGCGAGGACCAGCTTTCCGACGCGCCAGACAGGAAAGACGGCGATCGAGACGGACGCTCCGCAGGCCGGTAGCTCAATGTTAGATCGACCACATGGCCGCTCGTGCGCAGACTTGCCGCAAGCGCATTGGCGAAGGTCGTCTTGCCCGACCCAGGGGGGCCGAATAGCTCGATGATCATCGGACCATCTCCGTCAATCCTAAAGCAGGCGCCAGATTTCGCGCTTCACGGTGCGAATGACATCTTTCAATGGCTGTTCGGCGTTGACCGTTATGACGGGTGCGCCGCCAAACCCGAGCCGCCGCAAGTCCGCTATGCGTTGACTGATGAGAACCGGATCCATGTCCGGCTCGCGCTGTGCGGCCGTCTCGGGGAGGATGTCGAGCTTGAGCACGAGATCGGGCCGGAGGCGGCGGCTGAGGGCGTATGCCGATGCCTCAAGCCGGCGCAGCCAGTTCGGGGTGCTACGCAGGCGCGGCAGCAACGGTCCGTCGTTAAATCCGGCGATCTCGTCCTGCGGGTAACGGTCGGTGATGACGATCATACCGCGGTCGGCGCCGCGCCGGGCCGCCAGCAATTTGCCGCGTTTTTCATGCGCAACGACGGCTGCCCACACCATCATGAGCGCGCTGTACAGCGGACCCGGTGCACGATTCGAGATTTTCCCGTGTGATGCGCCTTTGGGCTTCGTCCTGATGAAGCGCCGGATCAGGGGCACCATCAGCTTGAATGGTCTCAACAGGAGGGATGGCCGGCCGTCTCCGGTTCCGAAATAGATCGGGAGCACATCGAGCTCCGCAGCGAGCCATCCTCTGATCGCCCTCGTAACCGTGCTCTTGCCGCTGCCATCGACGCCGACGATCGCGACGACGCGTCCGCCGCCCGGCGCTCGACGACCCCAGGGTCTTGGCAGATTGAGGACATTTCTGTTCACATTGCCGACTAGCCAAAGCACCGTGCGGATTGCGTTTCTCAGCCAAGTCTCGAATCGATTGTAGGAACGGTAGATCGCGAGATGCTGAGCCAGACGTCGGCGGAAACGGCGCTGACGTTCGAGAGGCCGATCGGCCCTGATGACGTCGACGATCAATCTGCCGAGTTCGTCGTCGAGCAGCGCGGTCGCGAGCTCCCGCAATGCGGCCGGATCGACACGAGCCGCAACGTGGATACGATCCATTGCGAACTTGCGCGTCGTCGCGTCCCAGTTCCTCAGCGCGACGGGGTCGAGCCGAGTCAATTCCAGGCCGCCACGCACCGCAAGCATCAGGGCTTCCGTTGTGGCGTCGAGTATGCGGATCGGAAGCAGGGAATGGGAAACCGCTCGGGTCAACAGAACGTCTTCCCATGGAAGATGGTAGTCTTTGAAAAGCTGTTGGCCGACCACCAGGCGGATGTGCAGATGGACGTGGACGAGCCGGCCGCTCGAGTCGTCGTAGCCCAAGAAGCTCAAGAGAGATGGATGGTCCCGGCTGGCAATCGCTGGAATCAACTTGAAGTCCCGCGCGAGCAGGATCGCTTCGGCTCGGTGTAGATCGTGGGCGGCGATCAGCAGGTCGAGATCGCGCTCGGCCGTTAGAACCGAATAAAGCCGTCTTCGGCTCTTCCAGTAGCAATAGGAGATGTTCTGTTGGAAAAAGTCCTTGATGAGGGCCTCGATGATCGGCACCGTCAACATTCCGACGTCGGTCATCGGTGGGGTGCTCCAGCTGGGATGGGAGGTGACTTTCGGGACCGTGGCGTTTTCGGCTCCTTTCGATAGTTCTGTATTTTGGAGTTTTGACACGAGAGACCTGTCGCGTTACGCGGCGGCGGAGGAGCGGAAATATTTCTTGTATTTGAGGTAGGTTTCGACGGCATCTCCGTAGCGATATTTTGCATGCCTCTTGAGATCGACCTGCGTCACCACCGCTACGGCATCGAAGGGGCGGCCGGCGTTCGTTTCGGGAGAGCCGCATAGAATGCTCAACGCATTCCGAGCCACTTCTCGGCTTGTACTGCCCCATCTGACGACGAAAATGGTCTTATCCGCTAAGGCGCGAAGCAAACGCGTTTCGGTGACGCCGAGAACCGGTGCGCCGTCGATGAGAACGCAATCGTAGCGTTCGTGCAGCTGGCGTTGAAGCGCGTTCAGATGCACGGCCGCGAACAAGGAGAGAGGATCGGTCGACGGACGCGGGATCGGGAGGTAGTCGACGTCGATGTCCGGAAGGCGACGAATGAGCTTCGAGGTCGGGAAGTCCACGAGGTTCCGGACCGGACGTTCGTCCCGTGCGTGCAGCTCGCGAAGAATGGACGGGCGCCTGAAGTCAAAATCGACGATGATCGTTCGCCTCCCGAGCCGGGCGGCATAGATCGCCAAGCTCACCGCAAACGTGGTCTTTCCCTCCTCCGGGACGCTCGAGCTGATCAACAACGTCACGGGCGGGCTGTCGGCTTCCACCAGCCGCAGCGCGGCAGCCGCGGACCTGATGGCCTCAGTGTAAGGCGTGAACGCGTCGCTCAAACATGAAGGGAATGCGGCCTTACGGTCCGATCTCCCGAGCTCGGGCACCAAGGCGATGCAAGGAATGGCGAGTGCCTCGATGACATCTTGCTCACTGCGTATCGTGGTGTCGAGACGCGCCCGGAGGACCGCGAGCACGCCTCCGCAAAGTGCCGATATGAGGATCGCTGGAAGAAGGAAGAGGAGCGGGCTGGGGGAACTGGGACGATCTGGCGCGGCCGCCCGCGATAAAATGTGCGCTTCCGGAGTAATGCTCTCCAGTTGCTCCCGAAGTTCCTTTTGGCGCCGCAGGACGCGTGCATAGGCTTCTCCTGCCGCCGTTTCGGCTCGCTTGACCGTGTCGGGGTGCGGCTCGTTCCCGCCGCCCGACGGACGCGCGGTGAGATTCTGCAGGGTGTCGGCTGCCTGCTTCATTTCCGTTTCGAGCTCAGCCGCTCGGGCAGCGAGCTGCGCCATCTCCTGGACTATCTGGAAGTGCCTCGCATCGACGGTGCTTGCGATGTGAAGATCGGTGATCCGATTGGCGACCACCGCGGCCGTTTGGGGGTTCTTTGCAGTAAAGCTGATCGAGATGACGCGCGACCGATGGAGCTGCAAGACGTCTAGCTGACGTTCGAGCTGGTCCATCGCTCGCGCGGGATCAAACGGTTTTCTGTCGGCGGACTTCGGATCGGCACGGAATATGGCCGTGCGCGGATCATCCTCGCGAGAGAAGCTGTCAAGGACTCGCCGGAGATGGCCGCGGGAGCTCAACATCGACACTTGGGTATCGACCGCTATCGCGATTTCGTCGGCCGCGCGGCCTGTGCCGGCTGAGTTTCCGCCGACCAAATCGGCTTGTTGAGGATCGACCATGATCTCGGCCTTTGCGGTGTAGCTGGGCGGAATCAGGAAAGCGGTGGTCCCCGTGAGGGCGGTGCCCGCGACCGTTATGCCGAGCACGAATTTCCAATGACGACGCAGGATGCCCAAGACCTGCCGGAAATGCATATTGCGCTCGGCGATCTCCTGGTCGGCGGCATCGGGGATGGAGGTTCCTGGACATCCGCGCCGATCAATATGAACGACCTCAAGAGACCGATCGCCATCGTTGCTCGTTCGCCGCATGATTCCGCTCCATTCCACTCCGACTCTGGACCTGCCGCGACGCTAGCTGAACGAGCCCACGCGATGCCGGATCCCGTGATCTTCCTTGCGTCGCCGTGTCGTGGCGCGCGACGCGGATGTTGCGGGCTCGATCATTGGGGAGACCGGAAGGACCGAGGGAGGCTTTCGCATGGCGTCAAGCCAGACCTGCACCATCAGGATGGCCCAAAGCTCACGTGCCCGGTCGACTTGGCCGCTCAGATGCTCCCGCCAGCAGCTTTCGACTCGGTTCGAGTCGAGCAACCCGTCGCTCCTGATCCGGGACGCATCGAGCAGGTCCTGCGCCCAGTCGCGTAGCGGCCCCCGGAGCCACGCCCCGATTGGGACGTTGAAACCCTGCTTTGGACGCTCGAACAGCTTTTTGGGCAAATACCGATGTAGGACGCGTCGTAAAAGCCACTTGCCTTGGCCGCCGCGAACCTTGAGGCCAGTTGGCACGCGCCAAGCGAACTCGACCATACGGTGATCGAGAAACGGACACCTCGCCTCGAGACTTGCCGACATGCTGGCACGGTCGAGCTTAACCAGGACGTCTCCCGGCAGATAGTCCATCATGTCGCGATAGATGATTCGACCGATGATGTCGCGAAGCGGTGGAACGGGTTCTGCTGCTGCGGCAGGTGACGGTTCCGACATGACCGAGATTTCGCCCGAGGTTATCAACCGCTCGTAAAGGTCGTGTTCGTCGTTCGCGGCGAGCAGGCGCGCGAGCCTTTGAACGCTCGTCTCGCTCAATGTCGCGCGGAACGCCCGCGAGAGCGGAGTGGCCCCCAGCAGCCGCTGCCATAGTGTTGGGCTGAACAGCAGCAGACCGGACGCCGCCATTCGTCGCGACGCCGGCGGTAGACGGATCGGGCCCGTCATGCGCGCCAGCAGGAAGTGCCGGGCATACCCGCCGAAACATTCGTCTCCACCATCGCCTGACAGCGCCACCGTCACGTGCTGCCGGGCCAGTCGGGAGAGCAGCAAAGTCGGGATCTGCGACTCGTCGGCGAACGGTTCGTCCCACACCTCCGGCAACTCGGGTATCGCTGCGAGCGCCTCAGCCGGCGTAAGACGGAATTCGGTGTGCTCCGTTCCGAGATGATGCGCGATCCGGGACGCGTGTGCGGCCTCGTCGTAGGAGGTCTCGCTGAAGCCGACCGTGAAGGTGCGGACAGGTCGCGGCGACTGCACCTGCATCATCGCGACGACCGCCGAGCTGTCGATTCCTCCCGATAAAAATGCGCCAAGCGGAACATCTGCAACCATGCGCTG
>Ga0126377_10001987_pt1 | contig 13806 bp, 12 predicted proteins | sample PanSoiMetPlot_22_FD_92647 | JGI IMG/M metagenome (GOLD analysis project Ga0126377, IMG submission 92647) | Tropical forest soil microbial communities from Panama - MetaG Plot_22 | ecosystem: Environmental > Terrestrial > Soil > Tropical forest > Bulk soil | place: Panama | collected 2016-02-17
CCCGCTGGGTGTGGTCGGCGAGCGCCGGGTGACCGACAGCGCGCAGTCGGCCGACCCGGTCGCGGCGCTGCGGCGCCGCGCGGAGGACTACGCGCCGGGCGACACCGACCTCGCCTGGTGCCGCATCACCCCGTGGCGCACGCTGGTGGCCAGCGCCTTCGACACCACCGAGGCCCGGGTCACCGGCGCCCAGGTGGTCGCCCCGGCGGCCGACCCGACAGCGGCGCTGATGCGCGGATGGCTCAGCGCCCGGCTGGGTGTCACCGCCGAGGCGGTGCCGACGTCGGAGTGGCCGCGCATGCGTGAGGTGCGGCTGATCTGCGAGAACGGCGACGAGGTGAGCCTGTCCCGGCAGGACGACTCGGCCACCCTGCGCCGCACCGGCCAGGACGACCGGCAGCTGCCGCTGGTGCGCCGCCCGCTGGGCGAGGAGCTGGCCGAGGAGCTGCGCCGGCTCGAGGCCGACCAGGCGTACGCGGAGGCGCTGAGCGCGCTGGCCGGCGTCGACGGGCTGGACGAACGGCCGCCGATGCGGGTGCACATCTGGAAGGACCCGACGGTCGCCGAGTCCCCGGACACGGCGACGGCGGCGGGCTCGGACAGCGGCGTGCCGGCCGGCGCCAGGGCGGGCAGGACAACGGCCAAGCGGACCACCGCGGCCACCCGCACCACCGCCGCCTCGCGGGCGACGACGGTGCCGGTCGAATCGGGCGGATCCGCCGGCACGGCGGGTCGTGCGGGCGGCGCGGCCGGCCGGGCCGCCACGTCGGACCGCGAGTCGAAGGGTACGACCGGCGGCAAGGCCGCCGGGGCGGGTCGGCGCAAGCCGACCAAGCGCAACGGGGAGGAGAACAGGTGAGCGAGTCGGGTGTCGTCGTCCACGCCGACCCGGACGTGCTGGCGTCGGCGGTCGCCGCGCGACTGGCCGTCAGGCTGCTCGACGCGCAGGCCGAGCGGGGCGAGGCGAGCCTGGTGCTCACCGGCGGCGGGATCGCCGCGAAGGTCTACCGCGCGCTGCGCGAGTCGCCGGTACGCGACGCCGTCGACTGGGCCAGGGTGGACCTCTGGTGGGGCGACGAGCGCTTCCTGGCCGCCGGTGACCCGGAGCGCAACGAGACGCAGGCCCGGGAGGTGCTGCTGGACGCGCTGCCGCTGGCCGCGGATCGGGTACACCCGATGCCCGCCTCGGACGGCCCGGACGGCGCCGACCCGGAGGCCGCCGCGGCCCGGTACGCCGACGAGCTTGCCGCCTCGGCCGGCCCGGGCCACCAGGTGCTCCCCCACTTCGACGTGGTGCTGCTCGGCATCGGCGAGGACGGGCACGTCGCCTCGGTCTTCCCGGAGCACCCGACCGCCTACGACAAGCGGCCGGTCGCCGGCGTTCGCGGTAGCCCCAAGCCGCCGCCGATGCGCGTCACGCTGACCCTGCCGACGCTGAACACCGCCGACGAGGTGTGGATCATCGCATCCGGTGAGGGCAAGGCGAACGCGGTCGGGCTCGCCCTCGCCGGCGGCGGCCCGGTGCAGGTGCCCGCCGCCGGCGTACACGGCACCCAGCGCACACTCTGGCTCCTCGACCGCGCAGCGGCGGCCGAGGTCGCCCCGAAACTCCGCAGCCTCCGCTGAACCCGTCGCCCACGCGGCACCGCTAGGGCGCCCTGCACGCCGCCAAGTGACAAGATCCGCGCGTCCGCAACGTGGCTGCCACCCGGCGCCGGTCGCCGCGACGCTACCGTTGCGCCTGCACGGATCTCAGGCGGGCGCGGACGTAACTGGACACCTATTGCCCTGATCATGGCGCCGAGAGGTCAATGAGTGTCCAGCTATCGCGATGGCGCGATATGAGTGGGCGAAATTTCGCAAATTTGGGGGCATGGACGTGCGGTTCGCCGCCCGAGGACCCGTGCCGCGACCGGGGCGCGCCCGTGGCGCATGGGGAACGCGTGCCGCGCGGGAGGGATCGCCGCCCGAGCGGGTGGGCGCTCGGCGCGGGGGCGGCCGGCATCGGCCGACCGGCGACGGGCGGCTCGGGCTCGCGGGGATCAGTGCGCGCGGCGGGCGTGCAGCGCGTCGAGGGCCTCGCGCAGCAGCGCGGCACCCTCCGCCTCGGAGCGTCGCTCCTTGACGTACGCGAAGTGGCTCTTGTACGGCTGGGCGTGCGGCCGGCCCGGAGGAGCGTCCGGGTCAGGACCGGCGGGCAGCCCGCAGTGCGGGCACTCCCAGGTGGAAGGGGGCCGGGCGTCTAGCGCGAACGCCGGGGCCACCAGGTGACCGTTGGCGCACCAGTACGTCGTTCGCCGACGCGGTACCGGTTCGCTGTTCTCGTCGGGGCGCACCGGTCCGGAACCGACTCGGCTGCCTCGGATCGCATTGCTGGCCACTGCTGACTTGCTCCTGTCGTCCGGGGGTGCGACGGAACACTTCACAGGTGGTTGATACGCCTGCGCGCGACCCGGGCGAGCCCGGGCCGCGCGCACATTCTAAGGCCAGGTTGTGACGGGCGTTACACCGGGACCTGCATTTGGTCCCTCGAATACCGGTCAGCCGGTGGCGGTGGCCGCGCCGTGGGTCCGCAACCAGATGCCGAACCCGACGATGCACGCGAACCAGATAATGCCCACCAACACGGTGAACAGGTCCAGGTTGCGCTCGGCAACGGAGGATCCGGACAGGCTGGACGTGACGCCGCCGCCGAACATGCTGGACAGACCGCCGCCCTTGCCGCGGTGCAGCAGGATCAGCAGCGTCAGGATCACGCTGGTGAGCACCAGGCCCGCGATCATCGTGTACGGGAACCACATGGTCGGTCTCGTGTCCTCTCGCAGTGTTGCGGCCTCGGCAAGGATAGCCGCCCGGCCTCACGTCCGGTAACCGCACCCGCCCGGGCCGCGGTCAGCTGCCCAGGCCGATGGTGGCGAGGTCGGGCTGCCCGTTGCCGGTGGAGATCACCACGCCGCGCACGTTCGTACCGATCATCCGCAGCGCGTTGGGGTAGATGATCGGGATGACCGCGGCCTCTTTCATGATCGCCTGGTCGAGCTGGCCCCACATCTTGTACTGCTTGGTCAGGTCCGCTTCGGCGAATGCCTGCTGGATCGCCGCGTCCTGGTCGCGTACGTGAGCCTGGTTGAGGTTCTCCGCGGCCGGCCCGGAGAGCTGGCCGCTGCTGAACAGCGGCGGGATGACCGCGGACCCGTTCGGCCAGTCGGGCACCCAGCCGCCGTACATCAGGTCGTAGGGCGCCTTCACGTCCCCGATGCTGGTGTAGTAGTCGGCGGTCGGCACGGCCACCTGCTTGACCTGGATGCCGATGCGGGCGTACGCGTCGGCGACCGAGTTGACCTCCTGGTGGTACAGGGGGATGTCCGGGAACGCCACGGTGATCGTGGAACGGCACTTGGCGCTGGTCATCAGGCTCTGCGCGGTCTTGACGTCGCCGTCCGGGAACGACTTGGTCGCGTACAGGTCGAAGTCGAGATGCGCGGGCAGCGACGGCGGGATCATCGACGTCGCGAGGTCGCCGGCGACGGCGCCGCCCTGCACGTAACGCCAGGTGCGCCGGTCGAAGCCGTACTCGAGCGCCTTGCGGCAGTCGAGGTTGGTCACCCGCGACATGTTGATCGAGAAGTAGCTGATCGAGCCGGTGAGGCCGGTGATCGCCCGCTGGGACAGCTCCGGATCGTTGATCACCTGCTGGACGAAGTTGGGCGCGACGTTCTGGTCGAGGTCGACGGCATTGGCGTCCTGCCCGACGCTGTTGATCAGGTCGTTGGTGACCTCGGCGTTGTTGGCGTTGTACTGGATGGCGATGGTGTCCGGGTACGCCTTGCGGATCGGGTCGGTCGCCTGGTCCCAGTAGTTGTTGCGGACCAGCAGCATGGACATGACCACCTGCTGGCCCTGGATCGTCTTGAACGTCGTCTTGGTCGGGTCGACCTTGTACGGCCCGTTCGAGTCGGGGTTCCAGGTGAACGAGTTCTGCGGCTGGCCCGTGGTGTCGGCGTGGTCGGCGTCGGGCTGGATGGGCGCGAACGTCGGCACCGAAACGGTGTATCCGAAGTCGCCGACCGAGCGCACGAGGTGGAACTCGACCGTCCGCGCGTCGGTGCACACGATCGAGTTCAGGTTCTCCTTGCGCGCCGGTCCCTTGTAGGGCTTCGGGTTGTCCTTGAGGTACTGCAGCGGGTACGGAAGCCCGCCGGCCGCGGCGACCGTGGGATCCCAGCGGCGTTCGATGCCGTAGCGGACGTCGTCGCAGGTGACCGGGGAACCGTCGGCCCAGGCGAGGCCGGGCTTGAGGGTGAAGTCCCAGACCGTGTTGTTCTTCGACGGGCGGCCGGTGTCGGTGGCCAGGTCGGGGACGAGCTCTCCGGTCGGGGTCGTCGCGGTGAGCGTCCGGTTGATCAGGCGGCTGATGTTCGCGTCGGTCGCGTACACGATCTCCTGCGGGTCCAGATTCTGGACCGACCGGTTGGTGAGGTAGACGGTCAGGGCGCCGCCCCGCACCGGTGGTGGCGCGGCGTCCGCGCCCGCGTCACGGCAGGCGGCCAGCGCCGGCACCAGGAGTGCCACGCCGGTGACGGCGGCGGCGATTCGCGACTGGTACGGCCGGCGGCGGCCGGGCAGGTTCGGGGTGCTGCCGCGCTGCATGGGGTGTCCTCACGGCACGGCCAGCGGCGTTCCGCCGGCACACGCCCGGTCGGGGAAATGTCCGCGGTGGACGGGCGGCCACCCGTCCGCCCGATACTCTAGGCCCCCCGCGGACACCGTGGAACCCGCGAATCCGCACCTCCACGCGCTGCTGTGGCCGCGTCACCCAGAGTGCCGGAGCAACCGGATGACACGGCCACGATGTTGCCGCCGCGTCGGCGGATTACCGCGCGATGTGCGCTGACGGGCGCGGTAGGACGCAAGGCGTCCTACCGCGCGATGTGCTCCTGGTAGCGGCAGATCGACACGAACTCGTCCGCCTTCAGGCTGGCGCCGCCGATCAGGGCGCCGTCGATGTCCTTCTCGGCCATGATGGACGCGATGTTGCCCGAGTTCACCGAGCCGCCGTAGAGGACGCGCACCTCGTCGGCGGTCGCCTCGTCGTACCGTTCGGCGACCCGGGCACGGATCGCCCCGATGACCTCCTGCGCGTCGGCCGGGGTCGCGGTCTTGCCGGTGCCGATCGCCCACACCGGCTCGTACGCCACCACGACCTTCTTCGCCTGCTCGGCGGTGACGCCGTCGAGCGCGGCGTCGAGCTGCGCCAGCGTGTGGGCGACGTGGCCGCCGGCCTCCCGCACGTCGAGGCCCTCGCCGACGCAGAGGATCGGCGACATCTCGTTGGCCAGCGCCGCCTTGACCTTCGCGTTGACCAGCGCGTCGTCCTCGTCGTGGATGGCGCGCCGCTCCGAGTGCCCGACGACGACGTACTTGCAGCCGAGCTTCGCGAGCATGCCGCCGGAGACGTCCCCGGTGTACGCACCGGACGCGTGCGGGGACAGGTCCTGCGCGCCGAAGCCGATCAGCAGCCGGTCGGCGTCGATCAGCGTCTGCACGCTGCGGATGTCCACGAAGGGCGGCAGCAGGACCACCTCGACGTCGGTGAGCTGCTCCTCGGTGAAGGTGAACGCCAGCTCCTGGGTGTGCCGGATGGCTTCCAGGTGGGTGAAGTTCATCTTCCAGTTCGCCGCCATGAGGGGCTTGCGCCCCTCGGGCTCCGGCTTCGGCTTGCCCTTGACCGCCTCGGTCACGGCCTTCCGCCACTTGGGCACGTCAGTCCTCCAGCGCCGCGACGCCGGGCAGGGTCTTGCCCTCGAGGTACTCCAGGGACGCGCCACCGCCGGTCGAGATGTGGTCGAACGCCGACTCGTCGAGCCCGAGCAGCCGTACGGCCGCCGCGGAGTCGCCGCCGCCGACCACGGTGAACCCGTCCACCTTGGTGATGGCCTCGGCCACGCCGCGGGTTCCCGCCGCGAACGGCTTCTTCTCGAACACGCCCATCGGGCCGTTCCAGAAGACCGTCTGCGCGCCGTCGAGCGCGGCGGCGAACGCCGCCACCGCGTCCGGGCCGATGTCCAGGCCGATCTGGTCGGCCGGGATCGCGTCGGCGGCGACGACCGAGGCGCGGGCGTCGTCGGTGATCTCGGCGGCGACCACGATGTCGGTCGGCAGCAGGATCTTCCCCTTGCCACGCTCGAGCAGGTCGCGGCACGTGTCGACCATGTCCTCCTCGAGCAGCGACCGCCCGACGCCGTGGCCCTGGGCGGCGAGGAAGGTGAAGCACATGCCGCCGCCGATCAGCAGCTTGTCGGTGGCGGGCAGCAGCGCCTCGATGACGGCTAGCTTGTCGGACACCTTCGAGCCGCCGAGCACCACGACGTACGGCCGCGCCGGGTCGTGGGTGAGCCGCGACAGCACGTCGAGTTCCTCCGCGACCAGGCCGCCCGCGTAGTGCGGCAGCAGCCGCGGTACGTCGAAGACGCTGGCGTGCTTGCGGTGCACCGCGCCGAAGGCGTCGTCGACGTACGCGTCGGCGAACCCGGCCAGCGCCGTGGCGAACCCGGCGCGCTCGGACTCGTCCTTGCTCGTCTCACCGGCGTTGAAACGCAGGTTCTCCAGCAGCGCGATCTCGCCGTTGCCCAGGTGCGCGATCTTCGCCTGCGCGTCGGGGCCGACGGTGTCGGTCGCGTACGTGACCGGGGTGCCCAGCAGCTCGGCGAGCCTGGTGGCGACCGGGGCGAGCGCGTACTTCGCGTCGGGCTCCCCCTTGGGCCGGCCGAGGTGCGAGCAGACCACCACGCGGGCGCCCGCGTCGCGCAGCGCCACCAGGGTGGGAAGCACGGCGCGGATGCGCCCGTCGTCGGTGATGGTCGTCCCGTCGACCTTGTCGAGCGGCACGTTCAGGTCGGCGCGCACCAGGACCCGCCTGCCGCGTACGCCCTCGGCGAGCAGGTCGTCGAGCGTCCTCACAGAGAGCCACCGACCAGCTGGACGAGGTCGAGCAGGCGGTTGGAGTAGCCCCACTCGTTGTCGTACCAGCCGACGACCTTGACCTGGTCGCCGATGACCTTCGTCAGGCCCGCGTCGAAGATGCACGACGCCGGGTCGCCGACGATGTCGGCGGAGACGATCGGGTCCTCGGTGTAGGTGAGGATGCCGCGCAGCGGCCCGTCGGCGGCGGCCTTCACCGCGGCGTTGACCTCGGCGACCGAGGTCTCCCGCGCGGCGGTGAAGGTGAGGTCGGTCGCGGAGCCCACGGGCACCGGCACGCGCAGCGCGTACCCGTCGAGCTTGCCCTTGAGGTCCGGCAGCACGAGGCCGATCGCCTTGGCCGCGCCGGTGGAGGTCGGCACGATGTTCAGCGCCGCCGCGCGCGCCCGGCGCAGGTCCTTGTGCGGGCCGTCCTGCAGGTTCTGGTCCTGCGTGTACGCGTGGATGGTGGTCATCAGGCCGCGTTCGATGCCGAACGCCTCGTGCAGCACCTTGGCCATCGGCGCGAGGCAGTTCGTGGTGCATGACGCGTTGGAGATGATGGTGTGCTTCGCGGGGTCGTACTTGTCGTCGTTGACGCCCATCACCAGCGTGATGTCCTCGTTGCTGGCCGGCGCGGAGATGATCACCTTCTTGGCCCCGCCGTCGAGGTGCGCGCGGGCCTTGTTCGCGTCGGTGAAGAAGCCCGTCGAGTCGATCACGATGTCCGCGCCGAGGTCCCCCCAGGGGAGCTTGGCGGGGTCGCGCTCGGCGAACGCCTTGACGGTGTGCGGCCCGACGACCAGCTCGTCGTCGGAGATCTTCACCTCGTACGGCAGGCGACCCAGCACGGTGTCGTACTTGAGCAGGTGCCCGATCGTGGCGACGTCGCCGAGGTCGTTGAAGCCGACCAGGCGTACGTCCGCGTCGGAGGCGAGCAGCGCCCGGAAGAAGTTGCGGCCGATGCGGCCGAGTCCGTTGATGCCAACCCGGATGGTCACAGGTTCCACTCCTTGCACGAGGGCCGGATGTCGACAGGCCCGAATCGATCATGGTGGAGCCGCCCGCCGTGCTGGATGCCGACACGGCCGCCCGCTACGCGAGTACCCCGGCGGGGGACGGCTGACGCCGGCCTCGTCGCCGAACAGCTTGACCTTAGCCGCTCCCGATGATCAAGAATTCAGCTGGTCCGGATCAACCGGCCATCATCTCGGGTGTGACCGCCGCCTCGGTGTCCGGAATGCCGAGGTCGCGGGCCCGCTTGTCGGCCAGCGCCAGCAGCCGCCGGATCCGCCCGGCGATGGCGTCCTTGGTCAGCGGGGGGTCGGCGAGCGCGCCCAGCTCCTCGAGGGACGCCTGGCGGTGGTCGAGGCGGAGCCGGCCGGCGCTGGTCAGGTGCTCCGGGGCGTCGCCATTGAGGATGTCGAGGGCCCGGGTGACCCGGGCGGCCGCGGCCACCGCCGCGCGGGCGGAGCGGCGCAGGTTCGCGTCGTCGAAGTTGGCCAGCCGGTTGGCGGTGGCCTGCACCTCGCGGCGTACCCGGCGCTCCTCCCAGGCCAGAACGCTGGCGTGTGCACCGACGCGGGTGAGCACGTGCGCGATGTGGTCGCCGTCCTTGACCACGACCCGGTCGACCCCGCGCACCTCGCGCGCCTTGGCGACGAAGCCGATCCGGCGGGCCGCGCCGACCAGGGCGAGCGCCGACTCCGGCCCGGGGCAGGTGATCTCCAGGGCGCAGGAGCGGCCGGGTTCGGTGAGCGATCCGTGCGCGAGGAAGGCGCCGCGCCAGGCCGCGACCGCGCAGCACACGTTCGCCGACACGACGTGCGGCGGCAGGCCGCGCACCGGGCGGCCGCGCACGTCAAGCAGGCCCGTCTGGCGGGCCAGCGCCTCGCCGTCCTTGATGATGCGCACGATGTAGTGGCTGGCCTTGCGCAGGCCGCCGGACGCGAGCATGTGGACCTCGCTCGGGTACCCGTAGACCTCGGCGATCTCCCGGCGCAGCCGGCGCGCCACGGCGCCGGTGTCCAGTTCGGCCTCGACGACCACCCGACCCGAGACGATGTGCAGGCCGCCCGCGAAGCGCAGCAACGCGGCCATCTCCGATCGGCGGCAGCAGGGCTTGGGTACGTCCACCCGGCTCAGCTCGTCCTTGACCGCTGCTGTCATGGCCATCGTGTGGTCACCTCGCGAAGCTCTTCGGTCATCCTGGTCACCCCGCGACCCCGATCACCGGCCCGAGGGCCGCCGCCAACGCCGCGGGTTCGTGCCGGGGCGTGCCGTCCCCGGTCGCGACCGGGGCGAGCACGAGGCGCGCGCCGAGGGAGCCGGCAGCGCGCGACAGCGGCCCGGGGTCTCCGACCGCTTCCCCGTCGGCTAGTACTACATCGGCGCGCAGGCCCGGAAGGTAACGGGTCAGTGCGCCGAGATGCCCCGACAGTGACAATCCGCTGGTCTCCTTCTCAGCCGCCAGGTTGAGGATGACCAGGCGCGCGGCCGGGCTGGACAGGATCGCCTTCGCCAGGTCCGGCACCAGCAGATGCGGGATCACGCTGGTGTACCAGGACCCGGGTCCGAAGATCAGCCAGTCCGCCGCGGCGACCGCGTCGAGGGCATCCGTACACGCGGGCGGGTTGGCGGGGGTCAACCGTACCGCTTCAACATGCCCTCCGGTGATCGCGACGGCATGTTGGCCGACCACCGTCTCCACCCGCGGTTCCTCACCGTCCAGGGAGGAAACCCGCACGTCGGCGGTGATGCCGACGGGGTGGGGTGACATTGGTAACACCCGACCGCGCGCGCCGACCATCCGGGCCGCCTCGTCGAGCGCCGCCACCGGATCCGGGTACATCTCGAACAGGCCGCACAGGATGAGGTTGCCGACCGGATGGCCGGCCAGCCCGTCCGGCTCCCCCTGCGGATGGACCCCGGCGTCGAACCGGTGCTGGAACAGCGCCGCCATGGATGAGCCGTGCCGGTCCGGGGCGGCCAGCGCGGCCAGCGCCTGCCGGAGGTCGCCCGGGGGAAGGGTGCCGCGCTGGGCGCGCAACCGGCCGCTCGAGCCGCCGTCGTCGCCGACCGTGACGACGGCGGTGATCCGCAGGTCGTCTCCCGGCAGCGCGGCGAGTGCGCGGAGGGTGGCACGCAGGCCGTGCCCCCCACCGAACGCGACCACCCGCGTCGGTCGAGGGTTCATTCGCGTCCCAGGTCCCGGTGCTGGGCGGCGACGGCCACCCGCAGGTCGCGCAGGCGTCTGGCGAGCTCCTCGGCGATGGCGACGCTGCGGTGCTTGCCACCGGTGCAGCCGACGGCGACGGTGAGGTAGCGCTTGCCCTCCCGTTCGAACCCCGGCGCGGTGGCGTTGACCAGCCGCGCGTACGTCTCCACGAAGGTGCCCGCGCCCCGCTGGCCCATCACGTACCGGCTGACCGCCGGGTCGAGGCCGGTGAGGTCGCGCAGGTCCGCCTCCCAGAACGGGTTGGGCAGGAAACGCGCGTCGACCACGAAGTCGGCGTCGGGCGGCAGGCCGTACTTGAAGCCGAAGGACAGCACGGTCACCCGCAGCCGGCGGGCGTCCTCACCGCCGAACAGCTCCTCGACCCGGCTGCGCAACTGGTTGACGTTGAGGTGGCTGGTGTCGATCAGTACGTCGGCGGTCGCGCGTGCCTCCTCGAGCAGCTCCCGCTCGGCGCTGATGCCGTCGGCGAGGCGCCCGCTGCCCTGCAGGGGGTGCGGCCGCCGTACGTTCTCGAAGCGGCGGATCAGCACCTCGTCGTCGGCGTCCACGAACAGCACGCGGGGCGAGAAGCCGCGGGCGCGCAGCGCCGCAACGGCGCCGGTCAGGTCCGTCGAGAACGCCCGGGAGCGTACGTCGAGCACCATCGCCGTGCGGCGGGCCGCGCCGCCGGCCCGGAAGGCCAGCTCGGCCATGTCGAGCATGAGCGCCTGGGGCAGGTTGTCCACCACGTAGTAGCCGACGTTCTCCAGGGCGCGGGCCACGGTGCTGCGCCCCCCGCCGGACAGCCCGGTGACGATGACCAGGTCGGTCTCGGCGCGCGCCTCCTGCCCGGCGGTGAGGACGGCGGGCACGTCGTGCCCGCCCGAAGGCTCCCCGTCGGCCTCCGGCGGCGGCTCGACGCCGCGCTGGCCGGTCGCCGGGCCGCCCCCTGCCGCCACGCCGGTCACGGTCTCAACGTCCATCTCCGTTGACACTACCCACACCCTCGGTGTCCACCTGCGGCGATCCTGCCTCACCGGAGGTAACGGGAGCCACCGTTCCAGGTGTCGGTGTCGCGTCAGTTGGCGGAGCGGACGGGTCACCGGCCGGGGGCGGCGGCGTGCCGTCGCCGAGAGCGGTCACGATCGCCTCGGCGGTGCGCCGGCCGATGCCCGGCACCGAGGAGATCTCCTCGACGCTGGCCGCCGCGAGCCGCTTGAGCGAGCCGAACCGCAGCAGCAGGGCCTTGCGCCGCATCTCCCCCAGGCCGGGGATGGAGTCGAGGGTCGAGGCCGTCATCCGCTTGGACCGGCGCTCCCGGTGGAAGGTGTTGGCGAACCGGTGCGCCTCGTCCCGGACCCGCTGGAGCAGGTAGAGCGCCTCGGACGTGCGCGGCAGGATCACCGGGAACTCGTCGTGCGGCAGCCACACCTCCTCCAACCGTTTGGCCAGGCCGCACACGGCGATGTCGTTGATGCCCAGGTCCGCGAGCACCTGCGCGGCGACCTGCACCTGCGGCGCGCCGCCGTCGACGACGAGCAGGTTCGGCGGGTACGCGAACTTGCGCCGCCGCGCCGCCTCGACCCCGGTCTCCTCGCCGTCCGGCTCGACCCCGGCCACGTCGCCGCTGGCCGACGCGGCGTCCAGGTAGCGGGCGAAGCGGCGGCGCAGCACCTCGGACATGGCCGACAGGTCGTCGGTGCCGCTGCCGTCGGCGTTGCCGCGCACGATGAAGCGCCGGTACTCCGACCGCCGGGACAGGCCGTCCTCGAAGACGACCATGCTGGCGACCACGTCGGTGCCCTGTATCTGGGCGACGTCGAAGCACTCGATGCGTAGCGGCGCCTGGTCCATGCCGAGCGCCTCGGCGAGCTCCTCCAGCGCCCGGCCGCGGCTGGTCAGGTCGGAGGCGCGCTTGAGCTTGTGCTGCGCGAGCGACTGCGCCGCGTTGCGGGCGACGGTCTCCATCAGCGCCTTCTTGTCGCCACGCTGCGGCACGCGCAGCGTGACCCGGCTGCCCCGGTGCTGCGACAACCAGTCAGCCAGCGCGTCGGCGTCCGGCGGCAGCTCGGGCACGAGCAGCTCGCGGGGCACGTCCGTCTCGCCCTGCTCGGCGCCGTACACCTGGGTGCAGAAGTGGTGCACCAGGTCCCCGATGGACAGATCCTCGGTCCGGTCGACGATCCAGCCGCGCTCGCCGCGCACCCGGCCGCCGCGGACGTGGAAGACCTGCACCGCGGCCTCGAGCGGATCCTCGGCGAAGGCGACGACGTCGGCGTCGGTGCCGTCGCCGAAGACCACCGCCTGCTTCTCCATCGCCCGGCGCAGCGCCGCGATGTCGTCGCGCAGCCGTGCCGCCTTCTCGAACTCGAGCTCCGCCGACGCCGCCTGCATTTCGCGTTCCAGCCGCTTGACCATGGTTTCGGTCTTGCCGGCCATGAAGTCGCAGAACTCCTCGACGGTGCGGCGGTGCTCGGCGGCGTCGACCCGCCCGACGCACGGCGCCGAGCACTTGCCGATGTAGCCGAGCAGGCACGGCCGGCCGACCTGGCCGGCGCGCTTGAACACGCCCGCGGAGCAGGTGCGCGCCGGGAACACCCGCAGCAGCAGGTCGAGGGTCTCCCGGATGGCCCAGGCGTGCGAGTACGGACCGAAGTACCGCACACCCTTGCGCTTGGCGCCCCGCATCACCTGCAGCCGCGGGAACTCCTCGTCGAGGGTGACCGCGAGGTACGGGTACGACTTGTCGTCGCGGTAGCGGACGTTGAACCTGGGGTCGTACTGCTGGATCCAGGAATACTCCAGCTGGAGGGCCTCGACCTCGGTGTTGACCGTGACCCAGTCGACGCTCGCCGCCGAGTTGACCATCTGCCGGGTGCGCGCGTGCAGCGTCCAGGGATCCGCGAAGTACGAATTGAGCCGGCTGCGCAGGCTCTTGGCCTTGCCGACGTAGATGACCCGCCCGGACGGGTCACGGAACCGGTAGACCCCGGGTGACTCGGGAATCGTGCCGGCCTTCGGCCGGTACGTCGAGGGGTCAGCCACGTCGCGAGCTTACTGCGGGCCCCCGTCAATACCGCGTTCCGCCGGCCCGGCGGCCGGACCCGACCCGTGGGCGGTCAGGCCAGGGTGATCTTGCCACCGCTCACGTCGATCGCCAGCTCGGCGAGCGGGCTCGGCGCCGGGCCCTGGACGACCGAGCCGTCGGTGATCGAATACCGGCTGCCGTGGCAGGGGCAGATGATCAGGCCGTCCTTTACCGTGCCGACGATGCAGCCCTGGTGTGTGCAGGTCGCGGTGAACGCCTTGAACTGCCCTCTGTCCGGCTGGGTGACCACGACGTCCTGCTCGACGAAGATCCGGCCACCACCGACCGGGATCGCCGAGGTCGGGCCGAGGTCGCTGTTCGCCGTACCGGCGCCGGTGGGTGTCTGCTCCTCCGTGCCGGTACCCGTCCCGCACGCCGTGAGGGCGGTCATCGCGGCCACGGCGCCTGCGCCCAACAGAACGGTACGGCGGCTGCTACGTCCCGGCGGGGTGCCGGTGCGGGGGCAATCTTCACAACTCACAACAAATCTCCCCGATCGTCGGCCCCGACACTACACACGGCGGACCTGCGAGTTCGGTTC
>Ga0126377_10001988_pt1 | contig 13805 bp, 13 predicted proteins | sample PanSoiMetPlot_22_FD_92647 | JGI IMG/M metagenome (GOLD analysis project Ga0126377, IMG submission 92647) | Tropical forest soil microbial communities from Panama - MetaG Plot_22 | ecosystem: Environmental > Terrestrial > Soil > Tropical forest > Bulk soil | place: Panama | collected 2016-02-17
GTATGGGCTCGACGAGATGGAGATGCACGAGGACGCAGTGGAGAAGGGCGATCGCGTCATTCTGGTGGACGACCTGATCGCCACCGGCGGGACGGCGGAGGGCGCCGTGAAGCTGTTGCGCCAGCTCGGCGCGCAGGTGCTCGCAGCCTGCTTCATCATCGACCTGCCCGACCTCGGCGGCGCCGACAAGCTGCGCAAGCTCGACGTGCCAGTGCGCACGCTCATCACGTTTGAAGGTCATTGAGGGGAGAGGGGGCCGGTTACAGCGTCACGCCCGGTAGCGAGGTCCGCAGCTTGTCCAACAGCAACCGCAATTCGAGCTCGCGGAATTCCAGAAACGTCTTGCGCGTCCATGCCCGCAGCTCGAAGGCAAGCTCGAGCGGAATCGGCATCGGCAGCCGATCGTGGAAGTGGACGAAGGAATAGGACGACTTGTCCACCTGCGCCATCAGCATGGGCGCCAGTATGGGGATTTGCAGCGGCACCCCCACCGCTTCCGCGAACGGGTACTTGTCCCGCAGATTGCGACCCTTCACGACCGCGTCGTTGAGCACCGGGACCAGCGCGACGTTCTGCAGACGCCGTTGCAGGTTGGCGTAGGCCTTGACCGCCAGGGCGTGTGGATCGGCCGCGAACAGGATTATCGGCTGGAGTTCGCGGCGCCGCGCCTCTTCGAAGAAGCGGATCTCGTGGGCGATGGCGAAAAAGCGCTCGAAGGAGGCGTGGCCGACATCGACCACCTTGGCGACCCCGTCGTCGACGATCAGGCGGTCGAACAGCGCCATCTGGCCGCGGACATCAGCGAGATCGGCGGGGGTGACCACGCCCGGCAGGTAGTCCCGCAGCGACTCCCCCTCCGGATTGAGATCGAAGGCGGCTGCCTTGCCGCCGTCGTGGCGCAGAAAATCGGTCAACAGCCGTGCCACGAAGGTCTTGCCGACCTGGGCGCGCGGCGATGTGACGATGCAGATCAGGGATCGTCGCTTGGTTTCCGCCGCCGGCTCATTGCCGCCGACGTACCCGCGCGCGTCGTCGTCCTTGGGCGCCGTCGCTTTCTGGCTGTCGCTCCTCGGCACGGCGTACTCGCGTCCCTAGCGCATGTCCCGGAAAAAGCCGGTCCCGGACGTGATCCGGGATGGGAACCGGTTTTCCGATAAGGACATGTGCAAAACTGGAAGAATCGATCCCGGCTCGTCGCTGGTGGCAGCTCCTCGTCAAATGCGGTACCGCCCGCGCGGGGCGGCACCGTGGCATGGGCTTCGCTCGGCGCTAGCCGGCGGCCTGCATCTTCGGGACCGAGCTCTGGGCTGGAGTAGCGGACGGCGCCCGCGCCGCGACGATATCGGTCAGGCCGATGCGGTCGTACTCGGCCCAGACATTGCCCAGCCAATGGCGGACGTAGCCGCGCAGCACGAATGAATAGGAGGCGGGCTCGCCACTCTGCTTCTTGTTGGCGATGAAGGTGAGATACGGCACCGAGGCCAGTTCCACCTGCTCGGTCGCCATCTCGTTGAGTTTCGGGATCGTGAGCTCGACTGCGTTGGTGACCTGCTTGAAATAGGACGAATGCGTCGCCTCGTCCCATTCGAAGAAGTGCGTGTTGTTGATGAAGTTCTTCACCATGAAGTACTTGGCGTCACCAAGATAGGCGGCGGTCTCGTTGATCTCGTCGAGCGAGGCAATGGACGGCCCCAGAATGTGGAATACGGCGAAGGTGATCTGGCCCTTCTTGGCGGCCTCGATGAAGCCGATATCGCGCAGCGCCTTGAGAGTCGGCGACATCAACCCGGCGCGCACGTCGATCACGGTGACCGAGGCGTCGGACGAGTTGAGCGTGTCGAAGATCTTCATCTGATCGGCGATCAGAGTCATATCCACGACTTCGGTCAGCCCGGGGTGGAAGCGCTTGAGCGTGCCGCGCGGGGCTTCGGTGTCGAAGGCGCGGGTGGTGACTTGATGGGCGATGAAGTAGTCGAGCAGCGTACGCGCGACCGTGGTCTTGCCGACGCCGCCCTTGTCCGCGCCCACGATGATGACTGCTGGCTTTGCCATTGGCTGTCCCCTGAATCACATGGTACCGAGCCACAGGCTAGACCATGACAGAATGGCGGTACTATTTGCACGTTTCTCCGCGACGAAATCCGGAGTTCTGCACACAAATCCACAGCTTCGATTGTTGCGAATGTCCCGCTTCCGAACTTCGCAAGCACTTGCAGCCGCTCTCATGTGCAGTTTCGGAATCAAAGCGGCACTAGCAACTCTATGATTCTAGTGCCCCTTTTGAACCCGAAGTTCGCAACGCACGCGCAGCAACATGTGTCGAAGTTCGGATTGGGGCACTAGCGGGGCCCCCAAGGACCTGACGCTGGACCCGAAGGAGGGCCGGATTGGCCGCCGGCGTCACTATTTCCTGATGAGGTCCCGCCCAATTCGATCGGCGGACGCGACGGCAGGAACGGTTTTTCGCCCTGCTGCGCGTTGCCCCAGGGCCCGCCGGGCGCGGATTGATCCGTTGCGCCCGGTTCGCCACCGTCCTGGTCGCTGTCCTGGGGTTCGTCGGGCTCCGGCAGGGCGATCGGGCCGGAGTCGTGCCCGCCGGCGAACTTCACCAGCGCCGCCACCCGTGCATCGATCGGCGGATGGGTGTCGAAGACGTTGGAAAAGCCGGTGCGCGGATTGTCGACGCACATCTCCATGACCGCCGAGGTCGCGCCTTCGAGCTCGCCGCGGCCTTCGATCTTGCGCAACGCCGAGATCATCGCGTCCGGGTTCTTGGTGAGCTCGACCGAGCCGGCGTCGGCGAGATATTCGCGCTTGCGGGACAGCGCGAAACGGATGACGATCGACAGGATCCAGGCCACCGCAACGAGCGCGACGGCGATCAGGATCGCGATCCCGGCGCCCTTGCGGTCGCCGCCATCGCGGGAGCCGCGCCAGCGCCATCCGCCCTGGAACATCAGCCGGAAGACCAGCTCGGCGAAGAACGCGATCACGCCGGCGATGACCACCGCGATCACCAGCATGCGCACGTCGCCGTTGCGGATGTGGGTGAGCTCGTGGCCGAGCACCGCCTCGACCTCGGCGTCGTCGAGCCGGTTGAGCAGCCCGGAGGTCACCGTGATGGAGTATTGCTTCTCGTTCAGGCCGGTGGCGAAGGCGTTGAGGCTGCCGTCCTCGATCACCTTGAGCTTCGGCATCGGGATGCCGCGGGAAATGCAGAGATTTTCAAGGAGATTGTAGAGCCGCGGCTCCTCCTGTCGCGTCACCTCGCGACCGCCCGTGACGGCGTCGATCATCGTCTGGTGGAATTTGTAGGCGATGAAGATCCACAGCGCGGTGCCGATCGTCGCCCAGGGTGCGGCGTAAAGCGTATCGACCCAGGCGCGGCGCATGAGCACGTCCATCGGCGCCGAGGTGGTCAGCGCCTCGCCCGCGAGCGCGCCGGCATAGACCAGCACATAAACGAGCAAGAACAGGCCGATCAGCAGCGCAACCGAGCGCCGCTTGTTGGCCTGGATATGAGTATAGAGGCCGTACGCGGCCATAGTCGCTTTAGAACTCGACTGTTCAGAACTTCACCTGCGGCGCCTGCGCCAGCACCTTGCGCTCGTCGGCGCCCACGTCGAAGAACTCCTTCTGCGTAAATCCGAGCGAGCCCGCCAGCAGCACGGCGGGGAACTGCTGGATGCCGGTGTTGTATTCCTGCACGGCGTTGTTGAAGAAGCGGCGCGCCGCCGCGATCTTGTTCTCGATGTCGGACAATTCGCTCTGTAACTGCTGGAAGTTCTGGTTGGCCTTGAGGTCGGGATAGGCCTCGCTCAGCGCGAACAGCTGCCGCAGCGCCCCGCTCAGCACATTCTCGGCGGCGGCCTGCGCGGCGACCCCGCCGGATTGCGCGGTCACGGCCGCGTTGCGCGCCTGCACCACCGCTTCCAAGGTGCCGCGCTCGTGGCTGGCATAACCTTTCACCGTCTCGACCAGGTTGGGGATCAGGTCGTGGCGCTGCTTGGTCTGCACGTCGATGTCGGAGAAAGCCTGGTTGACCCGCTGCCGCATCGCCACGAGCCCGTTGTAGATCATGATGACCCACAGGACGAGCAGCACGATCGCGCCGATGATGATCCAGGTTGTCATGGTAGACGACATAAGGCGGCTCCTCGGAAGGTTTGCTTATACCTAGCCAAGCCCAATGTATGGTGTGCCGGTTCGGGAGGGAAGTCGCGGCGGAACTGCTGTGCGGAACGTTGCGGCCTGACAAATCGTTGCCTTTGATCGGATCCCGGCCCGACGAGGCGACGATGGCACTGGCAGTACCGGCCGACGAACAAGCGCCTTCGCACGCGAGCGCCGGGATTGTCGCGACCGACATCCCGGCGCGGCTCGACCGGTTGCCTTGGGGTCGTTTCCATACCCTTGTTGTGGTCGCGCTCGGCATCACCTGGATACTCGACGGCCTCGAGGTGACGCTCGCCGGCGCGGTGTCGCCGGCCCTGAAGGAGAGCCCGCAGCTCGTGTTCTCCAACGCCGATGTCGGCCTCGCCAGCAGCGCCTATCTCGCGGGCGCGGTGCTGGGCGCGCTGTTCTTCGGCTGGCTCACCGACCGCCTCGGGCGCAAGCGGCTGTTCTTCATCACGCTCGCGGTCTATCTCGTGGCCACCGCCGCGACCGCACTGTCGTGGAATTTGTGGAGCTTCGTGCTGTTTCGGTTCGTCACCGGCGCAGGCATCGGCGGCGAATACACCGCCATCAACTCCACCATCCAGGAGCTGGTGCCAGCGCGCTATCGCGGCTGGACCGATCTCGTCATCAACGGGAGCTTCTGGATCGGGGCGGCGCTCGGCGCCGCGGGCTCGATCGTGCTGCTCGATCCCGCGCTGCTGGCCCCCGACCTCGGATGGCGCCTGGCCTTCCTGATCGGCGCGGTGCTCGGCCTCGTCATCTTTTTCATGCGCATGTGGCTGCCGGAATCGCCGCGCTGGCTGATGATCCATGGGCGGGCCGAGGAGGCGAGGGCGGTGGTCGACCACATCGAAGGCGCCTTCCGCGACCACGGTCATCGGCTCGCCGACGAGCGGCTCCCGATCATCCGACTGCGCGCGCGCACCCATACGCCGCTGAAAGAAGTCGCGACCACGCTCTTTCAAGTCGAACGCCGGCGTACGCTGGTGGGCCTGAGCCTGATGGCGGCGCAAGCCTTCTTCTACAACGCCATCTTCTTCACCTACGCGCTGGTGCTTACCGACTTCTACGGCATCCGCGCCGATCATGTCGGCTGGTACATCCTGCCGTTCGCGGCGGGAAACTTCCTCGGGCCGGTGTTTCTCGGTCGCCTGTTCGACACCGTGGGCCGCCGGCCGATGATCGCCGCGACCTACGCGGTCTCCGGAATCTTGCTGGCCGTCGCCGGATATCTCTTTGCCATCGGCGTGCTGTCGGCGACCGGACAGACCATCGCCTGGATGGTGATCTTCTTCGTCGCCTCGGCGGCGGCGAGCTCGGCCTACCTGACCGTGAGCGAGACCTTCCCGCTCGAGATCCGCGCGCTGGCCATCGCGTTCTTCTATGCGCTCGGCACCGGCATTGGCGGCGTGGCCGGGCCCTGGCTGTTGGGGACGCTGATCGACACCGGCTCGCGCTGGAGCGTCTTCGGCGGCTATCTCCTGGGCTCGGTGCTGATGCTCGCCGCGGCCGTGATCGCCGCCCGCTGGGGTGTGGCGGCTGAGCGCAAGCCGCTGGAATCGGTTGCCCGCCCGCTGGCCGCGTGCGATTGAACGGAAAAGGCGGCGCCGAAGCCGCCCCTTTCCGGAGCAGCTTCGAGCTTGGATTCCCATTGCTCCAATAGAGCCATGTCGGCGCGCAAGCAGGAGGTCCGCCGCCTCGCTGACGCCAGCGCTCCCGAGCGTCGGAAATGGCTTGAACGGGGCGCCTTCCTCCACGACGAGGACCTGCGCTACCTGAAGTTCCTGATCCCTCCGGGCGCCCGCGTGCTCGAGCTCGGCTGCGGCACCGGCGAGCTTCTGGCCGCGCTCGCGCCGTCATTCGGGGTCGGGGTCGATTTCAGCGAAGGCATGGTCGCGCAGGCTCGAGCGGCCCATCCCGACCTCACTTTCCTGGTCGGCGACATCGAGGACCCTGCCTTCCTGCGCTCGCTGCCTGGACCATTCGATGCCATCGTGGTGGTCGATACGCTCGGCTCGCTCGACGATTGCCAGGCCATGTTCGAGAGCCTGCACGCCCTGTGCACGCGCGAGACCCGGCTGGTCATCGGCCATTTCTCGCATTTGTGGTATCCGGCCCTGAAGCTCGCCGAGGCGGTCGGATTGAAAATGCCGCAGCCGCCGCAGAACGTGCTGTCTCCCGCCGATATACGCGCGCTCGTCGCGCTCGCCGACTTCGACACGGTCAAGAACGAGACCCGCGTGCTCTCGCCCGCGTGCCTTCTCGGCGTCGGCCGGTTCATCAACCGCTTCCTTGCGCCGTTTCCGCTCATTCGCCAGCTCTGCCTGCGGCATTACACGGTGTGCCGCTCGCTGCGGCAGCCGGCGCCCGACGTGAAGTCGGCGACCATCGTCATTCCCGCGCGCAACGAGCGCGGCAATATCGAAGCGGCGGTGAAGCGGATTCCCCGTTTCACCGAGGCGCTCGAGATCATCTTCGTCGAAGGGCACTCGCAGGACGGCACCTGGCAGGAGATCGAGCGGGTCGTCGCTGCCTATCCCGGCTACGAGATCAAGGCGATGCGGCAGCCGGAAACGGGCAAGGCCGACGCGGTGTTTGCCGGCTTTGCCGCCGCGCGCGGCGATGTCCTGATCATCCTCGACGCTGACCTCACGACGCCGCCGGAGCAGCTGCCGAAGTTCTGGGACGCGATCCGGTCAGGCAAGGGCGAGTTCGTCAACGGCTCGCGCCTGGTCTATGCGATGGAGCAGGAGGCGATGCGCTTCCTCAATCTCGTCGCCAACCGGGTGTTCTCGCTGCTGTTCACCTGGCTCTTGTCGCAGCGCTTCACCGATACGCTGTGCGGGACCAAGGCGATGTGTCGCTCCGATTATGTGCGGCTCGCGGCCGGCCGCGGCTATTTCGGGAATTTCGATCCGTTCGGGGATTTCGATCTGATCTTCGGTGCCTCGAAGCTCGCCCTCAAGGCGGTCGAGGTCCCGATCCGCTATGCCAACCGCAGCTACGGCGAGACTCAGATCTCGCGGTTCCAGCACGGCTTCATGCTGTTGCGGATGGTGCTGTTCGCGTTCATGCGCATCAAGGCGATGTGAAGGAGATGCCGTCGCCCGACTCGCTCGCAAGCTATCGCGATGCCTGGCAGCGCAAGCCGGTGCTGCGCGTCGTCTACGACGATTTCTACGATCGCATCGCGGCCGCCCGCGCGAGCGGCCGGACGATCGAGATCGGCGGCGGCGTCGGCAACTTGAAGGGCCGGCTGGGCGACGTGATCGCGACCGACATTCAACCGGCGCCCTGGCTCGACTGCGCGGCCGACGCGCAGCGGCTTCCGTTCGCGGCCGGCTGCGCCGCCAACATCGTCATGGTCGATGTCCTGCACCATCTCGAGTTTCCCGTGGTCTTCTTCCGCGAGGCGCAGCGGGTGTTGCGGCCGGGTGGGCGGGTGTTCATGGTCGAACCGGCCATCACCTGGGGCAGCACCCTGTTCTACCGGCTGCTGCACCACGAGCCCGTGCGCACCGCGGCCGATGTCCTGACCGACGGCAGCCCCGATCCCCGCCGCGACCCCTACGACTCCAACCAGGCGATCCCGACGCTCATCGCCAGCCGCGACCATGAGCGGTTTCACCGCCTGTTTCCCGCCCTGCGCGTCGCCCGCGTCGAGTAGTTCTCGTTCGCGGCCTATCCGCTGAGCGGCGGCTTCAAGCCCTGGAGCCTGGTCGGGGAGGGAGGTGCCCGCCGGCTCCTCCGGATCGAGCGCACGGTCGAGCCCTTGCTCGGTCGTTTCATGGCATTTCGAATGATGCTAGTTGTCGAGAAATTAACAGAAAGCGAGCACTGATTCGACGATGTCCGCCAAGATATTCGATCTAGCCGGCAAGCGAATCTACGTCGCCGGCCATCACGGCATGGTCGGCTCGGCGATCGTGCGCCGTCTGGTCCATGGCGGCCACGATGTGGTCACCGCCGGCCGCGAGCAGGTCGACCTGGAGCGCCAGCAGCAGACCGAGGAATTCCTCGCCGCGACCAAGCCCGACGTGGTGATCGTCGCCGCCGCCAAGGTCGGCGGCATTCATGCCAACAACGCCTATCCGGCCGACTTCATCTCCGACAACCTCGCCATCGCGCGCAACGCAATCGACGGCAGCTACAAGGCCGGCGTCAAGAAGCTGCTGTTCCTCGGCTCTTCCTGCATCTACCCGAAAATGGCTCACCAGCCGATGCGCGAGGAGGAATTGCTCACTGGACCGCTGGAAGAGACGAACCAGTGGTATGCGGTCGCCAAGATCGCCGGCATCAAGCTGTGCCAGGCCTATCGCCGCCAATACGGCTCGGACTTCATATCCGTCATGCCCACCAATCTGTACGGGCGCGGCGACAACTATCATCCCGAGAACAGCCATGTGGTGGCGGCGTTGATCCGCCGCTTCCATCAGGCCAAGCAGGACGGCGTCCCCAGCGTGAAAGTATGGGGGACGGGCGCGCCGCGGCGCGAGTTCCTGTTCGTGGACGACCTCGCCGATGCCTGCGCCTTCGTCCTGGAGCATTACTCGGACGAGCCGCACGTCAATATCGGCAGCGGCCAGGAGGTGACCATCGCCGATTTCGCGCGGCTCGTCGCCGACGTCGTCGGCTATCGGGGCGAATTGGTGTTCGATCCGTCGCGGCCCGACGGCATGCCGCGCAAGCTGCTCGACAGCTCACGGCTCGCCGCCATGGGGTGGCGGGCGCGCACGTCGCTCCGCTCCGGGCTCGAGCAGAGCTATGCGGCATTCGTCGCGGGAAATTACCGCGTCGCTTAGCGTGGGATATCCTCGATCAAAGGCGCCGCTGGCCGCCGACTCGGGAGAAGCCCGGACGCTGCTCGCGTCCGAGCCCCTCCTTGGGAATGCAGCAGCCGAGGCTGCCGCTTCCTCGTCTCCTACCCTGTGTCAGTGCACCGTGTGGATGATCCAGTAGCCGCCACCAAGAAGAACAATCGGCACACCCACCCAAAGGATGATCGGAAGCAACGGCACTTTGTTCCTCCTCTGTTTTTTTTGGGGGTTATTTGACAACGATTTGGCGCGATTCCCGTTCCTTGCTTCAGCGCCCTCATGGTGCGCGTTGATGGCGGCCGCTCGAATTGGTTCCCTGGGCGACTGTCTTGGACTGGCGGCCGGGCAGCACCGTCCCTACATCACCCTTGCCTAATCGCGAGGGACGCCCCCATGTCCGTTCTGGCCTTCTTGCTCAACTTGGCGTGGCTGCTGTTCGGCGGCTTCTGGATGGCCATCGGCTGGGTGGTCGCCGCCGTCATCATGGCGATCACCATCATCGGCATTCCCTGGGCGCGGGCCGCGTTCAATATCGCCCTCTACACGCTGCTGCCGTTCGGCCAGAAGGCGGTGTCGCGCGCCGCCCACACCGGCCGGGAGGACATCGGCACCGGACCGTTGGGACTGCTCGGCAACATCATCTGGCTGGTGCTCGCGGGCTGGTGGCTGGCGCTCGGCCATCTCGCCTTCGCCATCCTTTTGGCGATCACCATCATCGGCATCCCGTTCGCCTGGGCGCACCTCAAGCTCGCGGGATTGGCGCTCTGGCCGATCGGCAAGATGATCGTGCCGATCGACGATGCGCCCTGGTCCTACGGCCAGCGGCGCTGAGGCCGCAGCCTGCCATCCGAAATCAATCATCCGCGCTTGGTAAGGACAACGTGCATGGCGCTCGTCGTCGGACGGTGCTCGCTGCACTGATATCCGAGCGCAGGTGCGTCGATGCCGGCGAGCAGGTGCTCGCCCGAACCGAGGAGGATCGGGGAGATGGCGAGGTGCATCTCGTCGATCAGCCCCGCGCGCAGGTACTGTCGGATGGTGGCCGCTCCGCCGCCCAGACGGATGTCTCGACCGTTCGCGGCGTCAGTGGCGAGCTTCAAGGCGGCGTGGATGCCGTCGGTGACGAAGTGGAAGGTGGTTCCGCCGGCCATGGCGATCGGGGCCCGCGGATGGTTGGTGAGCACGAAGACGGAACAATGGTACGGCGGGTTGTCGCCCCACCACCCCTTCCAGGTGTCGTCCGGCCACGGACCGCGCACCGGCCCGAACATGTTGCGGCCCAAGATCCACGCGCCGATATTGTTGAATCCGCGCGCCGCGAAATCGTCGTCGATGCCGGTCGTGCCGTCCTCCTTCCCGGACATCCGCTGAAACGTACGGGTAGGCAAAAACCACTCGTGCAGCGCAACACCACCGACGCCGAGCGGGTTAGCGAGACCCTGCTCGGGGCCGGCGCCGTAGCCGTCGAGGGATATGGCGAAGCAGTGGACGCGAAGCTTGGGCACGGATGCACTCGCTGACAGCTACGTGAAGCCGAAATGGTTTGATCCGAGCGTGATGTTCAACATCATCTTTTGCCCAGGGCCGCAACCCTCGTCATCGAACAACGTTCGCGCTTCCGTGCATTTGCGGGGCAACTTTTTTCGAGCTTCGGGCGCGTGTACCATGGGGCCGAAACCTGGAATATCCCATGGTCGCCGCAAAAGCCGCCTCGACGGCACAAAGTGTTGTCTCTCGGCGCTTTGATCTCAAATGGGCGCTGACACTGAGGGTTATCGCCGTCGCGATCGGTTGCTTTCTCGCCGCCGCGGCATTTGTGTTCTACAGTACTGCTCGGGAGGTCAGGGACGGCAACGAGAATGTCGCCGATCTCGTCGCGAGGCAGTTGCAGCTGCAACTCTTTCGTATTGAGGCAAATCTTGAAGTGCCGGGACAGTTTCCTGACTGGGAGCCCGTCATCGGCCACGTCCAGAGCGCCGGACAATGCGTCCATTTCATCAGGCCCGACGGAAGCCGCCGGTCCAGCTGCATCGGGGCCAGCGGCAATAGTCGCTGGCTGCCGACCTGGTTCTCACATCTGAGCGGCTGGGCAGGAATCCCCCACGTCGATGTCGCACGTCCCATTTACTCTCGCGAGAAGGCCTACGGGTCTGTGCTCGTTCAAATGGAACCCGCCGTCGTTCTGGCCATGATATGGAAGGACATATCAGGATTGCTCGGACTCACGGCGCTTCTCGTTGGTCTGACCTGCCTGCTGCAATACGTGGCGATCAGCAGAGCGCTCCAGCCGACAGACGACATCCTCGTGGGGCTCGATCGATTGGCGCGTGGCGACCTGTCTTGCCGGCTGCCCAATTTCCGTCTGGTCGAGCTTCAGCGCATCAGTGAGGTCTTCAATGACGTTGCCGCCAGCCTTGAGCGGACGACGCGCGAGCGCAGTGCCTTGGCCGCCCGGCTGGTGAACGGCCAGGAGCAGGAGCGACAACATTTGGCACGGGAACTTCATGACGAGCTTGCCCAGACCTTGAGCGCCATGAATGCGGCCGCCTCATCGATCAAATTGACGGCCGCGAGCCAATGCCCGGCACTCGTCGCCGCAGCAAACAACCTTTCTCTGATGACGATGGCGGTGATGCGATCCTTGCGCAGCACCCTGCGGGCGCTGCGACCTCCTGAAATTGATGATCTCGGGCTGGAGGCCTGTCTGAGGGCACTCGTCAGCAATCATGAGCGAGGGGCCGGCGGGAAACTAAAGATCGAGCTCGATCTCGACGCCGACCTCAAGGGACTGCCGCCGACGACGGCGGCGCACCTCTATCGCATCGTTCAGGAAGGGTTGACGAACGTCAGCAAGCACGCAAATGCCAGCCGGGCCAATATCAATCTCAGCTCCCAGGCCATATCGGGGCGACAGTGGCTGTCACTCACAATCGAGGACGACGGATCGGGCACCATCGACCATGGCATGGCGGCGGAAGGTGGCCTGGGTTTGATCGGGATGCGTGAGCGCGCCATCGCTCTTGGCGGACAAATGGATGTAATTCAGCTCGACCGCAGCTTCAAGCTTCAGGCTGTCATCCCGCTCATGGCAGCGGAGAACGCGCCATGAATCGGCAACCCATCCGCGTTCTCCTGGTGGATGACCATGCTGTCGTTCGCGAGGGATATCGCGCTCTCATTGAGAAGCACGAGGGGCTGAAGGTCGCCGCCGAGGCCGCAAACGCTGCCGCAGCCTATCAGTGCTACAAGAAGGCACGACCCGATGTCGTCGTCATGGATATCTCGATGCCAGGGCGCGGCGGTATCGACGCGATCGAGCATATCCGCCGGCTCGACCTCCAAGCCTGTATTCTCGTTTTCACCATGCATGACGGTGCGGCTTATGCTCTGCAGGCATTTCGCGCCGGCGCCAAAGGATACGTGACCAAGAGCAGCCCTGCAGAGATCCTTGTTGCCGCCGTTCGAGACGTGGCCGAGGGCCGGCTCGCCATCTGTCCTGAAATGAGCAGGGTGCTCGCGCTCGATCGCATCCAGGGAGAAAGGACCGTTCTGGATGAGCTTTCGCCGCGCGAGTTCGAGATTTTCCGTATGATCCTTGCTGCGAAATCAACGGACGAGATCGCCGCCGCGCTCAATATCAGTCGCAAGACCGCCGGCAACTATCACTACAGCATCAAGTCGAAGCTGGGCGCGACCTCCGATATCGAGCTTCTCTATCTCGGCCTGCGGCACGGGCTCGTCGGCCCGGTGCTTCCGGTGTCCGAGCCGGCTGAAGGTGCAGTCTCCAGCACGCCGGCTTGTCGCTGACACGGGCAATTCGCCCAGACTTGTGCGGGCAATGCTCCATTTCCCGCTGGCCGCAAAGACGCATGCTCTGGTCCGGATGATTTGCCAATCGGAGCGCGCTGTGCCCCTGTTCGACGATCCCCGCCGGTACAACACCAAGAGCATCGATCACGCCTGGTCCAAGGTGCCCCGCGCGCTCGCGAAAGGCGTGCTCGCGCTCGCAATCCTCGGTCTACCGCAGCCCAAGGCAGCCGGCCAGAGCCCGGTAAAAATCGCAGTCTTTGCCTTCGAGCTCGACGACCGGAGTGCCGGCGGCGGCATTATCAGCCAGGATGCGATTGATACGGAAAACCTCAAACTATCGACGGATGAAGCTCGCCAACGGCTTTCAGCTTCGGGGCGCTACGCCATCGTCGATACCGATAGTGTCGCGGGTGAAGTGGCGGCGGCGGGGGGCATCCAACACTGCAACGGTTGCGACGGTCCCCTTGCCAGAAAACTCGGCGCCGACCGTTCGATGACAGGCATTATCACTCGCGTGAATCGAACCGAATACACCCTTCAAATCCTCATCAGGGATGCTCAGTCCGGCGCGGTCATATCCAATGATTTTACCGGCCTCAGGATGGGAGCGAACTATGCCTGGCCTCGCGGCGTCAAATCGCTGATGGAGCAAAAAATACTACCCGCCCGCTCCGGAGAGTGACCGGACCGCGACAGCGATTAAGCGCCGTGGCGATCGGCCGATGCCGGGTGCGCCGGTTGAAATCTGCAGAATGAAGCCAGCCGCTCCGATCTGAGCGGAATCACGCCACCTGATCGCGCAGCTTTACCGCGCCTTCGAGGTCGACCGAGACGAGCTGCGACACGCCGCGCTCGGCCATGGTGACGCCGTAGAGGCGGCTCATGCGCGCCATGGTGATCGGGTTGTGGGTGATGATCACGAAGCGCGTGTCGGTCGAGCGGGTCATCTCGTCGAGCAGATCGCAGAAGCGCTCGATGTTGTGGTCGTCGAGCGGCGCA
>Ga0126377_10001990_pt1 | contig 13804 bp, 7 predicted proteins | sample PanSoiMetPlot_22_FD_92647 | JGI IMG/M metagenome (GOLD analysis project Ga0126377, IMG submission 92647) | Tropical forest soil microbial communities from Panama - MetaG Plot_22 | ecosystem: Environmental > Terrestrial > Soil > Tropical forest > Bulk soil | place: Panama | collected 2016-02-17
CGCTGGTCTGCCTCGCAACGGCTGCGTCCATCAACGGGCAGCAAGCTCCGACCGCGCCGCTCACTGGCGCCGAGGTGATGGTTCCGATGCGCGACGGCGTGCGACTCTACACGCAGGTCTACACGCCGACTCAAACCGCTGAAAAACTTCCGATCCTGTTCCTGCGGACTCCTTACGGCGCAGGCGCCCTCAATCCGCAGCGCATCGCGACTGCGCTGCCGGAGTTAATGGCGGATGGTTACATTATCGTCTCGCAAGATATTCGCGGGCGATTCAAATCCGAAGGGCAGTTCGTCATGCTCCGGCAGCCGCGCGACCCGCAGGACAAGAAGGCGATTGACGAAAGCACAGACGCTTACGACACGATTGAGTGGCTGCTCAAAAACGTTCCGAACAACAACGGGCGCGTCGGCATGGCGGGCACGAGCTACGGCGCCTGGCTGACCGTGATGGGGACGCTCGATCCGCATCCGGCGCTCCAGGCCGCCGTCCAGCAAGCCTCCCCGGCGGACATGTGGATCGGCGACGACTTCCATCACAACGGCGCGTTCCGGTTGAGCTACGGTTTCGAGTACGCCTACATGATGGAGTCGTCGAAGGAGATCACGGACGTCACGACAGTCATTGATCGCTTCGACGCGTATGAATGGTACTTGGGACTGGGGCCGCTCTCAAATGCGGATGCGAAGTACCTCCAGCATCGGCTCCCGACTTGGAACGACTTCGTGAATCATCCCGACTACGACGCTTTCTGGAAACGGCAAGGCTTCGCGCCGTGGCTGAACCGCGTGACGACGCCGACGCTCAACGTCGCTGGGTGGTGGGATCAGGAAGATTTCTACGGCCCGGTGAAAATTTACGAGTTGCTCGAGCGGCACGATACAGCGAACAAAAACTTCCTCGTCATCGGCCCGTGGAATCACGGCGGGTGGTCGAGAGGCGACGGACAGAAGCTGGGCCGCATAGATTTCGGCAGCGCTACGGCGGCATACTATCGGCGGGAGGTGCTGGCGCGCTTTCTGGCGCATCACCTGAAGGGAAAGGGCGACCTCAATTTGCCCGAAGCCTTGACGTTCAGAACCGGGGCGAATGAGTGGGCCAGGCACGACGCGTGGCCGCCAAAACGCAACGTCGTCGCGCGCCGGCTCTACTTCCAGGCGAACGGAAAGCTGTCCTTCGATCAGCCGCCGGAGACCTCCGAGCCCGCGTTCGACAGTTACATCTCGGACCCCGCGAACCCCGTGCCCTATCGCCCGCGTCCGATTGACGTGCGTTCGGGATGGACGACTTGGCTGGTCGAGGATCAGCGTTTCGTGGATCATCGGCCCGACGTGCTGACGTGGTCGAGCGACCCGCTCAAAGATGACGTCATCGTGTCGGGAAAGATCGTCGCCAACCTCTTTGCCTCGACCACAGGCACGGACAGTGATTGGATCGTGAAGCTCATTGATGTTTATCCGGAGAGGTATCAGCCCGATCCGAAGATGAGCGGCTTTCAACTGATGATCGCGGGCGATGTGCTGCGCGGGCGCTACCGCAACAGCTTCGAGAAGCCCGAGCCGATTACGCCGAATTCGGCGACGCGTTACGAGATCGGATTCCCCGCCAACGACCACGTCTTCCTGAAGGGACACCGGATCATGGTTCAAGTGCAGAGTACATGGTTCCCGGTGATCGACCGCAACCCCCAACGATTCACGCCGAACATCTTCCTCGCGCAAGAATCGGATTTTCAGCGCGCGACCCAGCGGGTGTTCCGCTCGGGCGGGCATGCTTCATATATTGCGGCCCCGGTGGTCGAATTGGCGCGGCAGTGATATTTAAAGATCGTTCTTCGCGGGTGTAGCAAGCCGCGCGCAGTCAAACGCTCTGGAGAGGACCAGAAACCAAACTGCCCCCTAAGCCCGGATGGCATTACTTCGGATCCACCCGCTCCCACACCTCTTCGATGGTCAGCCCGGTACTCACCGTGCCGTTGTGATACCACTTGTTGCCCTCCACTTTACAATCAAACGACTGCGGCTTCCCTTTGATGTTCGTGAAGACTTCGCTGAGGCCGTACTCGGGAGTCTCTTCGTACTTCCCCCCCTTCAGGATGTAGGGCCCGCCGATGGCGGCGCGCACAATGCCATCTTTGTCAATGGCGGCAAGCATGAAATGGGCCGGGGTGACGTGCTTGAACTCCGTGGTTCCCTCGGGGATGTCGTACTCCCTGCCGCCATACTTGGCCTTGACCATTTTCCACGTGCCGACCAGCTTGTTCTCCGTCATCGCCTCCGCCTTCTTCGAATCGTCGGCGGTCGAACGTCCAGAGGTGAAGGACGTGAAGGCGGCTACAGCGACCAGGGATACCAAGACCGCCATCGAAATTTGCCGCATCCGTAGGATCCGCCTGAACAGAGTCGTCAATAATTCCATAACTTTACCTCCCGGATTTTATGGCGGTTTGCAACTGCGTGTACGGTGTGGGGCGATTTGTTTAATCGCCCTGTCTGTGGCTTCGTCAGACTATGGCGGTTTGCAATTGCGTGTACGGTGTGGGGCGATTTGTTTAATCGCCCTGTTTGTAGCTCCGTCTGATCGGGAAACGTGCGCGAGTAAACAACTCGCGCCACATTCCCGTACACGCAATTGCAAACCGCTCTAGGAAACGCGCGCGAGTAAACTACTCGCGCCACATTCCCGTGCACGCAATTGCAAACCGCTCTAAATCCCAGCAATTTGTCCCTCTGTAAACCGAGCTTTCTTCATCCTTGCCGATCGTAAATGCTCAATAAAGCGTGGCGAACGAGGCAAGTCTGGTTGTCTTCATGTATTTCATCTCAGGTTGAAATTGATCGTGAGGCCGCATTAGACACGCCGGCGGAAATCGCCGGCAATCATTTTGTGGCAAGGCGCGCAATGCTGTTGCGAATGGCGGAAAGAGCAGTACGAAACGGCCGGGCTTATGGCGCCAGGCTTACAGAGCCAGGCTTACAATGATTGACCGAGACTGGCCTCGACTTTCTGGCGATAACTGCGGCTGAGTTTCAGTTCTGTGCCGTCGTGTAGCAATACCAGAAAGTCTCCATGTGAATGCGGGTGAAGCTCTCTGACTTTTTGCACATTGACGATTGTCGAACGGTGAATGCGTAAGAACTGCCTGGCGTCTAATTTCGCTTCAAGTTCGCTGAGCGAAATACGATGCAACCATGTTTTGTCCGCGGTGTGAACCTGGACGTAGACGCCTGCGGCTTCGATCCAATCAATTTCTTCCACGCGCAAAAATAGGAGGCGCCCGCCGTCTTTGATCATCAGGCAATCGAGCGGAGCGCCGGCATTTTGAGGCTGTTTAGGCTGGATTTGATCCAGCAATGAAATGATCCGACGGCTCATTTCTTCTCGCCGGTTCGTGCGCACGAACGACAAAACGCGCGCCAGGCTGCGCTCAAAACGTTCGTCGCTGAATGGCTTCAAAAGGTAATCGAGGGCGCTGACCTCGAAGGCCTTCAGCGCATACTGATCATAAGCCGTCACGAAGATGGTGGCGGGCATTTGGGCCGCGCCGACCGCGTCGACGACGCCAAAGCCATCCAGCCCCGGCATTTGAACATCAAGCAATAACAGATCAGGTTGCAGGGCGCGGATTTGCCGAGCCGCTTCCGCGCCGTTCGAGCACTCCGCCACGACGGCAATGTCAGGCTGCTTTTCCAACAGCTCGCGCAAACGTCGGCGCGCAGGTTTTTCGTCATCAACGATGATCGCTCGAATTTTTTCCATGCGCGTATTCCTCTGACCCGGCGCCGTTCGTGCGAAACGGCAGGATGATCTCGACCGTGACGCCACCGTCTTCGGCATTGCTCACGGTCAATCGGTGCGCCGCCGGATAAAGCTGTTCGAGCCGCTGTTTGGTATTGGTCAATCCGACGCCGGCGTGCGCGTCCCAATGCCAACCCTCAGGCAAACCGGCGCCGTCATCGCTGACTTGCAGGCGCAAATGTCCATCCTCTCTGGCGGCCTGAATCCTCACGCAAACCGGCGTTGTCCGCAGCGCGACGCTATGCCTAATCGCGTTTTCGACCAGGGGTTGCAGGATCAAACTCGGCGCCAGCGCCGGCAAAGTGTCCGGCGCAATCTCCATCCGTAACCGTAAATGGTCCTCGAACCGCACGCGTTGAATCGCCAGGTAATGGTCCAGCACCGACAGTTCCGCCGCGAGCGTCGTTTCCTGGTCCTCGGAATGTTCGAGCGAAAAGCGCAGCAGGTCTCCGAGATGTTCGATCATCTGCCGCGCGCCGCGCGGGTCTTTTTCGACGAAGGCTGAGATCGTGTTGAGCGCATTGAAAAGAAAGTGCGGATGAAGTTGCGCTTTCAGGTTGAGCAAACTCGCTTCGGTCAACCGCTGTTCCAGTTGCGTCGTCTTCAATTCAAGCTGCGCCGCCTGCAGCTTTCGATCCTGCGATTCGCGGTTGTAATCCCAGGCCAGCCAGCCGCCCGCGATCAACCAGTAGATCAAATAATTCCACTGAAACGCGCCGCCCAACAACTGTTTGAGATTCGCAAAGGCGAGCATCGGGTCGCTCGTGTTTCCGAACGCCAATCCGACGCTCAAGAGCGCGTCCGCCAGGCGGCCGATGAGAAAAAACGCGGCGGTGACCAGAAAGCTTAACGGCAGATGCAGGGACAACCGCTGTAACAAAGACCGCCCCGGCGCGATCCGGCGGTCGACGCGAATGATGACCAGCGAAAGCGCGCCCCACGTGAACCATTGCATCATCGCGCCCCGGAGCTCCCCGAGATAAGAGTCAACGGGCCCACCCATGCCGGTTCGGCTGAAATAGGCGCAGGTGGAGAAGAAAATGCTGACGACCAAGCAGCAGCCGAACCAGAGTAAAAATTTTCGAGTCAGGTTACGCAAAATCGCACTCAAGCCGGTTCATTCTGATCAAGCGATTTTTCATTGTAACACATTGATCTGTCGACACTGACTGGAAGCGACGGCTTGACAGTCGATCTTCGGACGGCCGACCGGAGCCTTCGACCTCCTTCGCCAAGCAGGCGAGGGTGGTTCAATAGCGCGCCGCTGGTTTTAATCGAAATTTGGACACGGCCATGTGTTAATCAATGGGCGAATCATTACGTTTACTTTACGTCGGCAGACAAACATCAATATCAACACCCGCACGGAGAACTATGCTGAACCTGACCGGAATATCGAAAACCTATCCGGGCGGGGCGCGAGCGATGCAGGATATTCATCTGAACGTGCCCAGAGGGATGTTCGGGCTGCTCGGCCCAAATGGCGCCGGCAAGTCGACGCTGATGCGCACGATCGCCACACTGCAGCGACCCGATTGCGGTTCCATCACGTTCAACGGTATCGACGTCCTGCAGGACAAGACCGCATTGCGCCGCACACTCGGCTACCTGCCGCAGGAGTTCGGCGCCTACCCCCGAACCTCCGCCCTCGCAATGCTAAAACACCTCGCGGCCCTGAAGGGCATCCACGGCAGTCAACAACAGCAGGTCGTGCAAAATCTGCTGGTCAAGACCAATCTGTGGGACGCTCGAAACAAAAGCGTTGACAAATTTTCCGGCGGCATGAAGCAGCGCTTTGGCATCGCGCAGGCGTTACTGGGCGACCCGGCGCTTCTGATTGTCGATGAACCGACCGCGGGACTCGACCCTGCGGAGCGGCGGCGCTTTCTGAACGTAATTGCCGAAGTCGGCGAGGAGACGGTGGTGATTCTTTCAACACACATCGTCGATGATGTGGAGGAACTTTGCAGCCAGGTTGCGATCATGGGGGGCGGGCGCATTCTGAAAATTGGCGATCCGCTGCAGATGATTCGCGAGATGAACGGCAAACTGTGGACGCGGGTGGTTAAGCGAGAGGAAGTCGCGGAGATTCGCTCGCGCCACACCGTGTTATCAACGCGACTCAAGGCAGGCTCCATAGAGATTAGCGCGCTGTCCGACGCTCGGCCAGAAGGCATGCGACCCGCCGCCCCCGAGCTGGAAGACGTGTACTTCAGCACGCTGATTGAGCACAACCTCAAAGACAATCTGGAGTAACACGGATGCGCGCAATTTTGGAGGTCATGCGGTTCGAGATTCGCTATCAGCTCCGCTCGCCCTTTTTTCTGGGGGCGCTGCTGATGTTCGCGCTGATTCATTTCATGGCGATCATCGGGACTGTCGTTCACATCGACAACTTCAGCAACCAGGTGGCCATCAACAGCGCATATGCCATACTGCAGGTCGAGCTGGCGCTCTTCATCTTCGGCATGCTGCCCATCCTGGCCTTTGTCACCACCGCGATGACGCGCGATTTCGAATGCGCTACCGCATCGCTCATATATGTCACGCCGATCCCGCCCAGGACCTTTGTACTGGGAAGATTTCTCGGAGCGCTGAGTCCTGCGCTTTTGATCGGTCTCGCGGGGCTGCTGGTGGCGATGATCGGCGCATTCATGCCGTGGCTGGATCAGGCGCGCATCGCCCCCTTCACGCCGGCCCACTGGGTGTACATCTTCCTTGTCTTCATTCTGCCCAACACATTCGTCATCTCCGCAATCTTCTTCAGCGTCGCGGCGGGCTCCCGCTCCTTTGCGCTGACTTACGCCGCGGCGATCGCCTTCTTCGTCGCGGAAGCTTTCCTGAATATCTACGCTAAGCCTGAGCACGGCTCATGGACGGCCCTGGCCGATCCATCAGGCAGGCTTGCCGTGGCGGCTGAGACACGCTACTGGACAATAGCCGAACTCAACACGCGACTTCCCCTGGGATTGGTGTCGCAGAACCGCCTGCTCTGGCTGACGATGGCGCTGCTGGCCCTGCTGCTGACGTCGCTGCGCTTTCGTCTGGATTTGGCGGAGCAGGCGCCGTTCCGTTTCAGACGGCGAACGTTTGCGCAACAAACGAGGCGCCCCGCAATTCAAAAGATCACTCCGGTACAGAGTTTCTCTCCGCGAGCCTCTTTCGCGCAGTTCGTCTCGCAAATGAAGATGGATCTGTCCTGTGTCTTCAAAGGCCCGCTCATCTATATCATCCTGGCGCTTGAAATCGCGAATCTGATCAGCGAGTTTCAAGGCAATGCCGGCCTGCTCGGAACACCGCCGTATCCGCTGACGAGTCAGATGCTCCCCATTCTGCGCTCCGGCATGCTGGGGATCATCCCGCTCATAGGCCTCTGGTACCCCGCCGAATTGATCCATCGCGAACGCGCGTCCGGCGTCAGCGAGATCGTCAACGCGTCTCCCTTCCCCGACTGGCTCATGATCCTTTCGAAGACCTCGGTGGTGTGCCTGGTGGTCAACTTGCTGATGCTCGTGGCGGTAATCACATTAATGGCGATGCAGGCGGCGGCAGGCCAAAACAACTTCGAGCTGGGCCTGTATCTGCAATCAGCGTTCATTTACAACGGCATCTACTACTGCATGCTGCTCATCCCGGCCGTTGTCATTCAGGCGATCTCGCCGAACAAATGGCTGGGCATTCTATTGACACTGGGCGTTTATATCTCCCAGCCGAGTCTGGCGCTGATGGGCTTTGACCATCCGCTGTACACATTCATCATCCCCCATGTCGTCTATTCCGACATGGACGGCTTCGGCCACCTCACTACACCGGCGTTTTCGCTGATCGGCTACTGGGGGGCTTTCTGCGTCCTGCTGATCATTGCCGGGCATCTGCTTTACCCGCGAGGCAATTATTCCTCAGCGCGTGAAAGATTGAGGGATGCGCGCGCGCGCCTCGGGGCGGGAGTCAAACTCACTTCCGCTCTCGCCGCGATCGCCTTCATCGCCGCCGGCGGCTGGATTTTCTACAACACAAATATTCTCAATGAATACCTGACGCCTTACGAGCGCGCGCAGCGCCGGGCCGATTACGAAAAAGCCTACGGGCGCTACGCGAACGCGCCGGCGCCGTCATACGAAAGCATAGATATTGCGGTTGATATTTTCCCTGAAGAACGCCGGCTCGAATCGCGCGGCAGCGCGATACTGGGGAATCACAAGAAGGAGCCGATCAGTGAATTTGTGGTGTCGGTCAAGCCTGCGCTGCGCATCAATCAGATCGCCGTGGAGAATGCCACGCTGGCGCAATTCGACAAAGCGCAGGGGTTTTACCTTTACCGGCTCGACGCTGCGCTTCCGCCAGGCGGCGCGGTGAAAATGACTTGGAACATCTCGCGCAGGAACGACGGTTTCGTCGCCGCCGATCCCGACGACGATATCGTGGCCAACGGCGCCTACGCCAACGCCTTAGGCGTGATGCCGGTCCCGGGGTATGACGACGACCGCAGGATTATCGACAATGCGCAGCGCCGCAAATACGGACTGCCCCCGGCGCCACGCGCGGCGGCCCTGGGAGACCCCGCGCGACTGTACAAGATCGCCTATGGCATCGACAGTCGCGCCGCATTCGATATCGTTCTCAGCACGAGCGCCGACCAGATTGCGGTGGCGCCCGGAGTTTTACAGAAAGAATGGCGGCAGGGAAAACGACGTTACTTTCATTACAAGGCCGAGAAGCCAATATTGCCGTACTTCTCGATCAACTCCGCGCGTTACGAAATCGCCCGCGACCGATGGAACGACGTGGCGCTGGAGATCTACTACGATCCCAAACACCCCTTCAACATCGCAGCCATGATGGCCACGGCCAAACGCGCTCTGGAGTTCTTCTCCACCGAGTTCGCGCCGTACGAGTATTCTTATCTACGAATACTTGAGTGCCCGCGCTATCTCAAGGGGGCAAGATTCCATCCCGGCACAGTCCCTTACTCCGAGGGGACCGGCTTCGTTTACGACCTCCGCGCAGTGGAAAACGCCGACTACGGCGTCATCCATGAACTCGCGCACATGTGGTGGGGCCTCCGCATCACCGGCGCGCAGATGCAGGGCCGCCAGATGCTCAATGAAAACATGGTGGAATACGCCACGCAGATGCTGTTCAAGGAATATTATCCCGAGGTTTATAAAAAACGCCTTGCCAGGGGAAGACTGGAAGGCTACCTCGACGGCAGGGGCGACGAGAACGAAGCGGAACAGCCGCTGATATACGCCGACGAAAGGGGACACAAGGGCCCACTAGCGCTGTATGCGCTGCAGGACATCATCGGCAAAGACAAGCTCCATCAAGCCCTGCGCAATTTCCTCAGGGACTATTCATTTCAAACCTCGCCCTGCCCCACCTCCATAGACCTGGTCAACGCGCTGCGCGCCGAAGCAGGCCCGGAATATCAGAGACTCATCACCGATTTGTTCGAGAGGATCGTGCTCTATGATCTGCGGGTGGACGCGGCCAGCGCGCGCGCGATTGACGGCGGGTATGAAGTGACTATCGAAATAACTGCGAAACAGTTCGCGGCTGACGGCCGCGGGAATGAAACCGAGGAGCCGCTGGATATGTGGTTCGATGTGGCGGTGTTTGCGGAGACAAATGAACCGCTCGAGGGCGTTACGCCGCTGTACATCGAGAAACATCGGCTGCGCAGCGGGAAGCAGACGTTGACCGTTCGCACGTCGAAGAAGCCGGGAATTGCGGCCCTGGACCCGTTTCACAAGATGGTCGAGCGTAGCGCGGAAAATAACAGCCGTACAATAGCTGCGCCGCCTGTCACAGGGTCATGATTGTCTCATTAGATCTAGAGCAGTAATCAACTGGATGTACGGGATAACAGAACGCGGATGACGCGGATAGAGCAGATTGACGCCGATCTTTTCTGGCTTCATCCGCGATGATCCGCGCCCGTCCGCGTCATCCGCGTTCTATTATCCCGTACACCGATGTGAAAACTGCTCTTCGCGCGGTAGCGGTATCGGGGCGCCAAAATGACGTTAAGGGATCAACTTCGAGATCCACTCTTTCGCCTTTTCCTCCAACGCCGTCACCGCGTGATGCGTCGTCTCGATCAGCGCCAGGCCCGCCACCTCACCGGCAAGAGCCCTGTGATGTTTAGCCACCTGCAAGATCAATTTATGCAGCCTGGAAAGCGGACGTTCGAGCAAGGAGTCGTGCTGCGGCGCCGGAAGCGGTTCTATCTTCGGCGCGTCCTCGCGCGGCCGATCGAGTGTGATCAACTCGCCGACATCTTTCGCCGCGCTCACCCGATTGCCCAGCGTCGCAGGATTCCCCTGTGCGTCTTTCAGCCCGAAACAGTTGATGACTGTCTTGATGATTGAGGTGTGGTCGAAAACCGTGTGACAAATTGCGCCGGGCTCTACGAGCGGCGAGACAATCACAGCGGGCACGCGCACGCCGAGGCGATTGAAAGTAAAGCCGCTGCCGCCCGGCGCGCCGGCCGGAATCATTACGTCGTCAGGAGGCGCGGCGGCGGGCGGCGCCACGTGATCGTAACAGCCGCCATGTTCGTCGAAGGTAATGATGAGCAGAGTGTCAGGCCAGCCGGGTCCGTCGCGCAGCGCCTCGTAAACATCGTAGATCAACCGCTCGCCGTTGAGCAGGTTCGACGGGCCGTCAAGCGCGACCGGGAGATAAGACGGATGCATGTCGTTCTGCGGCCCATACAACAGGCTGTCAAAATAACGCGGCTCGATGAACGAGTAACAAGGCAATCGCCCGTTCTTTGCGTCCTCGTAGAACCGGTCCATGTGAAAGAAGCGGTTCTTCTGGTGATTGAGGCTGGCGTAGGGATGAAGCTGCTTATTGAGCAGGAAGGCGAAGCTGGCGAGCAGGCTCTCACCATGATAAATGCCCCAGCTCAGCCCCGCCTCTTCAAGCAAATTGAAAATCGTCTTCTCGTGGTTGATTTCGACGCCGATGTCCCACTTATGCTCGCCTGTGGACCATTCGTTATAAACGTGTCCGCTCGATGTGCCCGAATGGACGAACGAACGGTTGGGAAACGTTTCGGTCGGAACCGAGGAGAACCATTGATCGCAGACGGCGTAAGCGTTGGCCAGCCCGTTAATCACCGGCAGCGACTTCGGCCGGTAACACCGCATGATGTCTCCCGGGGTAGTCGTAACTTTTTTATCCGGGTGAGCCTTCTTGTACGCGTCGATGGCCGACGCGTAGTTATGGGCGAATCCTTGCATTGAAGGCAGTCCTGACGGTTCGGGAAGCGGCTTCGACGGATCGGGCGGAGAGTCAGGATTGTACATTTGGCGGTAAACGTCGGCGAACGCTTCATTCGGGTTCGGATGGGGGGCGACCATATCGATACATTCAGCCACCTCCGCGTCGCCTCCCGGCGCGGGATTCGTCAGGAATTTACCCGACACTCCCTCGAATGACTGCCCCCGCGGCGCAGAGTCAAACGGCGGTTCGTTCTTCGAGTCGTAGAGCCAGCCGAGCAAATTGTCGAAAGACCTGTTTTCCAGCATCAAGACCACGACGTGTTTTATTCTGCCGAGTGAGTTATTGACTGTGGACACAAATGACCTCCGGATTTAGGTGAGTTCTCGGCGCCCCAGTACGACAACGGGTACCAGCGCGCCGGAGACCCATAATAAGAATGGCAATGTCAGAGCCAGGCGCTTACAGCTGTTAGGCCGCTTTCACTGATAAGCTGCCCACATTTAATCATGGGTTCCATAGTCAAATCTAGCCTCGTGATCCCCACTCTCTCATGCTCCCATTCTCTTGAAAAAAATCTCCCGGCCGCTATATCGAACCAAGCAACATAGGGACACCGGTACCGCTACCGCGCGCGATTGCTGCGCGGCTGACTGATCAGTCAGCCGCTTGCTTACGCGCGCGGTAGCGGTACCGGCCTCACGTGTTCTGATTTATTGACCGAACCTTTTACTCATCAAAGCTTCGTACCTCGGATCGGCGCGAAGGTTGTCAAACCTCGGATCGAGCATGAGGCCGACAGGCGGCAAGGTCCAACTGTCGGAGTTGGCTTCGAGCAAGGCGAAGGCCTTATCAAGCTGGCCCAGCCCGGCGCGGATCAAAGCCTGGCGGTAGGTGGTGTCATCCCTGTCTTCCGGGCAGGCTTTCAACTCGGCGATGATCCGCTCGGCGGCGGCGCGTTGTCCGGCGACCGCGTATGCGTGGCCGAGCGCCTCCAGGGCGTTGTAATAGACCCCTGCCTTGCCCTTCTGCTGATCTCTGACCTTCTCCAACAGCGCGATGGCTTCCTGATATTTCCGCTGTTGCTGCAAGGTCGGGCCGAGCGCGATCAGCGATTGGAAATAGTCCGGCTCGGTTTCGAGTACTCTCTGAGCGCAATTCGCCGCCTGATCGTAATCGCGCCGTAGGTAATGAATGTAGGCCAGGTTGCTGCCGATCGTCAGCGAGAGCGGGTCGAGTTGATGGGCGCGCTGAATTTCGATTAGCGCTTCGCTCAAGCGGCCCTGATCGCGCAAGTAGATCGAGTATCGCTGGTGCGCCGTCGCGCTGTTCTCTTTTAGCGCGACGGCTTTTTTGATCTCCTTCTCGGCCCCGGGCAAATCGCTGTCGCGGTAGGCTCTGACGACCGACAACGCGGTATACGCCTCGGCCATCGTCCGGTCTATCTCGAGGGCCCTCGTCGCCGCCTCCTCGGCTTTGCGGTAGGCGTCATTGGCCGGCATGAATTTGTACCGCAGATACCCGGTCACGGCGTAAGCGTCGGCCAGCCCGGCCCAGGCCAGCGCGTAACGCGGGTCTTTCGCAATAGCCTCGTTGAAATATCCAATGCTGCGGCTGAGTCCGTCTTCGGTCCTTTTGTTCCAGAAGAAGAGGCCGCGCGCATAGGCCTGATACGCCTCGGGGTTTTCCGTAAAACCGACGACGGAACGCCGAGGCGCGATCCAGACCAGCCAGATGGCTAGTAAAGTGAGAGCCGGCGCTAGGGCGAGGAATAGCGTTCTGGAAATCCGACGAGGAAGTGGGAAAGGCGCGAGTAAAGGGGAGGCTAGCGCATGCGGCTCCGCCGGCGCCTCGTTCTCAGCGACGAGGATAGGTGTTCCGTTCGTCATGTCTCCGGCGGACACTTGCCTGACGGGAGCGGTGAACCGATAGCCGCGCTTGGGAACCGTTTCGATGTAGCGCGATCCCTGAAATTCTTCGCCCAGCGCCTTTCTGACCAGGTAGATGTTCTGTGAGAGGCTATTCTCTTCCACGAAGGTGTCCGGCCAGAGTCGTTTCATCAACTCTTCCTTCTCAACCAACCGTCCGCCCTTCTCGATGAGAATCAACAGCGTGTCAAAGGCTTTCGGGGTCAGCGCCACAAACTTCCCGTCCTTTGATAACGCTTTTTCCGCGAGATCCAGACGGAACTGGCCGAACTCATAAACGCTATTGTCTCGCCTGGTCATAGCCGATGTGAAAACCCTGTGAGAAAAAAAAGAGTTTGAAATCAACTCTCCCTGAAGACTTTTTCGGGCCGACCATAGCATATGTCGCATGAGGTAGGCCACAGCGCGCCTTCCTTCTACTTCCTATACAAGCGGACAAATCGTGGAATTTGGCAGGGGGGAAAACAAAATTGGAAAACCTGTCCAAATTTCTGCGCGAAAAATGAAAATCGCCCCCGGGTACCCATCGCTTCCAGCGTGCAGAAGCCATGAACAGAACATTAATCATCCTTGCCGTATTGCTGGCTGGCGCCTTCGGCGCGGCGGAGTCGCTTCCAACCGCAATGACAAAGCCTCTGAAAGCTAAGCCTGTGAAAAGCGTCGCGAACTGGGCGCAATGGCGCGGCCCTGACAGTCAGGGCATTTCACCTGAAACCGGGTTGCCGACGGCATGGAGCGCCACGCAGAACGTGAAGTGGAAGACGGCGATTCCCGGGCGCGGCCACTCTTCGCCCATCGTCTGGGGCGACCGTGTTTTCCTGACGACTTCGCTGGAAGGCGGAATTATCCCC
>Ga0126377_10001991_pt1 | contig 13804 bp, 12 predicted proteins | sample PanSoiMetPlot_22_FD_92647 | JGI IMG/M metagenome (GOLD analysis project Ga0126377, IMG submission 92647) | Tropical forest soil microbial communities from Panama - MetaG Plot_22 | ecosystem: Environmental > Terrestrial > Soil > Tropical forest > Bulk soil | place: Panama | collected 2016-02-17
ACCAGTTCGGCAAGCGATTCTGGAATGAGCTCGACGATACGTACGGGTTCCTGAATGCGTGTCTTGGCAGACACGACACCGATGCGAAGAGCCGCAAGTTGAATGGTGGCGGTCCAATCTGGGCGATCTTCGACGCGGACGCGGTGCGGCGGGAAGAATGGGATCCGAAACCTCCCAATGTCGATCCGAACGGCTGGTTCTTCACCGCGGACACCGTCTCCGACCTGGCGCGGAAGATCGCGAACCCGTATCAGCTCGCGCCGATGCCACCGCGCGCGCTCGAGGAAACAGTCGCGAAGTACAACACCGCAGTGGATGCAGGAAAAGATGCGGAGTTCAGCAGACCAGGCCTGATGTTCAAGATCCAGAAGCCGCCGTTCCATGCGGCATGGGCGACGCCGATTCTGCACGACGCGCTTGCCGGCCTTCGAACAAACGGCCACTGCGAAGTGCTCGATATCCGCGGGCAGGTCATTCCTGGACTCTATTGCGCGGGCGAATCCGCCGGCGGCTTCGCGCTGCACGGTCTTCCTCGAGTGACCGTGTTCGGCCGCATCGCCGGCCGCGGGGCTGCGCGCGCCAGGAGACAATCATGAACAAACTGCCTCCCGTGGTCGCTTTGATTGCCGTTCTTTCAGCGCCGCTCGTCGCGCATCACGGCAGGGGCGCGACATACGACATGAAAAAGCGCGTCACGCTGAACGGGACGGTCTCGCGCGTCGAGTGGCGCAATCCTCACGTCCTCATCTACATGGACGTCAAGGATGCGGATGGAAAAGTCGTGACCTGGGGCTTCGAGAACTCCGGCGTCAGTACGCTGGCGCAGGAGGGGTACAACCGGAACACGCTGAAGGTCGGCCAGCCGATCACCGCGATCGTCAATCCCGCCGCCAATGGCGCGCCAACCGCGATCGTGGTCAAGATCATCCTCGCGGATGGCTCCGAAATCATGTCGCGGGACAACGGCCAGAATCCGGCCAATTAGCGGGGTCCCCAACGCGCGGGCTCTGCGCGTTGGGGTGCCCTTGGAGAGTCAGCCCATGCGGCGTTTCACGCTGATGATCGTCATGTTGTCACTCGCGACTGTCGCCTATGCGCAGGGAGAGAAGTCACAGTACAAGACCCGCCTTGACCAGCAACCCAGTGACACGAAATTTGATCCGCACGATCTGTCGGGCATCTGGCAGTTGACGAAGAACGATCACACGCTGGGCACGCCGGCGCCTGCGCTGACGTCCGCGGGGCAGGCCGCCAAGGCCGGTCGCGTCCCGGACGCCGGTGGCGCAATCGGCAACGCCCCGTGGTACGCGTGCAATCCGATGGGCTTTCCGCGGCTTCTCAACGACGACGAGCCGATGGAATTCATCATGACGCCCAACAGAATTTTGCAGGTGTTCCAGTCGGAGCACAGAATCCGGATGCTGTGGACCGACGGACGGGCGCTGCCGTCCGGCGAAAACCTCGAGAACCTCGGCCCCGCCTGGTACGGACACTCGGTCGCCAAGTGGAACGGCAACACGCTCACCGTCAACACCGTGGGCCTCGACGATCGTGCCTGGCTCGACAGCGCCGGCAACCCGAAGAGCTTTCACGCCCGGATCGAGGAAACCTGGCGGCGCGTCGATTTCAACACGCTTGAAATGCAGCTGACGCTCTACGACCCGGAGTTCTACACGGCGACGTACGTCGGCTCGAAGAAGATCTACAAGCGCACGCCGAACGATGCGATGACCTACTTCGGGTGGTCTGGCCTCTTCGCCGGCATCACCGAGAGCATCTGCGCGCCGATGAACGAGGTAGAGGGTTATAACAAGTTCCGCGACCTTGGCCGATCGAAGCCCGCGGGCCAGTGAGTCACGAGGTCAGTCTAGCCGTCTGGGACCTGCCCTCACCCATCGTCGCCGGAAGACACGCGACGCTGAAGATTGGCGTCAGCTGTCCCGACGGGTGCAATCTGTCTGGCACCACCGTCAACGTCTACAACGAGACCGGCGAACGCATCAGTGCGGGAACGCTGGGATCCGCTGCGTGGCCCGCAACGACGGCGCTCTACTGGGCCGAACTTGATCTTGTCGCCTCTGACCGCGAAGGCGAGCGGTCGTTGAGCATCCACGCCTCACCAGCATCCCCACATGCCGACGCGACATCCGTTGTCAGGATCGTTGTCAGCAGGCCGCCGGAACACCGCGTCACGCTGCATCTGATCGACAAGACCAGCGGCGCTCCCCTCGCGGGCGTCGAGCTACGGCTGGGCAGGTTCAGAACGGCGACAAATGACCAGGGAGTCGCGCACGTGGAGGTTCCTGGCGGCAGTTACAACGTGGGCACATGGAAAAACGGTTACGAAGTGCTGTCGAGAACAGTCGACATCACCAGCGACACGGCCATGTATCTAGAATTGGCGGCCACCCAGGAAGCGGAAGAACCGTACTGGATGTGACGCCCTGAGTAACTCACTCGAGCGACGTAAACGTTCCTTCTCTCGGCCCGCGCCCATCTTTCGCGATCTGACGGATCGCGCCGAGGTGGTAGGCCACGTGAGCGACACTCGCGAGCATTCCGGTCAGTTCTACGTCACTGACGTTACGCGGTGAGCTCAACACCGTCAGCCAGCGATGTGCTTCGTTACCCAGGCCCGCGCGGATCTCCTTCCACGTGCGTTCGTCGACGTCGACCGTCTTCCACGCTTCGTCCCACGTCGCGTCCGCGAACGGATCGCCACCTTCCGCCGCCCATCGATTCATCAGTGAGAGTCCGTACCGTACATGCTGCGCATGCGCGGCAATCGTCGCACCGTCGTTGGCCGAGCGCGACGCGTCCACCGCTGATAACTTGTCGAGCGATCGCAGCAGCCCCACGTCGCCGGAATTGAGAATGAATGCGCCGCCATGGCGGCCAGCGCCATCGACAAGCTCTGAAAACAAACGCATGAGGGATGGGTTCACATCAGCCGTGAACATGGGGTTGTAGCGAGATACTGTAGTTGGAGCCACGCCGACGAACAAGCGATTGTAGCGGACCGGCGCGTCACGATCCGCCGCAGCTGAAGCGCGTTGCGTAAGGCGCCAACGACACGACGGAGGCCTGAAATGTCGACCGGCTTATCCACAACCCAACTCACGCTCAAGGAGGCGTCTGACATCTATGAGGATGGGAAGCATCGCCGCTACAGCCTTCTCTTTGCAGTAAACGGTGGGGCATTCGCGGTTGCCAAGCTGCTCACAGGTGAGGCGGGCAAATCAGGTGTCGTCCTGGGAGGCCTCACGCTTCAACAGCTTGCCGTTGGAATGATCTTGTTCACCGCCATCATGGCGCTGGACATCTATGCCTTCGGCGAAAAGATGCGGTCGCAATACAAAGTCGCACATTTTTTTGGTGCACCGGGCAAGGTCGTGCTCATTCTGTTGGGGTTTCTGATGTGCACCGGCTGGTACCTTGTCAGTCGCAATGTCTCGGGCGTGTAACCTGCCTCGAAACGGGTCGGTTGACACGCACCTGCCATACGCCCTAGTTGGTGCAGAGCCAGCGGCGGTCGAAGCACGCGTAAAGCGCACGCAGCGCCACGTCAGGCCGCGATGATGCGCCGGCGAAACGGCCGCGCGTAGCGGTGCACGAGTCCGATGAGGTGTTGATCGTCCGCGTAGGTCTCGATCGTGTTGTGCCGGATCATGAATGGAAGCTCGTCGAGCTTCCACGCGTCCTGCTCGCCTCTCCTCGCGATGATGCTGAGCTGACGTCCCGCACCCATCGCGATGCCGGCCTCGATGCAAGCATTCTCGTTGATATCTGGCAAGCCCGATTTCGTCTGGCTCACCACGTTGGCGATGACGAGCGCGGCGCCTCGGATCGCGATCTCAATCTTGCGGGATGGTGTCTGCCCGCCGAAGTCGCTGCCCTTCAGACATGGAAGTCCTGTGACCTGTTCGATGTGACGGACGACGTGATTCTTGACGACGAGATCGTTGTAGTCGGTCGCAACGAAGACATAATCGGGCTTTCGAGGAGGTCCCCATGTCTCTCGAAGATCTTCGGCCGCATCGCGAACGATCGACTCGAGGGCGGACATCGAATTCCCAGCGACGTCGACCAAGCGTGAAGGGAACGAACCGAAATCGCCATCGAGGCTGACACCCGCCTCCACAAGGAAGAACTGCGGCATCTCGAGCGAGCGGCCGATCAGGATCTCTTTTCGCAGGCTGTTGTACTCGAGACTTTGAATCGTGGCGGCACGCTTGGGAACTACGACGAGCTGCCCCGAACACGATCCCATGATGCTTTTAATTCGTGTCGGGTCCGTGGTCCGATGATCCTCGGCATCGCCGATCACATGGAATCCTTCCTCACCAAAGCCCTGGCAGACGATCTTTCTGAGCAGCACCTCGTTGCCGGTGTCGCGCCACCCGCACGTGAGATACGCGACGGGCATCTTGGATGTAGTCAGCGGATTGGGCCCGTCACCGGCCACCGATGAAATCGTGTCGATTACCTGCCTCGTCACCTCGTCCGGCGGCGACAGGTCGGGCACCGAGTGCAGGCTCCGCAACAGCCGCGCGGCATCGGCGCCCTCCATCCGCCCGCCAAACGCATCGACCGCTGAGTACGAGAACAGCTCATTCGGCAGGTCGCACGGTTCTAGACGCACCGGAATCACCGCGAACCGCTTGAATTGCCCCTGCTGCGCAAGCCCCTGATTCTGTTCCATCGAGACCCACTGGCTCTCAACGGCCGCCTTCGACACGGCGACGAGCATAGATTGCGATTCACCGATGCCCTCAGTCAGCGCTGCCGGAAACTGCTGGCCTGCCTGCATCCGTTCTGCGTCGTACCAGATGCGCAGGCCGGCTGTGTGCTGAAGCCACGCGTGCAATCGCTCGATGGCCAGGCGATCCATGTGCGCGTGACTCAGAAAGGCATGACATGGTCGCTCACGAAGCGGCTTCCAGCCTTGTCCGGTGTACCCGACGGGCATGAGGCGAGATAATGCCATCCGCATATTCGAGTGGCAAGAACCAGCCACGCGCGCGACTCGGTGCCGCTCGCCTACCGTGTCCACTCGAGTGTTTTGCCGCGCTCTTGTCTCTCACGTCCAGGGTGATCGATCGCTCCGGAGACCTTCCGGCTCACCGCACCGCGGGCATGTCAGAACCTCAAAGCCGATACTTCGGTGCATCAATGCGGCCCGCCGCTAGTTGGTCGTTGACCGAGTCGCTGGGTGTCTCGGAGGTACAAGGGCCGGGGTCGTCGACTATGCGCGGCGTCGACGTCGCGCCGCGGTTGACACATACCCCGCTTCCGCCCTAGTGTGACGGCGGATTAGCGACCCACGTATCGTCCGTTTTCCTGCCGCCGGTTCTCGCTTGGGATGGAGGACTTATGCGCGTATGGTCCCGGATCCTGTTGGTGCTCGCGTCGATCGTTCTCATTCCGTCTGCTACCTACGCCCAAGGCTCAATTGCGGGCATCGTCAAGGATGCGTCCGGCGCCGTTCTGCCCGGGGTCACCGTTGAAGCCTCAAGCCCTGCGCTGATCGAACAGACGCGGTCGGTCGTCACCGACGGCACCGGCCAGTACAAGATCGTCGACCTTCGACCCGGTACCTATACGGTCACGTTCGCACTGCCGGGTTTCAGCACCGTCAAACGTGAAGGCCTCGAGTTGAGCGGCGCGTTCACCGCGACGGTCAATGCCGATCTGAGGGTCGGCGCAGTGGAAGAAACCATCACGGTGAGCGGCGAAACTCCTATCGTCGACGTGCAGAGCACCACGCGTCAGCAGGTGCTCGATCACGGCGTCATCGACGCGGTGCCGACCGGCCGTCTGGTGCAGAACCTCGGCGTGCTGCTCCCCGGCGTCAGCGTCTCGGGAGGTCTGACGCTCAACGGCGTCGGCACGCAGGATGTCGGCGGCAGCAGCGGCAACGCGGTCTCGCAGCTCGCGTCGCACGGCGGCCGGGGCCTCGATCAGCGAACGACGATGAACGGCCTGTCGTTGATGCTGTCGGCAGGTGTGAACAACACGCCGTACGTGCCCAACATGGGCAGCACGCAGGAAGTGACGATTGACACCTCCGGTGTCTCCGCCGAGGCAGCCGAAGGGGGCGTGCGCGTGAACGTCATCCCGAAGGAGGGCGGCAACACCTTCAGAGGACTCATCTTCGCGGGGTTTGCCAACGAGTCGATGCAAAGCAGCAACTTCACCGACGGCTTGAAGGCCCGCGGGTTCACGACGCCAAACGCGCTCAAGAAGGTCGCGGACGTCAACCCGGCATTCGGCGGTCCTATCCTGCAGAACAAGCTGTGGTTCTACGCCTCGCACCGGCTGCAGATTGCGCAGAACTGGGTCGGTGGCATGTTCTTCGACACCACCTACAACGATCCGAACGTCTGGACACTCAATCAGGACGCGAGTCACCGCGTGTCCAATGACGGGATGTGGAATGAAGGGAACGTCCGCCTGACCTGGCAGGCCACGCAGAGGAACAAGTTCGGGTTCTCGTTCGCGAAAGAACACATGTGCACCTGCCCGTCGGCGATCCGCGCGACGACGTCGCCTGGCTTCGACAACCATTGGGGCTGGCCACACCATCTCCTCACCACCGAATGGACTTCTCCCGTCACCTCACGACTGCTGCTCGAAGCCGGCATGTTTCACCAGTACCACCGGTGGGGCTGGTTCCCGTACGCGGGCACCAATCCGGATGTGATCGGCGTGCTCGAGCAGTCGAGTCAGATCAACTACAAGCTGCGGCCGGCGGGCTTCGCCGATCGCTGGCAACACGATTTGCGGTATCGGGCAGCCGCCTCCTACATCACCGGCGCTCACGCCTTCAAGGTGGGTTTCAATAACGGCGACGGCGATATCGACGCCCTGTTATTCCTGAATGGAAGGCAGAATCTCTACTATCGATTCAACAACGGCGTCCCCAACCTGATCACGGTGTACGCGACGCCGTACCACGATGGCTGGAACCTCGATCACGACCTCGGCGTTTACGCGCAGGATCGATGGACCATCACGCGCCTCACGCTGACCGGCGGTGTGAGGTTTGACTCGTTCAAGAGCAGTTTTCCCGAGGAGACCTACGGTCCAATCCAGTTTGCGCCGGGCCGCAATTTCACCCTTCCGCGCACGCCGAATTCGAACTGGAAAGACATCACGCCGAGAATGGGCGCCGCGTACGACCTGTTCGGAAACGGCAAGACAGCCCTGAAGGTCAGTCTGAACAAATATCTGATCGGATCGGACGGCCCTGCATTCACCTACGGAACACAGGCTCCATACAACCGCGTCGTCCACAGCACCACACGGACGTGGAGCGACGGCAATCGGAATTTCGCCCCTGATTGTGACCTGACGAGCGCCGCCGCAAATGGCGAGTGCGGTCCGTTGAACGATCCGAACTTCGGGAAAGCGAACCCGAGCACCACCTACGATCCGAAAGCGACGACGGGTTGGGGAGGCCGCCCGTACGACTGGGAGTTTGCCACCAGCGTTCAGCATCAAGTGTTGCCGCGGGTGTCGGTCGACGTCGGGTACTTCCGCCGCTGGTACGGGAACTTCGGGGTCACAGACAACCTGGCGCTCGCGCCCGCCGACTTCGATACCTATTGCATCTCCGCTCCCGCCGACGGGCGGCTGCCGGGCGGCGGCGCAAATCAGATCTGTGGGCTCTATAACGTGGCGCCGTCGAAGTTCAGCGTGCCGGCGCAAAATTTCGTGACACTCGCTTCCAACTACGGTACGCAAATCGAGCACTGGAACGGCGTCGACTTCAGCGCGAATGCACGATTGACGCGCGGGCTCACGGTCCAGGGTGGCGTCAGCACGGGTCGCACCAGTACTGACAACTGCGAGGTCGTTGCGAAGCTTCCGGAACTGATCAGCACGGCCACGACCGCGTTGCCGCTTGGCTACTGCAGCATGAATTCTCCGTGGCTCACGCAGGTCAAGGCCCTCGGGTCGTACACGGTACCAAAGCTGGACGTCCAGGTCGGCGGCTCGTTCCAGAGCAATCCCGGACCGATCGTCCAGGCGACATTCAATGCGCCAACCGCATTGGCGGCGCAGTCTCTTGGACGCCCGTTGTCGGGGAACGCACCGAACGCGCAGGTGAATCTGTTCGGGTCGAATGCGCTGGCGGCAACGCCAACGACGGCCTCTGCCGGCGCGCTGTACGGGGACCGAGTCAATCAGCTCGACCTGCGCGTCGGCAAGATCTTCAAGTTTCAGCAGCGCCGCACGGCGGTCAACCTCGACCTGTATAACGCGTTGAATTCGAGTGCGGTTCTCACCGAAAGTACGGCCTACGGCACCTATCGGGTGCCGCAGATCGTGATGGTCGGCCGTTTCCTCAAGATCAGCGCGCAGCTGGATTTCTGAAACGAGGTGTTGAGATGAAACGCAGGGTCTTCGCGGTTCCGGCCGCAATCGTCGTGTTCGGTGCGCTGACTGCCTTACCGGTCTCCGCGCATCATTCGTTTGCAGCGGCCTTCGATGCCAACGCGCTGATAACGGTCCAGGGGGTCATCACTCAGGTCAAGCTGGCGAACCCGCACTCCTGGATCTACCTCGACGTCAAGGACGCCAACGGCAACGTCGCGCAGTGGGGATTCGAAGCACAGACGCCGACCGCGCTCATTCGCAGCGGCGTGAAGCCCGAGGTATTCAAAGTGGGATCGACGGTGACGATCAGAGGTTGTCACGCACGCGACGTGACCAAGAATGAGGGAGCGGCCCGGGAAATCGTTCTCGCCGATGGCCGCTCCTACATCATCGGACCCAAGGGCAACGAACCCGACGCAAACAGATAACGAGGAAAGGTGTTCGCCATGAAGAAGGCCTATGTCGCTTCCGTGCTGAGGGCGGCGATCGTCGTCTCGACGGCGTCCCTGGTACTCGTCAGTTCCACGCCGGCCGCGGCCCAGTCGGGCACGGCGGCCAGCGGTGCCAGCGCGTCCGCGGCTGCCAAGCCGATTCCACGCACGCCGGACGGTCATCCGGACATGACCGGCGTATGGTGGCCCGGGCACGATCTCATTCCCGCACAGGCGACCGCCATCTACCGGGAGGGAGAGCGTCAGGGCATCGGCGCCCAGTCGTTCGGAAGCCTGTACAAGCCCGACTCGATGGCGAAGGCGAAGACGCTCAGCGACAAAGACGATCCGGCGCTGTGGTGCATCCCGAGCATCATCGGTCCGACTCCGCTGGTTGGCAACGGCCTCGTCGGTGAGATCGTGATGACGCCGAAGACGATGTTTCAGCTCATCGAGACCTACCACGGCTTCCGCATCATCCCGACCGATGGAAGGCCGCATCGTGATGATGTCGTGCCCTCAAACCGTGGTGACGCCGTGGGTCACTGGGAGGGCGACACGCTCATCGTCGACGTCACGAACTTCAGCGACCGCAACTGGCTCCACCATCACGGCGACGTATCGTTTCACTCCGATGCGCTGCACATGGTTGAAACGTATCGTCTGGTCGACGCCGACACGCTCGAGATCAATGTGACGGCTGATGATCCCAACGTGCTGGCCAGTACGTGGAAGGCGCAGCCGGTGAAGCTGGTGAGAGCGCCGTTCGAGCACATCATGGAAACATCGTGCGAGAACACCGAGACGGCAAATCTCATCGACGCCGCGGCGAAGGACAACTACGGGCGGAACAAAAAGTAGGTTACGTAAGCTTCAGTACCTGCTCCATCACCAGACGTGGACCGCGATCCGGGTCGCGCACGAGGCGGCATTCGTTGTTGAAGAGCATCGTGTCGCGTGACGCGGCCGAATACGCCGGCCACGCTGGCAGTCTGGACGTATTCGGGTTGCCGGTCCGTGCGAATGCCGCCCACGCCGCGCTCGTCTTCTCGGCAAGCGCGTACGCCTCAGGCATGTTCGAAATGAGCGGTCCCGCAATTTTGATGTTGTTGAAGACGAACTGAATCTCGATCGTGTGCGGCGATCGCATGTGACCGCCGCCTTCAGGTGTTTCCCAGTCGTACCGGTACGCGAACACCGGCGCGCCACGTTGATCGGCCTTCCGCTTCGCGAGTTCGCGCGAGTACGTCCCCCTGGGATGATCGGTTGCGATCAAAATCCATAGATCCCATGGCGACGCCTGCGGGTTGGCTTGGCGGAACGTCTCGATCACGTGTGCGGGATCGACGCCGAGCCGTTTGCCCGCGCGCTCTTTGAGTCCCGCCTCGTCGAGCAGCAGCTTCTCGGGTGTGGGGCGATCGTAGAGCGTCTCCTCTGTGTGGGCATACCCGATAAGCAAGGGGATCGTCGCCGACACTGACGGCCCCTTGGGATCCCAGGGATGGCCGGGAATGACTTTTCCGTCCACCATCGGCGAGTTGGCCGTCATGCCCGGCTCACGCGGCGCGATCTTCTGCTGCACAGCAGCGTCAGCCGCGAGCAGGCGCGTCATCGACACGTTCTGGAGCTCACGTATCTGACCGCGTTTTAGGCCGAGCTCGGCGAGCAGCAAGTCAGTCTGCTTCGACGCGTCCTCGTGCGTCGTCAGGCGAAGAACGGCGCCGCTCTCGATAATCGCGCGGTGAAAGAGTGCCTTGGCACCCGGCATCGACATCAGGGTGGCGACCTTTCGTCCGCCGCCCGATTGGCCGAAGATCGTCACGAGATTCGGATCGCCGCCAAACCCGCTGATGTTGTCTCGTACCCACTCGAGTGCGGCCACGATGTCGAGCAAACCGACGCTGCTGGAGGCCGCGTAGTCGGACCCCATCGCATCGCCGAGATGCGTGTACCCGAACACGTTCAGCCGGTGATTCAGAGTCACGACGACGACGTCATGCGTGTGAGCGAGGCTGGTGCCGTCGAGAATGCGGCCGGAGCCGGACCCGCTCGAGAATCCGCCTCCGTGCAGCCAGACCATTACCGGACGCTTCTGCCCGTCGCTCAAGCCAGGTGTGAACACGTTCAGGACGAGACAGTCTTCGCTTTGCTGCGGCGGCGACCCTGCGGCGGTCGTTCCGGAATTGTCGCTCGTTTGCGGTGCCGTTGGGCCGTACGCAAGCGCATCGCGCACGCCAGTCCAGGGCGCAGGTTTGACCGGCGGCCTGAATCGGTTCTGCCCGCTCGTCGGCGCACCGTACGGAATGCCTTTGAATATCCTGACGCCGTCCATCAGGAGGCCACGAACCTTGCCACCCGACGTGTCGGCGATGGCGCTCTCGAGATCCGCGGCGCTGACACACTTCAGCCACGGTGCAACGTACGCTCCTGCAACGAGAAGCGAAGCCTGTTTGACAAACGTTCGGCGGCTCGACATATGCGTCACCGGATTGCGATCGGCGCTACGGTCGAACCCGTGGCACCCACCAGCTTCAGCGGCTCGACGATCAGCGCGAACTCGTAGGCACGCTGCGAGGCGAGCTCGTCGAGCCTGAGGTTCTCGAGCAAAAAGATTCCGTTCACCACCAGCGCAATCTGATGCACCGGATTCGATAGCTTCGGATCAGGACTCGGCGTAACGTTGATGGGCGCAGTGTCGGCGCCGATCAACATCGGATCCTGTCGTGCCAGCCATTCGGACGCGGCCACGTCGATCCCCGGGTTCGTTCTCATGTATCGCTCGTTCTCTTTCCCCCAGAGCCGGCCCCAACCGGTGTGGAGGATGACCGCGTCGCCCGGCTGCAACGTGAGCTGCTGCCGCTGCAGTGCCTGTTGGAGATCAGCCACCGTGATCTCATAGGTGTCGGGCAGCATCTCGACGCCTTTGAGGGCCGCAATGTCCAGAAGGACGGCGCGCGTCATCAGCCCGCCTATGTTCTCGATGCCCAGCTTCGAGAAGCCATTGCGTGTCGCAATGTCGTCAAGCTTGAAGCAGTTGTAGAGACTGTCGCCAATCGTCTGGTGCGCGAACGTGTCGAACTGCGTGCCGACTTGGCCGATTTCCGCCAGCACGATCTCCTCGTTGCTGCCGCGCCGATTCGAGCCGGCAAGGGGCGCCGTCCGCTTCGTATGCAGCTCGAAGGTGCGGGTGGTCTGCAGCGGCATCCCTTCCTCGAGCCGTCGCCCGAGCTCGAACACCTGGCCGGTCCGAATGAGCCGTGCCGCGCGGAGCACGGTTTCGGGCTTCATGTGATTCGCCGCGCCACGCTGATCGCCTGCGCCCCATTTCGATGGGCAGCGTTGGCTGTCAGCCGGCGGGTTCCACGTCTGCGCGCTCGCCCCGGTGGCGCCGATGCAGATGAACGAGCTCGCAAATGCACCGATGATCACCAGCCGCATGATCACGCTCCTCGCTCTGTTGTGATCGGTTCCGAGCCCGATCCCTCGAACCCCGAACCCCGAATTTCAGTTCGTTCCGAAGTTGGCCGGAATCTCGAGCACGTCGTGAACCGGCAGTCCCTTGCCCGCAAGATCCGGCAGGGTTCCCCCTTCGGGCTTTCCGCTCACCAGATGGAACTTGTTGCCGACGAATGCGCCCGCCGCGCCGTGACGCGCGGTCGGCATCGACGGCAGCACGATCCAGCGATTGGTGGCGGGCTCGTAGGCCTCGACCGCGCGGAACGAATAATTGGCCCGCTCGTGCTGCCCTTCTCCTCCGGCTACATAGATGCGGCCGTTGAACGTACCCCAGCCGCCGCCGCTGCGTGGTGTCGGCATCCGCGACTTCACGGCGCCCCACAGATCGCGCGCCGGGTCGTATTCCTCGACCACATCGGTATTGCTCGAGGCGGTCACATGCGCGGCACCGAGACGTCCACCGATGACGTAGATCTTTCCGTTCACCACACCTGAGAACGCGTGGTTTCGTGTCGTCGGCATCGGGCTGCGATTTGCCCACGTGTTGGTCGCCGGGTCGTACACCTGATTGGTGCCGAGTACGCGCGCGGGACGATTGCCGAAGAGCGCCGTCTCGCCGGAGTTCTCCATGATGGTGGCGCCGCCAATCACGTAGAACTTTCCGCCGACCTGCTCGGCAACGGCCGAACACCGCTTGATGGGCATAGGCGCCAGCGCACGCCACGTGTCAGTGCGCGGGTCGTACTCCCACGAGTTGTCGACCGGTTCCCATCCGCCCATTCCCGGACCCGACAACGGCCGCTGGCATCCGCCGAAGACGTATATCTTTCCGTTGTATTCGGACTGCGCCTGGTGATGCACCGGCACGGGGATCGATTTCTTCTTCGTCCACTTATCCGCAGCGGGATCCCACTCGTACACCATCGCTGGCGCGGGCTTCCCGTTCTCGCTGAAGCCGCCGATCACGTACATCTTGCCGCCGGCCTGCACGCCGTAGAGTTCTTCTTCAGGTTCCGGAAACGGCGCGGCCTTGTCCCAGCGAAGGAGCATGGGGTTCTGTGCGTGCACGATCGCCGCGGTGGTGGCAAACAACGCCACGATCACGAACCACGAAGACACGAAGAACACGGAGGTCCTTTTTGAACTCCGTGTCCTCCGAGCCTCCGTGGTTCGTGAACGTCTCGTCTTGAAGGTCATTGCGTGCCCCCTCTCTGCGGCAGCTCGAGAACGTCGTGTGAGGCGGTGGCCGGGTCAGGACCGCCGCCAGCGCGCATCTTTCCGCTCACGGTGTGCAGCTTGTTGCCGATGCAGCCCATTGCGTTGCCGTGCACCGCGCCCGGCAACGGCGTCAGCGTTTCCCATGTGTTCGTCGCCGGGTCATACGCATCCAACGCCCGCAGCGCCGCGTAGAACTCGCGTGTGATCCACTCGCCGCCGCCGACATAGATCTTTCCGTTGCACGTCGCCCAGCCGCCCCCGCTTCGCACCTGTGGCATGCGCTCCTTCACCGCGCCCCACAGATTCGTCGCGGGGTC
>Ga0126377_10001992_pt1 | contig 13795 bp, 8 predicted proteins | sample PanSoiMetPlot_22_FD_92647 | JGI IMG/M metagenome (GOLD analysis project Ga0126377, IMG submission 92647) | Tropical forest soil microbial communities from Panama - MetaG Plot_22 | ecosystem: Environmental > Terrestrial > Soil > Tropical forest > Bulk soil | place: Panama | collected 2016-02-17
GTTGTGGATCGTGTGTGATCTTCTCCATCGGACCGTTTCCCGCTATGGTTTCGCTGTGGCTAAAGTCGGCAGTCATGCGATCCCGGGCTTCGTGATCACGCTGTTCTGGATCGTCGCGTTCATCCTGGTCATCGTCTTGTTCGCCTACATCGTGCACCAGACCGGCGGCGGCTCGTTTGTGTTCAAAGTCGGGCACTTCAGCCTGCAGATCGGGGTGAACTGACGGGCACCGCGATGGCAACGCCGAACCGTCTCATATGGACCGACAGCAACGCTAGGGAGTCCGACCGTGGACAACGGCGACGTGAGCCGGTGGTTCGGTGAGTACCTCGATGCGTTTGCGTCGTGCGGTCGGCGCGAACGTGAGCCCGCGTCACTGCTCGCGTACTACGGTGTTCCGCTGTTGCTTACGACCGACGACGGGTTCATGCCGCTGACCGGTGATGACCAGGTCGTTGCTGTGTTGCAGCAGCAGGTCGACGGCATGCGTACGGCCGGGTACGCGGGGACCGAAATTCTGGCCTCCGAGGTCACGGTCCTGAACGCCGTGTCCGCCATCTACCGTGGAACGTTGTCGCGTCAGCGGGCCGATGGCACGGAGATCAACAGGTTGACCGCGACCTATCTCGTCACCGACGGCCCGAACGGCCGCCGCATTTCAGCCCTTGCGGTGCACAGCCGCTGATCGATCACCGCCGGATTGCTGGCGCGTATCCGCAAGACGACCGGCGTATCAGGGCGGCAGCGTGCCGAGCGTGATGGACACGTTGCCCGTCGAACCATCCGATTGTTGCACCTTGGCCGTTGTCTTCTGTCCCGGCGACAGGTTCGCGAGGATCGCGGAGAGGTCGTCCGTGTCGCGCACCGCCGTACCGTTCAGCTCGACGATGACGTCGCCGTCCTCGATCCCAGCCTTCTCGGCCGGGCCGCCAGGCGTGACATCGACAACTCCGGCGCCGGCGGGCTGGCCGTTAGGTCCAGCAACGGTTGTGGCGCGGATCCCTAACGCGGCGCGATGCGAGTTGGTGACCTTCCCATTCGCGACCAGCTGGCCGGCAATGTCCTTCACGATGTTGCTGGAGATGGCAAAGCCGATGCCCGGCGCCGCTCCGCCGTTCTGCTGGTCGGTCGCGGCCAGCGTCGGGATGCCAATCACCTGGTCGGCAAGGTTGACCAACGCACCGCCACTGTTGCCGGGATTGATGGCCGCACTGGTCTGAATGGTGTCGGGCAGCGTCGCACCCGGCGATCCCTCACTCGCTGGCTCCGACACCGTACGGCCGACGGCCGAGACGATCCCATTGGTGACACTGCTCGTGAGACCCAACGGGTTGCCCATCGCCAACACAATGTCACCGACGGCCACCTTGTTGGAGTCCGCGAACTTGGCCGGTCTGAGCCCGGAGGCATCGTTGACGTGGATCACGGCCAAGTCGTCGGGCGGAAAGGTGCCGACGAGCGTCGCCTGCAGCGTCTTCGCCGTACCCGACGGCGTCACTTGGAACGTCGTTGCCGACCCGGCCACGTGAGCGTTCGTGACGATGTTGCCCTTGTTGTCAAAGACGACGCCGGAGCCGAGATCGCGACTCGTACGGATGAGTACGACCGAGGGCAGCACGGTGCGGATCGTCTGCACGTAGGCGGATTGCAGGGAGTCCGCGCCGGGCGTTGACGGTGCCGACGTGGCCGTGCCGACGCCGGGTACGGACTGGGTGCACGCCGCTAGCCCGGCAACGGCGACCAGGGCTGTTCCGGACAGTAGTCGGCGGACGATCTGCGCTCGCATCCGTACCCTCCTCGGCCATCCGTGTGGGCTCCGAACAGTCACCCACGATCGTCGTGTTCGGCGCCGCGCGCAGCGAAACGCGAGCGGAAGCCGAGTTTCGACCCGATCGCCCGATCCGGAGTTATCGACGGCGGCGGTTGCGGACTTTATCCGCTTCCATCACCGCATGTTGGTAGGATCCCGAATGCACGCGAAGGTCCGGTCTGTCCGGACGCCACTCGCACTCGACGGTGCGTTGACGCCGCGGACGCGTGGGAAGCGGGGTGGCGGCATGGCGACGTCGGAGCCGTCGCATTCCGTCGCCGGCGAACCAGACGCGGGACGGAGTTCCGGACGGCTGGCCCCCATGGTGCCGGGCGGCGAGCCCGTGGAGTCGTTGCTGCGCAAGGCGCAATTCTTTACCCCCGGTTCGCCCACCAAGGACAACCGTGAGCTGCACCGGCGAGGCGGCCGCCGTGCCGAGGAGTTCTACCGCGAGAGATGGCGCCACGACAAGGAAGTCCGGTCGACGCACGGCGTCAACTGCACCGGCTCTTGTTCGTGGAAGGTATACGTCAAGGACGGCATCATCACGTGGGAGACCCAGCAGACCGACTATCCATCGGTAGGTCCGGACAGTCCGGAGTACGAGCCGCGCGGCTGCCCGCGCGGTGCGTCGTTCTCGTGGTACACGTATTCGCCGTCGCGGGTGCGATACCCGTATGTGCGCGGGCCGCTGCTCGAACTGTGGCGTGAGGCCCGGTCGAGGCTCGACGACCCGGTGCTGGCGTGGGCCGAGATTGTCGGTGACCCGGTCAAAGCCGCGCGCTACAAGGATGCCCGGGGCATGGGTGGGTTCGTGCGCGCCGGGTGGGATGAAGTCAGCGAGCTCATTGCCGCCGCGCACGTACACACAATCAAGGCGTACGGGCCTGATCGCGTGGTCGGGTTCTCCCCGATCCCGGCGATGTCGCAGGTGTCGTATTCGGCGGGGACCCGGTTCCTGTCGATGATCGGCGGCACGATCCTGTCGTTCTACGACTGGTACGCCGATATGCCGATCGCGTCACCGCAGGCGTTCGGCGACCAGACCGACGTGCCGGAGTCCGGGGACTGGTGGAACGCCGCCTACCTGATTATCTGGGGTACGAACCTTCCGATCACGCGTACGCCCGACGCGCACTTCATGACCGAGGCCCGCTATCGAGGCCAGAAGGTCGTGGTGGTGAGCCCGGACTTCTCCGACCACACGAAGTTCGCCGACGATTGGCTGCCGTGCGCACCGGGCACCGACGGCGCGCTCGCGATGGCGATGGGACACGTGATCCTGACGGAGTTCTTCCGCGACCGACGGGTGCCGTACTTCGAGGAATACGTGCGCACGTATACGGATCTGCCATTCCTCGTAACACTCCGCGCTCGGGACCGGGCATTCGTTCCGGACCGATTCCTCACCGCCGCGGATCTCGGCGATGCCAGTGCGGGAGCTTCCAGTGAGGGAGCTGCGTTCCGGACCGTGATGCTCGACGCGGCGACCGGCGATCCGTTCTTCCCGAACGGTACGCTCGCCGACCGCTACGGCGAATCCGGCCGCGGCAAGTGGAATCTGGACCTCGGCGGTGTCGAGCCGGTGCTGAGCATCTATGGCCGGCACGAGAAGGCACTCGAGGTCGACGTGCCGCGCTTCGACGTCGGCGAAACCGAGGGCGGCTCGACGATCCGCCGCGGCGTACCCGTCGTCAACCTCGGCGGCCGATGGGTGACCACCGTCTTCGACCTACTGATGGCGCAGTACGCGGTGCACCGGGACGGGCTCCCCGGCCAGTGGCCGTCCGGCTACGACGACGCGACTCAGCCGTATACGCCGGCGTGGCAGGAGGCGATCACGTCGGTACCCGCCGCGGCCGCCGCGCGCGTGGCGCGCGAGTTCGCGAGAACCGCCGAACTGTCCCGCGGCCGAGCGATGATCACGATGGGCGCGGGCACGAATCACTGGTTCCACTCCGACCAGATCTACCGGACGTTCTTCACGCTCACCATGCTGTGCGGCTGCCAGGGCGTCAACGGCGGCGGGTGGGCGCACTACGTCGGCCAGGAGAAGGTCCGGCCGCTCACCGGTTTCCAACAGGTCGCGTTTGCGTTGGACTGGCAGCGACCGACCCGGCACATGACCGGGACGTCCTTTTTCTACCTGCACACCGACCAGTGGCGGTACGAAAGCTTCGGCGCCGATGAGCTGTCGAGCCCACTAGGGCGGGGACTGTTCCAAGGGCAGGCGTTCGCCGACACGCTCGCACAGGCGTCGCGCATGGGCTGGACACCGTCGCACCCGGCGTTTGACCGCAACCCATTGGACATCGCGGATTCCGCCGCGGCGGCCGGCATGACCGTCGGGGACTACGTGGCCGCCGAACTGACTGGCGGTCGGCTGCGATTCGCTTGCGAGGACCCGGATAGCCCGGCGAACTTCCCGCGCGTCATGACGGTGTGGCGAGCGAATCTGCTCGGCTCGTCGGGCAAGGGCATGGAGTATTTCATGCGACACCTGCTCGGCGTCGACGACGCGGTGCGCGCCACCGAAACGCCAGCGGCGTTGCGGCCGGCCGAGGTGGCTTGGCGCGAACCGGCGCCGCAAGCGAAGCTCGACCTGCTGACCACCATCGACTTCCGGATGACAAGCACATGTACGTACGCCGACGTCGTGCTCCCGGCGGCCACGTGGTACGAGAAGTACGACATCTCGACGACGGACATGCATCCGTTCGTGCACTCGTTCAATCCGGCGATCGCGCCGCCATGGCAGACGCGCACCGACTTCGATGCGTTCAGTACGATCGGCGAGGACTTCTCGCGGCTCGCGGCGAAGCATCTCGGCGTACGGACGGACGTGATCGCGGCGCCGCTCATGCACGACACGGCCGACGAGCTGGCCCAGCCCGGCGGATTGGCTCGGGACTGGAAACATGGCGACTGCGCGCCCATTCCGGGCGTGACCATGCCGCGGTTGGTGACGATCGAGCGCGACTACGGCGCGGTAGCCGAGAAAATGGCCGCGCTCGGACCGCTTGTCGACCGGCTCGGAACCTCGGTCAAGGGCGTGAACTGGATGCCATCCGGCGCGGTCGACCTACTCGGTCGGATCAACGGCCTGGTACGCGGGGGAGCCGGCGACGGGCGGCCGTCCCTCGCGCGAGACGTCCACATGGCGGAGGCGATCCTTGCGCTGTCGGGTACGACGAACGGTGAGGTCGCGGTCGCCGGCTGGCGCGATCTCGAGCAGCGGACCGGACAACGGCTGGCGGACCTCGCCGAAGAGCGGTCCGGGGAGCGGATCAGCTTTGCCGACACGCAGATCCAGCCGCGCGCGGTGATCACGTCGCCGGAGTGGTCGGGCAGCGAGACCGGCGGGCGACGCTACTCGCCGTTCGTGGTGAACGTGGAGCGAAAGAAGCCATGGCACACCCTCACCGGTCGGATGCACTTCTTCCTCGACCACGACTGGATCGCGGAATACGGCGAGTGGCTGCCAACGTACCGGCCGCCGCTTGACTACGCTCGGCACTTCGGCGAGCAAGGCCTCGACGCACCAGGGCGACCGGAGATCACGGTGCGCTATCTGACGCCGCACTCGAAGTGGTCGATCCACTCGGAGTACCAAGACAACCTGCACATGCTGCGGCTGTTCCGTGGCGGCCCGGTGATCTGGATGAGTCCACCGGACGCGGCCCGGATCGGTGTGGCCGACAACGACTGGATCGAGGCGTACAACCGCAATGGCGTCGTGGTCTGCCGCGCCGTGGTCACGCACCGCATGCCCGCCGGCACCGTATTCATGTACCACGCCAAGGACCGGCACCTGATGACACCGAAGTCGGAGGTGTCCGGCTGGCACGGAGGCGGCGACAACTCGTTGACCCGGCTCGTCATCAAGCCGACGCACATGATCGGCGGGTACGGCCAGCTGTCGTACGCGTTCAACTACTACGGTCCGACCGGCAACCAGCGCGACGAGATTGCCGTCATCCGCAGGCGCAGCCAGGAGGTCGAATACTGATGCGGGTGATGGCGAACGTCGCGATGGTGATGAACCTCGACAAGTGCATCGGTTGCCACACCTGCTCGGTGACGTGCAAGCAAGTGTGGACCAACCGGCCCGGCACCGAATACGTCTACTTCAACAACGTCGAGACGAAGCCCGGCATCGGCTACCCGAGGCGATACGAGGATCAAGCGCAATGGCATGGCGGATGGACGCTGGACCGCAAGGGACGGCTGCAACTCGCGGCCGGGGGCCGACTGCGGAAGATCCTGTCAATCTTCTACAACCCGGATCTACCAACGATCGACGACTACGGCGACCCGTGGACGTACGACTACCAGACGGTGATCGACGCACCGCTCGGCACGCGTAATCCAAGCGCGCACTCGATTTCCGCACTCACCGGCCGCGACATGACGGTCCGATGGGGCAGCAATTTCGAGGACGACCTCGCCGGCGCACCGACGACAGCGCTCGACGACCCGAATCTGGCCGGCCTCGAAGAGCGCGTCCGGTTGGAATTCGAGCAGGTCTTCATGTTCTACCTGCCGCGCATCTGCGAGCACTGCCTGAACCCGTCGTGCGTCGCGTCGTGTCCGTCCGGCGCAATGTACAAGCGCGCCGAGGACGGCATCGTGCTCGTCGATCAGGATCGCTGCCGTGGCTGGCGATTCTGCGTGTCGGGTTGCCCCTACAAGAAGGTGTATTTCAACCATCGCACCGGCAAGGCGGAGAAGTGTACGTTCTGCTTCCCGCGCATCGAGGCGGGACAGCCGACGATCTGCTCGGAGACGTGCGTTGGCCGGCTGCGGTATCTCGGACTGTTCTTGTACGACGCGGACCGCGTGCTCGACGCGGCGACCACGCCGAACGTGACCGACCTGTACGAGGCGCAGCTCGGCGTGTTCCTCGACCCGCGCGATCCCGACGTGCAGTCCGCGGCGGAGCGGAGTGGCATCCCGCACGACTGGATCGATGCGGCTACCCGGTCGCCGGTATACGAACTCGCGGTACGGCACCGCGTCGCGCTGCCACTGCATCCCGAATACCGCACGCTGCCGATGGTCTGGTACATCCCACCCTTGTCGCCAGTGTCCGACGTTGTGCACGCCGCAGGGTATGACCCGGGCGACCCGGACCACGTGTTCGCCACGATCGACGCGCTGCGGATCCCGATCGAATACCTCGCGAATCTGTTCACCGCGGGCGACAGCGAGGTGGTGCGCGGCGTGCTACGCAAGCTCGCCGCGGTGCGCGCGATCCAACGCGCCGCACAACTCGGATTAGCGCCCGACGAGACATTGCCCGCGTCAGTGAACGCGACCGAGCACGATCTCGACGACCTCTACCGTCTGCTCGCGATCGCCAAGTATGAGGAGCGCTACGTGATCCCGCCGGCACACGCCGAGGAGGCGGGTCGCCTGATGGGCCAGCACGAGCAGTTGTTCTGCAGCCTCGACGAGGAGGGTGGCCCGGGCATGGGCGGCGACGGCCCGCCCGGCAGCGGCCCGCACGGCATCAACTCCTACCGCCCGGCGGGCCAAACGTTCCGCGGCGACGACGGCCGCACCCACTTCAACCTGTTGGGCTGGAACGGTCGCGGCGAGGCGCCTAACCTCTTCCCCGAATCGGGGACGTCATGAGCGCCAGTGTGTTCAAGCTCGGGTCGGTGCTGATGCAGTACCCCACTGCGGCGCTCTTCGACGGCCTCGACGAACTCGATGCGTGTGCCGCGGACACGGCACCTCGCGCCACACGTGACTCGTTCGGCCGCTTCCTCTCGTGGCTGCGGGTGACACCGCCGCTCGACGTCGCACAGCACTACGTGGAGACGTTTGATCTGCGCCGCCGTTGCGCGCTGTACCTGACGTACTACCGGTACGGCGACACACGCAAGCGCGGCATGGCGATGCTCGTGTTCAAGGCGGCGTACCGGGACGCAGGTTTCGTTCCGTGCGACGACGAGCTGCCGGACTACTTCCCGATGGTGCTGGACTTCGCGGCGCTGTGCGCTCGTGGCGAGCGGCTGTTGCGTGCGAATCGTACCGATCTCGAATTGCTACGTCGCGCGTTGGTGAAAGCGGAGTCGCCCTACGCGGACGTCGTTGCGGCCGTCTGCGCCGCGCTGCCGGGGCTCGGGCGTCGTGAGCTTGACCGGGTACGTGCCGCGTGGGAGTCCGGACCGCCGAGCGAACAGGTCGGCCTCGAACCATTTGCGCCGCCTGATTATCTCGCCGGCTATCCGTCCCGCGCGCCGCACAGCGACACGGCGGTGGCGCGATGAACAACGCCACAACGGCGCAGATCTTCTGGTGGGTCGCGTTGCCGTACCTCGCGCTCGGCGTGTTCGCCGTCGGGCACGTGTGGCGTTGGCGGTACGACCAATTCGGCTGGACAAGTCGATCCACGGAGTTGCAGGAGCGCCGCTTGTTGAAGTGGGGCTCACCGGTGTTCCACTACGGCACGTTCGCCGCGATCGCCGGCCACGTCATCGGTATTCTCATCCCGGAACGTTGGACGCGCGCGATTGGCATCCCCGAGCAGGCGTACCGCTGGTTCTCCGCCGCCGCCGGCACGCTGGCCGCGGTGCTCGTGATCGGCGGCGTCGTGGTGCTCGCCGGCCGGCGGCTGTTCGTGCCGCGGGTCCGCGCCACGACATCGGGAATCGACTATGTCGCGCTGATCCTGCTGCTGGTCATCATCATCACCGGGACCGTGCCGACGCTCTTCGTGAATCTGTTCGGTCACGGGTACGACTACCGCACGACGGTCGCGCCGTGGTTCCGTGGTCTGTTCTCCGGCTCGCCGAACGTGTCCGCGATCGCGCACGCGCCGTTCGTGTACCAGTTGCACGCCGCTAGCGCATGGATCATCTGGGCGGTCTGGCCGTTCAGCCGCCTCGTGCATGCGTGGAGCTATCCGTTGTGGTACCTATGGCGTCCGTACATCGTGTACCGCAGCCGCGTGGCGACGCGCCCTCCGGAGCCGGGTACGGGTGGCCGCAAGTGGCGCAAGATCGGGGTTCCGTACTGATATGGGTAGCGTCCGCGCGTTGTGCCGCCGATCGGCAGTGAACGTTCGCGGGCTGGATCCCGGCTACTTCGCGCTGGTAATGGCGACCGGCATCGTGTCGGTCGGGGTGATGCTCGAGAACGTGACCTGGCTGTCGCTCGTACTGCTCTGGATCGCCTGCGTCGCGTTTGCCATCCTGATCCTGCTCAACATCTGGCGTCTCACCGCCTACCGCGCGGCCGTCGTGGCCGACACCCGCGATCCCCGCCGAGGCTTCGCGATGTTTACATTTGTCGCCGCGGCCGATGTCGTCGGAACACGGCTCGTGCCGGCCGGCCACCGGGCGACCGCGCTGGTATTGCTGGCGGTCGGTAGCCTCGCGTGGTTGGTGCTTGGCTACCTCATACCGTGGATGGCGCTGCTTGGGCGCGCTCGCCGGCCGATCCTCCGGGACGCTAACGGCACCTGGTTCATCTGGGTGGTCGCCAGCCAGTCGGTGGCCGTGCTTGCCGCCACGCTGGAACCGATCGTCCACACCGGCCGGAACGAACTGGCGTCGCTCGCGGTCATCTCCTGGTCGGTTGGGGCGTTTCTCTACGGTGGCACGGGCCTTTTCGTCGCGGCCCGGCTGCTGTCCTACCCGTTGCGGCCCAGCGACCTCACGCCGCCGTTCTGGGTCGCAATGGGCGCCACCGCGATCACTGTCGTCGCGGGCGCGAAGATCGTGCAGATGGCGGACGCTCCGGCCGCGACCGCGGCGCACGAAATCGCGGCCGGATTGTCCATCGCGTTCTGGGCATTCGGCACGTGGCTGATTCCGGCGCTCCTCGCCGCCGGAGTCTGGCGCCACGTCATCCACCGCGTCCCGCTGCGCTACGAGCCAGCGCTGTGGAGCATCGTGTTCCCGCTCGGCATGTACGGCGTCGCGTGCCGCTACCTCGGCGCCGCCGACCACCTGCCCGGCCTCGACACCGCCGGAGCCGTCGAGACCTGGTTCGCCGTCGCGGCTTGGCTTGTCACGTTCGTGGCGATGCTGGTGCACCTGACTCGAACGCTCGGTCAGCCGACAGATGCCGCAAGCACATCCGTCGCACGTGATGGTTCGGGCGATCAGGGCGTCAGGACAGCGGACTAGACCGCGGCGCCACACGGCACGAATCGGTCAAGCGCGGCGTGGAGCGATTCAGTAGCGTCACGCGCATGACTGATCAATTGACCGCCAAGCAATTCGATGATTCGGCCGGCGTGGAGGACTGGCGCGCGCTGTGGGGAGCCGGCATGGCGGGTGCGTACTTCCGAACTGGGTCATTCGGCACCGGTGCCGCGCTAGTGCACGCGATCAGCAAGGTGTCCGCGGTCGCGAATCACCATGTCGACGTTGACCTCCGACGCGAGGGCGTCTCCGTCCGGCTGTTCACTCACGAGCCTGGCGGCCTAACCAATGCCGACGTTGAGATTGCTCGTGAAATCTCCGCGGCCGCGCGCGAGGTCGGCGCGCCCGCCGATCCCTCCGCTGTGCAGCATGTGCAGATTGCCATCGATGCGCTTGTCACCGCCGAAGTGCGGCCGTTCTGGCGGGCGGTGCTCGGGTATGAGCCGGTCGGCGAGGAGGATGTGCTCGACCCGCTCCGTCGCGGGCCGTCGGTCTGGTTCCAGCAAATGGATGCGCCACGTCCGCAGCGCAACCGCATCCACATCGACCTCTACGTCCCACGTGACCAAGGCGAGGCGCGCGTTGCGGCTGCGTTGGCCGCGGGTGGCCACATTGTGAGCGATGCACATGCACCGCTGTGGTGGACGCTGGCTGACACAGAGGGCAACGAGGTCGACGTGGCCATCTGGGGATAGCTGGCCGTAATTCACGTGTCGGCTACGAGAGGCGCAGCGTGACGATCTGGAATGGACGCAGCCGCAGGGTGATCTCATTGTCGGTGGCGCGCAACAGTTCCGTCTCGGCCATCGGTCGTTCCAGAAGGTCGACCAACTGCGCGCGACCGAATGGGAACGCGATGCGCACTCGAGCCGTAGTGTGCCGTCCGATCCCCTCGTAGATCCGTACGATGACGGCGCCGGATCGGTCGTCAGCAAGCTTGACCGACTCCACGATCGTGCCGTCGTCGTCGACGGAGACCAGCGGGGCGACGGTGGCACCGGGCGCCCGCCGTTCCGGGAGATTGATGCGGTACCCCTCGCGGATCGCGTCCGCCGTGTGCGCACCCGGCACTACCGCGCAACGAACTCGGTGGCGACCTTGGTCCGCGTCGGGATCGGGGTGCCGTGGCGCGCGGATGAGCGACAGCCGCACGACAGTCGTGACTCCGCCACCGTTCCGTGGCCGCCGTGTGACGTCGTGTCCGTACGTCGAATCGTTCACAATGGCCACTCCGTACCCGGCATCGGCGACGTGGATCCAGCGATGCGCGCAGATCTCGAAGCGGGCGGCGTCCCAGCTTGTGTTCGTGTGCGTCGAACGCATCACATGGCCGAACTGAACCTCGGCCGCCGATCGATCGGCCGCGACGTCGATGTCGAAGCACAGCTTGAGGAGCTGCTCCCGTTCGTGCCAGTCGATGTCGGTGTCGATGTCGATGCGCCGCTCACCGGGGGAGAGCGTGACCTCCTGGCTGATCGACGAATTGCCGAACTTCCGGTCTATGCGCACGCCGCCGGGGACGGGGTTGACGGTGCCATCGGTCAGCTCGCGCGCGCGGTGCCGATAGAACGGGTCGATGTCCCAGGCATCCCAAGCGTTCGGCGTGTCCGGATGGAGCTGCAGCAGGTTCCCGACGGCGCCGGGAGCGAGCACCTGGCGATCGCCATCGCGGATCGAGGTCATGAGGCCGCGGGCGTCGAGCGCCACTCGGAGCAAGGAATTATCGAGCACAAACCCGCCAGCGTCGTCGGTGGTGACGGTCACCGCGCCAGCGTCGGCGTCGCGGGCGATGCCGGCTCCCATCGCGGGTACGCCGTTGTGCTCGTGCGGTGCCGCGTTGAACACGACAACGTCGTCCGCCGTGCCACCCAAGCTCGCGAGTGCGCCACGAATCAGCTCTTCGAGTTCGGACGCCACCGCGGCATAGTTCGCTACCGCTTCACGGTGCACCCACGCGATCGAGGATCCCGGTAGGATGTCGTGGAACTGTTGGAGCAGGACGATTTTCCACAGCCGGTCGAGCGCGTCGTACGGGTACGGATGCCCGGCGCGTACGGCGGCGGTCGCACACCACAACTCCGCCTCGCGAAGAAGGTGCTCACACCGACGGTTGCCTTGCTTGGTTCGCAGCTGTGACGTGTACGTGCCGCGGTGCTTTTCGAGGTAGAGCTCACCGGCCCAGACCGGCAAGTCGGGATAGTCCGCCTCGGCCTGCCGGAAGAACTGGACCGCGGATTCGATGGCGACTCGCGGAGATCCATCGAGGTCGGCCAGCCGTGCCGCGCGCGCCAGCATCTCGCGGGTCGGTCCGCCGCCACCGTCGCCGTACCCGAACGGCGCCAACGATCGCGAGCTGCCCGCCTTATCGGCGAAGTTGCGCACCGCGTGCGCGAGTTGTGCGCCGGACAGATCGCTGTTGTACGTGTCGATCGGCGGGAAGTGCGTGAAGATCCGGGTGCCGTCAATGCCCTCCCAGGCGAACGTGTGATGCGGGAACCGGTTCGTCTGGTTCCACGACAGCTTCTGGCTGAGGAAGTAGCGCGATCCGGACAGCGCAATGAGTTGGGGCAACGCGGCGGAGTATCCGAATGAGTCAGGCAGCCACACTTCGGTCGTCTCGACGCCGAACTCGTCGAGGAAGAAACGCTTGCCGTACGCGAACTGTCGCGCCAGCGCCTCGCCACCGGGCATGTTCGTGTCGGACTCCACCCACATGCCGCCGACCGGTACGAACTGGCCGTCGGCCACCTTCTGGCGGACGCGCGCGTAAATCGCCGGATGGTGGTCCTTCAACCACGCGAACTGTTGAGCCGAGGACATCGCGTAGACAAACTCGGGATGCGCGTCCATCAGGTCGACGACATTCGCGGCCGTACGAGCCACCTTCCGCACGGTCTCCCGGATCGGCCACAGCCACGCGGAGTCGATGTGCGCATGGCCGACCGCGCTGATCCGGTGCGCGCTCGCCCGAGCCGGTGCGGCGAGAACGTCGGCGAGCGCCGCGCGGGCGGCTGCCGCGGTGGCCGACACCGCGTCCGCATCGATCGCGTCCAACGCACGATCGATCGCGGCTCGGATCTGCCAACCTCGTGCGTCGCCGAGGTCGAGCTCCGCGGCGAGTTGGCCGAGGACCTCCAAGTCGTGGACCAGCTCCCAGACGTCCGGCCGGAACACCGCCAGCGCCGCGCGCGACAGTCGGTAAAGCGGTTCGTCGCCCGCCGTGTCGCGATCACCAAGCGGTGTCGGCCGGAACGCATCCGCGCCCCTGCCGAGGATCATCGGGTTCGCCGCCGCCTCGACGTACCACTCGACCGCCTCGCCGCCGGCCACCGGATCCCCGACGCGTACCCACTGGGTTTGTGGATTCAGGCCCTTGATTGCCTGTCCGTCCGCGCCGTAGACCAAGCCTTCCGCATGAAATCCGGTACGGGTCGTGTCGAACCCGAGATCGACGAGCGCCTCGACGCACTGGCCGGACCACTCCGGCGGTACGACACCGCGGAGTCGGAACCACGCCGTGCCCCACGGTGGGCCCCACGCGTCGCCGACCCGGAATGGTCGGAAGTTGGCCCGTAGCGCCTCGTCGACCGGAACCGGTTCGCCAACCGGTGCCCAGATCGCCACCTCGAGTGCGCGGTGTTCCGCGTAGCACGCCGATTGGATCCGAGTCAGAGCCCTGGCCAGCCGCTGCTCGATCAGCACCCGGTTGTCGTGCATGTCTCGCCGCCGATCCTCGCTCTGGTTCCGCCTCGCGGAGCTGGAATCACGGCCGCACAGTAGCAATGCCGTACGTCTGCTGACAGGATTGGCCGCGATGAACTCGCAA
>Ga0126377_10001993_pt1 | contig 13789 bp, 9 predicted proteins | sample PanSoiMetPlot_22_FD_92647 | JGI IMG/M metagenome (GOLD analysis project Ga0126377, IMG submission 92647) | Tropical forest soil microbial communities from Panama - MetaG Plot_22 | ecosystem: Environmental > Terrestrial > Soil > Tropical forest > Bulk soil | place: Panama | collected 2016-02-17
TCTGCGTGGCCGGAAGCTCTCGATCGGACCGGTCGGCAGCGGCTCGCATGCGCTTCTGCTCCAGCTGCTCAAGCGCAATGAGCTCGATCGGCAGGTGGGCGAGTTGCTGGCGCTCCCGCCGCACGAGGCCGCCGACAAGCTGCTCGCCGGCGAGATTGACGCGGTGGCCATGCTGGCGTCGTGGGATGCGCCGGTGGTCCAGCAACTCATCGCCGACGAGCGAGTCGAGCTTCTCAATTTGAACCGTGCGGACGCCTATGTCGCGCTCTATCCGTTCCTGAGCAAGGCGACGGTGCCGCGGGGCGTCGGCGATCTCGCAAAGGATCTCCCGCCGAGCGACGTCACCTTGTTCGCATCCAAGGCGAGCCTGGTGGTGCGCAACGACATTCACCCCGCCATCCAATACCTGCTGCTGAGCACCGCGGCGCAGATCCACTCCGGGGCGAGCATGTTCAACCGAGCCGGGCGCTTCCCGGCCGCCGAAGGCATCGAACTGCCGCTGAGCAGCGAGGCCGTTCACTTCTACAAATCCGGGCAGCCGTTCCTGCAGCACAATCTTCCGTTCTGGATGGCGTCGCTGGTCGGACGCCTGCTCGTCCTGCTCATCCCGCTCGTCGCCGTGCTGTACCCGATGATGCGGTTTCTGCCTGCCTTGTATGGCTGGTTGATGCGCCGGAAGATCGCGCGACTGTATGGCGAGCTGAGATTCCTGGAGGACGAGATCACAAGCGGCGGCCGACCGGGCGATGCCGCTGAATTGATGGTGCGTCTCGATCACCTCGAGAAGCAGGCAAACCAGCTCAGGATGCCGATCGCTTACGAAAGCATGATGTATCTGTTACGCAACCACATCGACGTCGTGCGCAACCGCCTGGCAGCGGGGCAGCCGTAATCATTGGAAGTGCCCGGCTCCAATCGATAGCTTGCGGGGCCCCACCCAATTGAGCGCTTTCGTCCCGACGTCACCGGCCGTTGGTCCAGCCGTTCCGGGTGATCTGGTCGATGATCCGCTGCTCCTCGGCCGTGAAACGGCCCCCTCCGGTGCTGGAACGGTCGGCATCATATGACCTTGGTGGCGGGCGATATCTCTGCGCCGAGGCGGTCCCGGCCGAGAGCAGCGCCACGAGCGGCCATGTCGCCGCGGCGCCGCCAAGCAGCGTGAAGAATTCACGCCGTGTCGATCGACCGGATGGCATCAATTGCCGAGAGCGCGAGCGCATGCTGGACGATAGCAGATTTGCCGGGGATCCGTCAGCCGCAGGCCGATCAAATCAACGTCAAGTGGGCTGCGGCAGGCGGCGCACGCTGCTGACCTCGCTGCCGGTGGCGCGAATGCGGGCGATCGTTTCCGCGGTGGCCTCGTAGGCGACTGCCATGTGACGGGTGGCGTTGGCGTGCAGCAGCGTCGTTGCGTCCCGCACGATGGCGCAATGGCCCTTCCAGAACACGATATCGCCGCGCCGCAACTGCCCGGGCTCGTACGGAGGCGCGAGCGCGCTGCCGAGCGCCCGCTCCTGCATGTCGGTGTCGCGCGGACAGGACGTGCCACAGGCCAGAAGCGCAAGCTGCACCAATCCCGAGCAGTCGAGGCCAAGACTGCTCTTGCCGCCCCACAGATAGGGCGTCCCCAGAAACCGCTCGGCCACCGCGACGAAGTCGGTTTCCTTCGTCTCCACCAGCGCGAGATGGAGGACGGGCACATGACCGCCGGACGCGGTAATGGCGAACGCCCCGTCCATGCGCGCGATGACGAGCTGGCTGCCGAAGGAAAGGGTCTCCAGCGGGGGCAGCTTGATCGAGGGACCGGGGAAGACGAAGGTACGCAGCGAGGTCACCTTGTGGGTGGCGGCGGGTCCGGGCGAGCGCAGCGCGCTGGCCGGCATGAACCCGACATAGCCGTCGCCGGCAAGCTGTCCCCACGCCCAGCCGTTGTCACCGATCTCGTAGACCGTGAGGCGCTCGCCCTTCAACGCCTCGGTCTGCAGCTCAGCCTCGTGCGCGGGCGCGCTGCGCACCGGCGCCTGCGCGGCACCGATCTCGTAGGCCGTTCCGTCAACGAAGCGCTGCGCCTGCACGACGCCGGAGAGATGCTTGGCCGCGAGATCGCTGCGCGCCGGCGTTATTCGCGGGTCCAGTCCGCCGCTGCCCGCACCGGCCGCGGGTGCGGCCGGCTGCTGCGCGCGCGCCGCCAGCGGCCAGACGACCGCGCCGCCCAGAAGCGTGACGAATTCCCGTCGTTTCATCCAGTCGAATTGCATCCTATCCCTGCGAGCCAGGATTGCGGCGACTGCGGCCGCCAACTTTGGTTTGAGCGTGATCTTTTCCGAAACCGGTTCCCACTTTTCGGGATCACGCTCTACGGGCGCGGCGGCCGGCGCCGCTCGTGGAACCACGCGCGATACTCGGCCATCTTGGTGCGCTGCGCCCGCGATGCATACCGCTTGCACGTCGAGGACTCGTCGCTCTTCTCCGCAGCGCCCCAGCGCAGCTCGACGCAGTCGTTCACGTTATAAGCCATCTCGAGCTCGGTGGCACGGTCGATCACGTCCTTGAGCGTGAGCGTCCACTGGGAGCCATCGGTGCGGGGATACGAGAACTTGCGCGCCGCGAGCTCCGCCGCCAGCACGCTCTCCAGTTCGGCCTTCACCGCCGCCACGCTCTTCCCCCTCGGCATCGCGTAGCGGTCGGGCCGCCGCGCGACGCGATCCGGGAAGGTGCGCACCACGTCCATCGCGATCAACAGACGCAGGTCGCGCGACGGCGTCGCGAAATCCTCCCACGCGCCGGTGGTCTCGAAGATCGCCGCGCCATCCGGCATCGACGCCTCGCGCCCACTGGTTTGGAACTTGCGGCCGTTCTCGACCGACGTCACGCGCGTCTTTACCTGCTCCTCGAGCGACGTGATCGCCTCCTTCATCGCGCGCGCCGGATCGAGCGGCGCCGGCGACATCACGTCATCCATGCGATCGTAGAAACCCTCGACTCCGACCCGCCCCTGATCGAGCGAGAAATCGCCATACTCCCGATTTTTCGCGATCTCGTCGTTGGTCAGCCGCCGCAGGCCGCCGTTCGCGTCGCGCACGATCGGCCGGAAGCGCTTGAAGCCGGGGCCGCCGAGCGCGGGATCCTGCGCGAACAGGAAGTTGCCGCGCCAGAAGCGCTTGCGCGCCACCGTGCCGTCTGGCTGTCCGTCGACGGCGAGGAAGACGCCGGCGCCGCCTTCCGACTGCGGTATGCGCCGCACCAGCACCAGCAGATGCCCGTAGGGATCGGCGTAGACGGTCCCCGGGCGCAGATTCTCCTGGCTCAGCGGCACCGGGTAATAGTCGGTGCGGTCGTCGTTCAGGCGCGTGCGCCCGGAACCGGAATGGACGCCGTCGGCGATGCTGTACTGCAAGTAATGGCCAAACCCCGGCGCCAGCCCCGCCGGCCGCGGCGGAGGTACATATGGCTTCGGCGCGGGTTTCGGTGGCGCCATCGCGGGTCCCGCGTTCGCCACCGGTCCCGGCGGCCTCGTCGCGTATCCGGGCGGCCCAAATCCGCCCGGCTGGCGAAACACCTCCATGGGGGCGCCGGACGCGACGATCTGCTCGGGCGGAGGCGGCGCGGGACGCGGCTCCTCGTGCTGGATGTTCCACCAGTCGTGGCACTTCGGCGCCTCGCCGCCGGCACCGCGCGTGCATTTTGCGTAACCGAACGGCAGCCCCATCTTGAACGAGAAATACGCGCGCAAGAAGTACGGCAGGTCGGCGCAGTCGGGACGAATGAACAGTCCGATCTCGTCCTCGCGCAGGCCGAGATGGTTGAACAGGGCGTTGCGCGACCGATCGCGCAGCACCTCGTGCAGCGCCTTCCACGACGGCGCCGCGTCGGGCGGCGCATCGAACAGTTTCTCGATCCACGCCGAATACAGGTTTTCGTTGGCGCGGCTCCATGAACTGCGCAGCGGCCAGACGCTCCCTTCGACGGCACGCGGCCGTGGCGGCTCGCGATCCAGCACCGCGATCTCGCGCGTGAGCGTGCCGCACTCGGCCGGCGCGCCGTCGCGCACGAGCTTCGCCTGCCATTTGCCCGCGGCCGGCGCCGCGATCTCGGCGTACCAGAAATACGGCGGCCCGCCCATTCGCTCGCGCGACTTGGCTGCGACGCTGCCATTGGGCGCGACCAGCGCAAGCTCGCCCTCGAGCGGCTTCTCCACGGCAAAGATGACGCGCAACGGTGCGCCCTTCCAGGGCGCGACCGGCGAGGGCAGGACCGCGAGTTGGGCGGCGTCTTCGCAGGTTCCGGATGGAGCTTGCGCCCGGGCGTCGACTGCAAACAGAAGCGAGGAGATGAACGCGCCTGTCATCAGCAGAAATGCTGATACGGCCGCAGCAAACCGGCGTGCTGGTAACACTTGAGCCCCCGTCTGCGCCCCCCGCCCCTCGTTGGCCGCTTTATACAAGGGCTTTGGCTGAATGATGGCAAGTTCCTACCGCCAGGCGAATTTCGCAGGGGACACCATCGGTTCCACCCGGGGCCGGCGCAGTTATTGCGCCCTCGCCCCGCTTGCGGGGCGAGGGCCGCGCCCCTCACCCCACCCCTCTCAGCCGAAGTTGGTTGTTCGTGACCGAACGCGGGTAAACCCGAGTTCGGTTGCAAGAACGAAGAGAGGAGCAGGCCGAGCGTGTGGCGCTATTTCACGCCGGACAGAATTTTCAGCACGCGCGCCTTCTGCTCGGGTGTGACGCTGTCCACGACCGCGATCGCGTTCTGGTGGCTGCTGGCGGGATCGAGATATTCGATGATCCGCTCCGCGCGCTCGCCGTCGGCGATGAGCTGCGGGTCGTGCAGGGTCTGCTTCACGGCCTCCTGCAGATAGGCCAAGCGCGCCGGCGCGATTCCCGGCGGCGCGATCAGGATGCGGCCGAGCTTCTCGACGTTGGCGAGGAAGTCCATCACCCAGGTCCCGTCCGCATCCATCCTGGCCGCCTCGAAGATCGTCGGCCGGTCCGGGAAGAAGCGCGACTTGGTGCGCGAGATCGTCGCCAGCGCCCAGTTCTGTTTGGCCTTTACGAAACTGTTGGCGGATGATTCCGGCACATAGAGCGCGTCCATCTCGCCGCGCGTGACCGCGAGCCCGGCATCGGCGCTGCCCTTGTAGCCCTGCACGACGTGGCAATCGAGCTTGAGCGCCTCGCAGGTGAAGGCGGCCCCGATGCCGAGCCCGGACGTTCCGCCCGCCGACGCCCACCGCCATTTCATCTTGGCATCGACCGCCTGCTGGACCTCCCTGATCGGAGAATCCGGTCCCACCAGCCAGAGCCCGGGCGGTGCCCCCACTGTCGCGAGGTAGCTGAACTTCGCGAGGTCGAAACGCACGCCCGATTGATCGGTGAGTTGGGCGAAGGCGGCGCCGGTGCCGTTGGTGAGCGAGATCTGCAAGCCGTCGGGCGGCGCGACGGCGAGGCGATTGAGCGCCACCAGCCCACCGGCGCCGGGCTGGTTCTCGACGATGACCGTGGTCCCGAGCGTCCTGGCGAGATAGGGCGCGATCAGCCGAGAGAAGACGTCGTAGCCGCCGCCGACGCCGGAGCCCACGACCATCCGCACGGTCTTGCCGGTAAAGAAGGCTTTCTCGCCCTCCTGGGCTCGCGCCGACGACAGCGCCGCGATCCAACATACCGCGAGCGACAGCAGGACGACCCCACGTGTCATGGTCATTGCTTGCACCCTCCCCTTACATTTTTTCTTGGTCACGGCCGCCGCCGGACGCGCAGCAGCAGCCGGCAACGGTTGATGGTAAGCCCCCTGCGGAATAGAGTCGCGCGGCGCGTGTTGAATTGTTGGAGGCAAGTAGCGGGAGGATAGCGATGGCTCGCGCTCCTTTGATCCTGGCTGTTGCGGCTTTCGCCGCCATTCATGCACACGACGCTGCCGCCGAGATCTACCGGCCCTGGTGCGTCCATTACCTCCCCGATAATGGCACGAACTGCGGCTTCATCTCATACGAACAGTGCATGGCCACCGCGCGCGGAGCCGGCGCGAAGTGCGTGCAGAATCCATGGTACCTGCAGTACGGCAGCGGTCAAAAAGCACCGGATCAGGACGAGCGCCCGCGCCGGCGATAAGGGCGTCTCGCTCCATCGGCAATCAGTCGTTCATGATTTGTGCTATACTCCGTGATTCGGGGACAGCAGCACGTCGGTCGCAAGGCCTGATGCCTCGGATCGGGTCCACGGCATCGGCCGCTGCTGGCTGGTTGGGGACGCATGACCGCGGTCTATCTGAAGAGGCTCAACGACGAGCAGCGTCGCGCGGTCGAGCATGGCTGCGACGACCTCGCTGCCGCCCTCCCCTTGCTGGTCATCGCGGGCGCGGGCTCCGGCAAGACCAACACGCTGGCGCATCGCGTCGCCCATCTCATCGTGTGCGGAGTCGATCCGCGCCGCATCCTGCTGCTGACGTTCTCGCGGCGCGCCGCCGCCGACATGCAGCGCCGAGCCGGGCGCATCACGGCTGACGTGCTCGGCGCGAACGGCTCCGCCATGGCGGACGCCCTGCACTGGTCTGGAACGTTCCACGCCATCGGCGCGCGGCTGCTGCGCGAATATGCGCCCGACATCGGGATCGAGCGCGAGTTCACGATCCACGATCGCGAGGACTCCGCCGACCTCATGAACCTGGTGCGTCACGATCTCGGTTTCTCGAAGACCGAGAAGCGCTTTCCGATGAAAAGCACGTGCCTCTCGATCTATTCGCGGACGGTCAACGCGCAAGCGCCGCTCGGCGAGGTTCTCGATGCGGCGTTTCCCTGGTGCGCGGAATGGCAAACCGAGCTGCGGGCGCTGTTCGCCGCCTATGTGGAGGCCAAGCAGAAGCAGAACGTGCTGGATTACGACGACCTGCTGCTCTACTGGGCCCACATGATGGCGGAAGGTTCGATCGCCCAGCAACTTTCCGAGCGCTTCGATCACGTGCTGGTCGACGAGTACCAGGACACAAATCGCCTGCAGGCTTCCATCCTGCTGGCGCTCAAGCCGAACGGGCGCGGCCTGACCGTCGTCGGCGACGACGCCCAATCGATCTATTCGTTCCGTGCCGCGACCGTGCGCAACATCCTCGACTTCCCCGGCCATTTCACCCCACGCGCCGAGATCATCACGCTCGCGCGCAACTATCGTTCGACGCAGCCGATCCTCGCCGCCGCCAACGCGGTGATCGAGCTCGCCGCCGAGCGCTTCAGCAAGAATCTCTGGTCGGAGCGCGCCTCGGCCGAACGGCCCTGCCTCGTCAATGTCGCCGACGATTCCGCGCAGGCCGGCTACATCGTCGAGAAAATCCTGGAGAGCCGGGAGGCCGGCATCGCGCTCAAGGCGCAAGCCGTGCTGTTCCGCGCCTCCCATCACAGCGCCACGCTCGAGATCGAGCTCACGCGGCGCAACATCCCCTTCGTGAAATTCGGCGGCCTCAAGTTCCTGGAGGCGGCCCACATCAAGGATATCCTGGCGGTGCTGCGCTGGGCGCAGAACATGCGCGACCGGGTTGCGGGCTTCCGGGTGGCGCAGCTGCTGCCCGGCATCGGACCCGGCACCGCCGCCCGTCTGCTCGATCGCATCGCGGAGGTTGCCGATCCGCTGCGAGCCTTGAGCGAGTTCAAGCCGCCGGCCGCGGCGAGCGAGCACTGGCAGGATTTCGAGACCACCGTTGGCACACTGCGCCTCAATGCTGCCGGCTGGCCGGCCGAGCTCGAGTTGGTCTGCCGCTGGTACGCGCCGCATCTCGAACGCAAGTACGAGGACGCCGCCGTCCGTGAAGCCGACCTGGGGCAACTCGTGCACATCGCGGCGGGCTACCCGAGCCGCGAGCGCTTTCTCACGGAGCTGACGCTCGATCCGCCGGACGCCACCAGCGATGAAGCCGGCGTGCCGCTTCTGGACGAGGACTACCTGATCCTGTCGACGATCCATTCCGCCAAGGGCCAGGAGTGGACCTCGGTGTTCCTGCTCAACACCGTGGACGGATGCCTGCCGTCGGATCTCGCCACCGGCTCGACCGCGGAAATCGAGGAGGAGCGCCGCCTGCTCTATGTCGCGATGACCCGCGCCAAGGATCAGCTTCATCTGATGGTGCCGCAACGCTTCTACACGCACGGCCAGCGCAGCACCGGCGACCGTCACGTCTACGCCCAGCGCACCCGCTTCATCCCGAACGCACTGACGAAGCATTTTGCCAGCCGCGCCTGGCCGATGCCGAAAGCAATGGGCCCGACTCGTTCCGGCTCCACGGCCAAGCCAGTGGACATCCGCGCCAAGATGCGCGGCATGTGGGCCGGCCAAAGCGGCTGACATCTACGACCATTGACTTCTTGTTCCTGTTTTGTTCTCATGCATACGGGAGCAGCGCAGGCGAGCGGTCGGGATGGAAACGACGGCGACCATCCTTCACGCGGACCTCGATGCCTTCTACGCATCGGTCGAGCAGCTGCTTGATCCATCCCTGCGCGGCAAGCCCATTGCCGTCGGCGGCGGGGTCGTGTTGGCCGCGTCGTACGAGGCCAAGGCCTTCGGCGTCAGCGGCGGCATGTCGGGGCGCAAGGCGCGCGACCTCTGTCCGCAGCTGATCTTCGTCGATGGCCACTTCAAGGACTATCAGCGGCTGGGCGACGCCGCCATCGACGTGCTCAATGACTTCACTCCCCTCGTCGAGCGGATTTCGATCGACGAGGCGTTCGCCGACGTCGCGGGCTGCACCCATCTGTTCGGCTCGCCGCCCGAAATTGCGGGCACGATCCGGCGCAGGGTGCGGACGGAGCTCGGGCTTCCGATCTCGATCGGCGTGGCGCGCACCAAGCACTTGGCGAAAATCGCCTCGCAGGTGGCCAAGCCCGACGGGCTGGTGGTGGTCGATCCCGCCACCGAGCTCGCGTTCCTGCACGACCTGCCGGTCGAGTTGATGTGGGGTGTCGGCCCCGTTACGCGCGGGCGGCTGGCCGAGAACGGCATCCACACCATCGGTCAGCTGGCGCAGATGCCAGGACGCTCGCTCGAGCACCTGCTCGGTCATGCGGCGGGCGAGAAGCTGACCGCGCTGGCGTGGAATCGCGATCCGCGGGAAATCAAGACGCGCCGCCGCGCACATTCCGCCGGAGCCCAGTCGGCGCTCGGCCGCAAGCCTGCCGAGGCGGACGTTTTCCGGCCCACGCTGCGGCATCTGGCCGACCGGGTCGCCACAAGGCTGCGGGCGAAATCGCGGCCGGGCCGGACCGTGACGGTCCGGGTTCGTTTCGCTGACCTGCGCTCGGTCACCCGCTCGGTGACGCTCGATGCCCCGATCTCGGCGACCGCGATCCTGGCCGAGATCGCCGAGGAGCTGGTGCGCACGGCGCTCGCGGATCACCCCGACGAGAAGACCATCTCGCTCTTGGCAATCTCGGTGTCGCAGCTCGAGACGCACGCGGACATGCAGCTGGAATTCGCGCTCGGGCTCGACGATGAAAAGCGCCGGCCTGGCACCAGGCGAGGCATCGCCCGCTGGACCGCCGACCGTGCCGTCGACATGATCCGCGATCGCTTCGGATGGGAGGCGGTCGGATACGGCTCGGTGGCGTTGGGCCTTTACCGCTCCGTCCCCGACGAATTTCGCGAGCTCGCCGAGAAGGACCTCTGATCGGTCCGAGCCGGGGAGTCGAAATCGCCAGGGGTCGGCGGCTCTCGTTCGTGTAATGTTGGCTTCTCGGCAATTCAATTTCGGAACACCGGCATGATCGCAACACGGACGCCTTGGTGGACCTGGATGTGGCCGGTATTGGCCTGGGTGATCCTGTCGCTGACATTCGTTCTCGACGGCGGGGCACTCATCGCCGCGGCTGCCGGAGCGGCCGTGCTGGCTACCGTGTTCGCGGCCGTCTACCACGCCGAGGTCGTTGCCCATCGCGTCGGCGAGCCGTTCGGCACGCTTGTCCTCGCCCTGGCAGTCACGGTGATCGAGACCGCGCTGATCGTCTCGGTCATGATCGCGGCCCCTGCCGAAAAAGCCGGTCTGGCACGCGACACGGTTTTCGCCGCGGTCATGATCGTGTGCAATGGCATCGTCGGCTCTTGCCTGCTGTGGGGCGGCGCTCATCATCACGAACAGGGATTTCAGATCCAGGGCGCGAGCGCCGCGCTGGCAGTGCTCGCTGCGCTCACCAGCCTCACTCTGATCCTGCCAAACTTTGCCGCCCGCGGACTCGGCCCGCTGTACACCACCCCGCAGCTGGTCTTCGCCGGGATCGTGTCGCTGATACTCTACGGCTCGTTCGTTTTCATCCAGACCGTGCGTCATCGCGATTATTTCCTCGCGGCCGCAGATGATCAGGACGCGCATGCGCCTGCGCCGGCCGACCGAACAGCCGTTCTCAGTGCCTGTCTGCTGATCATCTCTCTCGTCGCCATTGTCGGTCTTGCCAAGGCTCTGACTCCGACCGTGGAACGCGCAATAGCCTACCTTGTCGTGCCGAAAGCCGTGGTGGGCATCGTCATCGCTGCGCTTGTGCTGCTGCCCGAAGGCTTGGCGGCCGTCAGAGCGGCTCGGCTCAATCGATTGCAAACCAGCCTGAACCTGGCATTGGGATCCGCGCTCGCGACCATCGGCCTGACGATCCCGGCGGTCGCCGCTGTTTCGATCGTGCTTGGGCAGCCCCTCGAACTCGGCCTGGACGGGAAAGATCAGGCTCTACTGGTGCTGACGCTGTTTCTCAGCGTGATCACGTTGGGCACCGGCCGGACCACGGTGCTGCAGGGCACCGTACATTTGGTCATCTTCGCCGTTTTCTTGTTCTTCGCGGTGATGCCGTGACGTGTGTATCGATCCCTGCGCCAGCCGCGCAGACGCCGAATGACGAAGTGCCGAACGCGGTGCTCCCGCGTTCGGCACACAGCTCGTGTCCCGATTTTTTTGTTTGACGCCCCGATATCAGTAGCCGTCCCAGGGGTCGGCGAACGCCCCGGTCACGTCTTCGTAATCCGGCTGGATCGCCGTGATGCCGGGGACCGGGTTGGTCTTGTTGTCATTCGCGACGCCGTCCTGCTCGACGACGAGGGTCTCGGGCTCGGCCGGAACGACCACGATCCCCGGAATCCGGGTCGGGCCCATCCCTTCGCCGAAGTCGAAATCGAAATCGTCGACATAGCTCGGATATTCATAGCTCGGATATTCGATTGCTGCCGGGTTCTCCAGCGTGTCCGTCGGAGCGGCGAACGCGGGAATGGACAGGCAGACAAACACGAGTGCGCAGATTGCTTTCATCGGAGTTCCCCTCCCAAGGTTGCCGATGGCCCGCACGTTGCGATCCGCGGGTTAAGATTGTTTGAGCGACGCCGCCGGCGCGGGCGATTTCAGCGCGCTTGGTTACGCGCGTCTGATCGCGCGTGGTTACATCCGAGTTACGCGGGCGCGCGCGACCTATTCGACTACCGCAATCGGTGCTTCGCTACGCCCGGCGTTGGAACCTTAGCGATGAATGAATGTCCGCGGAACGTCGGCTCCCATCGGATGAAGACGCCCCGAGGGGGCTCGCGCTGTTGCCGCTGCCAGATTGGCGCATGTCCTTTTCGGAAAACCGGCAGCCACTTTTCCGGGACATGCGCTAAGCTCGCCAAAAAGCATTGCGAACCATAACCGACGGGAGGACGTCATGAGGGCAGCGTCGCGGGCGGCGATCGCGAGCATTGTTGCGGTGCTGGGCATGTCAGGTGAATCAACGGTCAACGCCGCGGAGCTTACCGTGCTCGCCGGCCAGGGCGTGGTGTCGGCAATGCGCGACCTCGCGCCCGCATTCGAGCGCGCGAGCGGGCACAAGGTCGTGGTCAGCTTCGAGGGCGGGCCCGCGCTGATGAACAAGGTCAATGCCGATGCGCCGGCGGACGTGGTCACCCATTACCCGGACATGATCGACGACCTCATCAAGAAGGGAAAAGTGCTCGCCGGTACCGGCGCCGCCGTTGCCCGCGCCGGCATCGGCGTCGCGGTTAAGGCGGGCGCAGCGAAGCCCGACATCAGCACGGCCGAAGCCTTCAAGCGTGCGATGCTGGCGGCCAAGTCGGTCGCTTATTCACGCGCCGGGGCGAGCGGCCTCCTGACCGCCAGGCTGATGGAGCGGCTCGGCATCGCCGACGAGATCAAGTCGAAGACCAGGCTGGTGGAAGGCGTGCCGGTCGCCGAAATCGTGGCCAAAGGCGACGCCGAGATCGGACTGCAGCAGATCAACGTCATCCTGCCGGTCGCCGGCATCGACTATGTCGGTCCGCTGCCCCCGGAGCTGCAGGACTACGTGGTGTTCTCCGCCGGCGTGCTGACGGTGTCGAAACAGCCGGAGGCGGCGACCGCGCTGGTGAAATTCATGGCCGCGCCGGACGCTGCGCCGCTCATCAGGAAGAGCGGCATGGAGCCCGCCGTGCGCTGAGCCGGACCATTCGTTGGGCACTGATACTTGGGCATTGATACTTGAGCATTGATACTTGGGCATTGCTTCGTGGGCATCCGCCCAATGCTCTTTTCGATTCATTTATTCGATCAGGGATAGGAGATCACGCGCGACCTGTTAATGTCCGCAACGGAAGGCCGATGCGATCCCGCGCCCGGTCGTCGTGATCGGAGCAGGACGCGAACAAGAAGTCGGCCCCGATGATGCGCAGGCCACACAGGCCATGCGTCAACAGGGAGGCTCGCATGAACCGAAAGACCGCTGGAGCTGTCGTCATTATGAGCATCGTGCTCGCCGCATCACTCGGCACCGCACGCGCGCAGAATCCGTCCGGAGGCGCCGCCATCGACGCGAGCCTGCGCGAGGCGGTCGAGCGCAAGGACGTGCCGGGCGTGGTCGCGCTGGTCACCGACCGCCAGCGCGTGCTCTATCAGGGCGCCTTCGGCGTGGCCGACGTCTCGACCGGACGCGCGCTCACGGCCGACGCGCTGTTCCGCATCGCGTCCATGACCAAGCCGGTGACATCGCTGGCCTTGATGCAGCTCATCGAGCAGGGCCGCCTGAGTCTCGACGATCCGGCCGAAAAATATCTGCCGGAGCTCGTCGGGCTGAAGGTCTTCGAATCATTCGACCCGAAAACCGGAGAGTATCGGCTGCGCCCGGCATCCAAACAGCCGACCGTGCGGCAGTTCCTGACCCATTCATCCGGGCTCGCGTATCCGTTCACCAGCGCGACGTGGCGCGATTTCAAGCCGCGCGCTGGCGAGACCTATCCGTTCGGCGGCCCCCTGCTGTTCGATCCCGGCGAGCGCTGGCACTACAGCACGAGCACCGACGTGGTTGGCCGGCTGGTCGAGGTGGTCTCAGGCCAGAAGCTCGAGGATTATTTCCGCCAGCACATCTTCGCTCCGCTCAAGATGAACGACACGTCCTACAACGTGCCGCAGGAGAAGGCGGCGCGGCTTGTCGCCCAGCAGCAGCGCGCCGGCGACCGCATGGACGGCGCCGTCGTGCTGCAATCGCCGCAGCTGGGGCTCACCATCCCGTCGCCGATCGGCGGCGGCGGCCTGGCCTCGACTGCCAATGACTATGGGCGTTTCGTGCGCATGCTGCTCAACGGCGGCGAGCTCGACGGCGCGCGCGTGCTCAAGGCCGAGACGGTGGCGCTGATGGGCCAGAACCACATCGGCTCGCTTGGCGTGCCCGCGCTCAAGACCGCGCTGCCGCGCAGCGCCGACTTCACCTTCATCGCCGACGGTCGCGACAAGTGGGGTCTCGGCTTCCTGATCACGGCCGATCAGGTCCCGGGCAAGCGCTCGCCCGGCAGCCTGAGCTGGGGCGGCA
>Ga0126377_10001994_pt1 | contig 13788 bp, 8 predicted proteins | sample PanSoiMetPlot_22_FD_92647 | JGI IMG/M metagenome (GOLD analysis project Ga0126377, IMG submission 92647) | Tropical forest soil microbial communities from Panama - MetaG Plot_22 | ecosystem: Environmental > Terrestrial > Soil > Tropical forest > Bulk soil | place: Panama | collected 2016-02-17
CTAAAGCAGGGGACAAAAGGTTGAATCGTAATACTGCCGCCTGGCTGCTGCGAGGGACGGGCTTCGATCGACAATGAATGAGCGCCACAGAGAGTTCAAAGTCAATTCGGCCGCACCAATCCTCGCGGCTTTCCTTCTTATGCAGGCGTCAGTTGTAATCGCTCAACAGCCAACAGCGACTCCGCCCGTCGAAAAACCAGTTACGAGAAAGCTACGCTCGTTCGTTACCCAGCATCGGGGTGTATTCAATGGAGTACCCCTCGAATACACTGCGACAGTAGGGGAGACAGTTCTTCCCGATCCAACTGGAAGACCAGCAGCGAGTCTGGTTTCAATCGCCTACATCCGAACCAACGAAGGCCAAACAGGCACTCGTCCGGTGATGTTCGTTTTTAATGGCGGTCCGGGCTCCTCATCAGTCTGGCTACACATGGCTGCTCTAGGGCCGCGCCGCGCGGCAATTCCGGCGGACGGCAAGTTAACTGGCTCACCTCCCTACGCAATCGTCGACAATCAATTCACTTTGCTGGACGTCACCGACTTAGTTTTCATTGACCCGATAGGTACCGGTTACAGCCGTTTGCTTCCTGGCACCAAGCCGGAGGATTTTTACGGCACGATCGAAGACGGCCGGTCCATGTGCGACTTCTTGAGCGCCTGGCTGACAGCAAACAAGCGTTGGAATTCACCCAAGTTCGTCGCGGGCGAGAGCTACGGCACGATTCGCGCAGCCGAAATGGCGAAACAGCTTCCCGGCTACGGCATCTTTTTGAATGGAGTGATCCTGTTTGGCCAGGCGATGGACTTTACGCAAACCACACCCATTCCCGGTTTCGACCTCTCCTATCCACTCTACTTGCCAAGCATGGCGGCAACCGCGTGGTATTGGAGCAAGGTGAACAAGACGGGGAAAACACTCGAGGGGTTTGTCGAAGAAGCGCGCAAGTTTGCCGGGACTGACTATGCGGCTGCTTTGTTTGCGGGAGCTCACCTTGATGGGGAGCAACGCACCAGAATCGCCACGCGACTGGGTGAACTGACAGGACTTTCGCCAAAGGTGATCCTGGATAACGACCTGCGCGTCACGGGTAACCAGTTTTGCGCCGAGTTACTAAAGCAAGAGGGAAAAGTGCTGAGTAGATATGACGCTCGCTATGTCGTCAATGCTGCTAAAGGTCCAAACGAACAGGGCCTGAGCGATCCCATCGGCACAAACATTGGCGCCAATCTAACGACCGTACTAAACGAATATTTGCGCACTGAATTGGCGGTCGATATCGATGACAAGTACGAGACTATTGCTCGTCTCCGTTGGAACAACAACGAGCCACCACCCGGAATGCGTCTCGGTGTTTACGAGAACGTCGCGCCCTACCTGGGTGCGGCAATGCGCCAGAACAACGACCTGCGTGTATTTGTGGGCAATGGTTATTACGACATGCTTACGCCACTCTTCTCGGCCGAACACACCGTGGCTCACGCAGGCATGCCACTCGAACGCGTTAAGTTTACCTATTACCACGCCGGGCATATGCCTTATCTGGGGGAAGAGAACTTGAAGCAGCTATGTGCGGATCTGCGAGGGTTTATCGGCGCAAAGAATTAGAACAGCAAAGAACAGGACCCATGCGCTTTCTACCGATTCTCATAATTCTGCTTTTCCTGTCCTCAACCAGTCGCTCTATCCTGGCCCAGGACTCGAGCACGAATAACGACAAATTTCCCGATGACTCACCTGCCTGGACCGCTCGTCAGATCAAAGCCCGCGGTCAAACTCTTACGTACAAAGCCCGGGCTGGATTCTTGTCGTTGTACAGCGATTCGCGTGAACTAAAGGGACGCATGTTCTACGTGTCGTACACGCTCGAGCGGCCCAAAGGCGCCCCGCCTCGGCCGTTAACTTTTGCCTGGAATGGTGGTCCAGGATCGCCGGCGGCGACGCTACATCTTGCCTTTCTGGGACCGAGACGAGCTAAGACTATCGACGAATATCAAAGTCCTCCGCCTCCTTATCAACTAACTGACAATGATGATACCTGGCTGAGTTTCACCGACCTGGTATTAGTGGATCCGATCGGCACCGGCTACAGCTATCCAGCGAAAGCCGAGTACCTGAAAGATTTTTGGAATGTGCCGGGCGACATCGATTCGATTGGCGAGTTTATCCGCTTGTACCAGTCGCATTTCGACTGCGCCGATGCGCCGCTGTTCATTGCGGGTGAGAGTTACGGCACAATTCGCGCCGCTGGTCTCGCTAAGATCCTCACCGATCGCCGCCTTCCCCTCAGTGGGGTAATTCTGATTTCGATGGGCAACTTGATTAGGTCAACTGCCGCTAATGATGATCTCGCTCCCGCGCTGATCCTTCCCAGTTACACAGCGACCGCCTTCTTTCATAAGAAACTCCCGGCAGATCTCCAAGCTGATCTGCAAACGACGCTGAAGCAGGCGGAGGACTGGGCCCAGTCTGACTACCTTGTCGCGTTAATCAAAGGCGATCGTTTGTCACCCAACGACCGAGATACAGTGGTGAAACAACTCGCCCGCTTCACGGGAATAGATCCGGCCTTTGTGGCTAAATCAAATCTGCGTATTGGTGTCGATCAGTTTGCCCGGCAACTATTAAAGGACCGCGGACTGGAGGTTGGCCATTATGGCTCCAACCTGACGTTCAAAGTTACGTCGGAGAATGCGCCATACGATCTGTGGGCTGACCCAAGCCTGGTTTCGAATGGTACTTCAGCATTGATCGTGGCTTATTTGAGGTCTGAGTTGGGATTTAACAGCGACGCTCGCTATGCCGGGCCCTGGGGCGGTGGTTGGCCTTCGCCCAGAACACCTCGGGCGGACTGGACAGCATTTCGTTTTGACTTCGGGCCGAGTGGCTTCAACTTCAACGTGGCCCAGGATCTGGCGGATGCGATGCGTCGTGTTCCGACGATGCGTGTGTTTGTGGCCCATGGCTACTTCGATCTGGTTACGCCGTATTTCGGAGCTGAATACGCCCTCAGCCACATGGGGTTGGACCAGGCCGCGCGGCGGAACGTAGTGGTGAAGAAATACTTTGGTGGGCATTCGATGTACACCGAAAAGCAGACGCTCACGCAGATGTCCAATGATATTGGCGAATTCATTCGCACGACGACACCGGCCAAACGGCCTACGCCCTCGGTGCAATGAAAGTGTTCCTATTGTGAGTTTGAGTTCTTGATTGAGTCCCGGAGGGACTAGATGTTTATAGAAACGGCAAGCCTCAATGTGCTGCGCTCCGGAGGGAGCGCGATGTTCAGGTTGCCGACAAACATTCGGCTCCCGCGGAGCCGAAGAGAGCTGAGCAGCGGGTGCTATAAACATGTGGCCGCTCCGCGGCCGGGATTTTCCTGCGAACCTTAAGAACAAGACGCTAGTTGCCATGCGAGGAAATTCGACGAACAATTGCGCGACTAACAGCGCCACCACCTGCGCTGTTGTTTCTTTGCTCTTGTCCTTTGCAGTCAGCAGCGTCCTGGTAGCGAAATCGCAAGCTCCTCCAAAGGCCGGGAATTTGTTCTCCCAATCTTTGAACTGGCGGAATATCGGGCCATTTCGCGGCGGGCGTGTCGTTGCGGTAGCGGGGGTCGCTTCAGATCCCCAGACTTACTATTTTGGTGGCGTCGGAGGCGGTGTCTATAAAACAACGAACGGCGGCACTACGTGGGCTAACGTTACTGATGGTTTTCTCAACACCTCATCGGTGGGCGCCATCGCTGTAGCGCCATCAAACCCTAACGTCATTTATATCGGCATGGGCGAGCATGCAATTCGGGGCACAACTCTTTCTCACGGCGATGGTGCTTATAAATCTAGCGATGGCGGAAAAACCTGGGTGCACCTAGGGCTCGAAACAACGAGGGTAATCTCCCGCATCAGAGTTGATCCCACCAACCCGGATGTTGTTTTTCTAGCGGTACAGGGAACTCCATATGTTGCTTCCGAGGCGCGCGGTGTCTTTCGTTCCACGGATGGCGGCAAGACCTGGACCAAGGTGCTATTCGTGAACGAGGTTACCGGGCCGTCTGACCTGGCAATGGATGCGAACAATCCGCGGATACTTTACGCCGCGATGTGGGACCATCAACGGAAACCATGGAACCTCAGGAGCGGAGGGCCAGCCTCGGGAATTTACAAGAGCAGCGACGCGGGCGATACCTGGCAAAAGATCGGCGCCGGACTGCCGCTCGTAATGGGTCGCATCGGGCTCACGATCTCCGCCGAACCCAAACGACTTTTTGCCCTGGTTGAGTGCGACCCGAAAGGCGGCCTTTATAGATCTGATGATGCGGGTAATTCCTGGACGCTGGTGAATGGCTCGTGGGACTTGATGTCGCGGCCCTGGTACTACATGCGGCTGGAAGGTGATCCGCGAAACCCGGACACGATCTGGGTGATGAATTCTCAAATTTACAGATCGGTCGATGCCGGCAAAACCTTTGCGCGCGTCTCCGTCGGGCACCCCGATGAGCACGATATCTGGATCAATCCAAGATCTCCCAATACGCTGATAGTCGGTAACGATGGTGGGGCGACAGTGTCCTACGATGGGGGACGCACCTGGTCCACGCAGCAAAACCAGGCTACTGGTCAGTTCTATCGAGTAAACGTTGACAATCGCTTTCCCTACCGGGTCTACGGTGGCCAACAAGATGCAACCACAGTTTGTATTGTGAGCGGTACCGAACACGGCAGCATTACAGAAAAGGACTGGTATGCAGTCGGTGGCGGAGAAAGTGGCTTCATCGATTTCGACAAGCGCGACCCCACTCAGATTTATGCGGGCAGTTGGGGAGGACAAATCACGGAGTTCGATCAGAACCTCCGCTACGCTCGAGACATCATGGCCTATCCAAAGATCGGATTTGGGTTGGCTTTGCGAGAGCGCAAATACAGGTTCAACTACAACGCACCAATCATTGTCTCCTTACACGACCCCAAAGTTGTCTATCACGCGGCGCAGAAATTGTTGCGGAGTGACGATCGTGGTTTCAGCTGGCGCGAAATAAGTCCTGACCTCACGCGACCAACACCGGAAACACAAGGTATCGGTGGTGGACCGTTTTGGCCGGAAGGAGAGATCTACAACACGATCACCTATGTTGCTGAGTCACCGCACGACGCGAAAGTCATTTGGACCGGTAGTGATGATGGAGTTGTGGCCCTGACTCGCGACGCAGGCGCCACCTGGCAAAGACTCAGCCTGCCCGGACTCGAGGATGCGTTGATCAACGCCATTGAAGTTTCACCACACGACGCGGCAACGGCGTATGTCGCTGCCTCGCGTTACAAGTTCAACGATTACCGGCCACAGATCTTTCGGACCACAAATTTCGGACACAGTTGGGAACGAATCGTCGAGGGGATGCCGCCGGAAAGTTGGAGCCGGGTGGTGCGCGAGGATCCGAAGCGCAAGGGACTGCTCTATGCCGGAACGGAAACCGGAGTGTTTGTTTCTTTCGACGACGGCAAAAATTGGCAATCGTTGCAATTGAATATGCCGGTGACACCGGTAACGGATCTGCAAGTACACGATACCGATCTGGTTGTTTCCACTCTTGGTCGTGGCTTTTGGATTCTCGATGATGTGTCGCCATTGCAACAGACCCTTGTAACAAACACCGGCAAATTATTTCCGCCCAGGATTGCCTGGCGCAGCAATGTGGGTGGTGCTGGAGGCGCGGACGACGACCGAATAGGAGGGACAAATTCGCCTGCAGGTGCGATCATAAATTTCTACCTTAATAAGGAGAGTCCGGTCGCGATCGATATCCTGAACTCTGCAAACGAGGTGATCCGGCACTACTCCAGCCAAACCGAACCGACTTCTCGCTCACCATTGAAAGTAAAAGTGGGCTTGAATCGAACTAGCTGGGACTTGCGTTACGAACCGGTCGCGCAGGCGAGAGGGGCGCCCGCGCTCTTTCGTATGGGCGGACGACTAGTGAAGCCAGGCACCTATACCGTGCGACTGACGGCTGGCAGTGAGACCTTTACTGCACCCTTGGAAGTTCGTTTAGATCCTCGCTTCAAAGTATCGCCACAAGAGTTTGAGCGGCAGGATGAACTACTATCCGCGATCGAACGCGACGTGAGTGATCTGAACCGCGACGTAGTCCAAATCCGAGGTCTACGCGAGCAGATTGAAAACGTGTCGCAAAAGAATTCCAACTCCGAGGTGGTGGTGTCGGGAAGAGAATTGGCCGTCAAACTTGAGCAGATTGAGGATGCGTTGATGCAAAAGAATCCCAGCGGCGGGCAACGAGCAGTGGTCGAACCAAGTCGTCTGTCGAGCCATTTCAATTTCTTGCATGTTGCGGTCAACCAGGTCATTCCAGCAGTTACGGCTGGAGAGAGAGACCTTTACACAGAGCTGTCGCAAGAGTTTGCCGGCTACAAAACTGAGTTGGCCAAGCTGCTGGGAACAGATCTCCCGGCGTACAATCAATTGCTGGCGAAGCAAGGAATTTCTCCTGTTCAGACTAAATAAATGAATGACTGAAAGGCACGGATGAATATTAAGCGGCGAGTATTGGTGGCGATTAGTCTTGTGTTGTTCGCGACAACGCTTGGCATAGGTCAATCTTCCGTTGAAGACCAAATCGTAACCACTAAACATCAAGTTATAGTGGCGGGTCGGCCATTGAAATACACTGCGCGCGCCGGACGCCTGCCAATCCTCAATAACGAAACTGGCGAAGTTCATGGACAACTCTTTTTCGTTGCCTACACTCTCGATACCCCTGCAACCAAACCACGGCCACTCACTTTCCTTTGGAACGGCGGGCCCGGGTCAAGTTCTTCGCTCGTGCACCTACTTGGATTTGGTCCAAGGCGGCTGCAGGCTGACGGCACTGCGGTCGATAACCAGGGAACATGGCTTGAACAATCGGACCTGGTATTCGTCGATCCGATTGGCACTGGATACAGTAGACCAACCAAAGCCGAGTACGGGCCCGAGTTCTATCAGACGCGGGGCGACGCTGAGTCGGTAGCAGAGTTTATCCGCGTCTATCGCAATCGTTTCGACGCCTGGGATGCGCCGATATTTCTGGCGGGCGAAAGTTATGGCGTGATTCGGGCAGCAGCTGTCGCCGATGTACTGCAGCGTCGCGGACTCAACGTCAATGGCGTTGTGTTAATGGGTTTGCAGCTTCCCTTGGGGCAACTCAATAACGATCAGCGAGCAGCCCTGGCGCTCCCCAATTACACCGCCGCCGCTTTCGCCAACAAGCGATTGGAGCCGGCCTTACAGTCTGACCTTCAGTCGAGCTTGAAACAAGCGGAAGAGTGGGCCAGGACAGCCTATGTTGCTGCGCTCGGGCGCAAGGACCAGCTTAGTGACTCAGAGAAACAAGCAGTTATTGCCCAGTTGACGCGCTTTACCGGACTGGATGCCAAAGTGGTGGACGCGAAAACGCTAACCATCACAATGGAAGCGTTCACTAAACAGCTGCTGGCCGATCGTAATCAGGTGGTAGGTCGTTACGACTCGAGACTTGTTGGACCAATCGATCCGCAGGAACAGCTTTATGACCCAACAAAAGATCCCAGTCTGAAAGACATCATCAATGACATTGGGGTAGTTCGTTATTTCCGCAACGAGTTGCAGTACAAGAGCGATCTGAAATACCAGGGACCATTTGGTGGTGGCTATCCACCGCCAACGTCTTTTCGGGGAGACTGGATGTCGGTGCGCTGGAACCGTCCGGCCGCGGACGCTGCCTCAGCAAGCGCGCCTCGCCAGGGCGCAGGCACTCCACCCGCTCCCGCCGCAACGAGCCCGAGTCCAGCCGCCACCGCTAGCCCTACGCCAACTCCAACGCCTGATCAACCCTTGCGGCGCGCAATGATCGCGAACCCTAAACTTCAGGTGTTCGTGGCTTGCGGCTATTACGACCTGGTGTGCGACTACGCGGCAAACAATTACCTGGCTAGTCATTTGGATCCCGAAATCCCACCCAATGTTGTGACCCGCGGGTATGGTGGCGGACACGCCTTGTACACAGATGAAAAAGCTCAGCTGGAATTCAAGCGCGATGTAGTGAAGTTCATGCAGGAGACATTGTCGTCGGCAGGCACGAGTGTCAGTCCGAAGACGCAGAGGTGAGGGAACATGCAAATCAAGCGACGTGATCTATTGACTGGCCTGGGCGGCCTGGCTGCCGTTACCGCGCTGGCGCCAAAGGGCCACCCGAGCACACTGGCGAACTTCAGTTTGGGAGCGGAGAAAGGACTGCCTCGTAAAAGCGACTTCGCTATTCCGGCTGGCCTTACTTACATCAACGGTGCTTACACACATCCCATGCCAGTGAACGCAGCGGAAGCAGTGCGTCGCAACGCCGAGGAGCGATCGCGTCCCGGTCGTATTAACGATCCTGGTCATGACGCTTTGGCAAAGCAGGTCAAGGAGCAGTTTGCCCAGTTGATCAATGCCAGGCCTGCAGAGATCAGCTTCGTGCCGAATACGAGTACAGGCGAAAACCTGGTCTTCAATTCACTGGGAATCATTGGTTCAGGAGGCAATGTTGTCACCGACGCACTGCATTTCGATGGCATGATCCTCCACCTGCAGGCGCTACAAAAGGACCAGGGGCTCGATCTGCGCATCGCGATGCCGAAAGACGGGCGAATCGAGCTGCGTGATCTTGAGAGACTGGTTGATAAAAAAACAAAGCTGGTCGAGCTGTCGCTGGTGGCGATGTACAACGGCTTTCAGCACGATTTGAAGGCCGTTTGCGACCTGGCCCACGCAAACGGAGCGTATGTTTACGCAGACATCATTCAAGCTGCCGGCGCAACTCCCATCGATGTGCGCGCCACGGGTGTCGACTTTTGTTCCTGCTCGAGTTTCAAATGGTTGATGGGCGACTTTGGTCTGGGCTTCCTGTACGCGCGCGAGGACTTGCTGGAGAAGATTCGTCGCCCGCTTTACGGTTACCATTCCGCCAGTCGAATGGATACTCATTTCCTGCCGTTTGATCCTCCGGCCAAGACACCATTTACCTGGGAGCTGGGGACCGACGCCAGCGCGCACTTCGAAGCAGGCAGCAATGGTTATGGACCAATGGCCGCCCTGGGTTTCTCCCTACCATACATAAGAGAGTTAGGTGTCGAAGCAATTGAAGCTCACCGGCAGCCGCTGCTCCAGCGCTTGCGGAAAGAGATGCCGCGACTGGGCTTCGACGCCGTGACGCCCGAAGGAACAAAGTCGGCGCTCATAACTTTCAGCGTCAAGGAGCGCCAGCCGGTGCTGGAACGTTTGCAAAAGGCCAACATTAACGTGCGACTCGGCGCGCACTTCCTGCGTGTATCACCGTCGGTCTACAACGACATGCAGGATATAGAACGTTTGCTTGAGGCTATCTCTTGAACCAGTTAGCGCCTTCACGGAGAACTAGCAGGCCATGTTTTCTGGAGCTCATCATAAATTCACGTTAACACTCGCGTTATTGTGTCTTACGACGGCGGTTCATTCGTTTGCTCAAGAACGACCAAAGACCGCAGCGGATCAGAGCACGGATCAAATCGTTACTACCCATCATCAAGCTCGCGTCGGGCAACGATTGCTCAAGTACACGGCCACTGCCGGATTGTTGCCGATCAGGAATAACGAGACCGGCGAGATTCACGGCAACATGTTCTTTGTTGCCTACGCGCTAGATCGCTCGCCGGCTGAGGCCAGGCGACCATTGATGTTTCTTTGGAATGGCGGTCCCGGGGCGAATGCCACGCTGGTCCACCTGTCGGGATTTGGCCCCAAACGGGTGAAGTCAAATGATGATCCAACTGCGCCCCGGGACTGTGAATGCGAAATGGAGGATAACCAGACCACCTGGCTGGACCAGGCTGATTTGGTTTTCGTCGATCCGATTGGCACAGGCTTTAGTCGTCCTACGCGGGCTGAATATGGAGCCGAGTTTTACAGCACCCTCGGAGATATTGCCTCAGTGGCTGAGTTCGTTCGCGTCTTTCTTACCAGGTTCGATGCCTGGGACGCGCCGCTTTTCCTGGCCGGAGAAAGTTATGGTACCTGGCGCGCGGCTGGGGTGGCAGAGGCACTCGAACAGAAAAACATCAACGTTGCCGGTGTGATCCTTATCTCCGGTGGAGTGGCAGCCGGCAACCTTGTCTCTGACGACATGAGGGCGGCGTTGTTTGTGCCGACGCGAGCAGCGACCGCGTTTTACTACAAGAAACTGTCGCCCGACTTGCAAAACGACCTCAACGGCACATTGCAAAAGGCTCAAACTTGGGCGCTCAAGGAATATGGACCAGCTCTCGCTAAGCGTGACACCCTAACCGATGCGGAGCGACAAGCAATCCTCGGCCAGTTGGCTCGCTTTACCGGGCTGGACAGTTCGTTGTTGGACGCAAAGACATTAATACTCCCGCGCCAGCAGTTTGCGGAAAGTTTGCTGCGCGATCGCAAACAAACGCTGGCGCGGTTCGATACTCGTCTAAGTGCCGCGGCCGAGAGCAGTGCGCGTCCTGCTCGCAACTTGCTAATACTAAAATACCTGCGCAACACGCTGCAGTTTCAAACAGACCTTCCTTACCAGGGAATTGAAGATGGCTTTCTGCCAAACAGCGGCGGTCGTCCATTTTCCGTTGGTAATCGCTGGAACTACAACCAGGGTCCGCCGCCTCCTGCGGGAACGCCACCGAGCACGGATGCGCCTCCTGGTGGTAGTCAGCCCTGGCTTACGCGAGCCATCAAGCTCGATCCTTCGTTAAGAGCATTTGTGGCAGCGGGCCTGTACGACTCACTGAACAGCTGTCCCTTAAATGATTACGTGATAGATCAACTGGAGCCCGCAGTAAAACGCAACATCACCGCCAGGTGTTATGAAGGTGGACACATGATGTACGAGAGTCGTGGTGCGCGGCAGCAACTGAAGCAAGACGTCAGCAAGTTTCTTCAGGAGACGGTTGCGGCTGGACGACAGTCTTCAGCAGGTCAATAGCTAATAAAGTCGGATCGTCACCTTACCGGACCTATACACGATGAAAGTCTTGATCATTAACCAAGCGGAAGTACATCAGTTGCTACCGATTGATGAGTGTATGGAGGCGATGGCGGCAGCCCTCACTGCGCTCTCACACGGCAAAGCAATCAACCCTTTGCGTCAAGTCCTGCATCTGCCGGACCGGCGCGGGCTCTTGGGAATCATGCCGGGTCATCTCGAAGGCCTCAACTCGTTGGGATTGAAAGTGGTGAGTGTCTTCCATAACAACAGAGGCACCGAACACGACTCACATCAGGGAGCAGTGCTGGTCTTCGAGGCCGAACACGGTTGCTTGCAGGCGTTGGTTGATGCGTCTGCCATTACTGCAATTCGCACCGCCGCCGTCAGTGGCGTTGCTACCAGGTTACTGGCGCGCGAGGATGCAGGCGAACTCGCAATTCTTGGATCAGGCGTACAGGCGCACGCTCATGTGAATGCGATGCTGGCCGCGCGCAGTATTGGTCGCGTGCGCGTTTGGAGTCCAAACCCCGAGCACGTGCAGGCATTTGCGCGCAACATCTGCGAGAAACAGGCCATTGAAGCTACCGCGGTGAACAGCGCGCGAGAGGCGGTAAAGGGTGCGGACATTATTTGCACTGCTACGTCTTCGCGCGAGCCGGTGTTGATGGGTGAGTGGTTGGCGCCAGGGGTACACATCAACGCGGTCGGGTCCAGTATGCCCCAGGCGCGGGAGTTGGACACTAATGCGGTCGCCAAATCCCGACTCTTTGTTGACCGGAGAGAGTCGACCATCAACGAAGCCGGCGACTACCTGATTGCCAAGCGTGAGGGGACCATCGGTGACCATCATATCCAGGGCGAGCTCGGCGAGATTCTCGCTGGTCAAATTGTGGGCCGGCGCAGCGATCAGGAAATCACTCTCTTTAAATCTTTGGGATTGGCGGTGGAAGATATTGCCGCCGCCCACCTCGTTTATCAAAAGGCGGTCGAGCAAGGTCTTGGCACCTGGGTAGAATTCGGTGGCGCGCGCTACGTGAGTACCTAATGGAGGTCATCCACAGATTACGCCGATTACTGGCTAAGGAATTTAGTTGAGCCATTAAGATGACGAGATTACTCAACTAAACTGTCCCGGTAAGAAGCTGCGTAACCTGTGTAATCTGCGGATTAATTCGGGAAACTATACCGTGCCAGAACTACGGTCACGTTGTCCTTGCCCCCTGCACCCAGGGCCAGGTCGATCAATTTCCGGCACGCGTCGGCGGACGAGCCCTCACTGCTCAATACAGAAGCAATCGTGTTGTCCTTAACCATTTCCGTTAGCCCATCAGTACACAACAGCACTTGGTCGTCAGAGCTCAAGTGCAGACGTTGTACCTGGGGATCGGATCGAGCGCCGTTTGAGCCCAGGGCGGCAGTCAAAACATGACGCATAGCTCGAGTCGAATCATCTTCGGGATCCGCGACGCCGGCGTTAATCATTGCCTGGGCCAACGTATGATCGTTGGTCAACTGATGAAACTTACCCTGACGCAGTAGATAGGCCCTCGAGTCGCCAATATGCCCGATGAAGAGATCGGTTCCCAGGCTGGCCGCGACTGTTAAGGTTGTGCCCATCCCCAGCAGGGTGCGATCAGCTTCGGCTTTTTCTCGCAATTCGTCATCAACCAGGCGAAAGCGTTCCGTCATACGCTGCATCACCAGGGCTGCGTCTTTAGCTTCATTAAACTTCATCACCCAATCGGGAGTGTTTACGACAATCTCCACCAGTTTGCACAGCGCCATGCGACTCGCGACCTCGCCGGCAACCATCCCGCCCATACCATCCGCCACTAACAGGCCGTAACCCATTTCATCAAAGCTCGACTTGAGACAGTCGTCAGCAACGTTGGTGAAGAGCGTTTCGAGCGAGCGGGTAAAGCGCACCGCCAGGTAGTGATCTTCGTTGTTCGCTCGAACGAGACCGACGTGGGACGATGCCGCGATCTCAACCTGGATCTTGGCGGATGCCAGAGAAGTCTCGGTGGAGGTTGACCAGTAGGGTGTAAGTTCGAGCGTGTCGGCGTCTACGTCTGTTTGCCGGTCTGCGTGCATGGAGTTACTCCTTTTGCGAAAAAGCTCGGCGGGGGTTGGTTGGAATAGTAGGCGGCTCCGGGAAAATGGGCAAATTTCTGGGTTGGTGAACTTTGTACTTGGTGCTTTGTAATTGGTTCTTTGTTCTTTGTGCTTTGTACTTTGTTTTCGAACAGGAACAAAGCACAAAGTATAAAGTACAAAGCACCAAGAGACAGGCAGTCCCGGCCGACCTGTCCATGCGATGATCGACCGGGACTGCGAATGTTCTCGAACCCACTCGAGAACATCTCCGGCTGGCATCCCCTCGTTACTGGAAGGACACGAGAGCCCCAATGCTGCGTGCCCTGAGTAGGAACCAGCTGAAGAGCCGGGTTAAACAGTTGCGTCCGGGAGACCTTTTGCGGCTCGCTCCGTTTTACCCGGTCGCATACTAGTCCTTCATACTGGTAGCTACTACTGGCAAAAAATACAGGTTTTTTTTGTTCCAGACCGGGAAAAACTCCTGTAAGAGTTGACAGTTACGCAGCAACCAGCGTAACAGTACAGTCCAACCAAAAAATGCCAGCCAAAAACTCCTAGTAGGACAAAACACATGCCACTTTGGGTCTATAACATGCCACCGCTATTGCTGGCGTTACTAATGGTGGTGGTGATCGATTTGCTCTCTCTGGTCGGACTGTTTTTGACGCGACGATTCGTCTTACCCCATTTC